>Ga0081538_10004747_pt1 | contig 12438 bp, 12 predicted proteins | sample TabmetS5T2R1_FD_71022 | JGI IMG/M metagenome (GOLD analysis project Ga0081538, IMG submission 71022) | Tabebuia heterophylla rhizosphere microbial communities from the University of Puerto Rico - S5T2R1 | ecosystem: Host-associated > Plants > Roots > Rhizosphere ...
CTGCGCCGCAGCTCGTCCGCCTGCGCTTCGAGCATCTCGACCTTGGGATCGTCCGCCGGCACGCCGCTGTCGATCATGGCGGCGATCTCACGCCGCACCTGGCGCTCGGCCTCGGTGGGAGCCGGCTGCTGCCGGGTGGCACCGGCCACGCCCACGGCCGTCAGGCCGATCGAGGCCATGACGGCCGCGCCCAGCGCCAGCCTCCGGTGCCGCCCGAGGCCACGACGGGAGGCATTCCGGCGGCGCGGTCGTGAGCGTCGGGGGGTCGTGGGCGGTGTCACGAGTGCCAGTTCACGTCCGTGATCGTGTCGATGGACGATTGCCAGGTGTGCGCGTGCGAGCGCAGCCACCAGATCATGAACTCCCACGCCCGATGTGGGGAGTTGTTCGTACCCGAGCAGCCACCGACCTGTGCACAGGCGCCCGATTGGCTCAACACGCCATAGAAGTGGATGCCGTCACCCCGATTGTGGGTGGCCCACTCGTCGATCAGCTGCCATTGTCTGGCATTTACTCCACTGGTTGCGTAGATCTGGGGGATCGTCAACGAAGGATTGTGATCCCACGCGAGGTGCCAGACGGCGGACTGGTTCCAGCCGTTGTTGCACGGGCCATTGGTCGCGGTCGCGGTGGGACAGCCATCCGCAGAGAAGTTGGCGTAGAGCGCGCGGCGCGCCGGGTACAGGACGTCATAGCCATGCATCCAATCGTGGGCCTTGGTGTAGGTCGACCACGACGGCTCGCCGTCCCACGCGCCGTAGACCTGGGCCATCGGGTAGAAGCGGCTGGCCCACGTGGCGACCTGATCGACCATGCCCGCCCAGGCCCGACCGTGAGCCCGGAGCCAGGTCGTCGACCGGCCGTCGATCGTGCTGTTGCTGGTGCCCAGGCCGATCAGCAGCCGATACGACGCCGACTGCCGGCAGAAGGCGTACCCCCGGATGAAGTCCATGGCCAGGTTCCTGATCTGGGCGGTCGTCAAGTTCGGCGCGCCCCACAACGTGGCCCCGTAGGAGGAGCCCACGGCGGTCGGGGCTCCGAAGAACAGCGTCATGCGGCCGTTCTTGTCCCCTTGCCGGCAGCCCAGCAGCACCGCCTTGTCGCTCGACGAGCTACCGACGTAGTAGCTGCGGGTAATCCGGCTCGCCGGCACATGACTTGCGGCCGCCGGTTCGCTCGTCGCCATTGGCAGCAAAGCGATGAGTGCGACCATGAGGATCCACAGAGCCGGGCGTCGCATTCTGGGCAAATCCTCGGCACCGGGCGTCGGGGAACATCGGGCGATTATGGGGGATGTCGACCCGGTGGCCGCGAAGCTTTCCGCACGCTTCCGCGAGGGTCAAGGGGTCAATTCCGCGCCCGGAACCCGGGTGATCTCGAGACAGCCTGCGTGCAGGCAGTCACGACTCCTCCTCCACCGGGGGCAGGAACGGGAGCTTCAGGTCACCAAGCTTGACCAGCGTCGAGGCGATCCAACCGCCCATGGCGCTCAGGTGGTCGTCCAGGATCGTCCCGTCCTCCAGCGTGGCCTCATCGAGCTCGTAGCTGCCCTCGTACGACACCTCGATGGCGTACTCGCGATCGTTGAGATCGGGCGAGCACACCGTCTCGATGGTCGGGCCCGACCGCTCGAGGTGCTCAGCGCCGATCGACGCACTCATCTCCGGCAAGGCCGCCAGCACCACGCTGGGGTCTGGCGACTCGGCCAGGCGCTGTAGGCGCAGGACCAGTTCGATCTCTATGCGGGGCGGGTCGGCGAACGGCTCACCGATGTACCAGGACCGGTAGGCGGTCTGCGCCCATGTCGGCCAGTCGAGTGTGAGGTCGGCCTGGACCCGCGGGGGCAGCCCCTCGCCCGGCAATCCGTAGGACGTCTCCCAGGTCACGTCGCCGAGGAGCACGTCCACCTGGAAGCGCTCCTCGAACGCCTGGCGCTCGAGGAGGGCGCGCTCCAGCGAGTCGCGCAGGGCGCCGATCGCATCGGTGAAGACGTGGTCGAGCATGGCGACGGCAGGCTATCCACGACTGATTCCACCGGTGGCCCGGCGGATCCCTACGCCGGCAACCCCGTGCTCCCCGACGCCATCCCGAGCTGCCAGCGCAGGAAGGCGTGTACGTCGGACGCCTCGTCGGCCTGCTTCGAGGTCGGCTTGCCTTGGCCGTGGCCGGCCCGGGCCTCCACCCGGACCAGGACCGGGTGCCGGTCGCCGCACCCGGTCGCCCACTGCAGCGCGGCCGCGAACTTGCGGGCGTGGGCGGGGTCGACGCGGCTGTCCTCCTCCCCGGTCAGGACCAGCGTCGCCGGGTAGCAGGTGCCCTCGACCACGTGGTGGTACGGGGAGTAGGCCCACAGCCAGGCGAACTGGTCGCCGACGTCAGGGTCGCCGTACTCGGGGGTCCACAGGCGGGCGATGAGGAATCGGGGAAAGCGGACCATGTCGGCCAGCGGCACCGCGCAGACGACGGCCCGGCACAGGTCCGGGCGCTGGGTCTCGGAGGTCGCCACCAGCAGGCCGCCGTTGCTGCCGCCCCGGATCGCCAGCCGGTCACGGGAGGTCCGGCCCGCCGTGACCAGGAAGTCGGCCGCCGCGGCGAAGTCGTCGAACGCCTGCTGCTTGTGCTCGCGCATGCCGGCGCGGTGCCAGTCCTCGCCCTCCTCGGCGCCGCCCCGAATGCCGGCCACCGCGAAGACGCCGCCGTCGTCGGCAACGGCCACCGCCGCCGGGCTGTAGCCGGGGCTCATCGTGACGGCGAACCCGCCGTAGCCGGTCAGCAGGGTCGGCGTCTCCGGCGCCGGCGCGACGTCGGCGCGGCGGACCGTGAACAGGGTGATCGGCGTGCCGTCGGTCGAGGGATAGGTCTCGACCTCGGCCCGGTACCGCTCAGGGTCGACCGGCGACGGCAGGTGGCTCCACTCCTGCAGCTCCTCGCCGGGCCGCCACCGCCACAACGCCGACGGACGCGTCCAGGACGTGAACGCGATGACGGCGCTGTCGCCCTCGCGGTCCCCGGTGACGCCGGCGATCGACCCCGGCTCGGGCAGGGCGATCTCGACGGGTGCACCCCCAACCGGCGGCTCCGGTCCCCCGGCCCGCCCGAGCGGGAGCGGGAGGTGATGGAGCCGGGAGACGGCGGCCCGGGTCGATGCGACCAACAGCGAGTGGTCGGTCACGGCCACGCCCTGGATGACGTCATCGGACTCGGGGACCACGATGCGCCAGTGCTCCGGCGTGGGGGCGCGCAGCTGCGCCGTGACGACCCGACCCCGCGGGGCGTCGAGCGTCGTGTGGCCGACGAGTCGGTCGCGTACCACCGTGAACGACGACAGCGCCTCGACCTCCGCGATCACGGTCGTGCTGTGGCCCGTCGTCCGGTCGATGAGGTGCACGTCCACCCGGGTCCAGCCGAGGGCCACCTCGATGACCAGCCATCGGCCGTCGCGGGACAGCTCGACCGACGGCCAGGCGGTCTTGTCGGGCAGGTCGGACCAGACCAGCTCGTCGTGTCCCGGGTCGTCGCCCAGCGCGTGCCACCAGACCGTGCGGTGGTAGTTGGACTCGTCGGCGCCGACGGCCGCCGGGTCGGGGTAGCGCGTGTACGCGAAGGCGCGGCCGTCGGGCGCCCACGCCACCGAGGCGGCCCGCGTGAAGGGGATCGTGTCGGCCAGCCGCTGACCGGTCGCCACGTCCAGAACGCCCAGGGTGCTGCGCTCGTCGCCGCCGGCCGAGGTGCCGAAGGCCACCAGGCGGCCGTCCACGGAGGGCGCGTACCAATCGAGCGAGGCCGTGGCGTCGCCCGTCAGGCCGTGGGGATCGAGCAGGATCCGCGGCTCCGCCGTGTCGTCGAGGCTGCGGACGACCAGGACCGCCTGCTCGTGCTCACCCCAGCGGTCGAGCGAGAACAGGCGGTGTCCACGAATGGACGGCGCACCCGCGGCACCGGCGCCGAACAGCTCCGTGAACCGGTTCGCCAGGCCGCTGCGCGCTGGCAGGGCATCCAGGACCGCCCGGGTGTGGCGGTTCTGCTCCGCCACCCAGGCCTGCGTGTCGGCGGCGTCGCCGTCCTCCAGCCAGCGGTAGGGGTCGGCGACCTCGACGCCGTGGACGACATCGACCACCTCGTCGCGGCGCGCCCCGGGCGGAGCTGCCGCGGCAGGTTGCCCGGCCGGCTCGGGTTCCGGCGCCGCCATCGGGCCGCAGGCCTGGGGCTGGCTCAGCCGCGGCCGGTGTTGGGCTTGCGGCCGTGGTTGGCCTTCTTGCGCCGAGCCCGGATCTTGCGCTTGACGGTGCGCTTCGACATGGCCGGGCAGGTTATCGGCGCCCCGGCGGGGGCGATCAATCCCTGCGGCGTCGACTAATCGAGAAGGTCGCCGAGGTCGGCGGAGTCGGGGATCGCGGCGACGCGCAGCCCGGTCTCGTCGGCCAACCGCTCCAGCACGGTGTCGTCGACATCCTGTCGCCGCCCGCGAGGCCAGCGCTTGCGCTCGCCGGCGATGCCGAACAGCGCCAGCGCCCGGCTCCCGCCCGGGTCGTGCCGGACCCGGTAGCGCACGCCCTCGTACCCGGCGGCGGCGAAGGCAGCAGCCCAGCGCTGCGGCAGGTCGTAGGGGGTCACGGTGGCCAGCTCGGCGGTCACCCCGAAGCCCCGCGCGGCACGGACGGTGGTATCGGCGGCGCTGCACTGGTCGGGCAGTGCGAGCTGCCAGATGCTGAACCGCTTGGCCCAGTCGGCGGTCACGACCGGGACCGGTCCGAACACCTCGAGGAGGGCGCCCATCTCGTCGTCCGCCAGGTAGCAGGTGCCCCGGGGCGGGGCGAGGTCGAAGCGCCCGGCACCGTCGCTGGAGAACCACCAGGGCCCATAGCCCGACGTGGTGACCCGGAACAGCGTCGTGCCGCCGTGCACGTGCCACACCGGAAAGCCGGCCAGGTCGTCGGCGCCGGGCGGGAGTCGGAGGGCGAGGGCCTGGCGGGTGCTGACGGGATGCTTGGCGTCTGCGGGCGCGTCGTAGGTCACGATGAGTGCTGCTCGGATCACGGGCTGGCGAGGAGACTACGACGCCGTCAGGCCCAGGTGGCCCACCGCCGGGCGCGCTCGTCGGCCAGGGCCAGGACCGCGGCCAGGTCGCCCCCCTGCCGCAGGTGCTCCGCGATCGAACGGCCGTCGAGCCCCGGCTGGGGCGCAGCGATGAACGCCGCCACCATCCACTCGTCGTCCGGCGTCTCGGGGTGGAACCGGTCCAGCACCTGCGTCAGGCCCGCCAGCACTCGATTGCGCTCGTCGAGCTGGAAGGCCGGGTAGACCCACACGTCGTCGGCCGTGCGCAACGCCAGGATCGTCCGGCGGCGCCGCCGTTCCTCGATGGCCTGCCGGCTCACACCACCCAGGACCCGGGCCAGGCCCGATGTGCTGTAGAACGGACCGAGGTCGCGCCACGGCGACGGCGCCGGGACCGCCGCCAGCATGCGGTCGGCGAGCTCGTCGGGATCGCCCAGGTCGGCCGCCTCGTGGCCGTTGCGCTGGAGCGTCTCCACGCGGCGGGCGAGTTCCTCGGCCACCCGCGACGAGACCCGTTTCACGTAGGCGGCGTCGGTCTTGGCGGCTGCGGCAGTGGTGCGCCCCTTCATGGCCTCCAGGATAGGGGTGCAAGGTCGTCAAGGCAAGGTCGTCAAGGTCATGTATCCCAGGTCGACCTCACGTGGAGGTTGAGGTTGGGCCCGGTTCGTGGCGCAGGATTGGGTCCGATCACGCATAGTGCCTGTCCCGCTTCGTAACGTGTGGCAATCGCATACCCTGGCCGCTCGTCCGCGAGTCTTGAGACGAAGGAAGCGTTCCGGAGGGAGTTGGTGGCGAGGCGCAAGCCGGTAGAGCAACGGCTGTGGGACTCCCTCCAGAGACGGAAGCGGGCGAAGGAGGAGGCGCGCCGAAGAGCCGAGCGTCAGGCGGAGAAGGATCACGACCGCCGCCGTTTGGCAGCCATCAGAGAAGTCGAACGTCGACAACGGGCGGTCGAACAGGACGAGAGACGGCGGCGGCGCGAAGACGAGGTAGCGGAACGACAGCGAGTTCGCGACGTGGAGAGGGCGCATCTTCGCGCCGAAGAGGAGCGGCGCCGGGCGGTGGCCCGTGAGGTACAGCGGATCGAGCGGGAGCAGGAACAGAGGACGGCGGAAGCGAGGAAGCGACGACAACAAGAGGTCGTTCAGCGACGCCAGCGAGAGACGGAGCAGCGCAGCGCGTTCGTAGAGGCACGGGTCGCCGAGCTCGAAGGACTGCTGGGGAGCCGGCCGCGGGACCTGTGCTCGCACCGGGCTCGTGTAGAGGAGACATTCGACCGCAGCGGTGCACGGGCCGTAGCCGATCTGGTCGCTCAAGTCCTTGCGTCGGTTCCGCGGCCGGACGGGTTCCCAAGGGGCTGCGCTGCGGGATACGCGCCTGAGGCTCGAGAGCTTCTGATCACCTACGAGCTACCCCGCCAGGACATCCTTCCTAATGCGCTCGGGTACCGCTACGTGAAGGCACGAGACGCGATCGAACCGGTCCCTCGCAAGGCAGCCGACCTCAAGGCCATGTACCGGCGGCTTCTTGCTCGTGCGGTCTTGCGTGCGCTGGCCAGCGTGTTCGACGCCACCCCTCGGCCCTAGTGGAGAGCGTGGCCATCAACGCATACGTGGCCGCCAAGGACAGGTCGACTGGCAAGTCCGTCGACTTCGTGCTGGTCAGCGTCAACGCAACACGCGAGCCGTTCGAGAACCTTGTTCTGGACGAGCCCGAGCTCGATCCCGTGCTGTGTTTGCAGCGGCTCAACGCGATCGTCTCGCCGCACCCCTATGACCTCGAACCAGTGCCACCGGTCATTCAGTTCGATCTGGCGAAGTTCAAGTTAGTCGAGCGCATGGACGTCGCTGCCGGACTCGACAGTCGACCAGATCTTCTTCAGATGGACCCGAAGAGGTTCGAGAACCTCGTCCGGGAGCTGTTCATCGCCATCGGGATGAGGGCGTGGGTGACCCAAGCGTCCCGAGATGACGGAATCGACGCAGTAGCGACCAACGAGGACCCGGTGGTTGGCGGCCTGTGCGTCATCCAGGCAAAGCGCTACCGGAACATCGTGGGCCTGGAGTCCGTCCACGCCCTGGCCGGCGCCATGAATGACAAAGCAGCCGCCAAGGGTGTCCTCGTCACCACGTCATGGTTCGGCAAGGCGAGCCGCGACTTCGTCGCGCGCAACGGCAGGATTGAACTGATCGACGGCCGTGAGCTCAAGGCGCTGCTCCTCAAGCATCTCAAGCTGGACGTACTGATCGGGCTCGAGAAGCTCCCGCGGGGCTGGCAGCGCCGAGACATCATTTGAACGTCGATGTCGGGGTGTCGACCGTAGCCGGCGACTTCAGCGCCATCGACCGGTTCCTGGCGCAGGATTGGTTGGTCAGCAACCACTTCGGCGCCAGGAAGAGCCGACGGGGCTGATGCCCCGATCGGACAGCCCGGCTGCAGGTAACAGCCCGATCGGACGACCGGCTGCCGTTGACGGCCGGCGCAGCTCAGCCGGCGTGGCCGGCCGCCCACGCCACTAGGTCCTCGGCGGCCAACGTGTTGACGATCCGCTCGGCCTCGACTCCTGCCCGGGCCGCCTTGTCGCAGCCATAGGTCTGCCACTCCATCTGGCCGGGTGCGTGGGCGTCGGTGTCGACGGCGAACCGCAACTCCCAGTCGATTGCCCGCTCGAGCAGGTCGTCGGGCGGGTCCTGGCGCTCGGGGCGGCAGTTGATCTCGAGCGCGGTGTCGAACTGCTTGCACGCGGCGAAGACCACGTCGGCATCGAACTGCGATGGCGGGCGCCCCCGCCCCATCAGCTTGCGTCCAGTGCAGTGCCCGAGGATGTCGACGTGGGGGCTGGCGATCGCCTGGACCATGCGACGCGTCATCTCCCGGGCCTCCATCCGCAGCTTGGAGTGGACGCTCGCCACCACCACGTCGAGCCGGGCCAGCAGCTCCTCGCTCTGGTCGAGGGCGCCGTCCTCGAGGATGTCGACCTCGATCCCGGTCAGGATGCGGAACGGCGCCAGGCGCTCGTTGAGCTCGGCCACCTCCTCGAGCTGGGCCAGCAGCCGCTCGGGCGTGAGCCCGTGGGCGACGGTCAGCCGCGGCGAGTGGTCCGTGAGCACCATGTAGTCGTGGCCGAGCGCGATCGCCGTGCGGGCCATCTTCTCGATGGGTGCACCGCCATCGGACCAGGTCGAGTGCGTGTGGCAATCGCCCCGCAGCGCGGCCCGCACCTCGGCGCCCTCGCCCACCGGAAGGACCGTTTCCTCCTCCAGGTGGGCCAGGTAGCCGGGCACCTCGCCGTCGAGCGACTCGCTGATCACCTTGGCCGTGGTCGGCCCGACACCCGTTAGGTCGGTCAACTTGCCGGCGGCATGGAGGCGGGCGATCTCGCCGTCGCCGCGATCGAGCACGACGTCGCGCGCCCGGGCGAACGCCCTCACCTTCGTCGGCTCGGCCAGCGCCCGGTCGAGCAAGTAGACGATCCGGTCGAGGGCGTCGGCCGGATGGATGGAGACGGAGGTCACGGCGGGATCAGTCGAGGTCGCCGGTGGCCCGAACGTCGAGGATCGTGAACCCCACCTCCACGTCCACCCGTACGGTCAGCTCCGCCGGGGTCACGCGCTCGGGCTCGGCATCGGTGCCAACCACCGCGGCGGCCGCCATGGGGGTGACCTCGACCCCGGCGGGCACGGGCGGCCCCGGCGGGCGCCGCAGGCCCGGCTCCGCCACCCACGCCACCGGGCCCACGGACAGGCCGAGCGCGGCGGCATACGACTGTGCCCGGCGGCGGGCGTCCTCTGCGGCGGCGGCGCGGGCTTGGTCATGGGCCGGGTTGGTGGGAGCCATCGACCACCGGGGGCCTTGGACGGCGGCGCCGGCGTCGACGAGTCCCGCCATGATCTGGCCCAGGGCGTCCAGCACCACGACGTCGACGAACGACGTCCGGCTGGCCCGCCACCCGCTGCGGACGTCCTCGCCGCGGTGCCAGCGGGTCCGTGGCTGCACTACCAGCGATGCGATCGTGGTACGGGCGATGGCGTCGGCGTGGCGATCCAGGACGTCGTCCACGGCGGCCGCCAGCTTGGTCCGGGCGTCGTTGGCCTCCTCCTGGGTCTTGCGGTCGGCGGTGACCTCGACCCGCAAGCTCGCCTGGTCGGGCAGGGCGCGGGTCTCACCGGTGCCGCAGACGACGATCTCCCGCTCCATGGGGTGCAACCTACCGTTACCGGTACCCTCGAAAAACGTGGAACGGTTCGGGTTCGTTGGCCTGCCCAATGCCGGCAAGTCGTCGCTATACAACGCGCTCGCCGGGGGCGGTGCGCTGGCCGCTCCGTACCCGTTCGCAACCCGAGACCCGAACGTGGGCGTCGCCAGAGTGCTCGACCGGCGCCTGGACGCCCTGGCCACCATGTCGGCCAGCCGCAACGTCGTTGCCGCCCAGGTGCAGTTCGTCGACATCGGCGGACTGGTCGAAGGGGCCAGCAAGGGCGAGGGGCTCGGCAACCGCTTCCTGGCCAACATCCGTGAGGTGGACGCCGTCGTCTACGTCCTGCGGGCGTTCACCGACGCCGAGATCCCGGGCCCGGACGATCCGCTCGAGCACCTGCGGGTCCTCGAGCTGGAGCTCACCCTGGCCGACCTCGAGTCGGTCGAGAACCAGATCGCGAAGCGCCGCAAGGCGGCCAGGGCCGACCGGGCGCTGGCCGACGAGGTCGCCGCCCTCGACGCCGCCGAGTCGTCGCTGGCCGCAGGCACGCCCCTGTACCGGAGCGGCCTCGACGCCGCGCAGCGGACGCTCCTGCGGCCCTACTTCCTGCTCACCAACCGTCCGGTGCTGGCGGTGGTGAACCTCGGCGAGGACCAACTCGGCGACGTCGCGGCCGTGCTCGCGCCGGTCGAGTCCGAGCTGGCGGGCAGGGCGGAGGTGCTCGGCATGTGCGTGCAGCTCGAGGCCGAGGCGGCGCAGCTCGACCTCGAGGACCGGGGGGAGATGCTGGAAGCCCTGGGTCTAGGCGAGGGCGCGCTGCCCCGGTTCGTGCACGCCGCCTACCACCTGCTGGGCCTGCGCACCTTCTTCACCACCGGCGAGAAGGAGAGCCGGGCTTGGACGTTCCGGGCGGGCTGGACGGCGCCGCAGTGCGCTGGCGTCATCCACACCGACTTCGAGAAGGGCTTCATCCGGGCCGAGGTGATCCACTGGGACCAGCTGGTGGACATCGGGTCGTGGTCCAAGGCCCGCGAGGTCGGCAAGCTCAGAGTCGAGGGCAAGGACTACGAGGTCGCCGACGGCGACGTGCTCGAGATCCGCTTCAACGTCTAGTGGGTCTGCGGGCCGGGTGGGGGACGGGCGCCGCGGAGCGGCATGATGATTGCGTGGCATGGTTGCTTCGGGATGGCGAGGTTCTGGCCAGCCTCGAGCTGGCAGAGTCGCGCCACGAACGTCGGCGAGGCCTGCTCGGTCGGGACAACGTCGACGGCGCGCTGCTAGTACGTCCCGCCCGCTCGGTGCACACGCTGGGCATGCGCTTCCCCATCGACGTGGCGTTCTGCGACGCCGACCTGCGCGTCCTCCGGATCGTGCGGATGCCGCGCCATCGCGTCTCCCGGGTGGTGTGGCGCTCGCGTGCCGTGATCGAGGCCGAGGCCGGATCGTTCGATCGCTGGAAGCTGCGCCCGGGCGACGAGCTCGAGGTCAAGGGGTGAGCAGGGGGTGAGGAACGGGGATCGCACCGATGGCGTGCTCGTTTTGGTGGGCACGCCCATCGGGAATCTGGGCGACCTCACGCCACGGGCGGCCGAGGCCTTGCGTTCGGCCGACGCCATCTGCTGCGAGGACACCCGCCGGACCGGACGGCTCCTCCAGCACGTCGGGGTGGAGCGCCCGCGCCTGGTCGTGGTGAACGACCACACCGAGGCTCGGGAGGTTCCGGGGGTCGTGGCCCGCCTGGCCGGCGGCGAGCGTGTCGCGGTCGTGTCGGATGCCGGCATGCCCGGGATCTCGGACCCCGGCGAACGTCTGGTGCGCGCGGGCGTGGCCGCGGGCCACGGCGTCGAGCACTGGTGGCTGCATCGCATGACGGCGGTGTCGAACATCCCGCTGATCGTCGCCTTCGTCATCATCGTGGCGGCGCTGTCCTGGCGCAGCCACGCCGAGGCGCTGGCGATCGTCTCGCATCCGCTGGTCGCGCTTCTGCTCGTGCTCTGCGTCGTCTCGGTGACGAACCACATGCGGCTCGGCATGCAGATCATCATCGAGGACTACGTGCACGATAAGGCCCTGAAGCTCACCGCCGTCATCGCCAACAACTTCTTCGCGGTCGTGATCGCGGTCGTGTGCCTGTTCGCGATCCTCAAGATCGCGTTCGGCCGCGTCGCGTAGGAGGCGCTCGATGCCGGAGGAGAACGGTACCGCGGTTGCCGCGCCGAGCATCAACGGCGCCGCCTATCCGATCACCGACCACAGCTTCGACGTGGTCGTCGTCGGCGCCGGCGGCGCCGGTCTTCGCGCGACGGTCGGCTGCTCGGAGGCGGGACTGCGCACGGCCTGCATCACCAAGGTGTTCCCGACCCGCTCGCACACCGTCGCCGCGCAGGGCGGCATCTCGGCGGCGCTCGGCAATATGGGCGAGGACGACTGGCGCTGGCACATGTACGACACCGTCAAGGGCGCCGACTGGCTCGGCGACCAGGACGCCATCGAATATCTCTGCCGCAACGCGCCGGAGGCGGTCTACGAGCTCGAGCACTGGGGCCTGCCGTTCTCGCGCCGCGAGGAGGACGGCAAGATCTACCAGCGGCCGTTCGGCGGCATGACCACGCATTTCGGCAAGGGCACCGCGCAGCGCACCTGCGCCGCCGCCGACCGCACCGGCCACGCCATGCTGCACACCATGTACGGGCAGGCGGTGCGCAACCAGACCAACTTCTTCGTCGAGTATTTCGCGCTCGATCTGATCATGGAAGAAGGCCGCTGCCGCGGCGTCGTCGCGCTCGACATCTCGACCGGCGAGATCCACCGCTTCCGCGCGCACATGACCGTCCTGGCGACGGGCGGCTACGGACGCGCTTACTTTTCGGCGACCTCGGCGCATACCTGCACGGGCGACGGCAACGCCATGGTGCTGCGCGCCGGCCTGCCGCTGCAGGACATGGAGTTCGTGCAGTTCCACCCGACCGGCATCTACGGCTCGGGCTGCCTGATCACCGAAGGCTCGCGCGGCGAGGGCGGCTACCTGACCAATGCCGAGGGCGAGCGCTTCATGGAGCGCTACGCGCCCTCGGCCAAGGACCTCGCCTCGCGCGACGTCGTCTCGCGCTCGATGACCATCGAGATCCGCGAGGGCCGCGGCGTCGGCAAGGACAAGGACCACATCTACCTTCACCTCGATC
>Ga0081538_10004748_pt1 | contig 12436 bp, 10 predicted proteins | sample TabmetS5T2R1_FD_71022 | JGI IMG/M metagenome (GOLD analysis project Ga0081538, IMG submission 71022) | Tabebuia heterophylla rhizosphere microbial communities from the University of Puerto Rico - S5T2R1 | ecosystem: Host-associated > Plants > Roots > Rhizosphere ...
GCTGCCCGCCACCCATATACGCTCGCGTCCGTTCACGCCGAGGAGGCGCTCCCACAGCTCGCGCGCGCCGGGGATGCCGACCAGCGCGTCGGTCTTCATGCTGCCGGTCACCACCACTCGCTCGGGCGGCGCGCCGAGCGCGATGGCGCGCCGGGCGTCCTCTTGCGATTGCATGCCCAGCACCGTGATCGACTCGAGCATCGGGCGCGTGATGAACGTGATCCAGCGATAGCGCCGGAACGACCGGTCGGAGATGCGGCCGTTGGCGATCATGCTCGGGATGCGGCGGCGGGCGAGCGCGCCCAGGAAGTTCGGCCAGAGCTCGGTCTCCATCCCGATGAAGAAGTGGGGCCGCACCGCGTCCAGGGCCCGCGAGACCGGGCCGGGCAGATCGAGGGGAAAATAGCGATGGGTGGCGACACCGTCCAGCCGGTCCGCGACGATGCGCGCGCCCGTGGGCGTGACCGTCGTGACGACGATGGTGAGGGTGGGCCAGCGCCGGCGCAGCGCCTCGACCAGCGGCACCGCGGTCACCGCCTCCCCCACCGAGACCGCGTGCACCCAGCAGCGCGGCTCCGGCGGAAGGCCCTCGGCGATATGGCCCAGGCGCTGGCGGAGATGCACGGGATGCCCGCGGCGGAAGAGCCGGCGGAGCGCCACCAGCGGCGCGTAGAGCAGCAGCGCGAGCGTGAGCGTCAGCGTGTAGAGGACGCGGATCACGCGGCGGCCTCGAGCCGGGCCGCGTCGGAGACGGCGCGGAGCGCCGCCTCGATCTCGTCGCGCGCCTTCGCGCGCGCCGCCGTGTCCGCGGCGCGGGCCACCGCGATGGGCTCGCCGAAGCGCACCACGCAGCGGGCGAAGGGACGCGGGATGCGGAAGCCGTCCCAGGAGCGGAGCCGCCACTCGGACGAGGCGGCCAGCGCCACCGGCACCACCGCCGCCCCGCTGAGCGCGGCCAGGGTCACCACGCCCGGCTTCACCACCTCCGCGGGGCCGCGCGGCCCGTCCGGGACCACCACCACGCTGGACCCGGCGGCGAGCGCGCGCGCCAGCGCCCGCAGGGCCTCCGCCCCGCCCCGGCTCGACGAGCCACGCGCCACCGTCAGGCCGAAGCGCGCGCAGACGCGCGCGATCATCTCGCCGTCGCGCGAGCGGCTGGCCAGCACGCGGAGATCGCGGCCGCGATAGAGGGCGGGCAGCAGCAGCACGCGCGAGTGCCATGTGGCGAAGATGTAGGGCGTGCCCGCGCGCCAGCGCTCCCCTGCCTCGCCTTCCCGGCGTCGCACGCGGCAGGTGGCGGCGAGCAGACGCACGCCCAGCGCCCCCAGCGGCGGGCCGAGGGCCAGCGCCAGCGCGGAGGGCACCTTCATGCCGCCCGCGCGGCGGCGAGCACCGCGCGCGCCGCCCGCTGTCCCACGCCCGGCTCGCCGAGGCGGCCGCGCAGCTCCGCGAAGGCCGCCCGCTGCGCCGCGGCGGCGGCAGGCTCGGCGAGCAGGCGGCGCGCCTCCAGGGCGAGACGCTCGCCGCTGGCGGCGTCCTGCAAGAGCTCGGGCACCACCGCGCGCCCGGCGATGATGTTGGGCAGGCTGATCCACGGAATGCGGATGAGAAGGCGGGAGATCAGCTCGGTCACGCGGGAGACGCGGTAGCACACGACCATGGGCGCCCCCAGCAGCGCGGCCTCGAGGGTGGCGGTGCCCGAGGCGATCAGGATGACGTCGGCGGCGGCCATCAGCTCGTAGGTCCGCCGGGTGACGATCTCCACCGCGGGGGCGCCGGCGGCCCGGCCCGCGGCGGCGACCAGCCCCTCGACCACCGTGCGATCCACCGACGGCGCCAGCCCCAGCAGGAAGCGCGGGGGCGCGCCCCCGGCGGGCGCGGCAAGGCGGCGGGCGGCGTCCAGCATGGCGGGGAGCAGGCGCGTGATCTCCTCGCGGCGGCTGCCCGGGAGCAGCCCCAACAGCGTCTCGTCGGGCGCCACGCCGAGGCTCGCGCGCGCGGCCGTGCGGTCGAGCGAGACCGGGAGCACGTCCAGCAACGGATGGCCCACGAACTCCACGGCCACGCCGGCAGACTGGTAGAGAGCGGTCTCGAACGGAAACACCGCGAGCACGCGGCTGGCCAGCCGCGCGATGAGGCGCACGCGGCCCCGCCGCCAGGCCCACACCTGCGGCGGGATGAAGTAGATCACCGGCACGCCGGCGCGGCGAGCCTGCCGGGCCAGGCGCATGTTGAACTCGGGAAAGTCGATGACCACGAGGGCGCGCGGCGGCGCCTCGCGCAGCCGCCGCACCAGCGCCCGATACGCGCGGTAGAGCGCGGGCAGCCGGCCCACCGCTTCGCTGGTGCCCACCACCGCGTGCGACGTGGGATCGGCGACGACCTCCATGCCCGCGGCGGCCATGCGCGGCCCGCCCATGCCGACGAGGCCCACGTCCGGGGCGAGCGCGCGGAGGGCGCGGCAGAGCGTGCCCCCGTGGAGATCGCCCGAGCTCTCGCCCGCGGAAAGCATGATGGGCGCGCCTGCGGCGCTCATGGCCCGTCCCCGACGGTCACGATGGCGATGCCCGCGGCCTCCGCGCGGCGCGCCACCGCCTCGCCGTCCACCACGAGCGTGCGGCCCCGCGCCACCGCCAGCGCGGTGGCGCCGCCCGCCGCCATGGCCTCGAGGGTGGCGAGCCCGATGGTGGGCACGTCGAAGCGGAAGTCGTGATCGTCGGCCACCGCCTTCACCACCACTGCGCCGGGCCCGGACAGGCGGACGCCGCGCCGGATGGTCTCGTCGGTGCCCTCCGCGGCCTCCACCGCGACCGTCACGCCGCGCGCGCGCACGATGGTCTGCCCGACGCCGCGATTGGCGAGATCGCGCGCCAGTGGCCAGCCGCCCCTGATCTCCGCCCACTCCGCCTCGTCGGGAGCGCGCGCGGTGAGCCGCTCCGCGCTCACCAGCCAGGGGCCCAGGAACCGGCGCTGGTCCAGCACCTCGATGCCCATGCCGGCGAGGAGGTCCACCGCCATGCGGCCGAGGGAGCCGTCGGAGAGGCCCTCGCGCGCGAGCCGCCGCCCGGGGTCGTCGGCGCCCGCCTCGTGGGCGAAGAAGGAGCGCTTGGCGAAGGCGCCCACGAAGGCCACGGCGCCCACCGTCTCCGCGCCGAGGGCGAGGAGCACGCTCTGGAGGTCGGTGACGTGCGCGGGGATGACCCGGTCGGCGGCGGTCTCGAGCCCGGTCGCCTCGTCGAAGGCGAAGGCCACGACCCGCCATCCCTGCCGACGCGCTTCGGCGGCGGCCCGGCCGGGGAGGACCCCGGCCCCGGCCATCAACCCGAGGCAATGCTCCACGGCAGGTCCTCCGGCCACGCGGTTTCTCCCCGGCCCTCGCGAATCATGCGCTCGATCTCGAGGGCCACGGCGAGGGACCGCAGGTCCTCACCCTCGGCGAGATCGACGCGCCCGCTCGCCTGGGCCGCGCGGGCCGCCGCCATGAGGTGCCGCAGCTCGAGCTTGAGGGGATTGTCCTTGTGGACGAAGAGATGCTCCACGAAGGAGGCCTGGCGGTAGCGGATCGCCTCGCGGTTCACCGTGTATTCCTGGGCGGCGCGGCGGTGGATCTGGATGTCCTGGTCCTGGTAGTCGAGAACGATGTAGGCGTCGGGCTGGGTGATGGCGAGCGTGCGGATCTTCTCCTCGGTGGCGCGGCTGGCCGTGATGGTGGCCATGGCGCCGCTGTCGAAGACGATCTGCACGTTGGCGACGTCCGCGAGCCCCGAGCGCACGGAAGCGCCGATGGCGATGACCTTGCGCGGCTCGCCGTCGATCAGGTTCAGCACGATGTCGATGTCATGGATCATGAGGTCCATGACCACGGAGTCCCGGGCCACGCGGGGCGCGAACGGGCCCAGGCGGCGCGACTCGACGAGGATGGGCCGCTCCACGATCTTGCGCAGCTCCTGCACCGCGCCGTTGAAGCGCTCGACGTGGCCCACGTGGAGCACGCGGTTGCGCGTTCGCGCGATGCGGAAGAGCTCCTTGGCCTCCTCGAGGGTCGGCGTCATGGGCTTTTCCACCAGCACGTGCACGCCCGCCTCGAGCAGGTCGCGGGAGATGTCGAAGTGCAGCTCGGTGGGCACGGCCACGGTGGCCACGTCGACCAGGCCGGCCAGCTCGCGATGGTCGCGGAAGGCGCGCGTGCCGTAGGTGGTGGCCAGGCGCTCCGCGCTCGCGAAGTCGGTGTCCACGATGCCGACGAGGTCGACGTCCCAGAGCTCCATCAGGGCGAGGATGTGGTACTGGCCCATGTGGCCCGCGCCCACCACCCCGGCGCGAAGGCGCGGCTCCGTCACCGGGCTCACAGCATGCGCTCCGAGAGGTCGGCGCCGTCCGGCTCGCCCGCGCCGCTCGCACCCGACACGACGCCGCGCCGGGAGCCTTCGATGAAGGTCGCGATGCGCCGGCCTACCGAGCCCTCGCCGAACTCCGCGACCAGCCGCGCGACGGCGGCCGCGGTGGCCAGCCCCGAGCGATAGAGAATCCGGAAGGCTTCCTGGGCTTCGCGCCGGCTGCGGACGTCCATCCCCGCGCGCCGCATCCCGATGACGTTGACCGCGCGCGCCACTGCGGGCACGCCGTCCACCATGACGAAGGGCGGCACGTCCTGGTTCACCTTGCAGCAGCCGCCGATGTAGGCGAGGGTGCCGACGCGCCCGAAGGGATGCACGCCGCTGAGCCCGCCCACGGTGGCGCGATCCTCGACGGTCACGTGCCCGGTGAGCGCGGCCCCATTGACCATGATGACGTGGTCGCCGACCACGCAATCGTGCGCCACGTGGCAGCCGGTCATGATCAGGCAGCGGGCGCCGATCAAGGTGTCGTGCCCTTCATGCGTGGCACGATGGATGGTGGCGTACTCGCGGATGACCGTGTCTTCGCCGATGCGGACACCGGTGGGGGTGTCGCGGCGGTACTTGAGGTCCTGCGGCTCGGCCCCGAGGATGGCCCCGTGGCCGATGCGGCAGCGGGCCCCGACCGCCACCCGCCCTTCCAGCACGGTGTGCGCCCCGACCTCCACATCGTCGCCCAAGACGACGTCCGGCCCGATCACGGTGCCTGGCCCGACCCGGACTCTCACCCCCAGCCGCGCCCGGGGGTCCACGTGGGCGGCGGGGTGAATGAGGGGCTGAATGTCGGCCATCGTTCTATTTGGCCTTGTTCTCGAGATCGGTCAAGCGCTTTTCCAGCTCCCGGACGCGCCGGAGCAGCTCGGGCAGCCGGTTCTCGGAGGCCCAGATACGCTTGGCCTCGAGGGTGGGCCGCGCGGGCGTTCCGCTCCAGACCTCCCCCGCTGGGACGTCGCTGGGGACGCCGGACTGGGCGGTGAGGATGGCCCCGGCGCCGACGTCGACGTGGTCGGCGATGCCCACCTGCCCGGCCAGCACCGCACGCTGGCCGATGCTGGACGAGCCCGACACGCCTACCTGGGACACCAGGATCACGTCCTCCCCGATGCGGCAGTTGTGGCCGACCTGCACCAGGTTGTCGAGCTTCGATCCGCGGCCGATCACCGTGTCGCCCAGGGTGGCCCGGTCCACGGTGGTGTTGGCGCCGATCTCCACGTCGTCCTCGATGCGCACCCCACCCACCTGGGGGATTTTCCGGTGCGCCTGCCCGTCGAACGCGTAGCCGAAGCCGTCGGCGCCAAGCACGGCCCCGGAGTGGACGATCACGCGATTGCCGATGCGCACGCCGTCGCGGACGACGACCCGCGGGTAGAGCACGACGTCCTCACCCAGCTCCGCACCCTCGCCCACGAAGCAGAGCGCCCCTACGCGGCTGCCCCGGCCGATGCGGGCCCCGCGCTCCACCACCGCGAAAGGGCCCACCGCGGCCGCGGCGTCCACGCGAGCCCCCTCCGCCACCCAGGCGAGCCGATGCGTGCCGGGCTCGACGGGCGGCTCGGGATGGAAGAGGCGCAGGAGGGTGATGAGCGCGGCCTGGGGCGCGGCCACCCGCAGCACCGCGCCGCGCAGCTCGGCGATGCCTTCAGGCGCCGCGATCGCGCCGGCGCGGCTCTCCCCGGCGAGACGGGCATAGCGCGGCCCCAGCACGAACGACACGTCGTCGGGGCCGGCGGACTCGAGTGGCGCCACCGCGCGCACCCGCTTGGCGGGATCGCCTTCGAGCCGGGCGCCGAGGCGCTCGGCGAGCTCTCCCAGGGTGAATGGTCCGCCGGCACCCACCTTAGGGCTTCGAGACCTTCCGGGCCGCCGCGTCGAACTCCTTGATGACCTCGTCGGTGAGATCGGCCTCGGGCGCCCCGTACATGAGGCCCGCGCGCGCGTCGACGATCATGAGGTACCCGCGCTCCTTGCCGATCTTCTGCACCACGCCCTGCAGATCGCGGGCGAACTTGGCCATGAGCTCGCGGTCCTTCTTCGCGAGATCCTTCTCGAAGTCGTCGGCAAGCCGCCGGAGGTCACGAACCTTCCGCTCCATGGTGTCCTGCTTCTCCTTGCGCACCTCGGGCGAGAGCAGCTGACCCTTCTTCTCGAGCTCGTCCTTGAGCTTGGCGAGCTCGGCCTGCAGGCCGTCCACCTGCTTCTGCATGGCCGCCTTGTCACGCTCGAGCGACTCCCGCGCCGCGACGCCCGCCACCGATCTCGCCATCACGCGCTGGGTGTCGATGTACGCCACTCGGCTCCCGGCAGCCGTCGTCGCGGGCGCCGGGGTCTGGGCGGCGGCGCGCGGCATCCACCCCGCGGGCACGGCGATCGCCGCGCCGAGCAGCATGAGAGGGAGCACCGCCTTGACCATCACCCGCATCTGTCCTTCCTCCTTCGTCCTTAGAACGGGGCGCCCACCGCAAAGTGGAACTCCCCGAAGCTCTCGTTCTTTCGACGGTCGAGCTTGATCCCATAGTCGACCCGCAGCGGCCCGAACGGCGAGGCCCAGCGGAAGCTGATCCCCGCGTCGTGGCGGAGGTCGCTCAGATCGAACTCGGTGCCGAAGCTCGTGTCGGGTCCGTACACCTGGCCTATATCGTAAAAGAAGGCGGCCCGGATGTTGAAGAAGAGTGGGATGGAGTATTCGATGGTCCCCAGGAGCTGGATGGTCCCGCCCACCTTGGTTCCGGACTGGTCCACGGGGGAGATCTGGCGGGCCTTCCAGCCCCGGAGGGAGTTGGGACCCCCCAGGTAGAACCGCTCGAACAGGGGGACGGGCTCCGTCGACCACCCCACCTGCCAGGCCGCGGTGGCCCGGCCGCTGATCACGTGGTTCAGCCAGGGGTTGTAGAAGCCGGCGACGTTGCCGGCGGTCCGGACGAACTTGCTGTCGCCGAAGGCCAGACCCGCGAAGTCGGCTCCGAACCCCATGACCGTCCCCCGGGTGGGCTCGAAGGCGCTGTCGCGGGTGTCCCGGGTGACCGAGCCGCCGACCAGCGACGTGATCCGCTTGCCCTCTTCCTCCAGGAGGCTGGTGCTGGCATTGTCGGCCACGTCCGACACGTCGTCCTGGGTGATGCGGTAGATGAAGTTCCAGCGTGAGTAGTCGCCGATGGGGTGCCCGAACCGGATGTCGCCGCCCAGGGAGTTCACGGTGAAGTCCTGGTACACGCGGCGGTTGTTGAAGAGGTCGAAGCCCGCCGACAGGGGCCGGTCGAACAGCCAAGGCTCGGTGAAGCCGATGGTCCCCTGCTGGGTGGAGCCGCCCGCCCGCACGCGGACGAAGGCTTCCCAGCCCCGGCCCAGGAAGTTCCGCTGGGAAAGGTCGAGGGTGGCGATGAAGCTGTCGGTCGAGCTATAGCCGCCGCCGATGGAGAAGAGGCCGGTGGGCTTCTCCACCACCTCGATGTTGACGACGATCTTGTCCTTGGACGAGCCCGGCGAGGTGCTTGCCCGCACCTGGTCGAAGTAACCGAGGTTGGTGAGCCGCTGGCGCGCTCGATCGAGCTTGGCGGTGGTGAAGAAGTCACCCTCGGCCATGGGGACCTCGCGCCGAAGGATCTTCTCCTCGCTGCGGGTATTGCCGGTGATGTTGATCCGCTCGACGAAGACCTCGGGGCCCTCGACGATGTCGTAGGTGATGTTGACCAGCCGATTGGGGACGTCCTGGCTGGTCTGGGGGTTGACGTCGGCGGAGGCTCGCCCGATGGTTCCGTAGAGGGCGAGGATGCCGTTGAGGCTGTCCCGTACCTTGCCGCGCGAGAACACGTCCCCGCTCTTGAACTTGATGCGGCGCCGGATCTCCTCCACCGGCACCACGTTGTTGCCGGTGATGTCGACCCCGCCCACCCGGAACTGGGGGCCCTCCGTGACCACGATCTTGACGATGACCCGGGCCTTGTCCCGGTCCACGATGACGTCGGCGGAGTCCACCCGGGACTGGATGAACCCGTGGTCGTTGTAGAGCGAGACGATGCGGTCGCGATCGTCGTCGAGCTTCTGCCGCTCGACGGTGCCCCGGAGGATGTAGTACTGGCGCTCCTTGGTCGCCATCGCCTCCTTGATCTGGTCGGGGGTGAGGCCCTTGGCGCCCTCGATGACGATCTCGTCGATGGTGAGCTTGCGCCCTTCCGCGATCCGGAAGGTCACCGCCACGTCGCCGTCGGGCAGCTTGGACGCGTCGGGCGTGACTTGCACCTCGAAGTAGCCTTCCTCCTCGTAGTACTCCTTGATCTTCTCGGCCGCCCGGGTGACCTCCACCGGGTTGTACACCGCGCCCATCTTGAGGTCGATCCTCTCGGTGAGGCCGGCGGCGTCGAGCTTCTTGTTCCCCGCGAACTGGATGTCACGGACGAACGGCCGCTCCACCAGCACGAAGGTCACCTTCACGCCGCCCTCGAAGTCCTCCACCTTGAGCTGGACGTCGTCGAAGTAGCCCAGGGAGAAGATGCCCCGGATGTCCTCGGCGAGGCGCGTGGGCGAGAACGGCGCGCCGATCTTGGTTCCCACCCGCCCCAGGATCACCGCTTCCTGGATGCGGCGGTTGCCCTGGACCACGACGTCGCGGACGATGATGGGCCGCGGCTGGCCCGACGGCGGCGTCTGGGCGACGGCGACGAGAGGGGCGAGAAAGAGCGCAAAAAAAAGGGAGAGAAGGACTCTCCCTTTGGGGGTCATGCGAGCGAGCGGCCCGTTGAATCGCGCCCCAGCGTGCTGCGGATCAGTGCTCGGCCAGCGCCAGCGGCGGCTCCGCGAGCTGTGCTTCCCGGAATACGAAATTATCACCCTCCACGTCGAGCTCGAGCCGCGACCCGTCCGTGATCTGACCGCGGACGATGGCCTCGGCGAGCGGATCCTCTACGTGCTTTTGGATCGTGCGCCGCAGTTGCCGGGCGCCGTAGGTGGCATCGTAGCCCTTCTCGACGAGGAGGTCCAGCGCAACCGGCGTGGGCTCGATGGTGATGCCCTTCTCGGCCAGCTGGGAGTTCACCCGATTCAGCATGAGGCGGACGATCCCCGTGATGTCCTCCCGGGAGAGCCCGTGGAACACGATGGTGTCGTCGATCCGGTTGAGGAACTCCGGCCGGAAGGCCCGCTTGAGCTCCTCCATGATGCGCCCCTTCATCTTCTCGTGGGAGGCGTCGTCGCCCTCGGGGATGAAGCCGGGGGACACCCGCTTGCCGATGAAGCTCGTCCCCAGGTTGGAGGTCATGATCAGGATGGTGTTCTTGAAGTCCACCACGTGCCCCACCGAGTCCGACAGGCGGCCGTCGTCCAGGACCTGGAGCAGCATGTTGAACACGTCGGGGTGCGCCTTCTCGATCTCGTCGAAGAGCACCACCGAGTAGGGGCGCCGGCGGACCTTCTCGGTCAGGAAGCCGCCCTCTTCGTAACCCACGTAGCCGGGAGGGGCGCCGAGGAGCCGCGACACCGAGAACTTCTCCATGTACTCCGACATGTCCACGCGGATGAGGGCATTCTCGTCGCCGAAGAGGTACTCGGCGAGGGCGCGCGCCAGCTCGGTCTTCCCCACGCCGGTGGGGCCCAGGAAGATGAACGAGCCCACCGGGCGCTTGCTGTCCTTCAGGCCGGCCCGCGAGCGGCGGATGGCCCGGGACACCGCGGCCACCGCGTCCCGCTGCCCCACGATGCGCCCGTGGAGGGCCTCCTCCATCCGGGCCAGCTTGGCGGACTCCTTCTCCTCGAGCTTGGACAGCGGGATGCCGGTCCAGCGGGAGACGATGTACTCGATGTCCTCCTCGCCGACGGTCTGCGGGCCCTTGCCCTTGCGCTTGTCCCACTCGCGCTTGAGCTCCTCGTCCCGGCCGCGAAGCAGCTTCTCCTTTTCCCGGAGGGACGCGGCCTTCTCGAACTCCTGGGCCTCGAGGTACATGTCCTTCTCGCGGACGACCCGCTCGACCTCCTTGCCCAGCTCCTTGATCTCGGGCGGGGGCATGAGGGCCATGAGGCGGGTGCGCGAGGACGCCTCGTCGATGACGTCGATGGCCTTGTCGGGGAGCTGCCGGTCCGTGATGTACCGGTCGGCCAGCTTCACGGCGGCGTCGATGGCCTGGTCCGTGATCTTCACCCGGTGATGGGCCTCGTACTTGTGACGCAGCCCCTTGATGATCTCCACCGACTCGGTGACGGAGGGGGCGCGGACGATGACGGGCTGGAAGCGGCGCTCGAGCGCGCCGTCCTTCTCGATGTACTTCCGGTACTCGTCGAGCGTGGTGGCGCCGATGGTCTGGATCTCGCCCCGCGAGAGCGCCGGCTTCAGCATGTTGGAGGCGTCGATGGCCCCCTCGGCCGCGCCCGCCCCGATAAGGGTGTGCAGCTCGTCGAGGAAGAGCACCACGTTCTCCGACTGCCGGATCTCCTTCATCACCGCCTTGAGCCGCTCCTCGAACTGGCCGCGGTACTTGGTGCCGGCCACCAGGGCGCCGAGGTCGAGCTGGAGGAGCCGCTTCTGGGCGAGCACGTCGGGCACCTCGTGCCCCACGATGCGCTGGGCAAGGCCTTCCACGATGGCGGTCTTGCCGACACCGGGCTCGCCGATCAGCACCGGATTGTTCTTGGTGCGCCGGGCGAGGATCTGGATCACCCGCTCGATCTCCGTCTCGCGCCCGATCACCGGATCGAGCTTCGACTCGCGGGCGAGCTGGGTGAGGTCACGCGCGAACTCGTCGAGCACGGGGGTCTGCGAGCGCTTCTTGGGACGCGGATAATACTGGTCGCCGAGGAGGGAGAGCGTCTCCTGGCGCACCTCGTCCAGCCGGGCGCCCAGCGACTCCAAGATCTTGGCGGCGATCGACTGCCCTTCCTTCATGAGACCGAGGAGGAGGTGCTCGGTGCCGATGTAGTTGTGTCCGAGCTGCCGGGCCTCCTCGATGGAGAGCTCGAGCACCCGCTTGGCCTGGGGCGTGAAGGGCACCTCACCGAACGTCAGGGTCTTGGGGAAGCCGGCGAGGGCGCGCTCGACCTCGGCCTTGACGGTCTCGAGCCGCAGGCCCAGACGCTGCAGGACGGCCGTGGCGATCCCTTCGCCGTCCCGGATCAACCCGAGGAGGATGTGCTCCGTGCCCACGAAATCGTGGCGGAACCGCCCCGCCTCTTCCCGCGCCAGAATGATGACCCGCCGCGCCCGTTCCGTGAATCGTTCGAACACTTGGCTTCCTCGCTCCCCGGGTTAGGTGTGGTCTCAGTGCGCCCTAAACCTGTTGAAAGTATATCGCTTGCGCCAACCCCCGCCTAGCCTTTTCTTGACTTTCGGCGCTATCTGCCCGGAAGTTAGAGCCATCTTCCGCGGGGACAGCCGATGCCCCTGGAATGAGGGGCTCCCATTGGTCACGGCCAGGGTAGCGCCCGGCCCTCCACGAGCTGATACCCGCGATCGGCGCGCCGGGCCAGATCGTGGTTGTGAGTGGCGATGACGAAGGCGAGCCCGCGCTCGGCCTGCAGGCGCAGGAAGAGCTCCCAGATCACCTCGCTGGTCTTGGGGTCGAGGTTGCCGGTGGGCTCGTCCGCGAGGAGCAGGCGCGGCGCGCCCACGAGCGCGCGCGCGATGGCCACGCGCTGCATCTCGCCGCCCGAGAGCTCCCCCGGCCGATGCCCCATGCGGTCGCCGAGTCCCACCGCTCCCAGCGCGTCCTGGGCGCGCGCCCGCGCCACGGGAGCGGGCGTCCGCTGCAGCAGCGCGGGGATCATGGCGTTCTCGAGCGCGGTCATCTCGCCGAGCAGATTGCCGAACTGGAAGACGTAGCCGATCTCCGTGCGGCGATAGCGCGCGAGCCCGTTCTCGGAGCGCTCGAAGAGATCCTCGCCGTCGAAGCGCACGCGGCCCGCGGTGGGCCGGTCGAGGGCGCCGATGAGGTGCAGGAGGGTGGATTTCCCCACCCCCGACGCGCCGATCACCGCGACCGTCTCGGCGCGGTTGACGACGAGGCTGGCGCCGCGGAGCACCCGGAGCGTTTCCGGCCCCATGCGGTACTCCTTCTCGA
>Ga0081538_10004749_pt1 | contig 12436 bp, 13 predicted proteins | sample TabmetS5T2R1_FD_71022 | JGI IMG/M metagenome (GOLD analysis project Ga0081538, IMG submission 71022) | Tabebuia heterophylla rhizosphere microbial communities from the University of Puerto Rico - S5T2R1 | ecosystem: Host-associated > Plants > Roots > Rhizosphere ...
GCGGTCGACCAGCACCGGCAGGTGGCGGGCGTGGCCGAACGGCGGGGTGCCGCCGATGGCGTACCCGGTGGCCGCCCGGACCTCCTCGGCGTCGGCCTTGCGGACGGTGGCCGCGTCCTGGTGGCGGCCCACCTTGACCACGTCGACCCGGTTGCCGCCGGAGGTCAGCACCAGCACCGGCTCGGTGTCGGCCACGAACACCAGCGACTTGACGATCTGGTCGACCTGGCAGCCGATCGCCCTGGCCGCGTCGGCGGCCGTCCTGGTCCCCTCGGGGAACTCGCGCACGTCCAGCTCCAGGCCGTGGGCGCGGCCGGCGGTCATCACCGCCGCGGCCGCCCTGGGCAGGTCCTCGCTCATGGGTGGCATCAGCCTCTCTCGGGTGAAGGTGCAGGGTCAGGGTAGGGACGCCCAGGCCCGGCCGACACGCTCGGCCAGCCGCTCCAGCAGCGGGCCGGCCTCGGCCATGGCCCGGGCGGGGTCGGGCTCCAGCTCGACCAGGGCGTGGGCCTCCTCGAACCCGGCCGCGCGCAGCTCCCGGTCGGCGACCTCGACCTCGCCGGCCAGGGCGACCACCGGGACGCCGTGGCCGGCGGCCGCCCGGGCCACCCCCAGGGGGGCGCCGCCGCGCAGGCTGGCGGCGTCCAGCCTGCCCTCGCCGGTGACCACCAGGTCGGCCCCGTCGACCGCCCCCTCGAAGCCGGCCAGCTCCAGCACCGGCTCGATGCCGGGGCGCAGCTCGGCCCCACAGAACGCGGCCGCGCCGGCCCCCAGGCCGCCGGCCGCCCCGGCGCCGGGCGTGGCCGCCAGCTCCAGGCCGAGGTCGTCGGCCAGCACCCGGGCGTAGCGGCGCAGGGCCGAGTCGAGCAGGAGCAGGTCGTCGGGGCGGGCGCCCTTGGCGGGAGCGTCGGCGTGGGCGGCGCCCTCGGGGCCGACCAGGGGGAGGTCGACGTCGCAGGCCACCGTCACCCGCACCCGGTGAAGGCGCGGGTCCAGCCCCGACCGGTCGATCCTGGTCAGCCGGAGCAGGGCGGCCCCGCCGGGCGGCAGGTCGGCGCCGTCGCGGTCGAGCAGGCGGGCGCCGAGGGCGGCGGCCATGCCGGCGCCCCCGTCGGTGGCGGCGCTGGCCCCGGTGCCGAGGACGACCTCGCCGGCGCCGAGGTCCAGGGCGGCCCGGAGCAGCTCGCCGACGCCCCGGGTGGTCGCCTCCAGCGGGGCCGGCCGGCCCCCGGGCAGCCGCTCGGGCCCGCAGGCCTGCGCGGCCTCCACGAACGCCCTCCCGGCGTCGACGGCGATGGCCGCCGCCACCGGCTCGCCGGTCGGCCCGGTGGCCGCCGCCGGCACCCGGCGGAACCCGGCCCCCACCAGCGCCTCCAGGGTGCCGGCACCGCCGTCGCCCACCGGCAGCGGGACGACCTCGGCGTCCGGGCGGGCCCGGCGCAGGCCCGTCTGGATGGCGACGGCGGCCTGGCCGGCGACCAGGCTGCCCTCGAACCGGGCCGGAGCGACCACGACACGCATGGGCGGAGCTTAGAGCGCGCGAGGTGCCCCGGCGACAGCGCCACCACCACCGACGTGCTCGGGCTGCTCGCCCAGCGCGTCCCGACCGGCCAGGCCCTGGCCGCCGAGTAGCCCGGCTCCGAGCAGGCGCGTCCCGCGCGCCGGGGCACCGGTCCTGGATACCATGAGCCGGGTCGGGGTGAGGTCGACGTGGCAGAGAGAGGCCGGTGCGCATGGGACGCCGTTCGCGGGCCCGGGAACGGGCGGACAGGCCGGCCCCGCCGGAGCGGGGCCAGGCGGCAGGACAGGGCCAGGCCGAGGCGGCCGGGCGGCCGGGCCGCGGGCGGTGGGCGGCGGCGCTCAACCCGTTCAGCTTCCAGCGCCCGAGCCGCTCCCGGGTCGGCTACGCGGCCATCGCGTTCGGGCTCCTGGCCGTGGTGTCCGCGGTCCTGGCCTGGCTGACGGGCACGCCCGCCTGGTTCAACTCGGCGGTGCTGCTGGCCATCCTGGCCGTGGCCTGGGGGGCCAGGGCGGCGTTGATGGGCGGGGACGCCCGGGAGCGGTGAGCCTGCCCGGCCGGTAGGCGACCAGGGCCGAAGCCCTGGCCGCCCCCGGAGCGCGATGCCGGCCTCGGCTAGGCGGCCGAGCCGGCCATGCCGTGCGGGTCGATGACGTACTTGCGGGCCGCGCCCTTGTCGAAGTCCTGGTAGCCCTGGGGGGCCTGGTCGAGCGGGATCACGGTCGCGTTGACGTTCTTGGCGATCTGCACCTTGTCGTGCAGGATCGCCATCATCAGCTGGCGGTTGTACTTCATCACCGGGCACTGGCCGGTGGTGAAGGCGTGCGACTTGGCCCAGCCGAGCCCGATCCGGATCGACAGCGACCCCACCTTGGCCGGCTCGTCGACCGCGCCCGGGTCGCCGGTGACGTACAGCCCGGGGATGCCGAGGCGCCCGGCCGCCCGGGTGATGTCCATGATCGAGTTGAGCACGGTCGCCGGGGCCTCGCCCTTGGAGCCCTCCTGGCCGTGGCCGCGGGCCTCGAAGCCGACGCAGTCGACGGCCGCGTCGACCTCGCCCGAGCCGCCCAGGATCTGCTGGAGGGCGCCGCGCAGGTCGTCGGTCTGGGACAGGTCGATGGTCTCGCAGCCGAAGCTGGCCGCCTGGCGCAGCCGGTCGGCGTTCATGTCGCCCACGATGACCACGGCCGCGCCCAGCAGGTGGGCCGCGGTGGCGCAGGCCAGCCCGACCGGGCCGGCGCCGGCGATGTACACCGTGGAGCCGGTGGTGACCCCGGCGCTGAAGGCGCCGTGGTAGCCGGTGGGGAAGATGTCCGACAGCATGGCCAGGTCCTGGATCTTCTCCATGGCCTGGTCCTTGTCGGGGAACTTGAGCAGGTTGAAGTCGGCGTAGGGGACGGTCACGTACTCGGCCTGGCCGCCCAGCCAGCCGCCCATGTCGACATAGCCGTAGGCGGCCCCGGCGCGGGCCGGGTTCACGGTCTCGCAGACGCCGGTGTTGCGCTCCTTGCAGTTGCGGCAGCGGCCGCAGGCGATGTTGAACGGCACGCTGACCAGGTCGCCCTGCTTGATGAACTCGACGTCGCGGCCGACCTCGGCGACCTCGCCGGTGATCTCGTGGCCCAGGGTCTGGCCCTCGGGGGCGGTGGTCCGCCCGCGGACCATGTGCTGGTCAGAGCCGCAGATGTTGGTGGCCACGACCTTGAGGATGACACCGTGCTGGAGCTGGCGGTTGCGCTGCTCGGGGAGCTCGAGCTTGGGGTAGTCGAGGTCCTCCACCTCGACGTGTCCCGGTCCGGTGTAGACGACGCCACGGTTCCCGGCCAAGGTCCATCCCTCCTCTGCTTCGAGAGGCCTATCCGGTCCCTGGGCCCCTACCCGGCTACGCAGAACCGGACACTAGAGCAAGCAGGGACGAGATAGGCGACTGCCACCTCCCGGCCGTGACGGTCGCAGCCGCCACCAGGAGGACGAGCACCTCGCCGAGCTGCTGGACGGCGCCGAGCACGTCGCCGGTGACCCCGCCGAGGCGCCGCACGGCCAGCCGGCCGAGCAGGAACGCGGCCGCCGCGGCGGCCGCGGCCGCCCAGACGGCGGCGAGGCCGAGCAGGGCCAGGGCGACGGCCAGGCCGGCGCCCACCCCGGCCAGGGCCCGCCGGCGGGACAGGGCGAGGGCGTAGCTGGCGCCGAGCCCGGTGTCGGCGGCCGCCGGGAAGGCGGTCATGGCGCCCACGGCGGCGGCCCGGCTGAGGGCGTGCGCGGCCGGCAGGGCGGCCAGGGCGGCCCCCGGGGCCAGCGCCGCCACCGCCGCGACCCGCAGCAGCAGGCTGGCCGCCACGGCCAGGACCCCGAAGGTGCCGAGGCGCGGGTCCTTGAGGATCCGCACGGTGCGGTCGCGGTCCCGGCCCCCGGCGAACGCGTCGGCGGTGTCGCCCAGCCCGTCCTCGTGGAACGCCCCGGTCAGGCAGATCCCGACCACCACGGCCACCCCGGCCGCCGCCAGCGGCGGCCACAGCGCAGCCCCCCCGGCGTAGGCCCCGCCCACCACCAGCCCGACCCCGACCCCGACCACCGGGAACCAGGGCACGGACCCGGCCAGCTCCTCGGTCCCCCGCTCCCCCGTCCCCACCGGCACCCGGGTCAGGAACGACACGGCCCCGAGCAGCCCCTTCACCGCTCCAGGCCCCAGTCGGCGAAGGTGGCGACCTCGGTGACGGCGGCGGTGGCCAGGCGCAGGAGGGGGACGGCGGCCAGGGCGCCGCTGGCCTCGCCCAGGCGCAGGTCGAGCTGCAGGAGGGGACGTTTGCCGAGGCGGTCCAGGAGGGCCTGGTGGCCGGGCTCGGCCGAGCGGTGGCCGGCGACGGCGTTGGCCAGGGCGCCGGAGTGGAGCAGCTCCAGGGGGGTGACGGCGGCGGTGACCACGAAGCCGTCCACGACCAGGGGAAGGCGGCGCAGCCGGGCCTCGAGGGCGGCGCCGGCCAGGGCGGCCAGCTCGGCCCCGCCGGCCTGGCGCAGGACCTCCATGGGGGCGGCGGTCCCGACCCGGCGGCGGGCGGCCTCGACGGCGGCCCGCTTGCGGGCCAGACCGGCCGGGTCCACGCCGGTGCCGCGGCCGGTGCTGGCCTCGGCGGAGCGGCCGAGGAGGATGGCGGTGACGGCGGCGGCCGCGGTGGTGTTGCCGATGCCCATCTCGCCCAGGACCAGCAGGTCGGTGTCGAGGGCGGCCACGGCGTCGCGGCCGGCCTGGACACAGGCCCGGAACCGGGCCGGGCCGAGGGCCGGCTCACGGGCCAGGTCCCCGGTGGGGTCGCCGACCCCGACGTCGACCACCTCCAGGGTCGCGCCCACCTGCCTGGCCAGGACGCTGGCGGTGGCCACGCCCTCGCGCAGGGCCTTGACCATGGCCGCGGTCACCTCGGCCGGGTAGGCGCTGACCCCGGCGGCCGCGACCCCGTGGTCGGCGGCGAAGACCAGCGCGGCCGGGCGGCGCACGGCCGGCCGCTCGGTCCCCTGCCAGGCGGCCAGCCACTCGGCCAGCTCGTCCAGCCGGGCCAGGGCCCCGGCCGGGCGCAGCACCTGCCGGGCCCGCCGGGCCACGGCGGCCGCCGCCCGGGTGTGCGGCCCGGGCGCCTGGGCCAGCAGGTGGGCGACCTGGCGGTCCAGCCCGCCGGCGCCGCGGTCAGCCATCGGCGTCGGCGGGGAGCGGCCCGAGCAGGTCCAGCGGGTCGGCCAGGGGCACGGCCCGTCCCGCGACCAGCAGCAGGGCCTGGTCGGCGGCTGCCGCCCAGATGGCGTTGACCTGGCCGAGCAGGTCGCGGTAGCGGCGCGACAGGGCGTCGGCGGGCACGATCCCGGCCCCGACCTCGTTGCTGACGGCCACCGTGGGCGCCGCCCGGGCCGCGGCCGTGGCCGCCGCCGACCGGGCCCGCTCCTCGACCCGCCCGTCGTCCAGGCCCCGCTCCATGAGGTTGGCCACCCACAGGGTGAGGCAGTCCAGGACCACGAAGGCGCCGGCCGGCGCCGCGACCAGGGCCGCCTCCAGCTCCAGGGGGGCCTCCAGGGTCAGCCAGCCGGCGGGCCGCCCGGCCCGGTGGCGGCGGATCCGCTCGGCCATCTCCAGGTCGCGGGCCTCGCCGGTGGCCACGACCGTGACCGGACCGTCCCAGCGGCCGGCCAGCCGCACGGCCAGGGCCGACTTGCCGCTGCGGGCGCCGCCGAGCAGCAGGGTGAGCGGCATCAGTAGTCGATGCCGCGCCGGGCGGGAACGCCGCGGTCGTAGGCGTGGCGGAGCTTGCGCATCTCGGTCACGGTGTCGGCCACCTCGATCAGCTCGGCCGGGGCGTCGCGGCCGGTGGCGACCACGTTGACCGCCGGCGGGCGGTCGACGATGGCCTGGACGACCTCGGCGGTGTCGATCCAGCCCCAGTTCATCGGGTAGGTGACCTCGTCCAGGACCACCAGCTGGTAGTCGCCCGAGGCGAGCACCTGCCGGGCCGCCGCCCAGGCCGCCGCCGCCTTGGCCTCGGTGGCCTCCAGGTCCTCCGAGTCCCAGGTGAAGCCGTCCCCCAGCGGGTTCCAGTCGACCCCGAGGCGGCGGCCCAGCTCCTCCTCGCCGGTGCGCCAGCGGCCCGACTTGAGGAACTGGATGACGCAGACCTTCCAGCCGCGGGCCACCGCCCGCAGCACCACCCCGAACGCGGCCGTCGACTTGCCCTTGCCGTCGCCGGTGTTCACCAGCACCAGCGAGGGCGCCCGCCGCCGGGCCGGCCGCCGCGGCGGGGTCATCGGGACCTGGTTCACCGGGGCACCCCCCTGGAGATCCTCCTTGTCCGACCGGGGCACCCCTTGGGGTTCCCCGGACCCCTCCGGCCGGACCCCTGCGGGTTCATGTCGCCACCTGCCGTTCCGCCGGCCGGGCCGGCGCGCCGGGGTCGCCGGCCCGGCTGCCCGGGCGGACCGGGATGACCACGATCCCGCCGCCGGGGTCCTCGAGCACCCGCACCGACGCGTGGTAGTGCTGGCTGATGACCCGCTCGGTCAGGACCGCGCGGGCCGGGCCGGCGGCCGCCACCCGGCCGCCGTCGAGCAGGACCAGGTGGTCGGCGAACTGGCCGGCCAGGGTCAGGTCGTGCATGGCGCTGACCACCGTCAGCTCCAGGTCGTCGCGGAGGCTGTCGACCAGCTCCAGCACCTGCTGCTGGTGGCCGACGTCCAGCCCGGTGGTGGGCTCGTCCAGCAGCAGCACCGGTGCCTGCTGGGCCAGGGCCCGGGCCAGCACGGCCCGCTGGCGCTCGCCGCCGCTGAGCGAGTCGAGCCGCCGGGCGGCCAGGCCGGTCAGGTCGAGCTGGCCCAGGACCGACCCGACGATCTCCAGATCCCGCCGGGACTCGGTCCCCAGGTGGGGGATCCAGGGGTTGCGGCCCAGCAGCACGTAGTCGGTGACGGTGAACCCGGCCGGCACGGAAGGGTTCTGGGGGACCAGGGCGATCCGCCGGGCCAGCTCCTGGCGGGACAGGCTGGCGGCGGCGGTGGCGCCCAGGCGGATCTCGCCCTGGTGGCCGACCAGCCCGGCGATGGCCCGCAGCAGGGTGGTCTTGCCCGACCCGTTGGGCCCGATCAGGCCCAGCCGGGACCCGCCGGGGATGCGCAGGCTCAGCTCGCGCAGCACCGGCCGCCCGTCCAGGGCGACCGAGACCCGCTTCAGCTCGACGGCGGTCATGGGACCTGCCTGGACCCGCGCAGGACCAGGGCGAAGAACGGCGCCCCGACGAACGCCGTGACCACCCCGATGGGCAGCTCGGCGGGGGCCATGACGGTCCTGGCGGCCAGGTCGGCCAGGATCAGGAAGGCCGCCCCGGCGACCAGGCTGAGCGGGGCCAGGAGCCGGTGGCTGGACCCGACCAGCAGCCGGATGGTGTGGGGGACGATGATGCCGACGAACCCGATCAGGCCGCTGACCGCGACCGCGGCCGCGGTGGCCAGCGTGGCCGCGGCCACCACCACCAGCCGCACCCTGGCCGCCCGGACCCCGAGGCTGCGGGCCTCGTCGTCGCCGACGGCGAGAACGTCCAGCAGCCGCCGGTGGAGCAGGATGACGACCGTGCTGGCGATCGCGTAGGGCAGCACCAGGGCCACCTCGCGCCAGCCGGTGGTGGTCAGGCGGCCCAGGATCCAGCCGTAGACCTCCCGCAGGGTCTCCGACTGGCGCTGCTGCACGTAGGTCTGGATGGCGGTCAGGAAGGCGGCCACCGCGACCCCGGACAGGATCAGGGTGGTGGTGCTCCTGGTCCCGCCCGAGCGCCCGAGGGCGTAGGCGGCCCCCACCCCGGCCACGGCCCCGGCGAAGGCGGCCATCGGCAGCAGGTCGACCGGCCAGGCGGCGGTGTCGGGCCCGTAGGCGATGGCCAGGGTGGCGCCCAGCCCGGCCCCGGCGGCCGCGCCCAGCAGGTAGGGGTCGGCCAGCGGGTTGCGGAACACCCCCTGGTAGGCGGCGCCGGCCAGGGCCAGCATGGCCCCGACGAGCCCGCCGAGCACCACCCGGGGCAGGCGCAGCTCCCAGAGGATGGCCGTCTCCTGCTGGGACAGCCCCGAGTGGGTGTGGACCAGCGGCAGCCGCCCGGCCAGCTCGACCAGGACGGCCCCCGGGGCCAGGCGCACGGGCCCGACCAGGACGGCCACCAGGGCCGCCCCGGCCAGGCCGGCGCCGGCGGCCAGCAGCGGCCCGGCCCGCAGCCGGGCCGGGCGCGGCCCGGGCCCGACCGGTGCGGCCTGCCCGGGCCGGTGCTCGGTGACGGTCACGAGCCGACCGCCTCCAGGGTGTTGGCCTTGGCCGAGATCGTCTTGAGGAAGTCGACCACCCGCGGCCCCCAGCGGGAGGCGACGTCGTCGTCCAGCTCGACCACGCCGTCGGAGCGCACCGCGGTGATCTGGTCCCAGCCGTCCCTGGCCGCGACCGTCCGGGCCGACTGGCCGCAGCACTTGGTGTCGGCCAGGAAGATCAGGTCGGGGTTGGCCTTGACCACGTACTCGGCCGACAGCTGCGGGTAGCCGGAGTGCTGCTTGTCGGCCGCATCCGCGATGTTCTCCATGCCGAGCAGGCTGTACAGCTGGCCGATGAAGGTCGTGGAGGTGGCCGTGTACAGGTTCTTGTCCAGCTCGTGGTAGTAGGTCAGGTGGCGCTCGGGCCGACCGGCGGCCACGATCTTGGCGATCTCGGCCCGCATCGCGGCCACCACCCTGGCGGCCTCGGCCCCATGCCCGGTGGCCCGGCCGAGCTGGTCGATCTGGGCGTAGGTGTCGTCCAGCCTGGTCGCCGCCGGCTGCCTCATGGCCGGGATGCCGAGCCTGCCCAGGCCGGCGGCCAGCTCCCCGGGGTCGTCGGAGTAGACGACCAGGTCGGGCTGGTAGCCGGCGATGGCCTCGATGTTGGGCTGGTAGGCCGACAGGCTGGTCCTGGGCGCCTGCCTGGGGTAGTTGGAGTTGCTGTCGACGGCCACCACCTGGCCGCCGGCGCCGATGGCGAACAGCATCTCGGTGGCCGTCGGCGACAGCGACACGATCCGCTCGACCGGCGCGGCCTCCGGCGGCGGGGACCCGTCCCGGCCGCAGCCGGCCGCCACCACGGCCGGGAGCAGCAGCAGGGGAATGAGGATTCGCCTCATCCATCCTCCTCTCGGTCGGAGGATGCGAGGCTCGTGGTGAACCCGGGGCACAACCCGCCCTTCCTCCGAGGACTGAGCTTGCGGCCACGGAGGCAGGCGACCTGGCTCGTCCCCGCCGGGGACGGCGGGGCCTCACAGTTGCGGGACAGCGCCGGGTTCGCACCGGACTTCGCTGGTCCCCGTGGCGCCCGGCGGCGGCGCCGGGCGTCCCGAGTATATGCCACACCCGCCCACGTCAGGTGCGACCGGAGCGGGTCAGCGGGCCAGGGCGAACACCGCGATCAGTACGGCCACCCCCAGGGCGACCCAGAACAGCGGGTCGATCCCGGAGCCGCCCCGCCGGTACCCGTACCTGCGCCGGGTGCCGGTCCGTCTCCTGCGGTAGTAGCGCGGCATGCCTGCCTCCTCGGGTCGATGGCGGTGGTTGGTCTGGTAGTTCCCAGGCAAGCCCGGTCCCAGACCAATACTGTTGGGCGATGCGTGCCGAGACCCGTCCCGACCGGGGGGCGATCCTGGCCGCCCTGGGGCGGGTGGTGCTGGCCGGGGCGTGCTGGGCGCTGGCCGCGGTGCTGGCCAGCTACGCCTTCGGGCGGGGGGTGCCGCCGGTGCGGCTGGCCGAGGCCAGGGTCGGGGTGGCCCTGGTCGCCCTGGCCCCGTTCCTGGCCTGGCGGCGGCCCGACCTGCTGCGACCCCCGCCCGGGACCTGGCCGGTGCTGGCCGGGTTCGGGGCCTGTGTGGCCGCGGTCAACCTGGCCTACTACCTGGCCATCGACCACCTGCCGGTGGGGGTCGCGGTGGCCCTCCAGTACACCGGCCCGGCGATGCTCCTGACCACGACCACCCTGCTCATGCGGGACGCGAGCGCGGGGGGTCGGGGGGGCGCAAGCCTCGCCCCCCGGAGGGTCAGGGATCCGGGGCGGCTGGCCTGGGCGGCGGCCGGGCTCACCCTGGCCGGGGCGGTCCTGGTCAGCCGGGCCCTGGAGGGGCTGGGGGCGCTGGAGCTGCCGGGGCTGGCCGCCGGGCTGGCCTCGGCGGTGCTGTTCGCCGCCTACCTGCTGGCCGCCGAGCAGGCCGGCCGGCGCGGGGCCGAGCCGGCGACCACCCTGGTCTGGGGGTTCCTGGTCGCGGTGGCCATCTGGGCGGTGGCCGTGCCCTGGTGGTCCTGGCCGCTTCACACCCTGGCCGACCCGGCGGTGGCCGCGGCCGTCCTCGGGGTCGGGCTGGTCGGCACCCTGGTGCCGTTCGCCCTGGCCGTGGGGGCGGTGCGGGTGATCAGCGCCGCCACCGCCGGGATCGCCGCCACCGCCGAGCCGGTGTTCGCGGCCGGGTTCGCCTGGCTGCTGCTCGGCCAGCACCTCACCCCCGCCCAGCTGGCCGGCGGCGCCCTGGTCGTGGCCGGGGTCGTCCTGGCCCAGCTGGCCGCCGCCCGCGGCGGCGCCAGGGCCCCCCGGGTCAGCCCGGACGCGGGAGGACGTCCCGGGCCACCAGGGTGACGGCCAGCCCCACGAAGGCCACCGCCGAGGCGGCCGTGAACCAGGCCTGCCCGCGGGCCCCGACCAGCCGGCCCGAGCGGGCCACGCCCAGCGGCATTCCCAGCCACAGCACCCCGCCCACGGCGGTCATGGTAGTGGTCGGCGTCGGCGACTAAGGTAGGGGTTGGAGGACGAACCCCCCGGACCCAGGGAGCCGACGGTGAGCGACGAGCGCGACAAGGTCACCGCGGGTGGGGCGCTGGACCAGCTCCCCGACCCCGACCCCGACGAGACCAGCGACTGGCTGGACTCCCTCAGCGACGTGGTCGAGCGGGAGGGGCCGGCCCGGGCGCGCTTCCTCCTCCGCAAGGTCCTCTCGCATGCGGGCGCGCTGGACGTGGGCCTGCCGCCGCTGCCCTCGACCGACTACGTCAACACCATCCCGGCCTCGGTCGAGCCCGACTACCCGGGCGACGAGGAGCTGGAGCGGCGGCTGCTGGCCATCGTGCGCTGGAACGCGGCCGCCATCGTGTCGCGGGCCAACCGGCCCGAGCTGGGCGTCGGCGGCCACATGGCCTCCTACGCCTCGACGGCCGAGCTGTTCGAGGTCGGCTTCAACCACTTCTTCCGCGGCAAGGAGGACGGCCCCGGCGACCAGATCTTCTTCCAGGGCCACTCCTCCCCCGGCGTCTACGCCCGGGCGTTCCTGGAGGGCCGGCTCACCGAGGAGAACCTGGACGCCTTCCGCCAGGAGAGCAAGCCCGGCGGCCTGTCCTCCTACCCGCACCCCCGGCTCATGCCCGACCTCTGGGAGTTCCCCACCGTGTCGATGGGCCTGGGGGCGCTGAACGCCATCTACCAGGCCCGGTTCAACCGCTACCTCCAGCACCGGGAGCTGGCCGACACCTCCGGGTCGCGGGTATGGGCGTTCATCGGGGACGGCGAGATGGACGAGCCCGAGGCCCAGGGGGCGCTGACCGTCGCCGGCCGGGAGCGGCTGGACAACCTGACCTTCGTGCTCAACTGCAACCTCCAGCGCCTGGACGGCCCGGTGCGGGGCAACGGCAAGATCATCCAGGAGATGGAGTCGCTGTTCCGGGGGGCCGGCTGGAACGTGGTCAAGGTCGTCTGGGGAAGGCTGTGGGACGACCTGCTGGCCCGCGACACCACCGGCGAGCTGGTGGCCAAGCTGAACGCCATCCCCGACGGCGAGCTCCAGACCCTGGCCGCCGAGGACGCCGCCTATGTCCGCGAGCACCTGTTCGACACCAAGGGGCTGCGGCGGCTGATCGACGGCCTGTCCGATGCCGAGGTGGTCGCCCTGGCCGTCGACCGGGGCGGCCACGACCTGCGCAAGGTGCACGCCGCCTACCGGGCCGCGGTCACCCACCGGGGCCAGCCGACGGTGGTGATCGCCCAGACCATCAAGGGCCGCGGGCTGGGGCGGGAGTTCGAGGCCCGCAACGCCACCCACCAGATGAAGAAGTTCGTCCGCGGCACCCTCAACACCTTCCGGGACCGCCTGGGCATCGACGTGCCCGACGAGGTCCTGGAGAAGGGCTACCCGCCCTACCACCGGCCCCCCGAGGACTCCGACCTGCACAAGTACCTGCTGGAGCGGCGCCGCGGCCTGGGCGGGCCGGTGCCGGCCCGGGTCGACCGCTCCCAGCCGCTGGAGCTGCCCGCCAAGGACCTGTACGCCCAGCTCAAGAAGGGCTCGGGCAAGCAGGAGGTGGCCACCACCATGGCCCTGGTCCGCCTGGTCAGGGACCTGCTGCGCAACA
>Ga0081538_10004750_pt1 | contig 12432 bp, 11 predicted proteins | sample TabmetS5T2R1_FD_71022 | JGI IMG/M metagenome (GOLD analysis project Ga0081538, IMG submission 71022) | Tabebuia heterophylla rhizosphere microbial communities from the University of Puerto Rico - S5T2R1 | ecosystem: Host-associated > Plants > Roots > Rhizosphere ...
GGAGGCATCGCCGCGAAACCGACCCATCTCGATTTGTCCGACCACCGCATCATGGTGCCAGACGTGGACACAACTGCCAGGGAACTCACGCATGCGCTGCGCGAGCCACGTCACATACCGTGCGCGCCCTCGACCGTCCGGGTGCACCGTGGTGGGCGATGTGGCATGCTCCTGGTAGACGCGTTCGTCGCTCCCAAAGCTCACGCGGAAGGAATCCGCGCGGAACTGGGCACAGAGGTCGGCATGTCTCTCCAAGTCAATGGGGGCAAAGGTCAGGCGTGCATTGTCCATCTTCCATTTCCTTCCCCTCTGATGATAGTACACCGAACCAGTGATTAACAGGCCATTTTGCCCTGATAATGCGATATTGGTGGGCTTTTCGGGCAATTTCGCCCGATGCCTGTTATCAGCTATCTCAGGGCACCACCACGGCGGGATTGGATGTCTGACTCGACGAGAAATCCACAACCCATACGCCTCAGTGGAGTGGATCGCACGAGTCGTCCGAGTCCAAGGCATGCGGTCGCGCGAGGACCTCTTCCCCGCCGAGCCGAAGATTGAAGCGTTCCTAACGGACCTGGCCGTGCGCGGAAACATCGCTCCCGCAATCCAGCACCAGGCGATGGACGGAACCGCCCACGTGGTCGCCAAACTCCTCTATGGGGGCGGGAGGCGCATCAGGGAAGCAGTTCGGCTCAGGGTCAAGGCCATTGATGAGCAGAGGAGCTTGATCCGAGTGCTAGCCGATAAACAGGGTGTAAAGCGCTCCAGCCGGCCCCAGCACCTTTTCGGGTGCAAGGAGCCGCTGATCAGCCGCGAGCGCCCGCTTGGCTACCTCCAGGTTGATCGGCGGCACCTGCTCGAGGGCCTGGATCTCCTCCAGGGAGAAGTAGCCGGCTCGATCCACTTCCACCATGTCTGGCGCGGGTTCACCTGCGATGGGACGCATCAGGAGGACGACGTAAATGCTATTGCCGCTGTCCGGGTTGTAGCGGCTGCGTATCCCCAGGACCCCCACCACCTCGGCTTGCACGCCAGCTTCTTCAGCGACCTCGCGCACGACAGCCAGTTCGATCGTCTCATCCGGTTCGATGAAGCCACCGGGTATTTGCCAGTTGCCGCGTCCACGGCGGCTGGCGCGCCGCACGAGCAACAATTTTCCATCCTGGACAACTGCGCCACCCACGCCAACGTTGTAGCCGGTGTTATATCGCTCCGGTAGTGGCATAACGGTTCCTTCCTGTGTTATGACAGCGCCTTACCTTCAAGAACACAACGACTGGCCAGGGCTCAGCGGGGAGCGGCGGTTGGCTTGGCGGCCACCTGTTTGAGAAATGCCGTGGCCCCCTTGGCGACCCACGCCGGCCAGCCAGTCATCACGAAGCGCACTCCCAGATCCAGGTAGCGTTCGACATTTTCATCATTGACCAGGGTGCCGGCTGTCCGTCCGGCGTTGACGATCTGCGTGATGGCCTCGTCAATCACCTTCTGCACCGCCGGATGCGTGTGATTGCCGATATGCCCCATCGTCTGCGCCAGGTCTGAGGGAGCCACGAAGAACACATCGATATGATCCACCGTCAGGATCTCGGCGAGGTTCTGCACGGCGTCCATCTCTTCGATGAGGACGACGACGATGGTCTCATCATTGGCTTTCTGAAAATAGTCCGAGACCCCATACGAGCGTCGGCCGCCGAACATGCCACGATACCCGAGGGGGGCATATTTCGCCGATTGCATCGCCTTTTCCGCCTCGGCTTTAGTGGAGACATGCGGCACGACGATGCCGGTGGCGCCGCGATCGAGCGTGCGGGTGATCAACCAGGGTTCGTTGGCGTTGACGCGGACGATCGGGGACATCCCCCACAGATCGCAGGCGCGGGACATATCGCCGATCTGCTCCCAGCTGACCGGCCCGTGCTCGGTCTCGATCCACATCGCATCGAAGCCGAGCGGGCCAAGAAAATCGATCATGTCGGAAGATTGATGGCCGGATGTCACGGTAACGATCTGGCCGTTCAGCAATTTTTGTTTGGCTCGATTCTCGCGCATCGCTGTATACGCTCCTCAGAAAGACGGGATTGAGGACTGAGTACAGAGGACTGAGTATCAAGTTTGCCCAGTCCTCAGTCCTCGTGACGCGGTCTTGTATTTTATATCTGCGCCCCTGAGCCACGGAGCAGTCGGGGATGGGTGATAGCCCCCTCCGATGCCGAGGATACCAGGGCGGCATACTTGGCGAATACGCCTGAGAGATAGCGCGGCGCGGGTTCTTGCCACTTCGACAGGCGCTCCTGCAGAACAGCCTCCGACACCTCCACGTCGAGCCGCCGGGCATTGATATCGAACACGATCATATCGCCCTCATCGAGCGCGGCGATCGGTCCACCGCGTGCCGCCTCGGGGGCCACGTGCCCCGCCATGAAGCCACGGGTGGCGCCGCTGAAGCGGCCGTCGGTGAGCAGGGCCACCGACTCACCGAGACCCGCCCCGACGATCGCCCCGGTGACGCCTAGCATCTCCCGCATGCCGGGGCCGCCGCGTGGTCCTTCATAGCGAATGACGACGACATCGCCGGCTTTAATCATGCCCTGTGTGACAGCGCGCATGGCATCCTCTTCGCGGTCGAACACTCGTGCAGGGCCCCGATGGTAGACGCGATCATAGCCCGCGACTTTGATCACACACCCTTCCGGCGCTAGGTTGCCCTTCAGAATCACTAAGCCGCCGGTGGGCTTGATCGGGTTCGATAGGGAACGCACGACGTCCTGACCGGAGGTTTCCACGGCGGCGATGGCCTCTTCACCGATAGTGCGGCCGGTGACGGTCATCTGGTTGGCATCCAGAAGACCCGCCTCGATCAAGCGTTTAGCCACGAGAGGGATGCCGCCGGCACGTTGCAGATCGATCGCCGCGTAGCGTCCGCCGGGCTTCAAGTCGGCCAGCAGCGGCGTACGCGAGCTGATGACGTCGAAGTCGTCGATCGTTAACGGTACGCCCACCTCGCGGGCCATGGCGAGGAGATGTAGGACGCCATTCGTGGAGCCTCCCGAGGCGGCAATACCTGCGATGGCATTCTCGAACGCCCGACGTGTCAGAATGTCGCTCGGTCGGAGACCACGTTTCAACAGCTCCACGACGAGCTGGCCGCAGCGATAGCCGACATCATCCTTGCGGGGGTCGACGGCAGGCACACCGGCCGTCCCCATTGGTGACAACCCGATGAACTCCAAGGCCATGGCCATCGTGTTGGCGGTGAACTGTCCCCCACAGGCGCCCGGCCCCGGGCAGGCTACGTCTTCGAGTTCTTTCAATTCGGCGTCGCTCATGCGGCCGGCGGCGTTCGCCCCGACGGCTTCAAAAACCTCCTGCACCGTCACATCCCGTCCCCGAAATCTTCCCGGCATGATCGAGCCGCCGTAGAGGACTAGGGATGGCACGTCAAGTCGAATGACCCCCATCGCACCGGCAGGAATGGTCTTATCACAAGCCACCAACGCGATGACGGCATCGAACATGTGGCCGCGGCCGACCAGTTCGATGGAGTCGGCGATCACCTCACGGCTGACCAAAGAGGCCTTCATGCCCTCCGTCCCCATGGTGACGGCATCGCTGATCGCTACGGTGTTGAACTCCATCGGCGTGCCGCCGGCGGCGCGAACGCCCTGCTTGACCTTCTCCGCCAGGGCCCGGAGGTTGTAGTTGCAGGGCATCGTCCCGATCCAGGTGTTGGCGATGCCCACGATCGGCTGGGCCAGGTCCGTATCGTTAAAGCCGATAGCCTTGAGCTGCGATCGTGCTGGGGCGCGCTCTTTGCCGTCGTAGAGCGTTCGACTGCGGTGTCTTGGGTCGAGTGCCATCCGGTTTCCTCCTGCGCTGTATGCCCGTCATACCGCACGAAAATCCAGCCAACCTTATATAACAGCGATCCTTCGTCCGCGTTGATATCGCATAGCGCTACTCAACTTCCGGCGGGGTGAGGTGTTTAGGGCCTCCCCGCTTCAAGGCGCCTATTGTAGACTAGACGAGCGTCTTGAGCAATGCTTTGCAAAAACTTGACCTCTGCACACAGCTTTCGTAAGCTCAGCTTGAACGGGATAGCAGGCGCCAGAATAAGACCCCCTCTTCTCTCGGGGGGGCTGAGGGGGTTGCGTGACCGGCGGGATAATTATAGCGCCCAGGGCGTAGTTGCCGGAACCCCGTCAGATCGGGGCTTCTTCTGAAAGAGACTTTGAAAGAGACGATGTCACGCGAATCGACCCTCGAAAAATCCTCCGTCTACTTTGCGCTCCTGGAGGCGCTCGAGAAAAGCGGCTGTCCGGTCTGTCGGATCATGGAAGAGGCCTCCACCAGCTATGTCGACACGCTCTTCTATGAACAGGTGACCGATGTCGGGGTGCGGCGGAAACTACGCCAGGCCCGCGGCCTGTGCAATTGGCATAGCTGGCAGGTCAGTAAGACGCCGATTGCTGCCCTGGGGGTGGCGATCATCGCCCAGGATCTCCTGGAAGAAGAATCCGCCAGGCTGGCCCGGCTGCAGCGCAGACCGTTCTGGCGACGGATCGGCGATTATGTCCAGCCCGGTCTCTCACACCGCTCACTGCTGGCGTATCTGCGCGGCTGGCGGCAGCGGAACTGGTGCCCGGCTTGCCAAGTGGTGAACGAGCACGAGCAGCATGCCCTGGAGACCGTGCTCAATTCCTTGGATGACGAGGTCTTTGCCCGTCGTTTCGAGGCCTCCTTTGGGATATGCGTGCCGCATCTCGTGCGAGCCGCCGAAGGCCATCGGTCTCATCCCGGTCTGGTGACCCTCATCGAGGTGCAGCGTGGCAAGCAGACCCGTCTCATGGCTGAGCTGGAGGAGTTCTGCCGCAAACATGACCATCGCTTTCGCCACGAAGCCTGGGGGCCGGAGTCTGACGCCTGGCAGCGGGCTATTGAGGTCCTGGCAGGAAAATCGGGCGTCTTCGGCAACGACGTGCGGAGGCGACAGCCGCACCACCGACCGCCATTCATCCGGTCTCTCCTACGACGGTGGCGTTGAAAGAGAAGTCGGCTGCCTTCGGCGCTGGCCAGGCAGCTCTCCCGCCTGACGGGACACTGAGGGCCCAAGGGCCCCACTGATTCGCCCACGGCCGATTCTCTCATGCGACGATCAGCTTCAGGCCGGCGATCGTCAGGACAACGGCTAGCAAGCGTTGGAGCGTCTGGTGCGAGAAGCGGCGACCGCCATATTCGGCGCCCACCCAGCCACCGATCATGGCGGCTGCTGCCCAGAGTGGGATCGCGCTCGGCAGGGCCTTCACACTCGAGAGATGTCCCAGCAAGCCGGCCGCCGAATTGCTCAAATTAATCGCCGCAGACAGGCCTAGCGCGTGCCTGGGTTCTGCCCAACCCAGCATCAGCAAGAACGGACCCAAGACAATACCCCCGCCGATGCCCGTGAATCCGGCCAGCACTCCTACCCAGGCGCCAAAGATCAATGTAACCCACAGGGGCGGCGGTTGATTCTCGCCCCTCGTGACGGCTTGCGACGTGCGCCAGAGCCGATATGCCGTATACAGCAACACCCCTCCGACGACGATGTTGTACACCGAACCCGGCGAGGGTAACATCCCCCCGATGAACGCCGCCGGTACAGAGGTCACGGCGAATGGCCAGAAAGTTGTCCATCCGACGTAGCCGGCGCGTGAAAATTTTATCGTCGCGATAGTCGCCACCAGAACGTTCAGGACCAGGGCTGTCGGTTTCATGACCTCGGGGGGAAAGCCCAACAGGGCCATCGCCGCCAGATAGCCTGAGCCGCCGGCCTGCCCCACCGAGGCATACAGCATGGACACAACAAAAATGGCGCAGGTGAGCCATAGGGTCGTCATAGAGACATGTCACACGGGATCTTAGAGTAGGCGTGCGACGATGATACCAGCGACGACGGCGATCAGCCCCAAGAACACGCTCCCAAGCATATTCACCAGGGCTAAGACGTAGGAGCGCTCCTGGATGAGGGCGACATTCTCGAAGCTGAACGTCGAGAATGTCGTATAGGCCCCCAGGAATCCGATGGCGAAAAAGAGCCGCCAGTTGGCGTGAACGAGGAGACGCTCGGAGATGAATATCGAGAAGAAGCCGAGGATGAAACTTCCGGAGACGTTGATCACGAGCGTGCCGTAGGGAAAGGAAGCGCCCAATCGCTCGGTGATCCACCCAGCGACAAGGTATCGGGCGTTGGCGCCAAGGAAGCCGCCGATGCCGATCAGCAGGTACGCCACGCTGCGCACTCCCGATACCTTCGGTGCTCCGCCGGGCACGTTCGTAATGGGTTCCGCCTCCCGAGTGTCAGCCACATGGAGAGCCGATGTATCATATCCGCCGCAGGTGGTCAAGCCTGCGATGCGTTCTTCAGGGCTTTCGACGGCCCTTCGCAGCCCAGCGATCCCTGCGGTCGGACCGCCCGCGAATCTGCTACAATACTGGCGGTCACCAAACCAGCAGGGGTTAGGTAAGACCAGAACATACGCAATCGGCTGTCATGGCTATGCCCCAGATGTCTCCCCGGTCTTCGGCCCGTATGCAGATGTGGTGTCTCACGCCAGCCACGGTGTGGCTCGGACTCTTCGCCTTTCTGCCCCTGGGGGTTGTGATCACGATCAGTCTCACAGAGCGTGGTTCACCGATTACATGGGCGTTCACGCTCCGCAGCTATGCCCGTCTCGCCGACCCCTTGTTGCTGACGATCGTGGCACGGTCCCTGTGGACGGCCTGCGCCACCACTGCCTTATGTCTGGTCATCGGCTATCCGCTGGCGTATTTCATCGTGCAACGAAGACCACCCCTCCGCACCTGGCTCTACTTCTTGACCCTCGTCCCGCTGTGGACCAATTCGCTGGTGCTCACCTATGCCTGGATGGTTCTGCTCCGTGTCGACGGCGTCGTTGATCAGGCGGCTCGCTGGCTCGGCTGGTTAGGGACGCACGACAGCCTCAACTGGCTGTACACCCCTGGGGCCGTCATCGCGGGCTTGGTCTACTGGTACCTTCCCTTCATGGTCTATCCGATCTACGGCTCGCTGGAGAAGTACGACTGGCGGTTGTTCGAGGCGGCCCAGGACCTGGGGGCGACACGCGTGGTAGCGTTCTTCAAAGTTCTCCTGCCGTTAACCTGGCCGGGAGTGCTTGCCGGTGGCCTGCTGGTCTTCATTCCGGCGCTCGGCAATTTCGTGGTGCCGCAGTTCCTTGGCGGTGCGAAGGCGGCACTGATCGGCAATGTGATTCAGGAGCGCTTTCTTTCGCAGCCGCAGGACTGGCCGCTCGGGTCAGCGCTGGCCTTGGTCATGCTGGTCCTGATCTCGCTGGCCATCTGGGCCTATTTCAGGTTCGCTCACGAGGGGGACGCCGTTGGCTAAGCGGTCGCAGGCGCAGGTGACGTACGTCCGTAGGGGAATCCTCGACGGCTTGATCGCGCCGCTCTTGGCGCTCAATGCCCTGCTGGCATACACCTTTCTGTATCTTCCGATCGCCGTGCTCGTCCTGTTCAGCTTCAGCAGCAGCCGCTATGCCAGCATCTGGGGAGGATTTTCGCTGGAGTGGTATGCGAAGCTCTTCCGCAACCCGGACATCTCCCAAGCGCTGCTCAACAGTCTGCTGATCGCCGCGGCCACGGCGTTGATCGCCACCGTCCTCGGGACCCTGGCGGCCGTGGGCCTGGAGCGTTTTGCCGAGCGGCGACGTGCCGCACAGTATGACGCGGCGCTGACGCTGCCGATCCTGATGCCTGATATCGTGCAGGGGATTTCGTTGTTATTATTGTTCGTCCTGGTATTCAATGGTGTGGAACGTGCGCTCGACTGGCGACCAACGTTGGGGCGTACGACGGTCATCATCGCCCACGCAACCTTTGCCATCTCTTATGTTGCAGTCGTTGTACGGGCGCGCCTGAGTGGTATGGATAAACGCCTCGAAGAAGCCGCCATGGACCTCGGGGCCAATGAGTGGCAAGTCTTTCAACGCATCACCCTGCCGCTGATCTGGCCGGGGGTGTTGAGTGGAGGTCTGCTGGCGTTCACATTATCGCTCGATGAATTTGTGATCACCTTCTTCACCAGCGGTCCGGGGGCGACGACGCTGCCGATCCAGGTGTGGTCGATGGTGAAACGCGGCGTGACCCCCGAAATCAATGCGCTCTCGACGCTGATGCTGGTGGCTTCCATCGCGCTCGTGACGCTATCTGTCATGCTGCAAAGGAGGCGATGATGGCACGGTACGCCTGGCTGGGGGGCCTCGTGTTGGCCGTAGTCGTCGTGGTTGGGGTCATCGCGGCCATCAACTCGGACAAAACGAAGACGCTGCGGATTTTCATCTGGGAGGAGTACATCGACCCCGAGGTTTATCGGATGTTCGAGCGTGAGTTCGGGGCCAAAGTTCTCGAAGATAATTATGGCAGCAATGAGGATATGCGGGCCAAGTTGCAGGCGGGCGGGGCGGTGTATGATCTGGTGGTGCCGTCGGATTACATGGTGGTGCTGCTCAGGAAAGAGGGCCTGCTGCTGCCCATCGACCTGTCACGCATTCCCAATCTGAAGTACCTGGCGGCACGCTTTCGCGATCCCCCCTACGATCCCGGTCATCGCTACTCGGTGCCCTATCAGTGGGGGATCACGGGCATCGGGTACAATACGCGTCAGGTGATCCCGCCGCCGACGCGGTGGGCCGATCTGTTTGAGGCGGCGTGGATCGAGCCCTATAAGAATCGTATCAGCATGCTCAACGACATGCGCGAAGTGATCGCCACCGCGCTGGTCGCCTCGGGACACTCTCCCGAGACCACCGATCCGCAGCACCTGGCACAGGCGCAAGCGCTACTGCTGCGGCAGAAGCCCTTCCTCGCCAAATATGACAGTGAGTCGTTCGAGGATTCATTGGCCTCGGGGGAGACCGTCCTGGCGCAGGGGTGGAGCGGTGAGATCGCCATGGCCCAGTCACAGAACCCCGATATCGCTTTCGCCATTCCCGCCGAGGGCACGTTCGTCTTTGTGGATAACTGGGCGATTCCGAAGGGCACGCGGCAGAAGGAATTGGCCGAGGAGTTCATCAACTTCGTGCTCAGGCCAGAGAGCAGCGCCATGATCGTCAATCACGCCAGGTACGCCAGCGTCAACGAGGCCGCCAGAGCTTTCATTAAACCCGACATCCTCGGCGGTCCGTCATACTCTTGGCCGGAAGGCACGAAGCTGTGGTGGCTGCACGACTTTGCCGACACCGGTCGGCTGTATGAACGCGTGTGGCTAGAGTTGAAGGGAAGGTAGGATCGCTTCTGCCTTCCCCTCAACCCCCGCCTCCCAAGAATACGCCCTCGCCGGTGGTGAAGATACCCGCGACGCAGGCCGTCATCAGTGTCGCCAACGTCGCTGCCAGGAGGGCTCGCCAGCCAAGACTCGCCAACTCGTCGCGCCGTGAGGGGATCAGCGCCGCCATGCCGCCGACGAAAATGGCCACCGACGCCACATGGGCAAACCCACACAAGGCGTAGCTCAGAATCACCACGGTGCGCGACTCCGCAAAACCCCCTGCGGATGCCAGACGGCCCATCTCTTGATAGGAGACCACCTCGGTGAGGATCACCCGCTCGCCCAGCAAGCGCGCCGCCGTTGCGACATCGGCCAGCGGAATCCCGAGCAGGGCGGTCACCGGATAAAACGCCCAGCTCAACAGGGTCGAGAGTGTGAGCGGCTGTGGCAGTGACAGCCAGGCACTCGGGAGCATCAGCACCCGATCGATGAGCGCCACCAGCCCCAGCATGGCGATGAGCAACGCCGCGATCCCGCCCGCGAGCTTCAGGCCGTCGGTGGCCCCGGCGATAATCGCCGCCATAAGATTGCTCGATCGGAGGGTCGGATCTTCCGGCGGGACATCGGTCAGCGTCTCCGGCGCTTGTGTCTCCGGCACAAACATCTTGGCCATCACCACCCCGGCGGGAATTGACAGCACAGAGGCCGACAGCAGGTGGCCGGCGATGAGTGGGAAGACTTCTTTGAGAAAGGCCACATAAAGTCCGAGCGTGCTCGATGCCACATTACACATACCGGTGGTCAGGAGCATGAGCAACTCGGACTTCGTCATGCGCTCCAGATACGGCCGCACCATCAGCGCCGACTCGATGCCGACAAATATCTGCGAGGCGCCATATAAGGCTTCGGCGCCGCTGACGCCCAGTGTGCGATGGAAGAGGCGGGCGAAAAATCGCACCAGCGGCTGCAGGAGCCGCAGATGATAGAGCGCTGCGGTGAAGGACGAGAAGAAGACCACCACCGGCAAGACCTGAAAAGCCAGGATGAAGCCGATCGATCCCGCCTCGCCCGGCTCGGCAGCGAGTGGCCCTAACAAAAATCTGGTGCCGCTCTTGGCGGATTCCAACAGCGCCAGAACCGCGTCATTGAGCCCGAGAAACAGGCGTCGTGAGCCCGGCAAGCGAAAGATGAACAGCCCGATGAGGAGCTGCAGGCCAAGGCCCCAGGCGACCGTCCGCCAGGAGATGGCACGGCGATTTCCCGAGCAGAGCCAGGCCAATCCCGTTAGGACGAAAAAGCCCACAGCGGACACCGCGGCTAGCGGCATAGGTGGCTCCGGCGTCCATCAGATCGCAGGGTGCGGGAGGACAGCGATAGTCACAACAACGCGCAATCTAAAGCGCACCGCGCACGAAAGTCAAGCGCCGCAGAGGCTAGACGAGGGCGCTAGGGAGGCGGATGCCTGCCGTTGCCCGCACTCGCCCGCATCCTGAGGGGACTGTACGTCAGCAGGCCGCGCTGCTTCAGGATCTCCTCGGTGACCCACAGGGTGAGGCGATTGGCCCCGCACATATGCGACGCGAGGCGGAGGAGCTGGGCCGTATAGCGTGCCCGTGCAGCCTGCCACCGCGTGTGCTGGACCGTTAATCGCACTTCCTGTGCGCGAGCAAAGGCAGCATAGATCTCACCCCAATTGCGCGTGTCCTGTCGCATCACGGCTCCTTTCGCTCAGTCAAATCAGGGGGGGGCCGTCACTACACCTGCGGGTCCTCCTAGCCTTGGTCAGATCCCGCCGACGCCTTCGAGAGCGTGCTGTACCATTGTTGATGATTTTCTACACGAATTCTAGCAAAAAGACATGAATAGTTGTTAAATAATAATTAATGTCTGGAAATACCGTATTTTGCGCGAATTACCCTACGATGCGGAACCTGCAGCATCGTCACCGGAAGTCCATCCCGACGGATGACGGCGCTCGCGCAGAGGGTGACACCTCTCGGGAAGCCCCGATACACGTCGATCTGCGTTTCGACCGCGGGAAGTTGCGCCGTCGCGTACTTTGCTTCAGCGCTGCCGGCGGAGATGGGTGGGGATGGTGGCAAAGCGCTCACCCGGGCGCTTTTTGTGGGTCACGATGGAGAGCGACGCGGGCCGGTAGATGTTGATGTTGTGCGTATTCGGGGAGGTGATGATGTACTGCGCCCGGGTCGCTTCGAGGAATTGTGCCACCCGGTCGATGTTCAGCACGTCCAGATGGGCAAAGGGCTCGTCGATAAAGACAAAACCCCCCTCTGACCGTTCATCCATCATCAGGCCGATGAGCAAGACCAGCGATTTGATCACCTGCTGACCGCCCGAGGCCTGGCCATCATCAAGGCCGATGTACCCCTTGCCGTCGAAACTCCAGCGCACTTCAAGGCCGGCCTGGGCCAACACCTCATCGTCATCGCTCAATTGCGGGCGCATCAGCTCGACCGCCACGCCTGCCAGCTTGCCGAGATGAATCAGATTTTCTTCATAAAACGCCACGGTTTGCCGCAGGACACCGATATAGGCACGGCGGGCATCATCCGCCACCCGCGTCGTCTCCTCCCACTCGTGCCGTTTGCGCTGCAGACTCTCCGCCTGTTGTTGATGATCGGCCGCCAGCTTGTCGCGGCGATAGACCAGCGTCGGATCGGTTTCCCACTCTTCCCCGGCCAGCTCCTGTTGAATGCGTTCGAGGTCACGCTCGACACCCTGCCGGCTCCCAAAGGTACGGTTGAACTCGGCGATGGCTTCCTCGGTACGCCACTGGCTTGGCAGGTGCTCACGCAGCAGGCGGCGCTCCCGATTCTTCATCCAGAACTCAGCGCGCTCGCGACGCAGTTCCTCCACATCCTGTTGCAGGTGCGTCCGCAGCAGCTGATGCGTCTGTTTGCACTCCGATTCCCGGCGGATGGCAGCCGTATGGGCACGACGCAGACGCTCGAAGGTCCGTTGCTCAGCCGCGTGCTGCTCAGCCAGACCTTCGAGGGTCACGCACACTTGTGAGTAATCCGCCTGCAAGTGGGTATGATCTTTCGTCCGCGTGTCATAGTCCAACCGCACACGCTGAGCCGCCAAGCGCCGCTCAAGGCTCTGGCGCTCGGCCTCGAGCGTGCGAATCC
>Ga0081538_10004751_pt1 | contig 12428 bp, 11 predicted proteins | sample TabmetS5T2R1_FD_71022 | JGI IMG/M metagenome (GOLD analysis project Ga0081538, IMG submission 71022) | Tabebuia heterophylla rhizosphere microbial communities from the University of Puerto Rico - S5T2R1 | ecosystem: Host-associated > Plants > Roots > Rhizosphere ...
ATCGATCGCCTTGGTCGTGTGGCCCCGGCCGTCCCGATCGAGGAGACGGTCGGGGCAATCGCGGAGATGATCGACGCCGGCTGGTGCGCCACGTCGGCCTGTCAGAGGCAGGCGCCGAGACGCTTCGGCGTGCCCATGCCACCCATCCCGTGGCCGACCTGCAGATCGAGTACTCGCTACTGTCGCGCGGGATCGAGGCGGAGATCCTGCCGACCTGCCGGGAGCTGGGCGTGGGCGTGACCGCCTACGAGGAAAAGGGCGCCACCGTCGCCCAGCTGGCGGTCGGGTGGGTGCTGTCCCGTGGCGAAGACATCGTCCCGCTGATGGGTACGACCCGGCGCGACCGGCTGGCGGCGGCGATCGGGGCGGTCGGCCTGGAGCTGACTCAGGACGACCTGGCCGCGATCGAGCGTGCCGCGCCGCCCGGCGCCGCGGCCGGCGAACGCTACGATGAGCGCCAGATGGCCATGTTGGACAGCGAGCAGAGCCGGCCCCCAAGGCCTAGCCATCGCCCAAGCGCTCGGTGACGCAGAACGACTCCCAGCACCACCACCGCTCACTCATACATCGGGAACACCGAGGTCGAAGCCAGCCAGCGCGGCTACGACCGGCTGTTGGGCACGGCGCCGGCCTGACCAGTGTCCTGCTCGACCATGGCGAGTGGATAGTCGAGATTGACCGGCCCAAACGGCCACGTGGCCCTACCGGCGCCAAGGGTGACGCACTGGATGCGATCCGGGCCGGCCGGGAAGCGCTCGGCCGCGAGCGGCTGGCCTGCCCGCGCCAGCGGGGCCAGCGCGAGGCGCTACGGGTGCTGCAGCTCCCCCGGGCCGGCGCGGTCAAGGTCGCCGCCGACGCCCGCCACCACCTCAAGGCGCTGCTGGCGACCGCCAGCTCTTCCGTCTCCTGGAGCGGCAAGCTCGAGCCCGGGTCATGGTGTGATGGCGGGGCCGGTGAGCACCGAGGCGGCACTGCATGGGAAGGAGTCGGGATCGAGTCGGTACACCAACGATTCGCGGGGGCTGGCTGCCCAGACGGCGCCGCCACCAACAGCCAGTGCTCCCAGCGCGGGCAACCCGGTCATGGCGGCCGGGCTCGTGTCCGGCGCGATGCACTCCAGTGCTCCTCCGGCACCGTCCCGCTCGGTGATCCAGACGGCGTCCACCCCGGCCGCCAAGCCAGCCGGCAGGCCGCTTGGAACGATCTCGCGCACACCTCCGGTCGCGCCTTGGATCCGGGCCACCGCACCAGCTGTCTCCACCCTCGGATCCCTCGACCGACCACCGACCCAGATGGTTGCGCCGTCGGTCGCGACCTGACCGGCTTGGACGTCGAGCCGAAGCGGCCTGAGCAGCCGGTTGGTGGCCGCGTCGATCCGCGCCATGCCGCGGCCACCCTGGGCGACCCAGACGATGCGGCCGGCGACCGCGATGCCCTCGGGACCGGGACCGGCGAGCTTGATCACCGCGACCACGCGGTTGCTGGCCGCATCGATACGGGCCACCACACCGCGACCGGTGGCAACCCATCCGGCGCCCGCGCCGACGGCCACCAGCGACGGCAGGAAGCGGCGATCACCAGCCGCGACCTCGAACGGGAGCTGACCGAGCTGGATCCTGGCCACGACCTGGCCGGTCCTGGCATCAAGCCGTACCACCTCATCGGTATCGGGGTGCACCACCCAGATCGTTGCCGCATCAACCGCCAGCCCAGCCGGGTTCCGGCCGCCGGCCGGGAACCGAGCGGTGACCCGGTTGGAGCGCGGATCGATCCGCACCACCTCGCGGTCTTGCCACGCCCCGACCCAGAGGCTGCCGGCGCCGAACAGCAGCGGCCCTCCGCCATGGCCGACCTCGATCTGGGCTATCACTCCGCGCTCGGGCAGAGCGGGAGACTGGGGAGCCGCCCGCGTCGTTACTGGCGTCGGGCGCGGCCGGGAGGCAGGCTCTTCGGGGCCGATGATGCGCCCCGCCACGGCGAGCACTGCAACCGCCCCGAGCACGGCTGCACCAACGCGCAGCCGGTGACGCTGTGAGGTCATGGGTCGACCTCGCTCATTACCAGCTCGCAGAGACATCCGCTGCACGGCATCCAGCGGCCGAGCTGCCTCACTGCTTCCTACAAGGTCATCGTAGCCGCTTGGGCACCCCAGCCCACTCGAACGCTGGAGTGCATACACGTAGATCAAATCTTGACACCAATAGAAGCCCCCTCGGGGGTGGAGCGGCCGCGCGCATGGTGTGCTTCGCGCGATTGATTCATCGGCGCGTCCGCGCCTTTGGGCCGGTCCACGGCCGGTAGGCTCCATCTGATCGGAGATGGCGTCTGCGGCAGCGGTTGTCGAAAGGAGCGCATGATCCCAACCAGGTGCCTCCCGCGCGCGGCATGCTGAAGACCCAGCGTGCAGCCCTTGGTGTCTGGGCGCTGTTGGACCGGCGCTGGGTGGCGCTGCTGATCACCTCCGTGTTCGCCTTGACCTTCAGCGCTGCGCGACTGCACGCGCTGGGAGGCGGTCCAGGCGCCTTCGTGGTTGCCGGGGACCAGTTCGTCCGGGTTGGCGCCGCGCCCGCTGATCTGCCGGTAATCCGCGGTCCTGGCTACGACGGCCAGTTCTTCTACCGCCTTGCGCTGCGCCCGTGGACGCACCACCGGACCGAATTCGGCATCACCCTGGACGAGCCGGCCTACCGCCAGCAGCGCATCGCGTACCCGCTGCTGACCTTCGCCCTGGCCCGCGGTGGGCCACGGGCGACCGCGTGGGCCCTGCTGGGCTGGAACCTGGCCGCGGCGGCGGCGCTGGGGTGGCTGGGCGCGGCGCTCGCCCGCCGCCGCTATCGGCATGCGCTGTGGGGGCTGGCCTTCGCCGCCTACCCGGGGTTCGTACTGGTCATCGCCCGCGATCTGGCTGAGGTGCTCGCGGCGGTACTGCTGCTTGCCGGCATCCTCGCCCTGGACCATCAGCGGCCGGCCTTGGCGGCGGCCGCGCTCACCCTCGCCGGGTTGACCCGCGAGTCGACCTTGATCCTCCCGCTTGCCCTTGCTGGCCTGTGGGCCTTCGATGCGATCTGGCGCAACGCCACGGTGGCCAGGACGCCAGGCCGACCAGGCTCCCCGGCCAGTAGCGCGGGTGAGTGGTCCGGTGTTGGGATGGTGGCCTTCGCGGTGCCCTTGGGGATCATACTGGCCTGGCAGTTGGTCTTGTGGCGGATCTGGGGCGTGGCGCCGGTTGCCCAGGGATCGGCTCGGCTAGGCCTGCCGTTTGCGGGCATCTGGCAGTTTGCCCGAGGCGCCTTCCAATTCGGCGCCTTCCCGCTGGTGGTGCGTCTTGCCGAACTTGTGTTCGTGGTTGCCGCAGCCCTCGCCGCAGCTTGGTCACTTCACCGCTCCATGGCGTTGCGGCACGAGAAGCTCGCCTGGGCTCTGGGGCTGCTGGTCGTGGTGCTGCTCTCGCGCAGCGTCTGGATCGAGGACTGGGCCTTCCTGCGCGCCTTCGCCGAGCCCTACCTGCTCGGGACCGTTGTGCTGCTAGGCCGCCCTGACCGGCGTGGATTGCCGATCTTCGCCGCCGGCGCTCTACTGTGCCTGGCGGTGGCCGCAGTGAACGTGCGCGGCCTGTGACCAATACAGCCATACCAGCCGTAGGCCGGCGGGTCGCCTGGCCGCACCGAGCCCCGTGCCCGGCAGGCCCGACCGCCGGGGAGCACGGGGTGAGCACGATGCGGCTCCGGCTTGGCGGTAAGCCCGTCCTCGGCGGGTGAGGGCTGTCTCAGCGCCGGCGGGCCAGCAGGTTGAGGACAACCAGCCCGACAGCCACCAGGGCAAGAAAGATGAGCAGGTCCCAGATGACTTCCATCGCCGACTCCCGCATCCTCGCAAAAGCGGCTCGGTAGTGCGTGCGGCAGCGGTGCCCAGCACGCGACTAGGGGTTATTGGGGAGGCAACCGGGCGGGGCGGCACGTGCTCGACCAGCTCGGCGCCACGGGGCTGGGGCTGGGGTCGTGAGGGACCAGTGCCGTGGTGACCTCCTCGGCCACCCGAACGCTGGCACGTCGGCCCGCCACCTCGCGCATCCACCGCGCTGGGGATGCCAGGCAGGTCGCCTCCACCAGCCACCGGCGGTGAAGCACCGCGTGGTTGAGTAGTGTCGCGTCTCGTGGTGTTCACTGGCTCATGGGTTGGCCGGCAGGTCGGCCACTGCGGGGCTCAGAGGTCGTCGGTGCTTCGGGTCAACCCGATGAGGGGAGCACCGCGATGACCGATGTCGTGGGGTCATGTCAGCTTGGCGCCTCGCGTTTCCCGGCCGAGGAGGGTGACCAGCGCGCCGGCGGTCATGACGGCAGCCACGAACGTGAGCGACCACACGGTCGCGCCGGTTGTGTCCAGCAGGTAGCCGAACAGGTAGGGGCCGGCGATGGCGGCCGCCTTGCCGACGCCCTCGACCATGCCGAAGGCGGTCGAGCGCAGCCTGGTGGGGAACAGCTCGGAGGTGTAGGGGTAGACCGCGCCCCATGCCCCGAGGTTGAAGAAGCCGACGAAGAACAGGGCGGCGACGTACACGCCAGTGGATTGCGCGAGCGCGAAGGTGAGCGCGCTGACGCCGCCCAGCGCCAGGAAGGCGGCCAACGTGGGCTTGCGGCCCCAGGCCTCCACCAGCCACAGCGAGGCCGCGTAGCCTGGGAACTGGGCGAGCGCGACCAGGGCGAGCAGGACATAGACATTCAGGTCGACCGTTCCCTGGGCGCCGAGCACGCCGGGCAGCCAGATGAACAGGCCGTAGTACGAGACGTTGAGCGCCACCCAGACGAGGACGATGACTGCGGAGGTGGCGCGCAGCCGTGGGCTGAACAGCTCACGCGGCGACGAGCTCGGCTCCTCCGACACGGCGAGGGAGTGGCCGTCGACGGGGTGGCCGGTAATGGCGCCGAGCACGTCGGCGGCCTCGGTGAGTCGGCCGTGGCGGGCCAGCCAGTAGGGGCTTTCCGGTAGGGCCCGGCGCGCCACATAGGCGAGGAAGGCCGGGAGGGCGGCGGCGACGAACAGCCAGCGCCACGCCCCGCCCAGCCGGTCCAGGAAGACCCACGACAGTCCGATCGCGATGAGCAGGCCGATGGGCCAGAAGAAGTCGAGCAGGACCAGGAACCGCCCTCGCCGCTGGGGCGGCAGGTACTCGGCGAGCAGCGATGGGTCGACCACCAGCATGCCGCCAAGCCCGATGCCGGCCAGGAAGCGCAGCGCCAACAGCGATGTCGGGCCCCACGCCAGCGCCGTCAGGGCGGTGAAGATGCTGTACCAGAGGAGGGAGCTCTGGAACACCCGCTTGCGTCCCGTCTGGTCGGCTAGCCGGCCGAGCAGCAGGCTGCCGACCAGCGACCCGGCCAGCGCCGAGGCGCCGATCCAGCCCAGCCAGGTCGCGGACAGGTTCCAGAGTGATCCGAACAGGGGCAGGGTGAATCCGATCAGCAGGATTTCCATGGCTACGAAGGTCCAGGCGATGCCGGTGATGGCCACGGCCTTGCGGTGGAAGGGGGTGAAGCCGGCGGCGCCGAGGACCTCTTCGACATCCGGGCGTCGGGTTGCGGAGGGTGGGAGCGCTGGCATGAGACGCATCCAATCCGTGAGCATGTGGGTGGCGGGGACCTGCCACCGATCCAGCAGTTTACGATTATAAGTCGATAACCTATGGGTGAGTCCAGCAGAAGCGCACCGGCCAGCCACGAAGCCCTCGCCGTGGTGCTGCAGGTCCGCGGCGATGGGCTCCAGGTCCTGCTGTGGCAGCGGGCAAGGGAGCCGTTCAACGGCGCGTGGGCGCTGCCCGGGGGCATGCTGGGCGCGACCGAGACGCTGGAGGCGTCGATCCGCCGACATCTGGCCGCCAAGGTCGACGTCTGGGAGCTGGCCCACCTGGAGCAGCTGGAGACGCGCAGCGACCCGGCCCGGCATCCGCACCGCATGATCGCCACCGCCTACCTCGGGCTGGTGCCCAGCCACCACAACCCGGCTGTGCCCGCGGACACCACGTGGCACCCGGCGGATGCACTCCCGAAGCTGGCATTCGACCACCATGCGATCGTGCTGGCCGGTCGCGAGCGCCTACGCGCCAAGCTGTCCTACACCAACGTCGGCTTCGCGCTGGCGCCGCCGCGCTTCACCATCTCGGAGCTGCGGAGCCTGTACCGGGCGGCGCTCGGGCACGACGTGTCGGCCACCAACCTGCAGCGGGTGCTACTGCGCCGGGGCGTGCTGGAACCGACGGGCGAGTCACGCGCACCGGGACAGGCAGGCGGTCGCCCGGCGGCGCTGTTCCGGTTCCACAGCCAGCGCCTGGAGATCACCGACCAGTTCGCCGTGCTCCGCCCGCCCCGCTGAGCGGCACCCACTCGGCCGCCCTCCAGGTTGACCGCCAGCCGACGGATCTCACACTCGGCGCCGCTACCTCTTGCTCCTACGCCTGCCCATCCTCGCTATGGCGGTCGCAGCAGCGTGTTGTAGTGCGCCGAGCGCTCGTCGAAGCGGGCGAGCACCGCCCGTGCCGGCGGCGGCACGTAGGCGGTCTGATAGTCCTCGCCGGCGAAGGCTCGGACGTGCTCCAGCGAGTCGAACAGCATGATGGTGGCGAACTCCACCTCGCCCTCGAGATCACGCCGCAGCAGGTAGGCACCGTGATAGCCGTCCAGATTGCGGGCAGCGATGCTTGGCAGGACCTCTTGGCTAACGATCCGCTGGTAGGCGTCGGCGTTCTCCGGGGTGGTCCAGCCTCTCCAGAGCCGGGCGATCACTGTGGCTTCTCCTGTCGCAAGTGGGGTGGGGACCAGGTGAAGGACTTCGGTACCAGGCAGTCGCCACCTTAGCCGGAGATCTTCACCTGAGGATGTTGCCGTGTCGCCGCTCCGACCGCATACGCGGTGTTAAGGTGACCATAGGTAGTCGCGGTAGCTGGCGTTCGGAAGGCGTCGGTGGCCGGCATGGAAGAGGTCCGGGTGGCTGCGGTTCACCGTCCGCCTCGCCGGTGGCCGCTGGTGGCCGCCGGGATCGTGCTCGTCCTCGTCTGGGCGGCGAGCGGCCTGGCGCGGTTCTTCCTGAACCTGCTGTGGTTTCGTGAGGTTGGCAAGACCCAGGTCCTGTGGGGGGTGCTGGGCGCCGAGGTCGGCCTTGGCCTGCTGACCGGTCTGGGGACGGCGGTGATCGTCGGCGGCAATCTCTGGATGGCTGAGCGCCTGTCCGTCGCCGCTGGCCTGCGGCCGGTCGAGGAGCCGGGTGTCGAGAGCCTTCGTGGGATGCTTGTCCCCCTGTTGCGCTGGCTCAGGCTCGGGGTGGTCGCCCTGCTCGGCCTGCTGGTCGGGCTCTATGGGGCTGGACAGTGGCGGACCTACATGCTGTGGCGCAACCAGGTCCCCTTCGGGGACCGGGACGCCCAGTTCGGCCGCGACATCGGCTTTTATGTGTTCTCGCTGCCCTTGCAGCGGGCGGTGTTCGGATGGCTGTTGTTCACCCTGTTGGTGACCACCTTGCTGGTGGTTGCCGAGCATTGGCTGTTGGGCGGCATCGAGCCGGCGGCCAGGGGGAACCGGGTCGCCCCGCATGTGCATGCGCACCTGTCGCTCCTGCTCGGCTGCATCCTGCTGCTGAAGGCCTGGGGCTACCGGCTGGACCAGTTCTCGTTGGTGTTCTCGCCCCGCGGGGTGGTCACCGGCGCCTCCTACACCGACGTGCACGCCCAGCTCCCGGCGCTGCGGCTGCTCATGGTGGTGGCGCTGGTCTGCGCGCTGTTGTTCTTCCTCAACGTGCGCTCTCGTGACTTCACCCTGCCGGTGGTGGGCACGTTGCTGTTCGTTCTGTCGTCGCTGCTGATCGGTGGGCTGGTCCCAGCCTTCGTGCAGCGGTTCCAGGTGGCCCCCCAGGAGCTCCAGCGGGAGGAGCCCTACATCCAGCGCAACATCGACGCTACCCGCAAAGCGTTCGCCCTGGAAGGCGTGGAGACCAACGAGTTCCCCGCGAGCGATGACCTGACCCCGGCTGCGGTCCGTGCCAACACGGCCACGGTGGACAACATTCGCCTGTGGGAGGCGGACGTGCTCAAGACGGCCATCCAGAACCTGCAGGCGATTGGCCAGTACTACGAGTTCAGCGACGTGGACGTGGACCGCTACCGGATCGGTGGCGCGCGGCGGCAGGTGATGATCTCCGCCCGCGAGGTCGAGCCAAGGAACCTGGATGCCTCAGCCCAGACCTGGGTCAACCTGTATCTGGCCTACACCCACGGCTATGGGGTCGTGGCTGCGCAGGTGAACCGGGCCGAGACCTCAGGCCGGCCCGCCTTTGTGGTCAGCGGCTTCGATCAGCAGCAGGCGGCCATCCCGGTCCGCCAGCCACGCATCTACTTCGGCGAACCGCCACCGGACACCCCCGCCTACGTGGTGGTCGGCTCCCGGCAGGCGGAGGTGGACAGCCCGTCGGTGAGCGGCGAGGACCAGGCCTCGTTCCGCTATGACGGCCACGGCGGCGTGCAGCTCTCGAACCCGCTGCGCCGCCTCGCCGCCGCCCTGCACTTCACCGACCTGAACCTGCTGATCTCCAGCAACCTCAACACTCGCTCCCGCATTCTGTTCAACCGGGACATCCGTGACCGGGTGGAGAAGGCGGCCCCGTTCCTGCAGTGGGACGCCGACCCCTATGTCGCCGTGGTCGACGGCCGGATCGTGTTCATCCGTGACGGCTACACCACCACCGACAACTATCCGTATTCCCAGCGGATCCTGCTCGACGTCGCCGCGCGGCGGACCGACTCCGAGGACCGAGGCGTGCATGGGGAAGCCAACTACATCCGCAACTCGGTCAAGGCGGTCGTCGACGCCTACGACGGCACCACCACCCTGTACGCCTTCGACGACTCCGACCCGCTGCTGCGGGCCTGGCGCAAGGCGTTCCCGGGCCTGTTCGCCCCCCGCACGGCAATGTCCCAAGAGTTGCAGGCGCACCTCCGCTACCCCGAGGACCTGTTTTCGATCCAGACCGACCGGTACGCCTCCTACCACATCGGCGCCGCCCGCGACTTCTACTCCAAGCAGGACTTCTGGGCCCTGCCCGAGGACCGCTCCGGCCAGCTCACCCACGGCGAGGGCTCGCTCGTAGTGGCCGGCCCCAAGCCCCGCATGCGGCCCTACTACCTCCTCACCAGGCTACCGGGGGAGCAGGAAGAGCAGTTCGTGCTGGTGATGCCGTTCACCCCCAACAACAAGCAGAACATGGTGGCCTACATGGCCGCCCAGTCCGACCCCACCGACTACGGCAGGATCACGCTGTTCAGCCTCCCCCGCGCGCGGACGGTGTTCGGCCCCACCCAGATCCACGCCCAGATCCTGGCCGACCCCGAGGTGTCCAAGGAACTCACCCTGTTCAACCAGCAGGGCTCCACAGTCATCCTCGGCAACCTGCTCACCGTCCCCATCGAGCACTCGCTGCTCTATGTGCAGCCCATCTTCGTGCAGGCCAGCCAGGGGGCGATCCCAGAGCTGCGGCGGGTGCCGGTGTTCTTCAACAACCAGCTCGGCTACACCGCCAACCTGACCGACTCGATCAACCAAGTGTTGGACCGGACCGCCAAGGGCCAACTGACGGACGGCCGCCAGCCACCGCTGCCCCAGTCGTCCTCGACGGCGTTGGCGCGGATCCTTCAGCAGCAGGCCGAGGAATACCGGCGCGCCCAGCAGGCCCTCCAACGCGATGATCTCGGCGCCTACCAGCGCGCCGTCGAGCGGCTCGGCCAGCTCATCCAAAAGGCACAGCGGCTCACCCAGGCACCGTCACCCTCCACCACCGCCCAGGCGGCCAACCCGCCCTAACACCACCAAGCCTGGCGCCAGCCGAACGGCACCGCGGTCTGCTGGTAGCGGTGCTGGAAGGCGAACAGAGGATGTTCGACCTCGGCAAGGTCCAGGAAGTCGTTGAGGGTCAAGACCTTGCGCTGGACGATCGAGAAATAGAGCTCGATCTGGTTCAGCCAGGAGGCATGCACCGGCAGATGGATCAGGGTGAGGTTGGGCCACGCGCCCTGCAGCCGGTCCACCGAGGCCTGGCCGCGGTGCGAGGAGCCGTTGTCGACCACCCAGAACACCCGGCGAGCCGAGGCGTACGGCTCGGTGGTCATGACCTGGGTGACCAGCCGACCGAACGGGGCGATGCCGGTGGTGGGCTCGCAGCGGCCAAACAGCCGCGCCTGATGCACGTCCCAGGCCGCCAGGTAGGCCAGCGCCCCGCCGTGGTCGTACTCGTGCTCCACCCGCATCACCCTGGCCGCGGCCGGCGGCAGCGTCGAGTGGCGGCGACCACGCGCCTGGATGGAGGTCTTCTCGTCGGCCGAGACGACGAACTCGCCTGGCTCCAGCCGCCGGCCACCGAAGCGGCGGGCGTACAGGTCCAACACCACCGTGGCCTTGGCGGCGAAGTCGGGGTCGCGGGGGAAGATCCAGGAGCGGTGCCGCTACGGCTTGAGCGCGTCCTCGTCCAGCCAGCGCCAGATCGTGGAGACCGACACCTGCTCGACCAGGCCGGTGGTGATGACCTCCTCGCACACGTCGGCGGCGCTGAAGCGGCTCAACGGGACCGCCCGCAGGGCGGGCAGCTCACAGGCGATCGCCTTGACCTCAGCGATGACCGCCGGGGGGAACGGCCCGCGGCCGGCCCGGCCGGCCCCGGTCAGCCAGCCCCGCCAGGCCCTCCTGGAAGAAGCGCTTACGCCACTTGGACGCAGTATTCGGCGCGATGCCCAGGCGCTCAGCGATTAGCTTGTTCTCCTCACCCTGCGCGGCTGCGAGCACGATCCGGGCCCGCAGTACCTCCCGCTGCTCGGCCTTGGGTCGGCGCACTCGCGCCGCCAGCACCCGGCGCTCCTCGGCGGTGAGCACGACCTGAAATAGGCTGTGCCTTCCCACCTCACCTCCACCACCAGCCGGTCCACGGCCAGATCCTCAGGAGATTACACGCAAGAACTTACAAGGCGAAGCACTAAGTTGGCCCACGACGAGCAAATATTGGAAGACGGACGATTGAGCCGGCCCTACGGGCCGGGCGCGCATTTAGAGAAAACCAACCTGCGGCTACGCCGCCATTTCCAATTGCAGTCACAAGGATGGTGACAGTCCGGCATTCAGGTTGCGGCAGTCGAGGACCATCGGAGGGACGGGCTTGAGGTGGCGGCATCGGCGAACCCGAACGACACGATTTGCGTCTATGGATTGATGGGGCCACCCGAACCGGCTCAGCCCCGCCCCTGAACTACCTGCCTCGACGTGAGCCGAAGCACGGCCGATCGGTAGGAACCAGGATCGACGCGGCGAGAGCGGTCATGCCACGAACCTGGCTGGCCCGCGAACCTCATCTCGGATCCGGAGGTTTGCGGCGGGCCACCAGGGTCACCCAGTCGCTGGCCGGGATTCCCACCCGGTACCCGACAGGGCCGTACCCCCGCCCTGCAATCCTGGAATCACTGATCTCGCCATGCTTCGTCATGCGCGCGCTGACGACGCCCCTGGGATCTGGCCGATCCAGGCCAACGCCCCATCGCATGGAGATCGGTTGGCGCGGACCTGAGCAACTTAGGTTCGCGGAACAGCCGGATCACCGAACCACAGAGAGGATCGAGCATGGATGCAGAGGTTGGCCGGACCACCGGCACAGCTGTCAACACCGACCGGCGGGGTGCTACCCGCCGGCTCAGCACTGAGACCAAGTCCAGCTATAAGACCACCGAGCTGATCGCCTATGTGGTGGTGTTCGCGGGCATTCTGCTGGCCTCGTTCCTGGTCAAGACCGGCCAGGACGGCGAGCGGGTCGACTACTTCCGGGCCGATAAGGCCTGGTGGTACATCACCTTGTTGACCATCGGCTACATGATCGCCCGTGGGCTGGCCAAGTCGGGCAGCCGCGAGCCCTACGACGACGACCGCCGCTAGTAGCGGCTGGGCTGCGCCCCGGATCTTGGGTGTAGTCCGCAACACTCAGTGCAGCCGGGCGCGGTCGATGACCCGCCCGGCTGCCACCCAATGGAAGGAAAGCTGATGAGTGATTCCACCGTCGGGTCGACGGCGACCGCTGACGCGTCGACCACCGAGCAGGTCAAGGAGCAGGTCCGCGACAAGGCCCAGCTGGCTCAGGACAAGGCGCGGGGAGCGCTCGGCCAGGCCAGGGGCCGGCTGAGCGACCAGGTCGACCAGCGCTCGACCCAGGCCGGCGATCAGGTCCACTCGGCCGCCCAGGATATGCGGGGCGTGGCCGAGCAGCTGCGCAACCAGGGCAAGGACACCCCGGCCAGGGTGGCCGAGCAGGTCGCCGACCGCGCCGAGTCGTTTGGGACCTACCTGCGTGACGCCGACGGCGAGCGGTTGCTCCGCGACGTTGAGGACTTCGCCCGCCGCCAGCCCTGGCTGGTCGCG
>Ga0081538_10004752_pt1 | contig 12427 bp, 15 predicted proteins | sample TabmetS5T2R1_FD_71022 | JGI IMG/M metagenome (GOLD analysis project Ga0081538, IMG submission 71022) | Tabebuia heterophylla rhizosphere microbial communities from the University of Puerto Rico - S5T2R1 | ecosystem: Host-associated > Plants > Roots > Rhizosphere ...
CGGTGTGGAGTACAAGACCACGCAGGAGGTCACCGAGTTCAGCCCGCCCAGCAGGTTTGCCGCTGCGAGCGTCGGCGGGCCGCTGCGGGCGATCGGGACGATCACGATCGAGCCGCTGGACGGTGGCGCACGGTCGCGGTTCACGTCCACCCTCGACTTCGAGGGGCGGGGGCTCGGCAGGTTAGTGCCCGACGGCGTCCGCCGCATGGCGGCAAAGCGGGCGCCCCGGAGCTACCAGAACCTCAAGGAGCTGCTGGAGCGCGGTGCGCCCGCCGCGGGCGGGACTGGAGCAACCGGGACCGGGACGACCGGCGCGGCCAACAGAAACGCCGGTTGAGCGCAGCCGGGTGAGAACAACCCCAGGGCTCCGTCGTTCTGTCGTGAGGTCGGGTTTCATCCCAGGCTGATCCCGAGCGTGGCCAGGGGTCGGCGCGAGTCGCGGGCGTGGCGGCGCAGCGCGGCGGCGACGTTGACCGGCCCGGCCCGGCACAGCACGCCGATGGCCAGGTTGCGCAGGCTGGCCATGGCGCTGGGAGCGGCGCCGGTGCGGACCTGGGAGGCATCCTCGGCGAAGCTGGTGTCGCGGATGTGGTGCAGTGCCTCGATCGCCCAGTGCCCGCGCAGCAGGTCGGCGAGCCGGGCGGGACGGGCCTGCTCGAACGGCAGGCTGGTAATGGCGTAGACGGTCACGGTCCGATACCGCCGGGGGCTGGCGTCAAGGTTGCGGGTCTTGCGGGTGACCCGCAGGACCTGGGCGGCGTGGGGGAACCCGAACTGGCTGACCGAGATCGCCTTGAGGGTCCGGATCTCGGTGCGGCCGTGGCCGCGGTCGCGGGTGCGGTCCAGCTCGGGGACGCGGTGCCAGGGTAGGCGCTGGCAGCGGGTCCAGCAGGGTGGGCTGGTTGGCCTTGACCACCAACAGGTAGCGCGCCCGTTTCTCGGTCACCAGGAACTCGGCGGCCTGCGGGTGGGTCTGCAGCGCATCGGTGGTGACGACCGTGCCGGGGGCGTGGTGGCGGGCGCCGAGGGCGGCCCGGACGGGCTGGGGCGTGTCGGCGGCCCATTCGGCGATCGCGGCGATGGACCGGGCGCCGGCCAGCACCGCGGCGGCGGCCATGGCCAGGATGGCGACCAGCCGATGGCGGCGGCCACGGGCCGCTCGCGGGTCGGGGACAGCGGCGAGGTAGGCCAGCAGGTGCGAGGCCTCGGCGTCCTGGAGTTCGAGCGGGTCGGTAGGAGCAAGTCGGGTGAGGGCGGCTGGGATCGGGGATGACAGGTCGGCAGGCACGGGCGTCCGTCCATGTCATGAGGCAGTGGAAACCGCATGATTTTGGCGTTCGTGCCTGCATCTCACGATCCGGCATCACGTCACGAACGAGACCAGGCCCTCGGCAAAGTTCCGGAATGACGGGTTCATAGGCTTGTGATGCCGAGGATGGCCAGGGTCGGTTGGGATGGGCGAGCTCTGCTGACCACCAAGACGCCGCGGTCCGTGACCCGGCCTTGTCCGGGCGGCCGACCGTCTCGGCGTCCACCACCCATAAGATGCCGCCCACGCTCGGCTCGCTGGTGGAACCAGGCCTAGGATGTCGTGGTGATGAGCAGCGAGCTGGGAGCGATCGCCCCGTCGTCCAGGGAGCTGTCCGGCGCGGAGCTGGCCGCCAGGGCGGGCGTCGGAGAGCAGGAGATCCAGCGGCTGGTCACCCACGGCGTCCTGGTCCCACGTGCGGGGCGGGTGGCGCCCTTCCGGGCCGTCGACGTCCTGAAGATCCGCGTCGCGCGGGCCTGCGAGGAGGGCGGCCTGCCGATGGAGGGCATGGCCAGGGCCATCCGGGCCGGGCACCTGTCGTTCGCGTTCGTCGAGAGCTGGCCCTTCGAGCGGTGGGCGACCCGCGGCCCACAGACCCATGCCGAGCTGGCCACCGAGGTGGGCCTACCGTTGGCGTCACTGCAGCGGATCGTGGAGGCCTTCGGCTTCGCCCGGCCCGAGCCCGGGGACGCGGTCGTGGCGGCCGAGCGCCCCGTCGCCCAACTGATGGGGCGGGCGGTCGCGCTCGGGATAGTCGACGAGGCGGCGTCGGTGCGATTCGCGAACGTCTACGCGGAGGCGCTGCGGCGGATCGCCGCGGTGGAGGCCGAGGCCTACCACTCGGGGATCGAGCTGCCGCTGCTGCGCTCGGGCGTCGGCCCGCGACGGACCACGGAGCTGGCCGAGGAGGTGGCCGAGGAGTTCACCGAGCTGCTTGACGAGGCGCTCATGGCCGTCTACCGGCGCCAGCAGGAGCTCAGCTGGACCGAGTACCAGGTCGAGCACATCGAGCAGGCCCTGGAGGCCGCAGGGGTTCGGCTGCCGCCCGGGCAACCGCCGGCGATGTGCTTCCTGGACCTGACCGGCTACACCGGACTGACCGAGGAGCGGGGCGACGAGGAGGCCGCGGCGCTTGCCGCCAGGCTCGCCGAGATCGTGCAACAGGGCCCGCGCCGGCATCGTGGGGAGGCGGTGAAGTGGCTGGGAGATGGGGTCATGTTCCGCTTCCGGGACCCGTCGGGGGCGGTGATGTCGGCCCTGGACATGGTGGAGGACGTCCCGGCCGCCGGCTTGCCGCCCGCCCACGTGGGGGTGGCTGCTGGGCCGGTGATCCGGCAGGGGGGCGACTACTTCGGGCGGGCGGTGAACCTGGCGTCCCGAATCGCCGATCATGCCCGCGGCGGCCAGGTGCTGGTGAGCGAGCCGGTGGTGGCGATGACCTCGGTTGCTGGTGTGCGCTTTGATGGACTGGGCGCCATCGAGCTACCGGGCCTGAGGAGCCCGATCGATCTGTTCGAGGCCCGTCGCTCCTGACGGTGTGTCCTTGCGGCGTGCACCGGGTCGCGCAGGCTCCGCTGCTGAGCCGATCTGCTGCATCCGCACGGCCCACTCACCCAACAGCACCAACCAGACAAACCAGCACTATAGCGCCAGCCAGCTCGCCGGCGTATGGGTGCGGCAACGCCCTCGCCCGGCGGCTGCCGCTGCGCGGAGGGCAGAACGCCTGATGCGTGTCCTGGGGACCATCCGGGCTTGCTATGGGGCCGGGCGGGCGGGGGCCAGCAAGCCGGCGCCGAGCAGCCCGGCGATCAGGGAGGCGGCCAGGATGGCGAGCTTGGCTGGGTCCACCCTGATGCTGGGGGCCGACCTGTAGGCCAGGTCGGTCACGAACAGGGCCACGGTGAAGCCGATGCCCGCCAATGCCCCGAGGCCCCACAGGTGCCGACCGCCCATGTCCTCGGGCAGGGCCCCCAGCCTGAGCCGCATGGCGGCCAGGCTGGCCCCGACCACCCCGGCCAGCTTGCCTATGACCAGGCCAACAGCCACGCCCCAGGCGACCCGGCTGCCCCAGGCGGTCGACAGCGCGGCCGCGTCTAGGGCGTGTCTGGCCCGATGGCATCTGAAGCTATCGCGTGAGATTGGGGTGCGCCCGCGCGGCTGGGTCGGCTCCGGGAAGCTGGTCCGGGAGGCCGAAACGCGGGAAGACCTGGGGCATCATGAACGCGGTCATCTCCTTCACCACGGTGCCGTCCAGGGTGAGCACCTCCAGCGCCTCGGCCACGTAGCTGCCCTGCTGGGCATCCCAGCGGTAGGCCGCGTTCGCCGCCTGGCCGTTGGCCTGGGTTGGTAGGTAGCGATGGCGGGGCTCGGCGGCGGCGGCGGCGATGACCTCGCGACCGCGCCACCAGGTCGGATACGGCGGCATCTGGAAGGTGGCGTCCTCGGCGAGCATGGCCGCCAGCGCGTCGACGTCGCCGCGCTCCCAGGCATCCAGGTAGCCGGCCACGATCGCGCGGACGCGTGCGTCCCCCAGCGAGCGCAGGGTCGCCTGCTGACTGCGCGCCGGCATCCGCTCCTCGACCCGGCGCCGCGCCCGCTGCAGCGCGCTGTTGACCGAGGCGACCGTGGTCGCCAGCGCCCCCGCGGTCTCTTTGGCCGAGAAGCCGAGCACGTCGCGGAGCAGGAGCACGGCGCGCTGCGAGGCCGGCAGGTGCTGCAGGGCCGCGATGAAGGCGAGCTCCACGGCCTCACGCTGCTCGTACCGGGCCTCAGGGGAGGCGTACCCGTCCTCCAGCCCCAAGGCCTGGTCCGGGTAGGGTTCCACCCAGACCGGCCCGGCGAGCGGTTCCCCAGGCTCCTCGTTGGGGCCGGCAGGACGACCGTGCTCGATCGGGAGGCCTCGCTTGCGCCGTCGCGCCAGCGCGTCGAGGCAGACGTTGGTCGCGATCCGATACAGCCAGGGGCGCAGTAGCTGGGGTCCCTGGAACCTGGGCAGCGCGCGCCAGGCCCGCAGCAGGGTCTCCTGGAGGGCGTCGTCGGCGTCGAACAGCGAGCCGAGCATCCGGTAGCAGTGGGCGTGGATGGCCGCGCGGTAGGGCTCGACGAGGCGGCGGAAGGCGTCCTCGTCCCCCTGGCGGACCGCGTCGAGGAGCCCCGGCTCCGGCGCCCGATCCCCGGCCATAGGCCGCAAGGCTACTCCGGGCACCCGACCGCCCGGGAGGGGAAGCACCCAGGGTCGGCGATGAGTTCGGTGTCAGGTCGCGGTTGTACCCGGTGAGCGCTCTTGCTGCTGGGACAGCCCAAGGAGGAGGTACGACGATGGCAGACAGGTCAGCGCAAGCAGGGTTCGACGCCCCACCGCCTGATCGTGAGCTCAAGCGGTTGGAGCCGCTGCTGGGCGCCTGGACGACCCAGGGGCACACCCAGGACGGCGTGTACGGTCCCGGCGTCCCGGTCACCAGCACCGAGAGGTTCCGCTGGCTGGACGGGGGCTACTTCCTGGTCCAGGAGTACGAGACGACCTTCGGCGAGGAACCGACCCAACGAGGGGTGGTCTACTGGGGCTACGACGCCGAGGCCGGCAGCTTCCGGCTCTTCTTTTTCAGCAACAACGGACCGTTCAACGAGGAGGGCAGCCGCTACGCGGGCAGGGTGGCCGACGGCAGGCTCACCTTCGTCGGTCCGGCGCGCTACCAGTACGAGCTTGATGAGCAAGGGAAGATCAAGACGAACCCGGACGGCACGATCTCCGTGGCTTGGTGGGTGCGCGACGAGCAGGGCGAGTGGAAGCCCTGGATGGACAACACGTTCAGGAAGATCCGCGACTAGGTCGTGTGTCTGGCCCGATGGTCATCCTTCCAGCCAGATCAGCAGCGAGGCGGTCACCACCATGCCCCGGTAGTTCACCGCCCGCTTGTCGTACCGGGTCGCCACCGCGCGGAACTGCTTGAGGCGGTTGAAGCACCGCTCCACCACGTTGCGGCCCCGGTAGCGCTCCCGGTCGAACGCCAGTGGCCGACCCGGCCGCCCAGCGCGCCCGCCGCGCTGGGCGGACCGCTGCGGGATGGTGTGACCGATGCCACGGCGGCGCAGCAGCCGCCGGCAGGTCGGGTAGCTGTAGGCCTTGTCGCCGACCAGGTGGTCGGGCCGCGTGCGAGGCCAGCCCCGCCCGCACGGCCGCGGCACCCTGATCGCGTCCAGCACCGGCCCGAGCTGGGTGCTGTCGTGCCGCTGGCCGGGAGTGAGCACCACGCCAAGCGGCCGGCCGCGGCCGTCGCAGCCAAGATGGATCTTGGTGGTCAGCCCGCCCCGGGACCGGCCGAGCGCCTCGGTCTGGTCACCGGCGTGCCCCCTTGGCCTCCGCCCGCGATGGCCGCTTGCGGGCGCCGGCGGCGTGCTGGTGGGCGCGCACGCTGCTGGCGTCGACGCTGAGGACCCATTCCAGCTCACCGACCGCATCCGACCTGGTCTGGGCGTGGGCCAACAGCCGATCCCAGGTGCCGTCTCGGCGCCAGCGCACGAAGCGGTCGTAGCGGGTCTGCCAGGGGCCGTAGCGGTCGGGCAGGTCCCGCCAGGGCGCGCCGGTACGCAGCTTCCAGAGGATGCCGTTGACCACGGTGCGGTGGTCACGCCAGCGGCCGCCGTGGCGCTGGTTGCCTGGCAGCAGCCGCGCAAGCTGCGCCCATGCCCGGTCGGTACGTTCCCGCGGCCGACCACCAGGTGGCTACCTCCACCAGCTCAAAGGGGCTTGAGGACCGGCGGAAGCTACCAAACGCCATCGGGCCAGACACGCCCTAATAGCCATGTGGTTGATCCGGATCTGCCTCGGTGGCAGACGATCAGGCGTGGCGGCGTCCGAGTGGAGCGCGTCGACCGCTACGGCGAGGGAGTGCTTCGCGCCCGATCCCGCTCGATCGGCCTGCTCCACTACCGCGGGTACGCACGTCGCCCGTCTGAGGTGAAACGCCTTCTGCCGGAACTGATCGCGGATTACCGGAACCGGTGGGAGGGAACTGCGCAAGCAGTTCCCTCAGTGGCGATCCGGCGAGCGCGGCGAGGCTGGTTCGGTCGTTCGCCGCTCAGGCGTGGCCGCTGCGGTGGCGACGATTCGAGAGGCAACCAAGGTGGCGCTGGTCGTGGCCGCCATCGGGCTGCTGTGCGTCGGGCTTGCCCTCGTCCTCCGTAAGAACCCGGCGGAGAAGGTCTCGCTCCGGATCATCGTCGAGTACTACGCCGCCTTGCTGTTCTTCCTCGCCGTCTCGATCACCCACAACGGTGTGTGGGGCGAACGCCAGGACAGGACACTGGTGCCGCACGATGACTGGCTGCGCCGCTCGGTCAAGGAGACCGCCCGAGCCTATGGCCTCGCCATCCTCTGCGCCTGGGTCCTAGGCACCATCGGCCGCTCCTTGGGCGACATCGTGGAGGCGATCCCCTATGTCATCGTGTGGGGTGGCCTTGGCCTGTTCATCCTCGCCGGCGTACTGGACCAGATGGAGAAGGCGGAGCGACGGTACCGCCGACGCAGAAGTCGACAGTCGAGACCCCGGTCCAACTACCTGACCGCCGTGGCCCACACCAAGGCCCGCTACGCCGGCCGCTGGGCCTCCTGCGGCCATCCGTTCCGGGCGGGCATGCGCATTGGCCGGGTGCCCGAGGTCGGTTGGCCCGAGGTGGAGCGTTACCGCGCTTGGCGGGGGAGGATCTCGGGTGACCGAGCATCGTCGGGTGGCGGTGAGAGGTCCGTCCCTGCCCTGCCGCGTCCCCCCGCTCAGGCGGTCGCGCCGTCATCGAGCGGCAGCGGTCCGCCCCGCAGGGGTTGGTCGGCGCTCGCGCGGCGTTCGTTGTCACGCAGGCGAGGCTCATAGTGGGCGAAGAACACCTTGCCGACCAGGTCGCGGCGGCTGCGCACCCCGGTCTTGTCGAACACGCTCTTGAGGTGCTGCTGGACGGTGTGGGCCGAGACCACCAGCCGCTCGGCGATCTCGGCGGTTGAGCTGCCCTGCAGCACCAACCGGGTGACCTCCTGCTCGCGCTCGGTCAGCCCATAGGCCGACATCAGCAACGGCGCGATCCGGGCCGGATGGGCCGGCTCGACGATCACGGCCACGCGGCGGGGGCCGGAGACCAGGGAAGCGCCGTGGAGCAGGACCCAGGTACCCAAGCGCGACAGCACCCGGGAGACCGCGACCTCGCCGGGCTGGTCGGGATGCTCGGCCGTGCGCAGGGCCTGACCGGCCACCGCCAGCACCGCCGACGGCAGCTTGCCGGCTTGCAGGTCGCCATCGGGCAGGGCGGCCAGCCAGCGCTCGACCCCGGGGGTGGCCGACTCGACCTCCCCGTCGTCGGAGAGGACGAGCAGGCCCGGTGCGTTGGGTCCCTCGGGGTCGGTGGCCTCGCCGACCAGCAGCGCCCGGCGGGCCCCCTCCGCTAGCGAGGGTGCAAGCGACTGGACGAAGGCCAGCTCGGTGTCATCGAACAGCGGCCGCCCGGGCTCGCGGTACAGCCCCAGCGCCTCCCACACCTCCCCGGAGGGGGTGCGCAGGGCGGCGATCAGCTCCTGATCCCCACCCAGGGTCATGTTGAAATGCCAACGGGGGCTGCTGGCCGGGTCGCCGCCGGTGGCCTCGTGCAGGGTGGAGATCCCGCGCCGGGAGCGGGCCACGTCAGCGAGCTTGTTGACGTCGTCCTGATAGTACTCATGCAGCAGCCACTGGTCGGGCAGTTCGGGGACGCCCTCGTCAAAGTGGCTGGTGACCAGCAGCGAGGCCGGATCCAGGGTGAACCAGCACGGGGCAAAGTCGTAGGGGACAACGCTGGTGAGCACCTCGGTGGACGCCCGCCACAAGCTCACCAGATCAAGACCCTGCCCGGCCAGCCGGGCGAGCTTGTCGCTGGCCCGCTGCCTGGCGTCGCGGCTTACCGAGGTCATGGGAGCACTGTAGAGGCGGGCTGCAGTGCTGGAAATACCACCTTTCTGGAATGGGCAGCGCTCCTGTGGAGCCCTAGCGTCGACGCCGATCGAGCAACGGCAAGGGAGGAACCATGACCACCAACAAGGAACTGAGCATGGGCGCGCGGGTGCTGGGCCCAGGCGACGGGGAGGTCGCGGGGGCGCCGGAGTCCCGGACCGACCGGTTCATGATCGACGGCGCCGAAACCGGCGGCAGGCTCTCGGTGGTCGAGCACACCGTGGCGCCGCATGTGCTGGCCGGCCCGCTGCACCACCACTCCCGGGAGGACGAGTACAGCTATGTGCTCGAGGGCCGGCTGGGGGCCCTGCTGGGCGACCAGGAGGTCGTCGCCCAAGCCGGGGACCTGGTCTTCAAGCCCCGCGGCCAGTGGCACACCTTCTGGAACCCCGGCGACACCCCGACGCGCGTCCTGGAGCTCATCACCCCGTCCGGCCTGGAGGATCTGTTCCGCGAGCTCGGCGCCCCCGGCGTGGAGCTGGACCCGGCGACCCTGCCGGCCCTGGCGGCCCGCTACGGCTGCCAGGTCGACTTCCAGGCCACGGCGACCATCCTGCAGCGGCACGGACTGCGGTTCTAGGGGTCCCCGTGCCGGTCGGAGCGCGCACCCCTGAGGAGCTGGAGACGCTGCTGGAGGACGCCTTCGTGCTCCACGACCCCCAGGCCCTGACCCGGCTCTTCCAACCGGGCGCCACACTGGTGGTGAGCGGTGGGCTACCGGAGGCCCGTGGCCGCCGGCAGATCGCCCGGGTCGCTGCCCAGCTGTGGGATGCCGAGCGCAGCTACCTCGCTGACCCCCGATGGGTCCTCCAGGCTCGTGACACCGCCCTGGTGGTGTCGGGCCGCGCCATCAACGTGGTCCGCCGCGTCCGGGGCGGGTCATGGCGCTATGCGATCTCGCTCCTCGACCTCGATGCGGCAACCAACGGCGATGAGCCATGAGAGCGCAACCCGAACATGAGTACTCGATCGGTGACGTGGCCGATCGCGCGGGGGTCGCCAATGACGACGTCGTCATGCTGGTCGAACTCGGGATCCTCGCCTCGGGCCCGGACGGCCACTTCTCCCAGGGCGATGTGCGACGGGTCCGCCTGATGCAAACCCTCGAACGGGCCGGTATGCCGCTCCAGGGGGTGGCCGCTGCGGTCCAGAGCGGCAACCTGTCTCTCGGGTTCCTGGACACGGCGGCCTACGATCGCCTGGCGTCGCTGTCCGAGGTCACGTTCCAAGAGGTCTCCGAGAAGACGGGGATCCCCGTCGACCTGTTGATGGTCATCCGCGAGGCCGTGGGGTTCGCTGAACCCCAGCCGGAGGATCGCCTCCGCGAGAACGAGCTCCAGATCGTCCCGCTGGTCGAGGCACAGATCTCCGAAGGGTTTCGCCTGACGGTGATCGAACGTTGGCTGCGCGTGTACGGCGACAGCTCGCGGCGGATCGCGGAAACCGAGGTCGACTGGTGGCACACCGAGGTGGAGCTCCCCCTGCTCAAGTCCGGGATGACGCCGGCGGAGATGATCGAAGCCGCCGACTCGCGCGTCGCGCAACGGATCGCCCCCTACCTCGACCAGACGATCCTCGCCATCTACCACGGGCACCAGGAGCACACGTGGATGAAGAGCATCCTCGACGGGATCGAGGCGACCCTGTCAGCGGCGGGCGTCTACAGCCGCCTGGAGCGGCCCCCGGCCATCTGCTTCCTCGACATCACGGGGTACACCCGGCTCACTGAGGAGCGTGGCGACCAAGCCGCGGCCGAGCTCGCCGGCACCCTGTCGCGGATGGTGCAACGGTCCTCGAGATCCTACGGGGGCAAGCCCGTCAAGTGGCTGGGCGACGGCGTGATGTTCATCTTCCCGGACCCGGGATCGGGTGTCCTTGCTGCGCTCGACATGGTCGAGGGCGCAGCCAACGCTGGGCTGCCGCCCGCCCACGTCGGGCTCCACGCGGGACCGGTCCTGTTCCAGGAGGGCGACTACTTCGGACGCACCGTGAACCTCGCGGCACGGATCGCCGAGTACGCCAGACCGGGCGAGGTCGTGGTGAGCCAACACGTGGTGGAGGTCGTCGATGCGATACCCGTGTCCTTCGTCGAGATCGGTCCGGTCGAGCTGAAAGGGGTCTCCGGCGCCCTTCGCCTCCACACCACCCGCCGCGACACGTGATCGGCAGCGGGTGACGCTCGGCGCCAGCGGCCAGTGGTCCTGACTGATCGGCATAGGTCATTGTTCAACGCTGAGCCGGCGTCTGCGGCGGGCGGGTCCCCCCGGGTGACGTCCTGTCGCGGCGGGTCGCCTTGACGTCTGTGGGGAAATCCCTCCCGAAGACCGCGTCCTGAGAACTTACCGAAGTCGACCGAACTGCCAATGCTCAGAGTGTTATCGCCATCACACAGGGTGATCTACTGACGGACCGTAAGGGCTGCAGTTCTGGGGCCAGTCCGTTCGGATCTACGTGTGCCTTGGGGCCGCAAGTCAGCGCTGGCAGTTGCTAGGTGTTCTTGAGCACGATCCCTTCCACGGTGTGGGCGACGTGGTCTAGTTCGTCCAGGGCCTGCTCGATGCCGTGGTGATGTCCTCCCAGCGAAGCATGTGCTGGACCGGGTGCTCGGTGGTGAAGTCGTACAGCTGGGCCAGGACCCGGCGATGCAGCTGGTCACCTTCGTGCTCCAGGTTATGGATGGCGGTCAGGTAGGTGTTGAGGCGGTCGGGGTCGAGCTGGTCCAGGCTGTGCATGCCCTGGCTGGTGTGCTCGGCCGCCTGGACAAGGACGCGGGCCTGGTCGACCACCGGGTCCAGGGGTTGGGTGATGCCGTGCAGGAAGACCATGTCGCCGGCGTCATCGATGGCGTCGGTCACGTTGTCGAGCCGTTCGGCCAGCTCGTAGATGTCGTCGCGGTCGAAGCGGGCGATGAAGGTGGAGTGCAGCCGGGTGAGGATGGTGCGGGTGATCCGGTCACCCTCGTGCTCCAGGTCGGCCAGGTGCTTGGCTTTGGTCTCGGGGTCGGTGGGGTCGGTGAGCAGGTCGAGCAGGGCGGTGGCGGCGGCGCGGATGTTGTCGGCGGCCGCCTCGAACAGGGGGAAGAAGGCGTCTTCTTGGCGAGGGAACAGTCGCAGCCTCATGGCCCGACTCCTGGGCTCGGTTTGGCGGCCACCTGCGGTCGACTGGCCTGGCTGGTCCAGGCCTGACCGGCCAGCTGGATGGCGTCCCAGGGGCTGCCGAAGGGTGGAGAACTCAGGTCCAAGTCGCTGAGCCGTCCATGGTCATGTGGTGGAACAAGGCAGCGGGCCGTCGGCGTGGGCGAACCGCCCGGCCGGGTCGGCCTGCCAGGTCTCGACCAGGGTGTCAGGGATAGGGTCGCCGGCGGCGTCCAGCACCCGCCCGGCGATGCGGACCGCCCCCGGGGTGCCCTCGGGAACGACGTCGGGGCCGTCGGGCCAGATGAGCTCGACGGCGAAGAACGGCCCGATGGTCTGCGACGGCGTCTCCGGGAGGGTCACGAGTCTTCCTCCTCGTCCTCCAGCGGCGTCGCCGCCGGGCCGCGCAGGACGATATCCCACCGGTACCCCAGCGCCCACGCCGGCGTCGTCGCGTCCAGGTCCAAGCGGGCCACCAGCCGCTCCCGCGCCGCCTCGGGCACCGACCCGAGGACCGGGTCGAAGGCGAACAGCGGGTCGCCGGGGAAGTACATCTGGGTGATCAGCCGCTGGACAAAGGCCCGCCCCAACAGCGAGAAGTGGATGTGGGCGGGCCGCCAGGCGTTGGGATGGTTCGTCCAGGGGTAGGCGCCCGGTTTGACGGTCACGAACCTGAAGCGGCCCTCGGCGTCGGTCACACAGCGGCCGGCCCCGCTGAAGTTGGGGTCCAGCGGGGCCGGGTGGCGGTCGCCGTCGTGGCGGTAGCGGCCGGCCGCGTTCGCCTGCCAGATCTCGACCAGGGTGTCGGGGATGGGGCGGCCGTCGCCGTCCAGGACCCGGCCGGTGACGATGATCCGCTCCCCCAGCGGCTCCCCGCCGTGCTGGACGGTCAGGTCGTGGTCGCGCTCCCCCACCCGCCCCTCGCCGAGCAGCGGCCCGGTGACCTCGGTCAGCCGGTGCGGCAGCGGGACCAGCGGCTGCCGGGGGTGGCGCAGCGCCGTCGACCGGTAGTC
>Ga0081538_10004753_pt1 | contig 12425 bp, 12 predicted proteins | sample TabmetS5T2R1_FD_71022 | JGI IMG/M metagenome (GOLD analysis project Ga0081538, IMG submission 71022) | Tabebuia heterophylla rhizosphere microbial communities from the University of Puerto Rico - S5T2R1 | ecosystem: Host-associated > Plants > Roots > Rhizosphere ...
CATCCGCTCGTACATCGCCTCGAGCGTCGGGGCCGATGCCTCGCGCGCCTTCTCGGCGCCGAGCGCGAGGATGCGCTGATTCGCTCTATCGGCAAGCCGGGCGAGCGCCGCAGCCGACGCGTGCCACGCCGCGTTGCTCAGCCTCCACGCCGCGGCGATACGCGCCAGGATGCTCCGTTGCGCGGCGTCCATGCGGCGTTGCAGCCTCGGCATCTGATCCTGCCAAACAGCAACGATCATGGCGTGTAGGTGCCGCTGCGCGCGCCAGGCCGCGATGGCAAGGTCGCGCACCGCCACAGCGATTGCGTTGGCGCGCCGCTCCGCTGAAGTCATGGAGCGCTCGAGTGCCGGTCGCAGCGACCGCCGGCGCATGATGAAGGCGTTCCGCACCACTGAGCCAAACGCGCGGGCGCGCTGGCCTGCTGCTTGGACACGGCTTTCCAGGTCTGGCTGCGGCGGTCGTGACCATTCTGCTTCACTGGCCCTGCGTTCCGGCCGCATGCCGATGGCATTCCGGTTCGGACCCTCCTCCAGCAGCATCCGGAACGCAGGGGAAGAGGGCCGCTGAGCGATGCGCTCCCCGGTTCGGCCGGCGTGTTGTGGGCTTGGTTGGGATCGAGGTTGCGCAGCGAGCCGCAGCGCACGGTCGATGCGGGTGATCATCACCAGATCCGGCTCCGGCAGCCGGAAAGACTGGTCGGCGCGAGCGGGCTCTGTGGCAGCCGATTTGTCCGATGGCGTGGCAGGCGATGGAGCGGTCGGTCCGCTTGCAGGCGGCTCGCGCGCGGGCCCTTCGGACTGCTTGCGCGCCTGCCGCAAACGCGCCATGCGCGCCGCGATCTCGGCGGCAACGTCCGCCACGCTCATCTTCGACAGATCGAAGGAGCCAGGCTCTCTCGGCGGCGGTTTACCGCCCCCTTTTCGATCCACGATCCACGATCTCCCCCCGCTCGGACGAATCAAAACCGACCGACGTCTATCCCCAGGGGTTGCTCCGGCGATCCGGAGCAGCAGGTGGCGCCGCCGGTAGAAAGTCCCCGGCCCTCGGCGAACAGCCACATGCAAGCGAATCCTTTTTGTGAATCTATCGTCCGCGCGCGAGTCGCCGCAAGAATCGGCCCACACGCGCAAATGCACGTCTGGACCGGGCGGCTGGAGGGCTGGAGGGCGGAGCTGAGGTTGCGGCTATGCGACCGCCACGCGCTTGTTCGCGTCCTCGAACATGCGCAGGGTCTTTTCGACGCTGTACGGCTTCTCCAGCAGCGTCTCCGGGTCCCATTCGCTGCGCGGGGCGTTGAAGAAGTCGCCGCCGTAGATATGCAGCGCGCCGGTGAAGCGGTCGACCGGGTTGGTCACCGAATGGATGATGTCGGGACCGAGGGTCACGCATTCGCCGGTCGAGAGCGCCTGCGCGCCGGCGGCTTCGATCCTGCCGCCAGTATCGTCCTTGATCCGGCGCCAGAAGATGTTGTCCTCGCGCCCGTCGTACATGCCGATGATGGCCCACATGTTGTGATTGTGCGGCATGATGGTCATGCCCGGCGCCCAGACCGCGTTGAGGATGACGAGGTCGGCGGCGACGTAGAGCTTCTGAACCTGGGCGCGGCGTGGTTCGCCCAGTGCATCCCGCATCGCCGCCGGGTCGGACAGCGCACGCGCCAGGATCTCGCGCACCGCCTTCTGCGGCGGGTCCTCGGCCAAGGCGTCGCGGCAATCGGCGATGAAGCGGTCGAGGTCGAAGGCGGATCTGGTCATCGCAAGCATGTCGTCTCTCCCTGCAACTTGCCGCTGACCGGCGGCGGAAAAACGAAAGCAGGGTGAGGCTAAGGCCGGCAGTCGCCTTGCGTCCAATACATAATTCCTGCCGTTTTCCATGCCTATCAGGTATAATTGGCGGCATGGAACTGCGGCACTTGCGCTATTTCGTAGCGGTGGCGGAGGTCGAGAACATCTCGAAGGCCGCGGCCACGCTCCGCCTGTCGCAGCCCGCCTTGTCGCGGCAGATCCACGACCTGGAAGCGGAGCTGAAGGTCGCGCTGTTCGAGCGCACGGGCCGCAACGTCAGCCTGACCGGTGCGGGCGAGGATCTGCTGGCCTACGGCAGGCGCGTGCTGGACCAGGCCGGCGCGTTCCGCGAGCGGGCGCGCGCGATCGGCGGCGGCAAAGCCGGCGTGCTGCGCGTCGGCGCCACGCCGCAAACGCTGCAGCGGCTGTTCCCCACGATCATTCAGCGATTCCGCCGGATCATGCCGGCGGTCGAATTGCGCCTGACGGAAGGCGATGCCGACGCCCTGGTCGAGGCGCTGCGCCGCGGCGACGTGCAGCTGGCCTTCACCGGCTACCAGCCCGAGTTCGGCGCCGCCGCCTGCGAGCCGGCCGGCACGGTGCCGATGCTCGTCATCGGCGACGGCCGGCGTGCGCGTGGCCGCTCGGCCAGAGGCACGATCGACATCGGCGCGCTTGAGGACGTGCCGCTGCTGCTGCTGCACAGCGGCTATGGTTCGCGCACCCTGTTCGACGCGGCATGCCGCGTGGCGCGCATCCGGACCAATGTCTTCCTGGAAAGCAATGCGCCGGATACCCTGCTCGCGCTGGTGAAGGCAGGATGCGGCCTGGCCGTCCTGCCGGGGACCGTCGCGTTGCCGCGCGATGGATTCACGGTGCGCAAGCTGGTGCAGGACGGCAAGGCAGTAGAAATGCCGGTCGTGGTCCACTGGAACCCGCGGCACTTCCTGCCGCCATACGCGGAGCGCTTCGCGGCGGAGCTGGCCCAGCACGCGCGCCGCGAATTCTCCCGAACCAACCGGTAGGCGCGGGCCTCTCGACGGATTGGCGAAGCACGAGTCTACGGCGTTACCAGTTTCGGGTTAGCGCCTACGCCCAGGGCTTCCCGGCCTTCTCATACCGTTTCCACGCCCGCTCCACCCGCGCGCGCTCGGCCTTGGCGCGCATCAGGACCGCGCCTTCGATCATGCCGTCGCCATGGGCGAAGGCGATCGCAGGCTGGCCGAGGGCGCGCTGGGGTTCCAGGCGGTCGAGCAGGGTGCGGGCGGTGCGCGCATCGTTGAGGTCGCCGAGCAGATCCTGCAGGTCCTTCATGCGCTTGAGCACGCGCTCCAGCCGCTTCTTCGTATAGAGGTCGCAGAAGAACTCGGCGGCGTAGCGCAGCTTCTTGGCGCCGATGCGCAGCGTGTGCAACTCCTCCTCGTCCAGCTCGGCGATGCGGTGGCCGCGCTTGCCGAGCTTGCGGTCGCGGCGGCGCAGCTCGCGCCGGGCGTATCTCGCGATCGGCTGATCCAGCTTTCTGCCTTGCTCGCGACCGCGCGCCAGGCTGCGCAGCCAGCGCATCATCTTCTTCCAGAGCGCGGCCGCACGCGCCGACTCCAAGGCGATGCGCAGCTCGAGATGGGCATAGTCGCGCGCCATGCCGCACGATTCGTCCACCAGCGCGACATCGCCCGACTCCCCCTCGATCGGCTGCACCGCACCGGCGCGGAAGACGTCCCAGTCGCGCACTGCGCCGAGCTTGTCCTGCAGCCAGCGCAGATCATCCTCGAACGATAGTCTGCGGCCGTCGATGGTCCGGCGGAAGACGCTGAGCACAGCACGCAGCTTGCGCACCGCGACCCGCATGCGATGCACATCCTCCACGCCGCCCTCTTGATGCACCAGCGGCGCATGGTAGGCGATCTGCTCGAGGCAGGCGGCGGCCACGCCTGCGAATGCCTCTGCAGTCGTCATGTTCCGCTTCAGCCTGGCGCGCTGCGGTGGCTCCGGCGGACGAGGCGCCTGGACGTGCGCCAAGAGGTTGGAGCCAGCCAGTTCGCTGACGTGGATGTCGGGCATAGGTTCCTTCCGGGGCCGCTGGACGCCCCTACAACAGGTAAAGCCCGGTAATGTTTCGCGGCCGGCCGCTGGCATCACTGTTCAGCATCATGGGAGTCGCCGGTCCAGGCCGTCCCTGAACATCTGCTCGAAAATATCGTCGAGGTCGTCGTCCCTGCCGGTTCCGCGAGCGATTGCGGGATTCCTCTGCGGCTCGGCACGCGGCGGAGGTGCCTGCGGCGAAGCGCTGGGAAGCGGTGTGATTGCCGGCGGCGCAGCCTGTGCCGGTACGGGGTTGGGCCTGGTCGGATCGGGCTTCAACCGTGCGGCCAGGGCCGGCAGCTTCGATGCAGGTTTCAACCGTGCCGGCAGAAACGCGGATACCTTCGCTTGGACAGGTGGAGAGGCGGCGGTCGGTGACGGTGGTGGCACCTGCGGCACGCGCGCATCGGCTGCGGACACTGAGACGGGCGAGGCGTCAACCGGCGGCGCCTCAGCCGGGCGCGTGACGGGAGGCGGCGGCGCTCGACCGGGCAGCAACAGGATCCAACTCGCGATCACACCCGCGGCTGCCACCGCGCTTGCGACGATCAACCAGCGTATCGGCCGGGCGGATCTTGCGATGGGGCGCGGAAGCTCCGCCGCTTTGCTTGCTTCCGGAGAAGGCCTCACGACGTCGTCGATGTTCTCGGCCGGCGGCTTGGCGATCGGAGCCCTTCCCGCCGCGAGCCGCAGTGCGCGCGCCATGCGCGCGCTTGCGCTGTCGGACAACGTGCTTCTCGCAGCCGACGGAATCGCAGCGGGCGTAGCGGCAGGGTGGGATGGTGAAGCAACCGGCTCGGCGGCAGCCGGCCGATCCACGCGCGGCACGCGTTCCCTCTGCTCGGCGCGGTTCCTGGCGCGCCGCCAGCTGGTCATGCGCTGCGCAATCTCGGCGGCGACCTCCGTTTCGCTCATTTTCGTGACGTCGAAAGAGCTGAGCTCGTTCGGCGGCCTGTTGTCGCTGTCTCGATCCACGATTCGCGATCCCCTGCTCGGGACGAACGACAAGCGCAGATATCGTCTAGGTCCTCCGGACCAGTCCGGAGCATCAGGCGGCGATGGCTTGAAAAAAACCCGGCCAAACGCAATTCGCCGCATCGGCAAGTCTATCCCAGCTGCGCCAATCGCACCAGCCGCGGTGCGATTGGCGCCGTCGTAGCAAGGCGATACGCGCGTTACTTGTGTTGCGGGAGCGAGCAGGTCACGCCGCCATCGGGATTGGTGCTCATGCCGCCCTTGGCATTGTCGCAGGCCTGGACGAAGTCCTTGGCGCACCAATTGGAATCGGCAGGGGCGCAGCTGATCTCGATCGCCTGGCGGCCGCGCTCCCTGGCGGCGAGGTTGAAGGTCGACTTCACCTCACGTGCATTCTCGACGACGAATTTCTTCACATCCTTGAACTCTGTCGCGCCGGCCGGCGCAATGAACGCGGCGCAGGCGACCGTCAGGATGGCGAGCGGATAGATCTTCATGACACTCTCCTCGTGTGATCCGTCCCTGCCGATTGGTCGCACTGTCCAGCTGCGGGTTCGCAGCGGCCAGCCGCGGTGTGACGGCCATCGCACACCGCTCTGTTCGTCCGCCGATCACGATTAATTGCCCCGATTAATCGCCTGCCCGCCTGATACGCCCCGCCCGGCCGGCTGTTTGCCTTAAGAGGGCCGGCCTCCCCTGGCCGGCTGGCAACACGGGAGATCGATCATGAGGACATTCGCAACCCTGCTGGCCAGCAGCGCCGCCGGCTTGCTGCTGGCGGCCGGCACCGCGCAGGCCGGCGTCTGCAGCGGCGAGATCATGGCCCTGCAGAAACAGATGGAAGAGACGCCGACTATGGCGAGCAACGATGCGGCCGCTGCACCGGGCGAGAGCCTGGGCGCGGCGCCAAGCGCGCAGGCCGCCGGCGGGACCGAGACAGCGCACGCCGCGCCAAGCGGATCGGGCGAGGCGGAGTCGATCCCCGGCAGCGGCCCGCTGCCGGATGCCAGCGGCGGCACGCTGGTGCAGAACGAGACCACGCCTCCGCCGGCTTCGACCGAGCCGATGGATTCGGATGCGGCGGCCGCCAGCCAGCTGAACACCGCCGCCGGCACCGACACCACGGACACCGGCGCCACCGGCACCGACGCCGCGGCTCAGGCGCTGACGCGCGCCCGCGCGCTCGACCAGGCGGGCGACGAAGCCGCCTGCATGACCGCGATCGAGGAGGCGAAGAGCCACCTCTCGCAATAGGCTCGTCAGCCATGCGCCGCGCCGGAGCATCCGGCGCGGCGTTCTGCGTACAGCGCGGAGGCGCGCTGTGCTAGGCTGTGCTCACACAGTCCGGGAATTCACCCCTTGCATCTTGCATCCAGGATCGCCGCCGGCCTCTTCGTCCTCGCGCTGTCGGCCTGCGCCGGGCCTGCGGTGGCGCCCTCACCGACTGGGCCGGTCGCGATCTCGCCGCAGACCGAGGGCGCGCTCAGCGCCTATCTGCGCAAGGTGAAGGTGACACGGCCGGGCGCCTTCGCGGTGTCGCCGGACGGGCTCAACTCCTTCTACACCTGGTGCGATGACACCGCCTGCGCGACCGCGAGCTATACGATGCCGGCGCTGCGCGGCTGCCAAAGCCTGGCGGGCACGCCCTGCATCGTGCTCTATGTGCGCCACGAGCCGCGCCTGCAATACAGCCGGAGCGACACTGCCGCCCCCGGCCGCCATGGCTCGGAGGAACAGCGGCGGATCGACTACGACGTCCGCGGCCGCTGACCGCCCACCCACGGCACTGGATCGTGCCATTGCGCGGGCGCTGTGATCCCGTTCACTTCCCGGTTTTGTGATGCGTCCCTATCTAAGCGCCACCGTAAGAACCAACGTGGCATTTCAAGACAAGGGAATAGCATCGTGATTCACACTCGGACTATCGCCGCTGCCCTCCTCGCCGCCCTCGCGCTCAGTGCCTGCGCTGCCCCCTATGCGGCGGCGCCCTCTGGCACTCCGATCGCGATCACGCCGGAGACCAATGCCGAGATCTCCAAGTATCTGCGCATCGTGAAGGCGACCCGGCCGGGCGCGTTCGCGGTCTCGCCGGACGGGCGCGACTCCTTCTTCACCTACTGCGAAGATATTTCCTGCGCGGTTTCGAGCTATACCGCGCCGGCGCTGCGCGGCTGCCAGAGCTTCTCCGGCGCGCCGTGCACGATCCTCTACGTGCGCAACGAGCCGCGGCTCACGTTCAGCCGCACCGAGACTGCCGGCACCGGCGGCCGTCACGGTTCGGAAGAGCAGCGCGAGCTCGATTTCGATTTCAACGACAAGCGGGACTGACGATCTCGTGATTGCAACGCGCGGGCGGTTCCGATTGTTGGACTTTGAATCGCCCGCGCGCGCATGCGCTGCGGCCGGTTGACGCGCCGCGATCACATTAATTTAGGCGACCGTCCCGTAAACGTTCGCGACCTCTCGATGTTTTCCCATCAGCGCCAGGGCGAGCCTCCGCATGTCGCGGTCGTGCCGGGCTGGCGGGTAACAGTGGAGAGGCATATGAACAAGACAGCACTTCTTTTCGGGGTCGGCGCCAGCCTAATTCTGGCGGCGGGCACGGCCAGCGCGGCCGGCAGCTGCGGCGCCGAGGTTGCCGAGCTGCAGCAGAAGCTCGGCATGGAGGAAGGCGCTAACGCGACCATCGGCGCGACCGATCCGGGCGTGCAGCAGCCGAGCCCGAGCGCTTCGGCTGAGACCAGCACCAGCACGACCACGGCTCCGACCGACGATCAGATCGCGAACAGCGACAACAGCGCCAACGCCACCATCGGCGCGACCGATCCGGGCGTGCAGCAGCCGGCGCCGGAAGCCAACGCCAGCGCGGACACCAGCACAACCACGACAACGGAGCCGACCACGGACAGCAGCAGCACGACAACTGCCGACAACACCGGCGCCAATGCGACTATCGGCCCAACCGATCCGGGCGTGCAGCAGCCGCAGAACACCGATGCCACCGCGGACAGCAGCTCGAGCACCACCACGACGACTGACTCGAGCACGACGACTGCGGAGAGCAGCACCACCACGATGCCGAGCGGCACCGTTGAGGAGACCTCGCGCGTCGGTGACATGAGCACCTCGGCCGGCGGCCGTGCGGAAGCGATCACCGCGCTCAAGAAGGCGCAGCTCGCCGCCGATGCCGGCGACGAGAATGCCTGCATGACCGAGCTTGGCACCGCCAAGGCGGCGCTGGGAATTCAGTAACCTCGGTTAACGCAACCGATTGTCGGCCGCGCCCCGGGGAACCTTCCTGGAGCGCGGCCATTTTTTCAGGCATGCGTGCGTCCCAGCGGCGCACGCGAGACCATTCAGGAGAGACGGATGAGCTACGAACCGAATGTTCCGAAGTCCCCGCCGCCGAGCGGCGAGGGCGGCAACCGCGCGCTCTACTTCATCGTCGGCGGCCTGGTCGTGCTGGCGGCGGTGTTCGTGTTCATCTTCACCAACAATGACGGCGGCGATATGCAGGAGCCGGCCGCGCCGGCCGCGACGACCGAACCGGCAACGCCGGCACCAGCGCCAGCCCCGGCCCCAGCGCCGGAAGGCGGCACTACGACGAACCAGTAGGTTCGCGCGACAACAGCGTTTTACGGTGAGCGAGCTTCAGGCTCGCTCACCGTTGCGCGCGTTCAGCCGACGTTGCGGCTGAGCTCTTCCACCAGCACGCGGACGTTCTCGCTGTAATCCACCGGCACGACCACCAGCTGCACGCCGCCGTCCTTGAACGCCGCGTCGAGCGCGGGCGCGAGGCCGTCGGCGCTTTCGACCCGCCGGCCCCCGGCGCCGTACGACTCCGCGTATTTGACGAAGTCTGGATTGCCGAAGCCGAGGCCGAAGTCCGGGAACTTGTCGACCGCCTGTTTCCAACGGATCATGCCGTAGGCGTTGTCCTCCAGGATCAGCACCACGAGATTGAGCTTGAGGCGGACCGCCGTCTCCATCTCCTGGCTGTTCATCATGAAGCCGCCGTCGCCGGCGACCGCCAGAACGCGCCGTTCCGGATACAGCATCGCCGCCATCATCGCCGATGGCAGTCCCGCGCCCATGGTGGCGAGCGCGTTGTCCAGCAGCAGCGTGTTGGCGACGTGAGTGCGGTAGTTGCGCGCGAACCAGATCTTGTACATGCCGTTGTCGAGGCAGACCATGCCGTCCTCCGGCATGACCTGGCGCACGTCGTGCACGATGCGCTGCGGCGTCAGCGGAAAGCGCTTCTCCTCCGCGCGGTCCTGCAGCTTGGCCAGTATCTCGTTGCGCAAGGTCGCAAACGCGGGATCGATGTTGAGCTTGCCCTCGATCCGGTCGGCGAGCAGCGCGAGGCTCGGCCCGACGTCGCCCACCAGTTCCGCATGGGGATAGAACACCTGCTCCACATGCGCCGGCGTGAAGCCGACATGGATCACCTTCGGCCCCTTCGGTCCCATCAGGAACGGCGGCTTTTCCACGGTGTCGTGACCGACCGACAGGATCACGTCGGCGCGGTCGATTGCGCGATGCACATAGTCGCGCTCGCTCAAGGCGGCGGTGCCTATGTAGAGATTGGAGCCGCCGGCGATCGCGCCCTTGCCCATCTGGGTGTTAAAGAACGGCAGGCGGGTGCGGCGCACGAAATCCGACAGCGCCTCCGTCAGGCGCGGTCGGTTGGCGCCGGCGCCCGCCATCAGCAGCGGCCGCTTGGCGGCCAGCAGCATCTGGGTCGCCCGCTCGAGCGCCGCCGGGTTCGCGACCGGCAGCGGCACGTCGTGCGGCGGCACCAGCGGCACTTCCTTGACCTCCTCGCCCGCGATGTCTTCCGGCAGTTCGAGCAGCACCGGGCCCGGGCGCTCCTCCATCGCCTCGCGGAAGGCATCGCGCACCAGGGTCGGGATGCTGGAGCCGGTGACGATGGTGCGCGCCATCTTGGTGATGGGGCGCATCGCCGCGATGATGTCGACGATCTGGAACCGCGCCTGGCGGCTGAACAGGATGCCCTTCTGGCCCGTCAGCATGATCATCGGCATGGCGCCGAGATGTGCATAGGCTGCGCCGGTGGTGAGGTTGAGCGCGCCCGGCCCCAGCGTGGTGATGCAGACGCCCGGCCGGCCGGTGAGGCGCCCGTGGGTCGCCGCCATGAAGGCAGCCGCCTGCTCGTGCCGCGTCACCACCAGCTCGATGCGCGACTTGCGCAGCGATTCGACGACGTCGAGATTCTCCTCGCCCGGCACGCCGAAGATCCGCTCGACGCCCTCGTTCTCGAGTGCCGCCACCAGCAGGTCCGAACCCTTAATCATCATCACCCCATCATCGTTTGACGGTCGACCGGGCGAACACATGCCGTCATCAGCTGTTGAAAGTCGAGCTTAAACCTACGCTCGCCGCGGGAGCCTGGGAATTGCCGGCTGAAAGCGGCGGGCGATGAAGGAGGATCGTCATGATCAAAACATTGCTCGTGGTCGGAACAGCCTTGGGACTGGTGGTTGCGGCCGGCGCGGCGAGCGCGGGGCCGTGCTCGACCGAGATCGATACGCTGCAGAAGCAGCTGTCCAGCACCGACGCCGGAATGGGCCCGACCGGCACCGGCGAGGTCACCGAAGCAGGCAAGCTGCATCCGCCGACCGACACCATGAACCAGGCGACCGAAGGCAAGGCGGCCTCGCCAGGCGATGTCGCGGCGCAGAATACGGGCGAACCGCCCGCCGCCGAAGCCGCGCAGACCGGCGAATACGGCACCTCGGCCGCGCCGATCGAGACGGAAGCCTCGCTGGAGCGCGCCCGCCAGTTCGATCAGGCCGGCGACGAGGCCGCCTGTATGGAAGAGATCAATAAGCTGAAGACGCAGTCCGGCATCCAATAGCGGCCGCCATCACGCCCTCCACCGCCGTTAGCGGCGGTGCGAGGGCGACGCTGGCTTGGTTGTAGGATTGGCCGGCCTACCCTCGGATAGAGTCTCGATCAAGGTATCGAACATCTGCTCCGGCGACTGCTGGAAGAACGGCTTTGGCTTGCGCGCCGCCGGCCGCGGCTTGGTGGTGACCGGCTTGGCCGCGGAGACCGTGGCGCTCGCCGTGGGCTTCAGCTGCACCATCAAATTCGGCTTCACGCCAACGGCGGCGGACTGAGCCGGCGCGCCGGCCACCGGCACCGAGGTCGCGCCGGTGGTGGGCGGGCGCAGGAACGGACCGTCTCCGCCCTGAGGCACGAACGGCCGTGCAACCATCGGCGTACCGGACGGAGCGGAGGCCTTGCTGGCGAGATTCACCATCGGAGGCGCCGGGGCCATCACTGGCGCCTCGTTCACTTCGCCGCTGTCATTAATGGCGCCGAGCGTGGTTGCCGGCTGCGGATCGGCGGCAGCCTGCTCGGCTGCGGGCTTGGGGGCGTCAGGCTTCGGGGCGGCAGGGTCTGGAATGCTCGGAGCGCTCGATTCCTGCGCCGTGACGGCCGGCGCTGGTGGCGGCGCCTCCGGCTGTGGCGCCTCCGGGAGCGTCGTCTGGGGCTGCTGTTGGGCCGTTGTCGTGGCGGCTGGAGCTGGAATCTGGACTTGCTGCGGCGCCAGCGCCGGCGGGCTTACTAGCGCGGCCTGGTCCTGCCCCTGTCGTCCCTGCTGCCAGATGGCGGCCGGCGCCGTGATGCCGGCGATCAGCAGGACGGCGCCCAGGCCGATTGCCCAACCAGTGCCGCGCCGCTCCCGGTTCGCCCGGGCCGCGACCACCGGCGGCACGTCCCATTCATCCCGCTTGATATGCGGGAAGATCGGCCGGCGCACAGAAAGCTGCGGCTCCGCGCGCAGCGTGTCGACGCGCCGCGCCTCGATGCGCGTCTCGATCGGGCGCAGCTTGATGCGCGGCGAGGGCGTCTGCGCAGCGGCAGGCTTGACAGCGTCAGGCTGGGCGGGCCGCACTGGCTCGTCAAAGGTCGGCTCCTTGCGGCCGGCCGCTTCGTCGAGCGCAGCGATGCTGAGTTGAGGAGATTCGACCTGGATGTCTTCGGGCGCGCTGTCGGAGGCCGCATTCGGCGCATCGGCGCGCGACTTCGTTGCCGCCTCTGCGTTCGCTTCGACTGCATCAGGCGGGGGCAGTTCGGCCTTCAGCGCCGTGCGATGGACCGGCGGGTCGAACGTCGGCTCCCTGCGACCGGCCACCTCGTCCAGCGCAGCGATGCTGACTGCGTCGTCAGCAACCGAGGCAGGTTCGGCCACCACGCTCGCGACAGGCTGGTTGCGCTGTTCATCGGCCACCACCACCTGCGCTGCAATCCCGGGCCCATGCGCAGGATCTGTAGCCTCGGGAACAGCCCGTGAAACCGGTGCGTCGAACGTCGGCTCCCTGCGGCCGGCCATCTCATCCAACGCGGCAAGGTCGAGTGCAGGCGCTTCGACGTCGTGGTCTGCGACCGGCGCGGGCGCCGCACTCACGATGGGCGCGTCGAACGCCGGCTCCGAACGCTTCGCCGCCTCTCCCGGCACAGCAATTTCCGGAGCGGCCGCACGCTCTTCGACATCCGCTGCGACTTCAAGAGTGGCGTCCGACTCGGACTCGGCCGGCTCTAAAAGCAGCAAC
>Ga0081538_10004754_pt1 | contig 12423 bp, 8 predicted proteins | sample TabmetS5T2R1_FD_71022 | JGI IMG/M metagenome (GOLD analysis project Ga0081538, IMG submission 71022) | Tabebuia heterophylla rhizosphere microbial communities from the University of Puerto Rico - S5T2R1 | ecosystem: Host-associated > Plants > Roots > Rhizosphere ...
TTGTGCCCCGCACGAAGCAACAGGTGCTCCCGCAACTGCCCGCCAAGCGCCACGACACGGTGCCGGTGCTGCTGTCGAACGAGCAGGAGTACCGGCTCGCCGAGCAGGACGTGATCGCCTGGCTCCAGTCCCTCCCGCTCGACCTGGGGACGATCGACGCCAAGGTCGCCGCCGCGCTGCGCGCCGAGCAGCTCGTGCGGCTCAACAACCTACGTCGGCTCGCCGGGGCCGGCAAGCTCCCGACCGCGCTCGCCTGGATCGACGACTTCATGGTCTCCGGCGAGCCGCTGGTGGTGTTCGCGGAGCACATCGCGATCCAGCGCGCGGTGCTCGACCGCTTCCCGGACGCCGTGCACATCCTCGGGTCCGACTCGGCGCAGGCGCGCCAGCAGGCCGTGGACTCGTTCCAGGCCGAGGAAGGGCCTCAGTTGATTGTGTGCGCTCTGAAGGCTGCGTCGCAGGGGATCACGCTCACGCGCGCCTCGAACGTGGCGTTCCTCGAGCTCGACTGGACACCGGCGCGGCACGACCAGGCCGAGGACCGGCTGCACCGCATCGGGCAGGACAGCGCCGTGACTGCGTGGTACCTGCTGGCGCCGGACACGATCGACGCGACCATGGCGGAGCTGCTCCAGCGCAAGCGGGGTCTGATCGACGCCGTCACCGACGGCCAGGTCCGCGACGAGGAGCGGCTCGTGGAGGCCGTCGCTCGCGAGCTGCGCGGAAGACCCTACCGGCACCTGCGCGTGGTCGCCTGAGCACCGGCGGTGAGCATCACCTCGATGACGAGACGGGCCGCCGGCCGCCTCTTCCGCCCCGCAGGCGACCGGTTCTGGCTCGTGACCGTGCTGGATGAAGTAGCGGAAGGCACGCTTACCATCTGAGCGCGTTTCACACGGCTCCGAGCGTGCACCACGATCGACTGGGGAGACTGATGAGCGAGGCCGACGAACGCCACCTGCGCAGGGCCATCGAGCTGGCGGCCGCGGCGCGTGCCGCGGGCGACATGCCGTACGGATCGCTGCTCGTCGGGCCCGCCGGCGATGTGCTGGCCGAGGACCGCAACACCGTCGTGACCGAACGGGACATCACGGGCCATCCCGAGCTCAAGCTGGCCAGATGGGCGGCTCGGCAGCTCGACCCAGACGTCGCGCGGCACACCACGATGTACACGAGCTGCCAGCCTTGCCCGATGTGCACGGGTGCGATCGCGCGGTCTGGCGTCGGGCGCGTCGTCTTCGCGCTCTCCGGCGAACAGTTGCAGGAGCTCAAGCCGCCCGCGGCAGTCAGCCCCGACGCGGCGGCGGTCGCCTACGAGGGCCCGGCGCTGTTCGCCGAGGCTCGCGTTCCGATCGACGGCTACTACGCCTGAACCTCGAGGCGACCGCTCCGAAAAGCTGCGGGTCTCGACTCACCGTCACGACGCGCCCCGGGTAGCCCCTCCGACGGCTCTCTTCGCCGGTCGGGTCTCTGGGTTGAACCGATCGGGTGGTTGCTTGCGAATAGGTGCGCACCGATGGTTTCGTTCCGAGCCAGAGTTGAGGGCCCCCCGGGTTCGCTGGTCGCCGGCCGCATGGGTGGTCGCGCGATCGCGGCGATCGCCGTCGCAATGGCCGTGGCGATCCTCGCGGTGGCCGGCGCAGCGCCGGCGAGCGCGGCTCCGAAGCCGCGGCCGCCGACGGAGACGGTCGGCCCGGCCGGCGTGCTCGGCTGGGACCTCGGCCCCGGGGCGAAGCGGCGGGGCCGGCCGCCAACGGACTCCTCCGGCGCCTTCGTCTATCGCAAGGGCCGGTACTCGCCGCTCGGCGCCATCCCCGGCGCCGCCCTGCTCGGCGCCATCCCCGGCTTCCCCGACGCCACCGTCTTCGACACCCACTTCGCGATCAACGACCACGGCGAGACCGCCGGGTTCTACTCCGACGCCGTCCCCGGTCCCGACGGCACACCCCCGCCGGACTCGACCCACGGGTTCGTGAAGAGCCGACGCGGCGACGTCGCCAGCTTCGACGTGCCCGGCGCTTCGTACCTCCTCGCCAAGGGCAACAACAACCACGGCGAGGTCGTGGGCACGTACGTCGACGCCGTACCCGGCGAGGACGGCACTGTCCCACCGGGCTCGGTGCACGGCTTCGTGCGGGACCGACATGGGGCGATCAGCACCTTCGACGTTCCCTTCTTCCGTCTGCATGACGTCGCCGACATCAACGAGCGCCGCCAGATGGTGGGTTACTACGACAAACCCGACGGCGCGGGCGGCGGCGCCTTTCTGCGCGAGCCGACTGGGGCAATCACGCGGATTGAGGTGCCGGGCGCCCTGGTCACCACTGCGCATGCGATCAACAACCGCGGCCGGGTGGTGGGCGCCTACCTCGAGCCCGGCGTGGCGCCCAACCCCGATGGCACCGTCCCGGCCAACACGGTCCACGGCTTCGTCTGGGAGAAGGGACGGATCACCCGGTTCGACGTGCCCCGGTCGATCTGGACGCAGCCCTTCGGCATCAACAACCGCGGCCAGATCTCGGGCGGCTACTACGACGCCGCAGGCAAGCAGCACGGCTTCCTGCTCGAGCGCGGCAGGTACAAGACGCTGGACGCCCCGGGCAGGACCGACAACATCGCCTGGGGCATCAACGACCGCGGCCAGGTCGTCATTCCGGAAGACACCGTCCGGTTGTTGCCGGTGGCGGTCCGATGACCTTGCCGCAGACCACCCGCGGCCGTTCGCAGCCATTGCCGCCGTCGTCGTTCTCGCGTCGGTGGCGCTGACTCGGGCCGGGCCGCCGCCATCGCAAGGGACTCGGCCCGGGGGCCGAGGACAGGCCAGACACGCCGCCCCCGGGGTACCTGTTCGTGGGCGGGTCGCCGGCCGTCCAGCCCGCCAGCGGGCCCTGAGCTCGAGCGGCGGATGCCAGAACCGCGCCCAGGAACAGGCACGTCACCGCGAGCACGACGATCCAGAACCAGAATTTCGCCTCGTCGCTCATGGCATGCCTAGCAGGAGCCAGCGTGCCGGTGGCCATTGGCCGCTCGTGCCCCGGCATGGCGTTCGCGAGAACCACGACGAGCACACTTGCTGCATCCAGTGCGGTGCCCGCCGGTCGAAGCAGAGGCGGCCTGAGGCCGCGATCGCTTGCCGCCTAGTGTCGGGTGCAACTTGTCCACGTCTCTGAAGACGCGCCGAGGCCTGCCAGTGCTAATCGCGACCGCCGAAAGGGTCGATCTGGGCGCGTGATAGGCGCTTGCCCTCGACTAAACGCCCCGGATCACCTGAGGGGCCGAGTGGCTCGCGGGATGTCCCCCTCGGCCCCGCCCATTCGTCTTCTAGAAGACGTGCAAGCCATGCGGATCATCGAGGCGCGGGATCACATCGCGCAGGCGGCAGTCGCGGCCATGCGCCGCGTTGAAGCGGAGGCCGCACTGTGCAGACTCTCGCGCGGTGAAGGCGCTCAACGGGGTAGCGCAGTCGCGCCTGCCAGCGCGCAAGCCGCCGTGGGACCTCCTCGACTCGGACAGCAGGTCGGCTACCACTCGGGGGTGTGAACCGCGCGAGCCCAACCCCCGCCCGAGACGAGCGGTGCTCGTCCGGGGCGGGACCCGTCGGTCGTCCGCGCTCTCGGCCGGCCCAGGCATGCGAAGGTGGCGTGTCGATTTCCGCCCCGCACGCTCGACGTATTGGTAGGAGTTCTAGGTCCAATCCGAGGAGGCACGAAGCAATGCGAGAGTTCGTCGTTGGCCGCGCTCATCTATCGATCGCGAGTCGCAGGTAATGGATAGCGGAGAGGAGAGGCGGCGTTGGCTGGCCCTCTATGTTCTTTGCGCGGGAATGTTGATGATCGTCCTCGACGCCACCATCGTGAACGTCGCGCTGCCGTCGATCCAGGAAGATCTGGGCTTCTCGCAGAACGACCTCGCGTGGGTGGTCAACGCTTACCTGATCGCCTTCGGCGGCCTGCTGCTCTTGGCCGGCCGGATCGGTGACCTGATCGGGCAGCGGCGCATCTTTCTCTTCGGCCTCGCGGTGTTCACCGGCGCCTCACTGCTCTGTGCGCTCGCCCAGAGCCAGGGGCTGCTGATCGGCGCCCGGTTCGTTCAGGGGGTCGGCGGAGCGCTGACGTCCGCGGTGATCCTCGGGATGATCGTGACGATGTTCCCGGAGGCGCGCGAACAGGCGAAGGCGATCGGCGTCTACACCTTCGTCGCGGTGGCCGGCGGGTCGATCGGACTCCTGGTGGGTGGCGTGCTGACGGAGTCGATCAACTGGCACTGGATCTTCTTCGTCAACATCCCGATCGGCCTGGCGACCGCGCTGCTCGCGATCAGGCTCGTCCCCGACCGCGAGGGAATCGGTCTCGCGGCGGGCGCCGACCTCCCTGGCGCGGCCCTGCTCATCGGCGGCCTGATGCTGGGCGTGTACACGATCCTCGGGGTTGCGGAAGAGGGTTGGGGATCGACCCAGACGCTCGCGCTCGGCGCCGTCTCGATCGGGCTGCTCGGCGCCTTCCTCGCCCGCCAGGCGCGGATTGCGAATCCGTTGATGCCACTGCGCCTTTTCCGGTCTCGCAACGTCTCGGGTGCCAACGCCGTGCAGGCGCTGCTCGTGGTCGGGATGTTCGGGATGTTCTTCCTCGGCGCGCTCTACATGCAGCAGATCCTCGGCTACGACGCGCTCGAGGTCGGCCTCGCCTACCTGCCGATGACGGTGGTCATGGGCACGATGTCGTTCCGCATCACCGGGCAGCTCAACCTGCGGTACGGGCCGCAGGCGACACTCGTCCCAGCGATGGTGTGCGTCGTCGTCGGGCTAATCCTCCTTTCGCGCACGCCGGTCGATGCGACGTATGTGGTCGATCTGTTGCCGGCGATGGTGCTGATTGGTCTCGGGGCGGGCCTCGGCTTCCCGTCGCTGATGACGCTGGCGATGTCGGGCGCGACGCCGCAGGACTCGGGGCTCGCCTCCGGGCTCGTCAATACCAGCGTCCAGGTCGGCGGCGCGATCGGCCTTGCGATCCTCGCCACGTTTGCCACCGAGCGGACCGAGCGCCTCGTCGCCGACGGCGAGCCTGCGGCTTCGGCGCTGAACTCGGGGTATCACCTCGCGTACCTCATCGGTGCGGGGATGGTGCTCGTCGCGATCGCGATCGCCGTGAGCGTCCTGCGCGTGCGCCTGCCCGAAGGCGCCTCAGCGCCCGTTACCGAAGTGCCCGCCGAGCCGGTACTGGTCGCCGCTGCCCCAGGGGCCGGCTGCCAGGAGACCGGGATGCGGGTCGTGATCGGCTGCGGCGGCTGCGCCGGCTCGGCGCCCTAGGAGCGGAATGGCGAGCGACTATGCACCGATCCCGGTAGAGGACTTCCTCGATCCGGACGATCCGATTCTCTTCCCACGGCTCACGCCGGAGCAAGTCGAATACCTGGCGGAGATCGGGACCCAGATCTCATTCGCACGCGGGGAGCTCGTCTTCGAGCACGGCCAGCGCGAGACCCCGCTTTACGTCGTCCAAAGCGGAGCCGTGGACATCATCGACCAGGCGCCGGAGGGCGATCGCTACTTCACCCAATGCCAGCAGGCGACCTTCATCGCCGATCTCTCCATGTTCACGGGTGAACCGACGCTCGCCGCGGGGTTCGCGGCCGAGCCGACCTCGCTCGTCGCACTCCCGCCGGAGGACGTGCGTCGGGTCGTCGCCACCACGACCGAGCTCGGTGACCTTCTCCTGCGAACGATGGTCACCCGCAGGGAGTGGCTTCAGGGTCGCGGCTTGGGACAGCAGCGGCTGATCGGCGCGCGCTGGTCGAGCGAGGCATTTGCCGTGCGGGAGCTCCTGGAGCGTAACCTCGTTCCCTTCACCTGGCACGACCTCGCCGACGACGAAGAGAGCCGGGCCCTGCTCGACGGACTAGGCGTCGCGGACGCCGAGTGTCCGGTCCTCGTCCGCTCCGACAGCGTCATCCGGCAGGCAACGGTGACGTCGGTGGCCGACCAGCTGGGCCTGCGGGCGCAGATCGACGGCCAGAGCTTCGACGTGGTCGTTCTCGGCGGCGGTCCAGCCGGTTTGGCCACGGCGGTCTACGCCTCCTCTGAGGGTCTGAGCACACTGGTGGTCGAACGCTTCGCCCCGGGCGGTCAGGCGGGCACGAGCGCCCGAATCGAGAACTATCTCGGCTTCCCCACCGGCCTTACCGGCGCGGAGCTCACCCGCCGGGCGACGCTGCAGGCGCGCAAGTTCGGCGCTGTGATCTCCAGCGTTCACGCGGCCGCTCGGGTCTCGGAGCCGGTGGCGGGAGGGTCGCGCGAGGTTCTGCTTGCCGACGGTCAGCGCGTGCAGGGGCGATGCGTGGTGCTGGCCTCGGGCGCGGACTACCGCCGGCTACCGGCCGAGAACGCCGATCGATTCGAGGGACAGGGCCTGTACTACGCGGCGACCCACATCGAGGCCCAGCAATGCGTGGCGGAGGAGGTCGTCGTCGTCGGCGGAGGAAACTCTGCCGGCCAGGCCGCGGTCACGCTCGCCGACCACGCGCGCCAGGTCCACGTTGTGGCCCGGCGACGGCTTGAGCTGGCGATGTCGCGCTATCTGGTCGATCAGATCGAGGCCAAGCCGAGTGTTCGCGTGTGGTCCGGGTGTGAGGTCCGGGCGCTCGAGGGCGACGAGAAGCTCGAGGCCGTCGTGATCTCGGGTGCCGGACCCGATCGCCGCGTCCAGACCTCGGCGGTGTTCGCCATGATCGGCGCCTCTCCGAGGTCGGAGGAGCTGGTCGACTACGTGGGCCGGGACGACAAGGGGTTCGTGGTCACAGGCGAGGAGGCGCGCGGGCACCCGGATTTCGACCGACATTGGGACGGGGCGAACCGCGGCCCCTTGATGCTCGAGTGCACGCGTCGCGGCGTGTTTGCCATCGGCGACGTCCGCAGAGGCTCGACCAAGCGCGTTGCGGCCGCCGTGGGAGACGGCGCGCTCGTGGTCCGCTCCATTCACGCCTCGCTCGACCCGGGGCCGGCGTAGCTGCCGCACGTTCCGACGCTCGCCGGCCCGACGCTCGTGGAGCGGCTCGATCAGCGGTAGCCGGCGTCGCCTGCGGTCGCCCCCTCGCGTTCGACCACTTCGACCATGTAGCGCCAGCAGTCGGGCCGGGTTCCGTCGAGGTCGGTGAAGCCGTAGACCTGTGCGAGCCCGCCGCTCGACAGCGACTGCCCGTTCCAGCGCGACCGGTCGGGATCGGCGGCGAGTGCGGCGACTGCGCGGCCGACATACCTGGGGCTCTCGGAGATGCAGAAGTGCGGCGAGCGCTCGGTCGCATCCCGCCAGTTCGACTCGCTGACGCGGTGGTTCTCGAGCATCTGCTCCGAGCGCATCCAGCCCGGAGTCAGCGCGACCGCGGTCGCCCGGTGGGAGCCGAGCTCCTGCGCCTGCGCCCACGCGAGGCGGATCACGGATGTCTTGGCGAGGTCGTAGAAGGCGTTGACCCGGTAGTGGTCGGCGTTGTAGTCCCCGGTGCCGTCGGTGACCTCCACCACCAGTCCGCCGGGATGACGGACGAGCAGCCGCAAGGCGTGATGGCTGGTGATCAGATGGGTGTCGATCGCAAGGCGGAGCAGCCGCAGGCCACGGTCGAGGTCGTGCTCCCAGAGCGGCTTGTTCCACTCGAAGAGGTGCTCGGCGCCCCAGATGTCGTTCACGAGGACGTCGAGGCGCCCGTGCTCGGAGTCGATGCGCTCGATGAGCCCCGCGACCTGTGGCGGATCGAGGTGGTCGACCGCGACGGCGATGCCCTCGCCGCCCGCGGCCGTCACCATCTCGGCCGTCTCCTCGATCGTCTCCGGCCGGTCGATCTCGGAGCGTCGCTCGCGGGTGCTTCGCCCGGTCGCGTACACGGTGGCGCCGGCCTCGCCGAGTGCGACCGCGATGCCGCGGCCGCCACCGCGGGTTGCCCCGCTCACCAGCGCGATCTTGTCTTTCAGTGGCTCGCTCATGCCGTTGTCCTTTCCATCGCTTGTTCCGGTTGTGCAAATCGCGAACGGACGCCCGCGGCCAGCGCGCCCAGGCGGGCCCGACCCTGCGGGGCGCGCGGGGCGTTCAGCACCAGCATTGCGGCGAGCACGAGCGCGCCTCCGGCGAGCTGAATCGCGCCGAGCTTCTCCCCGAAGACGAGGAAGGCGAGCAGCACCGTCACGAGCGGCTCGACCGTGGAGAGGATCGAGGCGGTCGTGGGCCCCACGCGCCGCAGCCCGGCGAAGAGGAGGCTGATCGCAGCGACCGTCGAGACGACGGCGAGGCAGGCCAGCCAGCCCCAGCCGGCTGCGGTCAGCTCGCCGGGCCGCAGCTGGCCGAGCAGCGCCGAGCCGACGGTGAGGGCCGCCGCCGCGCCGGTGCAGACGAGCGCCGAGAGCACCTGCGGCGTGACGCGCCCGACGATCCTGTCGCTGACGAGGATGTAGGTGCTGTAGACGAGCGCGGCGCCGAGCCCGAGCGCGGCGCCGAGCGGATCGAGGGCGCCGGCCCCGGCGCCGGCCACGACGAGCACGAGCCCGCCGGATGCCAGCCCGAGCGCGACAAGACGCCGCCAGTCCATCCGCTCGCGGCCGAGGGCGACCGCGGCGGCCGCGACGATCGCCGGGAAGGTGTAGAGGAGCAGCGACAGCAGCGAGGCGTCGATGCGCTCGAGCGCGGCGAAGTAGCAGCCGGACTGCATCGCGTAGCCGCAGGCGCCCAGGGCGAGCCCGATGCCGATGTCGCGGCCGCGGAGCGCCCGGATCTCGCGCGCGGCGGCTCCGGTGAGGACCAGAGCCCAGAACAGTGCGGCGGCGAGCAGGAACCGGACGGCGAGCAGGGTCCCGACGGTCGCGCCCTCGTCATAGGCGAGCTTGCCGAAGACGGCCATGGCGCCGAAGGCGGCGCCGGAGGCGAGGCACATGGCTGTTCCCGAGGAGCGCATTGCGCGCATCCTGCCGCGAGGAAGCATCAGGAGCGATTCCCATTACTGAAGAAGAATCGGTAGCGTTGCTACACAGCCGCGGCCGTGGGCATTGCTACACGGCGCGGCTGAGGCGCAGCACTGGCGCGGTCTCCTCGCTCGCGAACTGCTCGCCGGTCACGCCGGTGACGAAGCGCCCGCCGCGGATAAGGCCTCGGGCCTCGAGGCGGCGCAGGGCCCAGAGGATCTCCCGCCAGGGGACCGCCAGCCGCTCCTTGAGGTAGACGTCGCGGAACACGATGCCCCATCGCAGCAGGAGCTGCCAGGCGACCGTCTCCGCGAGCTCCTCGACGTCCTCCACCGGCTGGGCGGAGGGCAGCAGTGTCCAGCGGCCCTCCACTCCCTGCCGCCAGCTCCCCCGCCTGCCGCGCGACCCCGGGCGGCGGTAGGGCCGCTGGCGGCGGGCGAACCGGGTCCGGGCGTGCAAGAGCGACCGGATGGCGTTGAATCCGTCGGCGCTCACGAGACCGCGGGCCACGCCGTCCCACAGGCCCTCCTCGACCTCGGCGGGGAGCCGCCCCGCGACGGCCTGGAGCTCGGAGTGGAACAGGGCCCCGTGTCCGCGCAGGGCGTCGAGCACCTCCCGTCCCGCGCCGGCGGTGGGCTCGGCCGGAGCCACGGCGCCGCGGTGCGCCTGGAGGAGCCAGGACAGATCCTGCCGGAGCATGAACGTGATGGGCGTCCGGCGCGACGGCGTCTTGCTCGAGAGGCGGCGGCCGCCCTCCGGATCGTCGCCGTCCGCGGCCGGTTCGAGGACCGACAGCCGGCCCCACACCACCTCGCCCGACAGGCACAGGTCGTCGAGCCATTCGGGGCGATAGGACTCGACGCGCTCCGCGAGGATCCGCTCCCACTCGCCCGCCGGCCACTCGAAGCCCTGGAGCTGCTCGATCACCTCGGCCAGGCCCGCCCGGCCGTGGAGCTGCGTGCCGGGAGCGGCGTGCCACCAGGACCGGAGGAAGCCCTGCCACTCCTCCTGGCTGATGGGGCGGACCGCGGCCCGCCGTCGCTCGCGGCTGTAGCCATGGATGCGGGCCAGAAGCCGCCGGGCGCACCACTGCTCACCTCGCTCGGGCTCGAACCGGCCGCTGACGGCGAACCCCGCCGCCCGAAGGGTCTCGAGGGCGACAGTGACCGAGGACCGAGACAGGCCAGTGGCGGAGAGATCGTCCACCGTGACCGGGCCGGACACGTCGAGGTGGCCGCGAATCAGGGTGACCGCCGCTTGGTCGGCGGCCTCCGCGTCGAGAACCGGGGCCAGGCCGGGCGGAAGCGGGTGATCGGGTATGAAGCGGGCGCCGGGGAACAGGGCCTCGACCTCGGCGCGGCGCTCCGTGGCCGCCCACAGGACGCCGGCGCCGTGAACCTCGAAGGCCCGGCCCGCGCCTGCCAGGGCCTCGAAATGCCCGGCCCAGTCCCGGCGCGGCTGGGCCACCACGAGGGAGAGAAGCACGTCGTGCAGCTCGTCCGGATCGCGCACGTCGGGGGTCGCCTCCGCCCGAACACGCTCGATGGCGTCCGGGTCGAGCCGGCCGAGCTCGCGCGGCTCCACCGGCAGGCCGCGTCGCAGCGGCACCGCCCGCGACCGGCGCTCGCCGATCTCGGTGTCCTCGTCGAGGTACGTGAACGGGGGGCCGCCGAGGATCTCGTGAGCCAGCACGCTGGGCTCGACGGTGTCGACGAAGTGAAGGCGAACGGTCGCCTGCTCGAACCGGCGCAGCAGCGCCTTCAGGCCCTCGATGTCCATCGCCTCGCTCAGGCAGTCGCCGAGCGTCTCCCGGACCAGCGGGTGATCGGGGATCTCGACCGGACCGGCCGGGGCGTTGTCCTGGCAGGCGGCCAGCGACGGGAACACGGCGGCCATCAGGTCGTCCGCCTCCATGCGCTGGATGTTGAACGGGTTGAGGCGGCCGCCCTTGCGGCGCAGAACGGCCAGGGAGCGGTTCAGGTTCCAGCGCCAGCGCGCTATGAACATCGGGCTGCGGAGCACGGCCTGGGAGACGGCGTCCTGAACATTCCGGGAGCGAAGGAAGGCCGGCACGTCCTCGAGAGGGAACGAGTGCTGCGGCCCGAGTGACAGCAGCACCGCGTCGTTGCTGGCCGCCGCCTGAAGCTCGAAGTCGAACGTCAGGCAGAACTTCTTCCGCAACCCGAGGCCGAGCGCCCGGTTGATCCTGGCGCCCAGCGGAGCGTGGACGATGAGCTGCATCCCGCCGGTCTCGTCGAAGAACCGCTCGAACACGATGTCCTCGTGGGTGGGCAGCACTCCGCCGAGCTCCGCCCGGCCGGCCCCCAGATAGTCGACGATCAGAGCCGCCGCCACCACGTCGAGGCCCGATACCTCCCGCACGTGGGAGATCGCACCGTCACGCCCATCCGCATCGAGGCGTTCGGCCACCCCGCTCCTGAGCCGGGATACCTCCTCGGAGAGCTCGTCGGTGCGGCCCGGCGCCTCGCCCAGCCAGAACGGGATCGTCGGGTGCTTGCCGGTGGCGTCGCGCACTCGCATGACCCCGTTCGCCACCTGAACGATCTGCCACGGATGGGTGCCCAGCAGGAACACGTCGCCCTGCTGGGACTCGATGGCGAAGTCCTCGTTAACGCTGCCCACGAGCACGTCGCCCGGCTCCATCAGCACCCGGTAGTCGCCGGTTTCGGGAATCGCTCCCCCGGATGTGAGGGTGGCCAGCCGGGCGCCGCGGCGGCCGCGAAGCCGCCCGTTCACCCGGTCGCGATGGAGATAGGCCATGCGCCGGCCGCGCCCGGTCTCGATTCCGGCCGAGACCAGCTCGACGACCTCGTCGAACTCGTCGCGCGTGAGCCGCCGGTAGGGCCAGGCCCGGGTGAACAGCTCGTACAGCTCGTCCTCGCCCACGCCGTCGTCGCCCCTCGCCGCCGCCTCGGCCACGATCTGCTGGGCGAGGATGTCGAGCGGCTGCTCCGGCGGGTGGAGGGCGTCGAGGCGTCCGCGCTTGACCGCGGCCAGCAGCGCCGCGCATTCGACCAGCTCGTCCCGGGTGGTGGGGTACATGATCCCCCGGGGGACACCCGTCCGGTGGTGGTTCGCGCGGCCCACTCGCTGAAGGAAGGTGGCGATGCTGTGGGGCGAGCCGATCTGGCAGACCAGCTCGACCGGCCCCACATCGATGCCGAGCTCCAGCGACGCCGTGGCCACGAGGGCCCGCAGGTCGCCGGCCCGCAGGCGGTGCTCGACCCGCTGGCGGCGCTCCCTCGACAGCGATCCGTGGTGGGCGGCCACCTTGTCCTCGCCCAGCCGTTCGGCAAGTTGATGGGCCACCCGCTCGGACAGCTTTCGGGTGTTGACGAAGACCAGTGCGGTTCGGCAGCCCGCGACGTGGTGGGCGATGCGGTCCAAGATCTCGGTGAACTGATCGCCCGAGACGGCCGCCTCGAGCTCGCCGTCGGGCAGCTCGAGCGACAGGTCGAGGCGGC
>Ga0081538_10004755_pt1 | contig 12422 bp, 10 predicted proteins | sample TabmetS5T2R1_FD_71022 | JGI IMG/M metagenome (GOLD analysis project Ga0081538, IMG submission 71022) | Tabebuia heterophylla rhizosphere microbial communities from the University of Puerto Rico - S5T2R1 | ecosystem: Host-associated > Plants > Roots > Rhizosphere ...
CAAGGAGCTGCCGGAGGCCCTCGACCTGGTCCTCGTCGCCCGGCCGAGCGTCGCCGGCGCCTCCTACGGGCAGATCGCCGGCGACATCCGGGACCTCCTGAACGCGGCGGGCCTGCGCGGAGGCGACGGCGGTTGAGCGAGCGGCAGGCCAGAACACCGGCGCCGAGTGGCGCGGCAGCGGCGCTGATGGCGCTCATCGGGGCGTACCAGCGCTACATCAGCCCCTTCCTCGGGAACCGCTGCCGGTTCCACCCCTCGTGCTCGGTGTACGCCAAGACAGCGATCGAGACGCATGGAGCCCTACGCGGCTCCTGGCTGGCGCTGCGTCGTCTGGTGAAGTGCCAGCCGTTCCACCCGGGGGGCTTTGACTACGTTCCGCCCGCGACCGGCCGCGTGAAGCCAGGCCGCAAGGGGTACGGTGAGAAGGTGAGGGCCGGCCAGGTCGGCCCGCCCGAGAGAGGCTCTTCGTGATCGAACTCTTCAACAGCTTCCGTGACGCGCTCTACCACGTCCTGCTGTTCTTCCAGGATCTGGTCGAGCCGATCATGGGGAGCCAGAGCTACTGGTTCTCGATCGTCATGCTGACGATCGCGGTGCGGATCCTGCTGATCCCGCTGACCGTCAAGCAGGTCAGGTCGACCCGGGTCATGCAGGAGCTCGCCCCCGAGATCAAGAAGCTCCAGGCGAAGCACAAGAACGACAAGCAGAAGCTCAACGAGGAGATGATGGCGCTCTACAAGGAGCGCGGCTTCAACCCGATGGCCGGCTGCTGGCCCCTCCTCGCCCAGATGCCGTTCTTCTTCGCCCTCTACCAGGTGATCTACGCCAAGGAGATCGCCGGCGGGCCCAACGTCCTCATCGGCAAGACCTTCTTCGGCGTGCCGCTGCAGCAGCACTGGCTGCAACTGCCGGGGTGGGACAAGATCTTCTCGGCGGCCGGTCTCACGATCCTGGTCCTGACCACCACCATGGCGCTGACCACCTACATCTCCCAGCGCCAGCTGATGAGCAAGCAGACCGCGGAGGTGAACCCGCAGCAGCAGATGATCATGAAGATCATGCCGCTGATGTTCTTCGTGTTCGCGGTCAACGTGCCCCTGGCGGTCATCATCTACTGGGTCACCACCAACTTCTGGAGCGTCGGCCAGCAGTACATGCTGCTCCGCAGCGCTCCCGCGCCGTCGGGCGACGTGCAGGCGGCGGCCGCAGGGGCTCCCGCCCTGGTCGACAACGGCGAGGAGCGCCGGGGTCTCGGCCCGCTGAGCCTGTTCCGCGGCTCGTCCCAGACGCAAGCAGCCGAGGAGCGTTCTCCGGCCACCAACAAGAACGGCAACCGCAACGCCAAGGCCGGCAACGGCAAGGCAACTCCCAAGCAGGGTCGGCCAACGGGCAAGGGAGCCCAGGCGAGGCAGGGCCAGGGACAGAGTGGCCGCCAGGGCCAGGGACAGAGTGGCCGCCAGGGCACTAGCGGCAACCGGAGGTCGGGCAGCCGCTCGTCCGGAAAGGGCAAGTCGAGTGGCCCACGCCGAGGCAAGCGCTAGGACGATCGAAGCGGCCGTCGCCACCGCGGCCGCCCAGCTCGGCCTCCGCGCCGACCAGGTCGACGTCGAGATCCTCGAAGAGCCAGTCCCCTCAACGTTCGGCTACATCGGCTCGCCGGCCAGGGTCCGGGTCACACCCAGGGCGAGGTCGGGTCCTGGTGGCGCAGAAGCTGCAGGGGGTCGAGGTAGGTCCGCGCCCGAGGGTGCTGAGGGCACCACAGCTCCCGCTCAGGGTTCCGGTCCTGCCGCCGGTTCGGGGTCGGTATCCACCGCTGGCGTCGGCTCGGAGCCTGTCTCCACCGATGCGGTGGGATTGGAGTCGACCTCTGCCCTTGCCACCGGCTCGGACTTGAGTCTCGACCGGGCCGGCGGCCCTTCGGCGCCCACCCCTTCCGCGGCTTCGAGCGTCGACTCAGCCGGCGGCGCGGCTTCGACCCCCGTCCCTTCCGCTGGCCCGGACTTGCGCCGTTCCGTTGGCGAAACCGGGGCCCCAGGTTCCGACTCTGGCCCCACCCCCACCTCTGCCGTGGGCCCGCCGTCCAGTTCGGTCCCCGATCCCAAGACCGCACCGGCCGTTGACCAACCCGTACCAGTCAGCCCGAACGGCCCGGATCAATCAAATACCTCCCACCCCTCGGAACACGCTGACAGCCCATCCACGCCTGGTGCTGGGGTCGAGCCAGCCGGGACTGTAGCGCGCGACGAGTCGGCGTCATCCGCAGCTGCCCAAGCGTCCGGCGCCGCCGCATCCCCCAGCGCTCAGCCCTCCTCAACGACCGCGTCGGGCAGCAATGGCGACCGTGGCACAGAGCGAGACGGCGCTGCAGCGCCCTCGCTCCGTTCCGCATCGTCCACGGCCCCGGCGCCCAGTTCTGAATCGCCAGGCACGCCGAGGCCTTCGCGGCGGACAGACCGCGAAGAACCAATCGACCAGGCAGTCGTCGAGGCAGACACCGAGCGAGGTGGCGACTTCCTCGAGGGGCTCCTGGACGCCTTGGACGTCGACGGCGACATCACCACCTGGGTCGACGAGGCTGGTGGCCACATCGACCTCGAGGGTTCTGATCTGGACGCACTCGTCGGATCTAACGGCGAGACGCTCGACGCCCTGCAGGAGTTGACCCGTCTCGCCGTCCTTCGCCAGTCGAAGCGGCGGGTGCGGCTGCTCCTGGACATCAACGGCTTCCGGGCCCGGCAACGCGAACGACTCGTCTCGATGGTGAAGGCCACAGCGGAACAGGTGATCCGGACTCGCGAGGATCATGAGTTCCAGCCCATGACCCCGGCCGAGCGGAAGATCGTCCACGACGCCGTCGCCGCCATTGACGGCGCCAGAACCGAGAGCCTCGGCGAAGACCCTCACCGCCGCGTGGTTATTCGGCCCGCTTGATGTTTCACGTGAAACATTGAGGAAGGGCGGCCACTCGCCTTGGCGATCCACACTTACCGCGACCGATGCGGAGCTCTTAGAGCAGGCCTATGCCGAGGCAATCCACCTCGGCTTCCTAGGCCCACGCGAGCAGGAACGCCTGTGGGAACGGCACCTCGATGACGCTCTGGGGCTGGCTGCGATCCGACGACCTAAGGCAGGGGAACGCTGGGCGGACCTCGGATCGGGCGCTGGACTGCCCGGGCTTCCTTTGGCCGTCACGCATCGATCCACCTCCTTCACCCTGATCGACGCGCAGCGGCGTCGACTGGACTGGATCGAGGCAACAGCCACCCGGCTCCGCCTCACCAATGTCACCGTGGTCCACGCCAGGCTCGAAGACTATGGCCGGAGTGGCGATAGGGAATCCTTCGACGTGGCAACGGCAAGAGCGCTCGGACCCCTTCCCGTGGTCGCCGAGCTGGGGCTTCCCTTGGTAACCGTCGGCGGCCAGTTCCTCATTCCTCGGGGGCAGCCATCGGCCGATGAGCTTGAGCAGGCCGAGCGAGCCAGCGAACAACTCGGCGGTCGAATCGACGACGTTATCCCCAATCCCAACTCGCCGATTGACCGAGTCGGTTTCGTCGTTATCATGGCAAAGATCGCTGCGACCTCCCCCCGCTTCCCCCGGCGATCGGGCATGCCGGCGCGAACCCCGCTCGGCCAGCGCGATCGGCAGCGCTAGCTGCCAACGACGTCGGTCGGGGTGCCGTCAGGACGGTGTTGTAGGTTGCTGCGGGATCGAGGAAACAAGCAGGGGCATGCGGTCCTTGACCGGCGTTGTCCTGGCTTTCGGCATTCTGTGGTCGGAGTGGCGGTAGGGCGACGGTTCGGCCCGGGGTCGAGTTGGCGTCATCACGAGCCAACTCGAGGGGCGGGCGCGGTTGTCCAGCGCTCCGGGTCCCACGCGCCGCCTCGAAGTTGTTGTGAAGGGAGGCGGGAGCCATCAGTCGGCGACCCGATGAGGCACCGCAGGTCCAAGAAGGGCGCACGGGCGGATTCCTGAGCAGGCTCCTGGCTGCACTTGGACTCCGCCGGCGACGGAGAATCGAAGGCCACGCAGGAGGAGGCGTACACGAGCAGGGTAAGTCGGTGAGGTCGGCATCGCCGCCGGCGGGCACCGCGGAGAGGGCCGGCATCGCGGAAGCGTCACCCGCGGGCGAGAGGAGCGGTCGCGATGCCGCCCCGGGACCAGCACAGGACGGTGAAACGTCGACGGTGGATCGGTCTCGGGAGCGGCCGTCTCGTGATACCGCACCCAGGCGGGACCCAGCCGAATCCCGACTCGACCCAATCTGGGGAGCCGACCCACCGGACGCCGTCCGGTGGCACATAAGCATGACGCCCGACCAGGAGCCCACGAACGCCAGGGCACCAGACATACGGGGGAAGTCGCCTCACGACCCGGTCGCCGCCGAGCCGGCTGCGGACCCGAGCTCCCAGGTCGGCGGTGCTACTGGCGTAGACACTTCGTCCGACCCAGCCACGACCATTGGGGTGCTGGCGCGACGAGAAGCCATCGGGGCCGCTGGGGACCAGCAGGTCGACCAGGCACCGCCCGAGGAGGGTGGCGTCCGTCCTGGACCTGACTGGCGAGCTGGGGGGGTCCGCTCGATCGAGGAGCCTTCCGATCGGTTGGAGGTCTCCGCCCCGATCCACGGCCCATCTGAAGGCCCTGGTGCTGCCGAACGACAGGCTCCTCAGGGAGGGCATAACAGCGAAGAGCCCGTGCTGCCCAACCCTCCCGGAGAGCCGACGGGATCATCCCTGGCAGCCGCTAACGGCACCACGGTGGGTCCCGCGAGCGGTGATCCTGCAGCAGCCTCTGCGACGAACGGAGCGACGGACGAAGTTCCGAGGCCCGGTGAGGCGACGGCCGCCGAGGAATTGGCTGCCGAGGTCCCCCGCGGCACCGAGCCCAACATCGGGTGGTTTTCGGCGGAGGGCGGTATCAGCCAGCACACCGGAGCCCTCTCTGAACAGCTCAGCGCCGAACGCCCGAGCGACGAGCCGGACAGGTCCTCAGGGCATGAGGCTTCAGCGGGCGGCGGAGCCGGACCGGCGCCGGCTCCAGGAGAGTACCGAAGCCCGGAGTTGATCGAGAGCGGGATGGGCCACGTCGACCCTGACCCCGAGATCGGCTCGCCGCCCCGCGCAGCCGGATGGACCGAGCCCCCACACGGGCACGTGGAATCCGATGCGACTGACCGTTCCGGAACGGCAGACCGGTTCGCTGGCCCAGGTGCGACGGCCGAGGAGGGTTCGAGAGTCGCCTCCACCAAGTCGGGTTCCGAAGTCGATCAAGCCCGGAGCCACCTCGACGAGGTCGATCACCGGGAGAGGACCCTCAACGACTCCGACCTGAGCGTGGCCGCTACAGTCGGGGGAACGATAGAGGCGACAGTTACTCCGGCTGACGCCCGAGCGGGGACTGAGGCGCCGACAGAAACCGAATCGCCGGCTGCGGCTGGCGTCGACAGCGCTGAAGAGAGCGCTAGCGGTCCCGGTGCCCTGACGTCTCCCGGCGGTCCAGGATCCGCTCTCGACGGCACCCAGGTAGCTGATGCGGCAGGGACAGCACGTGTTCCAGACGGAGAGCCGATCCCCTGGAATGAACCGGCGCTCCCAGTGGCTTGGACGCCCGGGATGGAGCCACCGGATCATACGGAGAGGCCTGAGATCCCCGACGGGGAGTCGTCGGATGACGAGATCCGGCCCCAGCCGGATCCAACTTGGCCACGCCTCTTCGGTCATACCTCTGAGGACCAGGACGCTTTTTCCGCGGGGGAGTCGCCCGGCACTCACACGCCACGGGAACCCGTCGCTGGGTCTGCTGGCGAGGGGAAACCGTCGGAGCCATCGCAGGAGTCAAGGCCGCCCGTTCCGTCGTCGGCCCTCACAGACACGGCCGGGGACCAAAGCGCCAGCGGCGAGATGACATCGGTCGCTGGAACCCAAGGCTCTGCACGCCCCCAGCTCTTTACAGCGTCCCAGCAGGACCCGTCCAGCCCCAAGGACGGGACTAGCTCTCCAGGAATCTCAGAGGAGACCGAGGCCACCTCCATGGGCTCCACGCCGGTCGTGGATCCCACCACCACAGATGGGCGAGAGGGCCCCCAAGGAACCGCTGAGGCGCCGCAGTCTCCTGAGCAGACTGCAATCGCTCGAGGCTCCAACGCCAGCACCGCTGAGACAACTATTGTGGCGACTGAAGGTACGACCCCAGTGGGTATTCCGACCGTTACAGCAGCGGAGGCAGCGGAAGTAGACATGCGGGAAACAACGACTCTTCCGAACGTCAATGTTTCACGTGAAACATCTGCAGGCGGTGGTGAAGGGATGGAAGAAGAACGCGAGGACGAGACCGTCCAGGATGAGGCCGCCATCGCCGTTCGTGAGGCGGTGACACGAGCGGCTGCGGAAGCCGGAGTCGATGTTTCACGTGAAACAGAGCAGCTGGCTCAGGGAGTGCCGATTGACGAGCTTGACGAGGAGCCGAGCGTCGACACGGAGGCTGCTGCGCGGAACGCCCGGGTCACCTTCCGGATCCATCGTGACTCACTGAACGGGACGCGTCGTGTCGTGGCAGTTGCCAACCAGAAGGGTGGAGTCGGGAAGTCCACAACGGCTGTGAATATCGGTGCCTACCTTGCTCTGGCAGGGGCACGTGTTCTAGTCATCGACCTCGATCCACAAGGCAACGCATCGACGGGCCTCGGTCTCGACCATCGCGAGATCGAGCCATCCATCTACGACGTGCTCACCGGGGAGGCGGCTCCGGCAGCGGCGATCCGACCGACCGGGGTTGCGAACCTCCATGTCCTTCCGAGCACGATCGATCTGGCCGGTGCGGAGGTGGAGTTGGTGAGCGCGATGTCAAGGGAGGCTCGCCTTCGCCGTGCCCTTGAATCCGTTGACTACCAGTACGACACCATCCTGATCGACTGTCCGCCGTCTCTTGGCCTGCTGACCGTGAACGCGCTGGCTGCTGCGGATGAGCTGCTGATCCCGATCCAGTGCGAGTACTACGCCCTGGAGGGGCTCGGTCAGCTGCTTCGCAACGTGGAGTTGGTCCGGGCCAACCTCAACCCGGAGCTCCGTATCGGCGGCATCGTGCTGACCATGTACGACGGCCGGACCCGCCTAGCGTTGCAGGTGGTCGACGAGGTCCGCAGGCACTTCACGGACCTGGTCTATCAGACGGTCGTGCCTCGCAGTGTCCGGCTATCGGAAGCACCGGGCTATGGTGTTCCGATCGCTCTCTACGATCCTCTGTCTCGCGGTGGCATCGCCTACCGCGACCTGACCTTTGAGCTCGCGGAGCGAAGTGGCTTGCTCGCGCCGACCGGAGAAGGAGCCAGCTGATGCGACGCCGTGGTGGCCTCGGCCGTGGACTGGATGCTCTGATTCCAAGCAGTTCGCAGGAGGATCGCGAGAAGTCGGCTCAGCCAACTGATCAAGAACCTGCGGTGACAGAGGGTGCCGTCGAGCCCTCTGGTCCCACGTTCGAGCAGCTTCCAATCGACCGCATTGACCGCAACCCGCGGCAGCCTCGTGAGTCCTTCGATGAGGAGTCGCTGCAGGAGTTGACCGCCAGCATCGAGGCAGTCGGTGTGCTGCAGCCCATCGTGGTGCGTCCCAATGGGGATCGCTACCAGATCGTGATGGGGGAGCGCCGTGTCCGTGGCGCCAGGGCCGCGGGGCTGGAGCGCATCCCGGCCATTGTCCGCACGACCGAAGACGACCAGCTGCTCCGCGACGCGCTCTTGGAAAACGTCCACCGAGAGGACCTCAACCCGCTTGAGGAGGCGGCCGCCTACGAGCAACTCCTGCTCGACTTTGGGATCACCCAGGAGGAGCTGGCGGCGCGGCTAGGGCGGAGCCGCCCCGTGATCGCCAACTCGATGCGACTCCTTCGGCTGCCAGGCAGCGTCCAGCGCCGGATCGCGGCCCGGACCCTGTCCGCGGGTCACGCTCGCGCCGTGGCCTCGTTGGATGATCCCGTCCAGCAGGAGCGACTTGCCGATCGCATCGTCGCCGAGGGGCTCACCGTTCGTATGGCCGAGGAGCTCGCACAGCGAATAAAGAATGGTGAGCCTCTCCTGGGACCTGACGAGCGGGCCCGGGTTCGCGTCCGGCCGGCCATGCAGGCCCCAGGCATGGCGGACTTGGCCGAACGCCTCTCCGATCGCCTCGAGACTCGTGTCCGGGTCCAGCTCGGGAAGCGGAAGGGCAAGGTGCTGATTGAGTTCGCGACGCTGGATGATCTCCAGCGCATCTGCGACGCGATCGGCCTCGAACAGCGAACCGTTCAGCTGCCCGAGAACCCGGACTCCACTGATGGCGGCCCAAAGGTCGTCCACGAGGAGCGCACGACAACACCGGCATCTGCCTGACGCACGGGGAGGGTGCTGGCCGGTACGGACGTGCCGTCACCGTCGGGCGCAACCTGCCGGTGAGCACTCGCGGGCATGGACCTGCGGGTCTCGTCCCCTGCGGACACTGCCCCTGCGGGCGCCGTCCGTCTGGGTGCTGACTTGCGGATACCGACCTGCCGGCGGACTCGCCCGTATGGACCTGCGGGTGCCGATCATCGGTCACCGATCTGTGGGCGTCGTCGCTGCGGGCGTCGCCCCTGCGGTATCGACTCTCGCGGGAGGCGTCCGCTGGAGGCGCTCGAACTCGACTTCCGCTCGCCTTGGCCGAGTCCGGCTGGCGGGCGGCTAGGGCCTGGCCGCCTCGGCAACCTCCGCCGATCTGGCGTGAACGGTTAGCGGGGCCGGCGGGCGATGGCCCGGTCGGTGAGGTGGGCGGCGAGGTCTGTGAAGGTGAGGCCGGCGGCGTCGGCGGCCATCGGGACCAGGCTGGTGGTGGTCAGGCCGGGGCCGGTGTTGACCTCGAGGATGCGGCACGTGCCGGTGGGGTCGAGGATGGCATCGACGCGGGAGATGTCGCGGCAGCCCAGCGCGAGGTGCGCGGCATGCGCTGCTTCGAGGCAGCGGTTGACGGTGGCCTGGTCGAGGCTGGCGGGGACCCGGAAGTCGGCGGCGCCGTGCGTGTATCGAGCCGAGAAGTCGTACCAGCCTTCCTTCGGCCGGATCTCCACGGCGGGGAGGGTGGGGAGGCCGTCGACGACCGAGAGCGCGAGCTCGGTTCCTTGCACCTGCCGCTCGAGCAGGACCGTGTCGTCATAGCCGAAGGCGGCCATGAGCGCGGCCGGGAGCTGGTCCGGGCGCTCGACCAGACGGATGCCGAGGGCTGAGCCCCCGCGGTTGGGCTTCACGACGATAGGCAGGCCGAGCTCGTCCATGGCGCGGTCGAGCAGGGCGCCCACCCCAAGCTCTCGGAGGGCTCCCTCGGTCAAGGGAATAGCCGACGGGACGGAGAGGCCGGCTCGGCGGAGGACGGACTTGGCGGCCAGCTTGTCGAAGGCAAGGCGGCTGGCGTCGAAGCTCGAGCCGGTGTACGGAATCCCGAGAAGCTCAAGAATCGACGCGACCGTCCCGTCCTCCCCAAACCTGCCATGGAGCGCCAGGAAGGCGACGTCGAACTCGCCGGTGCCCAGGGTCTCGACGAGCCGGTGGTCGGCATCCAGTTCGCTGACCCGGTAGCCGCGCTCCCGCAGGGCGTCGGCGACCCGCTGGCCCGAGCGGAGGGAGACCTCCCGCTCGAACGACAGCCCACCGGCGATGACCGCAACCGAGCAGTCAAAGGTCACGACATCACACTCCAACCGGCCAGGCGGCGTCGGTCCGCGACACGGACGGTCACTGCACGCCCCCCCAGCCGGCGGGGCGGCCCTGGTCGGAGTCGGCGTCACCGATGGGAAGGCCGCCGAGGGCGCGGGCGAGGGCGAGCTCCTCGTCGATCACGCCGGCGAGGCGGCGGACCCCCTCGCGGATCCGGTCTGGTGGTGGGAAGCAGTAGGACAGGCGCAGGCACGAGGCACCCTGGCCGTCGGCGTAGAAGGCGCCGCCGGGAACGTAGGCGACTCGGGCGGTGATGGCCTTGGCCAGCATGGCCCGGGCGTCGAGGTGGTCGGGCAGACGCACCCACACGTAGAAGCCGCCGGTCGGCCTGGTCCAGGTCACGCCGGTGGGCACGTCCTCGTCGAGGCCCTCGAGCATCACGTCGCGCCGCTCGCGGTAGAGCTCCCGGAGGTCCTTCAGCGTCTCGCGCCAGGGGTAGTCGGCGAACCAGCGGTAGGCGACCGCCTGGGTGAAGCTCGACGAGCAGAGGTCCGCCGCCTCCTTCACCAGGACCAGCCGCTCCCGAAGGGCCGGCGGCACCAGCGCCCAGCCGATGCGCAGGCCGGGACAGAACACCTTGGACAAGCTACCGAGGTAGACGACGTTGTCAGGGTCCAGGGCGCGCAGGGCGTCCGGCGGGTCGCTCTCGAACCCAAGCATGCCGTACGGGTTGTCCTCGAGCACCAGGACGTGATGTCGCCGGGCCAGCTCGAGGATCCGCTCCCTGCGGTCGGCGCCCAGCGTCACCCCGGCTGGGTTGTGGAAGTTGGGGACGGTGTAGAGGAACTTGACCCGGCGGCCGTCACGCTCGAGACGTTCGAGGGTTGCTGCGAGTGCATCGGGATCGAGACCCTCGTCGTCGAGCGGCACGTGGCAGACCTCGACCTGATACTGCGAGAAGGCGGAGAGGGCGCCGACGTAGGAAGGGCCCTCGGCCACGATCACGTCACCCGGGTCGCAGAACATTCGGGAGATGAGATCCAGCGCCTGCTGCGAGCCCTCCGTGACCACGACGTCGCCGCCGGACCCGCGGATGCCCTCGTGTCGCATCAGCTCGGTGAGGACCTCGCGCAGCCGCGGGTCGCCCTGACCGCCGGCGTACTGGAGGGCGGCCGGGCCCTCGTTGGCGACCACCTCCTCGAGCACGTCCCCGACGACGTCGAAGGGGAGCGCGGCCGTGAAGGGCATGCCGCCGGCCAGGCTGACGATCTCGGGCCGTGAGGCGACAGCGAACAGGGCTCGGATCTCGGAGGCGGTCATCGAGCGGGTGCCGCGAGCGTAGCGGTCACGGAAAGGGTCGTCTGCGCGCATGACCCTGAAGGATAACGCCACCTGGCAACCCGAACGACAAGCCCGCCTGGCAACCCCCCGGAGCGGCTGCTAGCATCGAGCCGCCGTCCGGCCTGCGGATACGTTCCTGTGCTACGAGCCTCGCTGCCACTGCTCCGCCGCGTTGGGGGGAGTTTCCTCGTGGGCCTCTTCCTGGGCCTGATCTGGGCCCTGCTGATCATCCACCGTCGGCCGTCGCGCTTCTCAGGGGCTTCGTGACCTTGGGCCGCAAGCTCGTTCCGCTCGGACCCGAGACCCTCGATCTGCTCCCGCGGCCGTGCCGCCGCTGCGTCTTCTGGGAGCTGGGCGCCAAGGCCAGGCCACGGGGGTCGGAGGACGCGGCGATCCAGAAGGAGGCCTGGCTGTCCTCGGTCGTCCTGGAGTGGGGGCCGGCCGGGCACGTCGTCTCGGTGGACGGGGAGGTGGCCGGCTACTCCCTGTTCGCCCCGGCCCACGTGCTGGCGCAGGTCGGCTTCCAGGCCGCCCGGCCGGTGAGCCGGGACGCCGTCCTGCTCGCCACCCTGGCCGTCCTGCCGGAGTTCGAGGGGCAGGGGATCGGGCGGGTCCTGCTGCAGACGATGGCCCGCGACCTGACCAGGCGGAAGGTGCGGGCGGTGGAGGCGTTCGCGGACCGGGCCCCGACCCGGCGCGACTGCCGCGTCCCCGCCGGGTTCCTGGAGGCGAGCGGGTTCCAGGTGGTCCGCGACCACCCCCGGTACCCGCTCATGCGCATGGACCTGCGCACCGCCCTCACCTGGAAGGATGCCCGCGAGGCGGCCCTGGAGGCCCTCCGGGTCCCGAGCCCGGCGCCATCGCCCGCCCTGCGTCCGGTTCCCAGTTCGCGGCCTCCCTCCTGAGGGCCGCCGACCGAGCCGGACCCGGGCATGCAACGGGGTCAGAACCGCGACAGGACCCCGAACATGCAGCGAGCCCGACCCAGTGGTCGGGCTCGTACTGGCTGGCGTAGTGGTCAGCTGATGAACTCGGAGAGCTCGTTGACGATGCTGCGCTTGGGCATGGCACCGATCAGCCGCTTCTTCTCGACGCCACCGATGAACAGCGCCAGGGTCGGGATGCTCATGACCCCGTAGCGCATGGCCACGTCGGGGTTCTCGTCGACGTTGAGCTTGGCGATCGTCAGCTTGCCCTTGTGCTCGTCGGCGATCTCCTCGAGCACGGGACTGATCATCTTGCAGGGGCCGCACCACTCAGCCCAGAAGTCGACCAGAACGGGTGTGCTCGACTTGAGCACGTCGCTGTCGAACGTGGCGTCGGTCACGGCTGCGGCTTTCGTCATGTCGTCGGTGCGGTCGGGGTCGGGGCCCCTAGGCACCTCCACCTCCTCGAACGGAATGAGATCCCCCGGCCAGGGTC
>Ga0081538_10004756_pt1 | contig 12421 bp, 15 predicted proteins | sample TabmetS5T2R1_FD_71022 | JGI IMG/M metagenome (GOLD analysis project Ga0081538, IMG submission 71022) | Tabebuia heterophylla rhizosphere microbial communities from the University of Puerto Rico - S5T2R1 | ecosystem: Host-associated > Plants > Roots > Rhizosphere ...
CGAGTTCATCGCCTTCTGGATCGCCGCCGAGCGCGTCGTCGCCGCCATCAACGTCAACGTCTGGGACGTCACCGACCCCATCAAACGCCTCATCAACGCACGCGCGGCGGTCGACGACCGCCGCCTGGCCGATCTCGACATCCCGCTCGAGGCGCTCGCGCCCGAAGCGAAAGGCAGCGTGGCGTGAACCGCCTGCAGGCGCTCCACGATGCCGGCGTCTCGATCTGGCTCGACACGCTCTCACGCGAGTTGCTGGACAGCGGCAGGTTCGCGGGGCTGATCGCCGACTGCGCCGTGACCGGCGCGACCTCGAACCCCACGATCTTCGCCAAGGCCATCACCGGCTCGGACCGCTACGACGACCAGCTCCGGGCGGCCGCAGCCGCAGGAAGGCGCGATCCGCAGGAGCTTTTCTTCGAGCTCGCACTCGAGGACGTCGGCCGGGCCGCCGATCTCCTGCGCGCCACCTACGAAGCAAGCGGTGGACGGGACGGGTTCGTCTCCCTCGAATGCACCCCCGACCTCGCCGACGACACCCAGGCCACGATCGACCAGGCGCTCGAGCTCTGGAGCCGCCTCGACCGGCCCAACGTGATGATCAAGGTTCCAGCCACCGGCGCCGGGATCCCCGCGATCGAGGAGCTCACCGCCCGCGGAGTCAACGTCAACATCACGCTGCTCTTCTCCCTGGAGCGCTACGAGCAGGTGATCGACTCCTATGTCAGCGGCGTCGAGCGGCGTGTCGCGGCCGGCCGGCCGGTCGACGCGATCTCCTCGGTTGCCTCGTTCTTCGTCTCCCGCGTCGACGCCAAGGTCGATCCACTGCTCCCAGCCGGGTCAGATCTCCGGGGCCGTGTGGCGATCGCCAATGCTCAGCGGGCGTACGCGCGATCTCTGGAGCGTTTCGGAGACGAACGCTGGCTCGCCCTCCGTGAGTCCGGGGCTCGCCCCCAGCGCCCGCTCTGGGCCAGCACGGGGACCAAGGACCCCTCATATTCCGACGTGCTCTACGTCGAGGAGCTGATCGCTCCGGAAACCGTCAACACCATGCCCGAGACGACGCTTCGCGCGTTCGCCGACCACGGCCGGGTCGGCGGCACGATCGGGATCGAAGGGAGCTTCGCCGATGAGACGCTCAACCTGGCGGCCGAGGCGGGCGTCGATCTGGCAACTATCACCGCGCAGCTGGAACGAGAGGGCGTGCGCTCCTTCTGCGACTCCTACCACGACCTGCTCGACTGCATCGTGACCAAGCTTCAGCTGCTCGCCGCCGGTCAGTCCGCTCTTGAGCCGTCATTGCGGACGACCGGGAATACAGGCTGACACCCATTGCCGCGAGCTCGGCCGGCATCGACCATTGGCGCATGGTTCAGCTCGCGATCCGATGCCACCCGTGCGTGCCGGTCTCGGCCAGCGAGCTCGAGCGCTGGCTCGAGCGGGAGGTGGACGACATTCGCGCCGCGGCGCCACGGGCCACCGTTCGGATGTCGCGGCTGACGCAGGGACGGCGCGACTCGGGGCTCGACAACGGCTGGCTGGTTGAGCTCGAGCTGAGCGACGGCGAGCCCCTGCTGTCCGGTGATCGGCTCTTCCAGACCCTGCGGGACATGCGGCTGCTCGGCCTCCAACCGACCCTGCTCGAGCCGCGCGACGCCCCGACGAATGGCGGGGTGGCGTGATCCCTGCCGGCGAGCGAGCCGCTCTCGATCGCACGCTCGAGCTGTTGCAGCGCTGCCGGCTGTCGGCCACGGAGCTGCGCGTGCTGCTCGCGCTGCTTCATCGCGAGGCGAGCCTGTCCGAGCTCGCCGAGGCCCTCGATGACAGACCGGTGGAGATCAGGGGCGCGGGCCGGAGCCTTTCGGCGCGCGGGCTCGTCCGCTGGCGACACGGTCCCAGGCGCAAGGAGACGCGACTCGAGATCACGGGCGCCGGGCTGGCGACGATCCGAGAGCTGCTGACCACGGCCGGGCGCCACACCCTCGCCGCCTGAGCCTGGCCGAAGCATCGGCGATGGGGGGCGGACCGGCTGTCTTTGGGCACTGGACCCCATGGTTCCGTTTGCCAATCGCCCCGACGATGCTCGGCATGAACACCGCAGAGCGTCTTCACGAGTGCGCATCCGGACTGGTCGAGGCCGCCCGGGCCTTTCAGGCGGCCGCGGAACAGCCAGGCAGTCACACAGCGGCAGCGACCTCACTCGAAGCGCTCGAGGAAGCGCTTCAAGCGGTCAGCGGCGCCTGGTATCGGCTGGCTGCCGACGCCGCGCCCGGTGTCGCCGAGCGGCGCGACCAGCGCCTCTCGCGAGCCCCTTCGCCGCCGACGGCGAACGGGCGGCCCCGCGAGCAGGAGGTTCGCCTCATGGGAACACTGCACGACGTTGCCGCCTCGTTCGCCCGCTGTGCTCGCGCGTGTCGGGTCGGGCGATCGACGGTCAAGCCGATCCTCACGCAGAGGGCGAGCACCGGCCCCGGCGTGGACAGGCGCCTCGAAACCGACCCTGTGGGTGTCGGCTAGGGACCGAATCGGTTCTTGTACCCATGGGCTCGAGCGCCGTTTGACGACACGATCGCCTGCACACCCTCTAGCCGAAGGAGGCGAACGTGCCCAGCGGCATCTACCCCGTTCCCGAGTTCCGTTCCACTAAGGGCCGCGGTCCCGGCACGCGTCCGAGCGTTGCGCTTCGCATTCGGACGCGCTGGAGCCGCAAGCGCCTCGACCGCGAGCTCGCCGGCGGCGCCGACCCCGAGACCGGCGCGAAACTGAGCCTGCGCGCCGAGCAGCTCCGTTCAGAGGCGGAGCGCGCGCGGTTGGCCGATGCGCTCGTGGACATCATTGGCGAGGCGAGCCGCTCGGAGACCGACGCGATCGGGTCCCGGCGGCCGCGGCTCGCGGTCCTGAGGCACAGGGAGGACCTGCAAGCACTGATCGAACGGCTTCGAGACGGCCAACCCGTCGCGGTCCGCGGCGCCGCCATGACGGCCCGGCTGCTGAGCGACCGAGCGAGCGCGCTGCACCGCGATAGCGGGCAGGATCTGCAAAACGAGATCCGCGCCGCGCGATTTGCCCTCGATACGACCGATCCGACCAGGGAGGGCCTCGCGAGGGCGGCCTAAGCCTGGACCGGTTTGGGTCTCCGCCGGGCCACCACCCACGGAACCGACGGCGGGGCCAGGCTTGGTAAGAACCACCTGATCGGGCGCGCTAAGGAGATGTGGACCTCAAGCGCGGACACCGGGCCGGGGCGCGCCAGACGTCTGCCCGCATCGTCGCATGGCGGTGCGGGCGACTGCGCCAGGCCGGATTCGATTCCGAGTTGGCGGAGGAGCTCTCACGCAAGTGCGGCGTGGACCTCCATGCGCTGATCGAGTTGGTCGAGCGCGGCTGCCCGCCGCAACTCGCCGCGCGCATCCTGGCCCCCCTCGACCACGAACGGGTTGACTGTTGAGCGCCCCACCGGCTGTTACGCTCGGGCCGGGGATGAGCCCGCGCCTGGCGACCAGCGCCGCGACGAGTCAGCCCGATTCGGCTCGGTCCGAGTCGCGCGAGTGGCTCCGAGCCCTGAGTGCAACCGGTGCCGAGCGCGACGCGGCGGTCGGGCGGTTGCACGACCTGCTGCTGCGGGCGGCCCGCTTCGAGGTCTCACGCCGGCGCGCGGCGCTGTCGCATGTCCGCGGCGAGGAGCTCGAGGACATCGCCCTGCAGGCCGCGGACGACGCCCTAGTCGCGGTGCTCGCCAAGCTGAACGAGTTTCGCGGCGCAAGCCGGTTCACCACCTGGGCCTACAAGTTCGCGCTTCTGGAGGCCGGGGTGCGCCTGCGCCGCCGCGCCTGGCAGGAACGCGAGGTAGTGCTCGAGCCGGAGGCCTGGCCGCTGATGGCCGACGCCGGGCAGAGCCCGGAACGCCAGAGCGAAACCGGCGAACTGCTTCAGGCGCTCTCAGAGGCAATAGACGGCTGCCTGACCGAGCATCAGCGCGAAGTGCTGGTCGCGCTCACCCTGAACGGCGTGCCGATCGACGTGCTCGCCGGACGGCTGGGCACGACGCGCGGCGCGCTCTACAAGACGCTTCACGACGCGCGCCGAAAGCTGCGCTCGGAGCTCACCGAGAGGGGATTCGCGCTCGACTCGAGCTAGCGGAGTAGCACCATGAACACCCGGAAAGACACCAACGCTCTCAACAGACTGCTTGGACCCGCCGGACCCGAGCTCCTGTGTGACGAGTGCTTCGAGAAGCTCGACGAGTACGTGGAGCTCGAGCTCCAAGGCGCGCCGGCCGACGACCGGATCCCGGGGATGCGCGCGCACCTCGAGGGCTGTCCCGCCTGCCACGAGGACTACGAGAGCCTCCGTGACCTCGTGCGAGAAGCCGAGTAGCGCACTCGCGTAAGAAATCCCATCGCGTGGGCGCTAAGCCCGGTATGAGCACTCACGCAAACATCAACCGACGCCGTTCGAGTCTGTCGCTTGCCGCGCTTGTGGCAACAGCAAGCGCCGTTCTCGCTCTGGCTCTGACAGGCGGACCTTCAGCCCAGGGTTCCGTCGAGCACGCCGATTCCGCCGCGCAGCGCGGAATGAGCCAGCCGCGGCTCGCGTTGCACGACGAGATGCGCCGTCTCTGGGAGGACCACATCACATGGACGCGCTTGTTCATCGTCAGCGCCGCTGCCGGCCTGCCCGACACCCCCGCCACCACGCAGCGTCTACTCCGAAACCAGAAGGACATCGGCGATGCGATCAAGCCGTTCTACGGTCGCGCCGCGGGCGCGCGGCTCACGTCGCTGCTCCGCGAGCACATCCTCGTCGCTGCCGATCTGGTGCTGGCCGCGAAGGCGGGCGATCAGGCCGCCGTCGAGCGCCACAGCAGCGCGTGGTACCGAAACGCCCGCGAGATCGCGGACTTCCTGAATGCGGCGAACCCGCGCCACCTGCCCCGCCGCGAGATGCGCTCGATGATGCGTACGCACCTCGACCTCACCCTGGCCGAGGCCGTCGCCCACCTCTCGGGCGATCACCGCGCCGACATCCGGGCCTACGACCGCATCCATCGTCAGATCCTCGCGATGGCGGACATGCTGAGCGACGGGATCGCGGCCCAGTTCCCGGGGCGGTTCAGGTAAGCGGGCCCGTCAGGCGGCCTGAGATCTCGAGGGCATCCTCGACGTCGCGGTGCATCTGCCTCACGAGCTCGTCGACGGAGTCGAAGCGCTTCTCCCCCCGGAGCCGTTCGAGGAAGGCGATGCGCAGCGTCTCTCCGTAGATGTCACCGTCGAAGCCGATCAGGTGTGCCTCGACGAGCAGGCCGCGGCCCGTCTCGAACGTCGGGCGCACGCCCACGTTGACGGCGGCGGGCAGGAGCGAGGCCGCCGGCAGCACACGCGCCCACGCCGCGTAAACGCCGTGGCCCGGGCAGACGTAGCGGTCGTCCGGGACGAGGTTCGCCGTCGGCATCCCGAGCGTGCGCCCGCGCCTGTCTCCCTCCACGACCTCGCCCTCGAACAGGAATGGGTCGCCCAGGAACTCAGCGGCTTCCTTGACCTCGCCGGCGGCCACCAGCCCGCGTATGTGACTGGACGAGATCGTCTCCCCCTCGGCCTCCACGAGCGGGACTATCCGCGTGTCGAACTCGGAGTGCGCGCGCAGGAACTCGGCCGTGCCCTTTGCCCCCTTGCCGAAACGGAAGTTCTCGCCGACCGAGACCTGCTCCGCGCCGAGGCGCCCGAGCAGCACGTCCTGGACGAACTCCTCCGCACTCTGCTCGGAGAAGCTGCGGTCGAACGGGATGATCACGAGCTCCTCGACTCCGAGGCCGGCGATCAGGTCGCGCTTGATCGGAAACGGGCTGATCAGCTTGGGCATCGCCTCGGGATGGATCACCGCGATCGGGTGGGGATCGAAGGTCAGCACCGTGCTCGAGCCCTTGATCACCTCACGGTGGCCGAGATGGACGCCGTCGAACGTGCCGATCGCGACGCTCCGTGGGCGGGAGCCGGGTTCGACGTCGGGTAGCGATACCACCTTCATCCGGGCGCGAACACTATGACGGGCTGCAGCTCACTATCGCGCGGCTCGGCGACCGCGAGCAGCTCACCGTCGTGCACAAGCCGCACGTGCGGCTCGGCCGGCGCGCCGCTGGCGGCCACCCGGCGCCCGTGGCGGACCGCCGCCGCCTCCTCCGCCGACAGCGGCCGCGCGGGCAGAAAGCCGAGGGCCTCGCCGGGCGGAATCAGGCGCTCGCCGGCGTCGCTGAGCAGGAAGGGGCCGATCGCCGTGCGCTCGAGCTCGTCGCAGTACGCATCTCCGAGGTCGGCGATCAGCGCGCGCACGTAAGTTCCCGAGGAGCACTCGATCTCGAAGGCGGCGCGCTCGCCCTCCTCCCAGAGGAGCTCCGCCCGGTGGACGGTCACGCGCCGCGGCTCGAGCTCGACCCGCTCGCCGCCGCGGGCCAGCTCGTGGGCCCGCCTCCCTCCCACGCGCACCGCCGAGTACGCGGGTGGGCGCTGCAGCTGCTCCCCGAGAGGGATCGCAAGCCGCTCGGGCATCCTGCCCGTGTGTGTGAGCCGCCCGTCGCGGTCGCCCGTGTCAGAGACCCAGCCGAGCCGCGCGACGACGCGGTAGGTCTTCGGCAGAGCCATCAGCAGGCGCTGCGCACGCGTGGCCCTTCCCACGAGCACCAGCAGCAGTCCGGTCGCGAACGGGTCGAGCGTGCCGGCGTGTCCGACCTTCGTGCCGCGCGGGAGCGAGCGCCGCACGGACGCCACGACGTCGTGCGAGGTCATCCCCGCCCGCTTGGCGTGGAGAAGGACCCCGTCGGCCAACGCCACTAGCCGTAGAGCTGCTGGCGGACCTGAGCGCGGAGCCCCTCGACGAGCTCCGGGTACGGCACGGCGGTCGAGAAGCCGGCCGCCTGCGGATGCCCGCCACCGCCGAACGCGCGCGCCACCTTCGACACGTCGACACTGCCGTCGGTGGCCCGCAGGCTCACCTTGCGCATGCCCTCGCGGTCCTCGGAGAGGAGTTCACGCACGAGCACCGCGACCCGCGTGCCCTCGACGGCGCGCATGTGGTCGACGACGCCTTCGGAGTCGGTCTCGAGCGCGCCCGTCTCCTCGTAGTCGCGCTTGACGAGGTGCGCGATCGTGATCGCGCCGTCGTCGTGGCGCTCGACGCTCGCGAGCGCGCGCTGCAGGAGCTGCAGGCGCCGGAAGGGAAGGTCCTCCCACAGGCGCCGGTACACCTGGTGCGGCTGCACGCCGGCCTCGATCAGCTCTGCGGCCATCCGGTGCGCGTCGGCCGAGGTGTTCTCGTACATGAAGCGCCCGGTGTCGGTGACGAGGCCCACGTAGAGGGCGTCGGCGATCCCGGGCGTGATCTCCACGTCGAGCTCCTTCGACAGCCGCCAGACGATCTCGGCGGTGCAGGACGCGATCGGGCAGACGAGGTTCACGGTCCCGAAGCGGGTGTTGTCGTGGTGGTGGTCGATGTTGAGGATGTGGAGCCCGTCCTCCTGGAGGAAGTCGACCGGCATGCGGTCGATGTTCCCGCAGTCGAGGAAGACGACCGTTCGCTCGGACACGTCCGCGGGCGGTGCGCCGACGAGCCCGTCGAACGAGAAGCCGCGGTACTCCCAGGGCAGCGGGAACTCGTCGGGCGACATGAACATCAGCGAGTCCTTGCCGAGCTGCTCGAGCATGCGGTGCATCGCGAGCAGCGATCCGAGCGCGTCGCCGTCGGGGTTCTCGTGGGTGGTCAGCAGTAGCTTGTCCGCCTGGCGGAGCTCCTGCAAAACCTGATCGTGCTCGGTTGCGACGGTCATCGCTCGTCGTCCAGGAGCTCGGTGATGCGCATTCCCCTGTCTATCGACTCGTCGAACACGAACTGAAGGGATGGCGTCCGCTTTAGACGCAATTCGCTGGCGACCGACTGCTGCAGGACCCCGTGCGCGGAGTCGAGCCCCGCCAGCGTCGCGGCGCGCTCCTCGTCGCTGCCGAGCACGCTGACGAACACGCGGGCGTGGCGCAGGTCGGGGCTCGTTTCAACGGCGGTCACGGTCACAAATCCTATGCGGGGGTCCCGAAGGCCTTCGGCGATTCTTGCCGAGACGACCTCACGGACCGCCTCGTTGACCCTGCGCATGCGGTCGGCCATGGTGGCTACCGCTCCAGGAGATCCCGCGCCGACACCACATGGCATTCCACAGCGGCGCTTTCGGGAAACATCGAATCCACGAAGCGGGCCACGCCGGCACCGCGCTCGCGCACCGTTCCGGCGTCACGCCCGACGAGCGCCGCGGTCAGCGTCGCCCGCTGCCAGAGCTCGTGGTGGTCGGTTTCGGCCACCGAGGCGCCGAAACGGCGCTGAAGCTGGGCCTTCAGCGAGCTCAACTCCTTGCGCTTGCCCTTCAGGCTGCCGTTGTCGGGAAAGTGCAGGGAGATCTCGATCAGGCAGACGAAACTCAAGAAAGCGTCTGCTCGACGCGCTTCGTCTCGTAGACCTCGATCACGTCCCCCTCCTTCGGGTCGGGGTAGTTCTCGAGGACTATGCCGCACTCCATGCCGGCCGTGACCTCACGGACGTCATCCTTGAAGCGCCGCAGCGAGGCGACGCGGCCGTCGTAAACGACCGTACCGTCGCGGACGAGCCGACAGCGGCCGCCGCGCCGGACCGTCCCGTCGACGACGTAGCAGCCGGCGATCTTGCCGACGCGCGAGGCTCTGAACGTGGCCCGCACTTCCACGGTCGCCACCTGCTCCTCTACCTCGACGGCCTCGAGCAGGCCCTCCATCGCGTCGCGCAGGTCCTCGACGATCTTGTAGATCACGGAGTAGGTCCGGATCTCGACGCCCTCCTGGTCGGCAACCTGGGCCGCGTTGCCGACCGGCCGCACGTTGAAGCCGATGATCACGGCGTCGGAAGCGGAGGCGAGCATGACGTCGGACTCGGCGATGCCTCCCACGCCCTCGCGGATGATGTTGACCTGGACCTTGTCCTGCGGGAGCCGGACGATCTCGTCCGCGAGCGCCTCCAGCGAGCCCGCCACGTCCGCCTTGAGCACGAGGTTGAGCTCCTTCTCGCCGCGCTCGGCGCGGGCCAGGACGTCCTCGAGCGAGACGCGGCGGCGGGCCTGGCGCGCCATCGCCTCCTGCTTCATGCGGATCGCGCGCTCGTTCGCGACGCGCTTGGCCTCGCGGTCGTTCTCGACCACGCGGAAGTGCTCGCCCGCGTCCGGGACGCCGTCGAAACCGAGGATCTCGACCGGCATGCCGGGCGTGGCCTCCTCGACGCGCTGACCGCGGAAGTCCTGCATCGCCCGGACACGCCCCCAGGTCTCGCCGGCGACCACGGAGTCGCCGACCTTCATGCGGCCGCGGTGGATCAGCAGCGTTACCACCGGGCCGCGTCCGGGATCGAGCCGCGACTCGATCACGAACCCGGACGCCCGGGTGTCCGGGTTGGCCTTGAGCTCCTGGATCTCGGCCAGCGTGACCAGTGTCTCGAGCAGGTCCTCGAGGTTCTGATGGGTCTTGGCCGACACGTCGACGAACTCCGTGTCCCCGCCCCAGTCCGCCGGTGTGAGCCCCTGTTGGGCGAGCTCCCCGCGGACCCGGTTGGGGTCGGCGCCGTCCTTGTCGATCTTGTTGACGGCCACCATCACGGGCACGCCGGCGGCCTTGGCGTGGTCGATCGCCTCGACCGTCTGGGGCATCACCCCGTCGTCCGCTGCGACGACGATCACGGCGATGTCGGTGACCTTGGCCCCCCGGGCACGCATCGCGGTGAAGGCCTCGTGGCCCGGGGTGTCGAGGAACGTGATCGTGTGGTCGTCGTGGTGGACCTGGTAGGCGCCGATGTGCTGTGTGATGCCGCCGGCCTCCCCCGCTGCCACCTCCGTCTCGCGGATCGCGTCCAGCAGCGAGGTCTTGCCGTGGTCGACGTGACCCATGATCGTGATCACCGGTGGGCGCTCGATCAGTTCGTCGGCGCTGTCCTCGTACTCCGGCTCAGGCTCGACCTCCTCGGCCGCCGAGACGATCTCGACGCGCTTGTCGAAGGCGTCAGCGAGCACCTCAATGGCCTCGTCGGAGAGCGTCTGCGTGAGCGTGGCCATCTCGCCGAGCTCCATCAGCTTCTTGATCACCTCGGAGGCCGTGAGCTGCAGCGACTCGGCGACCTCCTTGACCGTCGAGCCCGAGCGGACCTGGACCGCGGGCTCCTCCTGCTGCTCGGCCTCGAGCTTCGCCTGCGCCTCGGCCTCGAGATCCGGCTCGACCCACTGGGGACGGCGCCTGCGTCCGCGCCCGCGGCGAGGGGGCTGCGACTGCTGCGGCGGCCCGGGACGGTCGCGCCGCGACGCCTGCGAATCGATGACGACCCGGCGGCGGCGTCCTCCGGCGCCCGCTGCGCCTCCGCCCTCGCCGGCTCGCCCTCCGCGCGTGGGGCGGCCACCGCGGCCGCCCTGAGTCCCGCGGTCGGCGGCGGGCGGGGGCCCCGGACCGGGGCCACCTGGACCGCGGCCCCCGGCCGGACCGCGTCCGCCCTGCGGCGCGCCCGGTCCGCGGCCGCCGGAGCGGTCGCTCGGGCGCTGGCCGCCGCGCGGACCCGGCTGGGGCGAGCGCTCCTGCGGCGGCGGTGCGTCCTGAAGGATTCGCGGGCCGCGCCCGGCGGGGCCGGCGCGGCGCACCTCGCCCTCGGGCGTGGGCGGCCGCTGGATCGGTGGGCGCTGGGGCGCGCCGGGACGCTGGCCGCCGCCGCGTGGGGCCTGGCCGCCACGCGGCTCGCGGCGCTGGCCTGCCTGGGGGCGCTGGCCGCCGGCCCGGGGGGCCTGGGCGCCGCCGCTGTCAGGCGGCGCAGCGGCGGGTGGCTGCCCGTCCGGACGCGGCGGGCTCTCGGCGGCGGGCGCCGTCTCTGTCTCGGCGACGGACGCATCCGGGGCCGGGGGCTGCGGCGCCGCGGCCTGGGCGCCGTTACCGAAGGCGCGAGCGGCGTCGGCTTCCTCGACGCTCGAGGAGTGCGACTTCACCCCGAGGCCGGCCTGCTGCAGGATGGCCACGGCCTCCTTCGAGGTGATCCCCCTCTCCTTCGCTATCTCGTGGACGCGCTTCTTTGCCATTCGCGAACTAAGTCTATGGTCTCCGGTTCGACGGTCACGGGCGCCCTCAGGCTGCGAGCGAGTGGCCGCCCGCTGGCGAGACTAGCGGCGCAGTCCGGGCTCTCACAGACGTAGGCGCCGCGGCCCTCGGCCAGGGCGCCGGGGTCCGGGCGGATCTTTCCGTCATCGCCGCGCACCAGCCGCAGGAGCGCACGCTTCGGGAGCGAGCGCCCGCAGCCGACGCAGCTGCGATACGGCTCTACGACTCCTCGGACTCCTCGGCCTCCGCCGGGGCCTCGCCGATCTCGACGTCGGCCTCGACCTCGGCGCCCGCGCGATCGAGGGCGACCTCCTCGGCGACGACGCTCTCGGCGGCGGCCTCGTCAGCGACCGCCTCCTCGGCGGCGACCTCGTCAGCAACCTCCTCCTCGGCGGCCTCCTCGGTGGCCTCGGCGACCTCCTCCTCCGCCGGCAGCTCGTCCGCCTCGCCCCCGCCGTCGCCGTCCTCGGGCGGCACGAGGTAGTCCGTGCCCTTCTCCGCAAGCTCCTGGTGCGCCGGCAGGCCGCAGTAGCGGGAGCCGGGCAGGGAGGCGTTCGGGCAGCGCTTGCCGTTCGCGAGGATCGCGGCGCAGCGACCGGAGACCTCCTCCTCCTGGTAGCCCATCTGGGCCTCTTCCTCGGCGAACTCGGTCTCGGAGCGGATGTCGACGCGCCAGCCGGTGAGGCGCGCCGCCAGCCGGGCGTTGAGCCCGTCCTTGCCGATCGCCAGTGAGAGCTGGTCGTCCGGCACGATCACGGTGGCCTGCTTGGCCTCGTCGTCCACGAGCACCTCGCGCACACGGGCCGGCGAGAGCGCCTTTGCGACGAAGCGCGCGGGCTCCTCGTTGAACGGGATGATGTCGATCTTCTCGCCGCGCAGCTCGGATACGACCATGCGCACCCGCGAACCGCGCGGGCCGACACACGCCCCGACGGGATCGACGCCGGAGGCGTGCGAGACCACGGCGATCTTCGAGCGGTAGCCCGGCTCGCGGGCGACGTTCTGAATCTCCACGAGGCCGTCGGCGATCTCCGGCACCTCGAGCTCGAACAGCGCGCGGATCAGCTCGGGCGAGCGCCGGGAAACGATGATCGAAGGCCCCTTCGCCTGGTTCGAGACGTCGGTGATGATCGCCTTGATGCGCTGGCCGTGGTCGTAGCGCTCGCCGTGCACCTGCTCGCCGCGCGGCAGCAGCGCCTCGACGCGCTCGCGCAGCTGCACGAGCGTGTAGCGCGAGTCGGACTGCTGGACGATGCCGGTGATCAGCTCGCCGAGCCGGTCCTCGTACTCGTGGA
>Ga0081538_10004757_pt1 | contig 12418 bp, 18 predicted proteins | sample TabmetS5T2R1_FD_71022 | JGI IMG/M metagenome (GOLD analysis project Ga0081538, IMG submission 71022) | Tabebuia heterophylla rhizosphere microbial communities from the University of Puerto Rico - S5T2R1 | ecosystem: Host-associated > Plants > Roots > Rhizosphere ...
ATGGCCGAGGGCGTCGCGCGCTACGAGCCGATCGACCCGAGCGGCGACCACCACCATCACCTCGTCTGTGACCGCTGCGGCGAGGTTGCGGCCTTCGAGGACCGGGACCTCGAGCGCGCGATAGAGCGCGTGGCGGGCCGCCTGGACTACGCAATCGACGCGCACGACGTCACGCTGCGCGGCGAGTGCCCCACCTGCCACCGAGCACGAGTCTGAACCCGCCCGCCGCGCGAGGTGCTGCGATACTGCCTCGGACCGTGTGCATGCAGTGCATGGCAAGCGCGATGACGGCCGGCGCCGCGGCCACGGGTGCGCGCGCCTACGTCGCCGCCCGGCGGCCCTCCTGGCTCAGCCCGCTGATGCTCAAACGGCTAACCGCCTGTCTGCTCGTGGCCGGCGTGCTCGGGGCGGGTATCGCCGTGAGCCACCAGCCCGCCGACGCCGGCCAGGCCTCCACGCCGGCGGGCCAGGAGCGCTGACGGCCGAGACCCCCGGCGCGCCGCTGGGCGCCAGGCTTAGCGGTCGGCCCCGCGAGCGGGCTCTTCCTCGCGCGATCGGCGTCGTGCTCGTCGCAGCCGGCGCCACCACGATCCTTCAGGCGCTCGTCTAGCCCTGTTGCTGCGCCACTCGGTGGCCGTCTGGTCTCCCGGGATATCGCACTCGACGGTCGAAACCGACTCGTCACGCACCCGATCGCTTAGTTCGCTTCCTGTGAGCACTCCGTGGCCTCCAAAATCCAAACCTTGCACAATTGTACCCATTTGATCAAAGGCAAAACAGCCTGGAAGCGCCCGCTTTGTGCGCTCGAAGCGGCCGGCGGTGCGCCCGCGGTGCGGCCCGCTTTGTCCGCCCGAGCCGGCGTGAGATGATCGGTCACAGGTGATCTTCCGCCAGATCACGCACGACGACCTCGGCTGTGCCTCGTACTTCGTCGGCGATCACGGCGCCGGCACGGCAGCCGTGATCGACCCGCGCTTCGAGATCGACGAGTACCTCGAGCTTGCCCGCTACCTCAGCGTGAGCATCGACCACGTGCTCGAGACCCACAACCACGCCGACCACGTCTCCGGTCACGGCCGGCTTGCGGCCGCGACCGGCGCCACGATCCACGTGCACCGGCTCGCGGACGCCGAGTACGAGCATGAGCCTTTCGACGACGGCTACGAGCTGCGGCTCGGCTCGCTCACCGTGCGCGCCCTCCACTCGCCCGGCCACCGCCCCGAGCACACCGCGTTCGCACTGATCGACTCGTCGCGCGGCGATGAGGCCTGGGCGGTGCTGACCGGCGACAGCCTGTTCGTCGGCGACGTCGCGCGTCCCGACCTCGCCATCGAGAAGGAGGAGGGCGCCCGCGGCGTCTTCCGCAGCCTCCAGGAGCGGCTGCTCTCGCTGCCGCCCGAGACCGAGGTCTGGCCCGGTCATCTCGGCGGGTCGCTGTGCGGCGGACCCGCGATGGACATGAAGATCTCCTCGACGATCGGCTTCGAGCGACGGCACAATCCGCTGCTGGCCGGACTTGACGAGGACGGGTTCGTCCACCAGATGCTCGCGAGCCTCGGGCCCCAGCCGCCGAACTTTCAGGCGATCGTCGACCTCAACAGAGGGCCGCTGCTGAGCTCCGGGGTCGAGCTTCTGCCGCTCACCCCGCGGCAGGTCGAGCTGCTTCGGGCGGAGGGGGACCTGATCGTGGACGTGCGCACCGACCTTCAGTTCGACGAGGCGCACATCCCGGGCGCCGCATGCATCACCATGCTGCACCAGGGATTCGGCACGAAGCTCGCCTGGGTGGCGAACCGCGAGCAGGAGATCGTCCTCGTCGGCCGCGACGACGAGGACGCCCGGGTCGCCGGGCGGCTGGCCACCGCGGTCGGCATCCGCAGGCTTGGCGGCTTCCTCGCCGGCGGCATGACCAGCTGGCGCGCCGAGCGCCGCGAGGTCGAGAGCGTGAGCCGCTGGACCGTCGAGCAGCTGGCCGAGCGCCGCGACGGGGTCCAGATCATCGATGTCCGCGAGCTATCGGAGTGGCGCGACGGGCACATCCCCGGCTCGATGCACCTGCCCTATCACGACATCCGGGCGCTCCCCGAGGGACTCGATCCGGAGCGCCCCACCGCCGCAATCTGCGCATCCGGCCAGCGAAGCGCCACGGCCGCCAGCCTGCTGGCCGCCCACGGCGCGCGCGAGGTGATCCACGTCGTGGACGGCGGCGTGCCGCTCTGGGGCCGGCTTGGCGGCGCGCTCGAGCGCGACGAGTAGCGGCGCGCCGTTTCAGGAATCCGAGGCCTCGTAGGCCTTCTCGGCCACGAAGCTCTGGACCTGTTCGTCCGTGAGCTTGCTGTTGTCGGGGTGTTTCTGATCGACGTGCTCCCGCGCGGCCTTCAAGAGGTCGTCGTCGTTCGCAGCCTGCAGGGTGGCCCCGCAATCGCAGTCGATGACCCTCATGAGGTGAGCGTACTCCCTTCACAGTCGCTTCACGCGTGCGTCATGACGCGGTGACAAATGGCGAGCCGATCCGCCTTAGGTTCTCGGGTTAGGAGTAGGTCCCCGCGGGACGCCCTCCTGGACGAAGCCCAATCCGACTTCCGCCAAGCCGCACCGCAAGCCAAGCTTGCGCTGCGGCACGAGGGGCCGCCTTGCTGCGACTGTCCGACCGCCGCCACCTACTTCCCGGGGCGGCCGCCTTCGCCGGCGCGGTGCTGGTGGCACTCCTCGGCCTGCGCGCGGGCGCCGACCAACCGCCGCCCCCACCGCCGCCCGGGACCGTCGACATTCAACTGCTTGGCGTTAACGACTTCCACGGCAACCTTGAGCCGCCACAGCAGGACCTGGGCGGCGCCGCCTGGCTCGGCGCCCACCTCGCGCGCGCGGCTCGCTCGCATCCCGACCGCACCATCACTGTGCACGCCGGCGACATGGTCGGCGCCTCGCCGCTGATCTCGAGCTACTTCCACGACGAGCCGACCATCCAGGCCACCAACATGATGGGCTTCGACGTCGGGACCGTCGGCAACCACGAGTTCGACGAGGGCGGCAAAGAGATGCTGCGGTTGATTCGCGGCGGGCAGCGCACGGACGGCCCGCGTGCCGACACGTCCGACCCGAACTGGCAGGGCGCGCGCTATCCGTACATCGCGGCGAACACCGTGGACCGCGACACCGGTGAGCTGGTGCTGCCGCCCTACCAGATCGTGGAGCGCGCGGGAGTGCGGGTGGGCTTCATCGGCGTCACCACCGAGGACACGCCGAAGTGGCTGCTGCCCGAGTACCGCCGCGAGTACCACTACACGGACATTTCCGACGCCGTCAACCGCTGGGTGGCGGAACTGCGGGGCCGCGGGATCGAGACGATCGTGGTGCTCGCGCATTCGGGTGCCTTCCAGAAGGGACTGGAGGCCGTGGGCGAGATCGTCGACGAGACGACGGAGATGGACGACGCGGTGGACGTGGTGGTGGCCGGGCACACCCACTCGCGGCTCAACCTGACGGTCGACGGCAAGCTGGTCGTTGAGGCCGAGTCCTACGGCACGCACTACGACCAGGTGAAGATCACCGTCGACCGTACGACCGGTGACGTCGTGGCGAAGTCGGCTCTCCTGGCGCCGACCAGTCACGCGGGCATCGCGCCCGATCCGGCGCTGGCGCGCATGGTGGAGGGCTATGCCGAGCGCGTGGCGCCGCTTGGTGACCGGGTGGTCGGGAACGTCGAGCGGGAAGTCGACTCCGACGGTCTGGGGAGGCTGGTCGCCGAGGCTCAGCGCGCGTTCGCGCGCGCCGACGTGGCGTTCGTAAATCCCGGCAATACCCGACGGCCGGGACTGGATGCCGGGCCGGTCACCTACGCCGAACTCTTCCTCGTCAACGCCTACGAGCACCCGGTGCTGCGCATGAAGATGCGCGGGAGCGATGTGCTCGCCGTCATGGACCAGCGCCACGGCGTGCAGCTCTACGCGAGCGGCCTGAACGCGGTCCAGCCGGACGGGATCTACACCGTGGCGGTGAACGGCGTGCTCGCGGCGAGCGATCGCTTCACGGCCTTCCAGCGCGGCTGGGACCGGAGCGTCGCGGGCACGGACCTTCAGGCGCTTGTGGCCTGGTTCGAGCGAGGGGCGAGCTAGCGCTCGAGGACCGCCAGCGCGCCCGCCAGATCGCGCACGCGCACGGCGCGGACACTCGCCGCGGCTGCCGCTGCCCCCGCCCGCGGCCCCGCGACCACCACGCGATAACCCTGCTTGTCGAAGTACCGCACGTTGGTGACCGCCTCCGCCGGTGAGCGCGGCAGCCGGATCTCGGCCTCGACGACCCGGAGGCGCGGGTCGAGGAGCTCGCGGCCGTCGCGGGCGGCGGCCGCGTCGATCACCAGCGCCGTCCGCGCTCCCGACGGGGCGTCCGAGCCCGAGCCGACGAGGCCTCCCACGGCCAGGCCCCCGGCGGCGAGTAGAGCGGCGATCGTCGCGAGACCCGTCATACGAATTAGCATGGTACGTATGACGGCGGAAGGAGTCAACCCCGCGACGACGGGCGTGGTTGCATTGCGTCCCATCGAGCAGTCCACCCAGAACCGCGTGACGAGCGTCGACGTGGCGCGGCACGCCGGCGTCTCGCAGTCGACCGTCTCGCTCGTCCTCTCGGGCAAGGGCCGCGGACGGATCTCGGAGGCGACGCAGGAGCGCGTCCGACGCTCCGCGCGCGAGCTCGGCTACCGCCCCAACGTTGCCGCACAGGCGCTGCGGCTGGGTGCCTCGCGCGCGGTCGCGCTGCTGGTCCCCGACATCACCAACCCGTTCTTCAGCCGCGTCCTGCGCGGCGCCCAGCGCGCGGCCCAGGGCGCCGGGTACACCGTGGCGCTGGTCGACACAGCGAACGATCGCCGTTGGGAGGCCCAGTCCTTTGAGGCGCTCCGCGCCGGCCCGGTCGACGGCTACCTGCTGTTCGAGGTCAGCCGGCCGGAGGCGCTGGGCCCCGGCGAGTACGTGGTGCTCATCGAGAGGGAGGCCCCGCGCTGCCCATCCGTGCGCTTCGACGCCGAGGGCGGCGCGGCCGCCGCGTTCCGCCATCTCGTCGAGCTGGGCCACCGGCGCATCGGCCACCTCGCCGCCTCCTTCGACGCGCCGACCTTCCACCTCCGCGACGTGGCGCGGCTCCGGGTGCTCGACGATGCCGGCCTGGATCCGAGCGCGCAGCCGCGCGCCACAACCGCGATCACGATCGACGACGCCCGCGAGGCCGCAGTCTCGCTCCTGGCCGAACGCCCCACCGGTGTCTGCTGCGACGACGACATCATCGCCGCCGGGCTCTATCTCGCCGCCCGCGAGACCGGAGTGCGCATCCCCCGCGACCTCTCGGTCATCGGCTTCGACGACATGGACTTCGCCCGCGTCCTCGATCCCCCGCTGACCACGGTCGCGCTCGACGGCGAGCAGCTGGGCGCGAGCGCGTTCGAGCTGCTCGAGGCGCGGATGGCGGGACGGCGCTCCCGGAAGCGGGTCGTCCTGCCGGCGGAGCTGCTGGTGCGGGGCTCGACGGCGGCGCCGAGATGAGCTAGTCGCGTCAGCGGGAAGCCGCTCTATGGGAGGTTTCAGTGTGAGCTGACGCGCGCCACCGGCTCGAGCGACGCGATCGCCTCGGCACTCGTGACGACCCGGCAGAACTCCGGATCGAGGTTGGCACGCGTGATGCGGGCCAGCTCGTCGGCGCTGATCGTGCCGCCGTCGGGATCGTCGAGGTCGAAGGTGTGCGTGGCGTCGAGGGCGAAGGCCACCTCGAACCCGAGGTTGGCCCCCACGCGGGCGCTCGTCTCACAGCACATGTTGGTCTGAATCCCGCAGATGACGACCCGCTCGATCCCCGCGCCGCGGAGCCAGGCGGCGAGATCCGGGTCGCCGTGGAAAGCGGAGTGCACGCTCTTCGACACCAGCAGCGTGGGCTCACCCGCCACCACGTCCTTGAAGGCATTGCCGGGTGCACCCGCGGCGAGCGGCGAGCCCGGCTCCACCGAGTCGTGGCGAACGAACACGAGCGGCTGACCGGCGTCGCGCCAAGCAGAGATCAGCCGGGCGACGTTCTCCTCGCAGGACGGATTGTTTCGCGGGCCCCAGAAACCGGCGTCGTCGAAGGCCTTCTGCACGTCGACGACGACGAGTGCGGATTCGCTCACGCGGTTCAACCTACCAGCGCGGTTGCATATTCCTATATAGGAATATAATCGCCGAACTATGGCTCGAGCAGCGACGACCGCAGACGCGTTCAACGCCGTCGCCGAACCCCGGCGGCGGCAGATCCTGGACGCGCTCGTCGGCGGCGAGCGCCCCGTGAACGAGCTGGTACGCGACCTCGGGCTCGCTCAACCACAAGTGTCAAAGCACCTGCGCGTGCTCCGGGAAGTGGGGGTGGTCGACGTGCGTGAAGAAGGACGGCAGCGGCTGTACCGGCTGAACGGCTACGCGCTCAAGCCGATCCACGACTGGGTGAAGGCCTACGAGGGCTTGTGGTCGGAGCGGTTCGACGAGCTGGAAGTGGTTTTGGAGAACCTCAAGGAGAAGGAGCAAGGAGATGGCGGTGGCAAGTAGCGGAACGGCAAAGATCACGCTCCCCACGGACGAGCAGATCCTCATCACGCGCGAGTTCGAGGCGCCCAAGCACCTGGTGTACAAGGCGTACACCACGCCCGAACTGGTCAAGCGCTGGTGGCCTGGGAAGCGCGGCGAGATGACCAGCTGCGAGATCGACCTGCGCGTCGGCGGCATGTGGCGCTACGTGATGGTCGCGAGGGGAGGCTTCGAAGTGGCCTTCCACGGCGAGTACCGCGAGATCGTCCCGAACGAGCGGATCGTGACGACCGAGGTATACGAGGGGCCCGAGGCCGAGGGGCTGTCCGAAGAGGACGCGCCTCTGAACATCGTCACCTTCACCGAGGCCGACGGCCGCACGACCCTCTCCTTGCTCGTTCAGTGCACCGGCAAGGAGCTCCGCGACATGATCCTGGGCTCCGGGATGGAGGCCGGCATGCAGGAGGGGTTCGACCTGCTGGAAGAGGTCGCGATCTCGCTCCGCTAGGAGGGGACGCCTGCCAGGCGGAGCACTGCCGCCAGCGACGCTTCCGGGCCGGGCCAGTGCTCGCGGATCAGCTCGGCCCGGGCGGCGCGTAGGACGGTGCGAAGCACGAGCGCCACGATGATCGCGTCGTCGAGTTGTCCGGCCACCGCGATGAAGTCGGGCACCAGGTCGAACGGCATTGAGAGGTACGCGACGAGGCCTATGAGCACGAGCCGCCGGCTTCGGGGGACGCGCGGGTCCGACAACAGGCGGCCGAAAAGAACGACGCAATCTGGCACGAACCGGGCAATCGCGCGGGCGTCCGCCTTGCGGCCCACCACGGCCAGCGTCGCGACCAGGCCGGCGTACGCGACGGCCACCACTCCCAGGGCGATCAGGCCCAGCTGCCAGAGGGTCATGAGCGCGTCCTTAGCGAGGAGGCGAGGGCGACGACCAACAGTGCGGCCACCGCGAAGCCTCCAACGGCCTGCCAGGCCCCGCCGGGGAGCGCCGCGCGGAGCAGCAGTGCGAGTACAAGCGTCACCCCCACTCCCAGCGGGATCGTCCACGTCTCGCCCAGGATCAGGTGGCGCAACGACCGGACGAGAGCGCTCACGTCGCCCCCACAAGCTGCCTCGACCGCGCGAGGCGGCGGGTGGCCACCCAGGCAGTTACGGCGAACAGTCCCGCCACGTACAGCAAGGCGACGTCGCCGAGCGGCCACTCGACGCCCAGCCCCTCGGCCGTGAAGAACGTCCCGAACGCCGTGAGCGCAACTCCCACGCCGAGCTTCAGCTGCGTCTCGGGCAGCCGCCGCAGCGGCTCGTGGAGCACCAGGCCGATCGCGCTGACGAGGAACAGAGCCACGGCCGCGCCGAGTAGGGCCGGCGCCAAGTGTCCGGGCGCCGACCCGAGGGCGAGCACGATCAGTCCGACCTCCAGACCCTCGAGGAAGACGCCCTTGAAGGCGACCAGCCGCGCGGCCCAGTCTGCCCCCGACTCGGCCGGGAGCCGCTCGCCCAGCGCCTCGCGCTCCTCGATGAACTCGTCGTAGGAAGAGCTGCGCCGCCGGCGGCCAGCCATCCGCAGGATTCCCTTGCGCAGCCATTCGAGCCCGAACAGCAGGAGCAGGCTGCCGACGATCACGCGGAGCAGGTGCAGGTCGGCGCTTGCCAGGAGGCCGGGGCCGAGCGCGAGGCACAACAGGACCACCGCCGCCACCGCGGCCAGGGCGCCGAGCACGGCGTCCCGGGGGCCGCGCGCCATCCCGACGGCGAGGACGATCGCCAGCGCCTCCAGCATCTCGATCGCGACTGCGGCCGTGGCCGCCGCCATCGTCAGGAGGAAGGTCATAGCCGGAGTCGCCGCATCGCCGTTACCCGTGCGCGCGGTCGAAGACCGCCCGCGTGCACGCGGCGTCCTCGCACCCGAGCACGTCCCGCGCCCGGATCCGTTCGTGCCGTGACCTCAGCTTCTCCAGCTCGGCCTCCTCCTCGTCGAGCTCGGCGAGCGTGACCTTCTTCGCGAACTCCTTGTCGATCTCGGACGGAACTCCTCGGTGTCGGGCAGGGCGATGACGGACTGCTGCAGTTGCAGAGCCCCGGACCGACGCACTTCGCGCCAAACTGTCACACGGGCGCTCGAGCGCGCGGCCGGGAGCTTGAACGTGAGCAGCAGCCAACCCAGGAGGACCATATGGCAGTGGTGATCAGAACCACCGACTTCCCGGAGGGCGTCGGCACGAACATGTACGACGCGGTCAGCAGCGAGATGGATGTCGCGAACAACCCGCCCGACGGTCTGATCTTTCACTGGGCGGGCGAGGTGGACGGCAAGTGGACCACCATGAACATTTGGGAGACGCGCGAGGCCTACGACCGCTTCCGGGAGGAGCGGCTCTTCCCCGCGATTCGAAATGTTTCAGGAATGGATCCGGAAAGCGGTCCGCAGCCGAAGGTCGCGGAGTTCGCCGTCCACCACTACGTGAAGCCTTAGCCCAGACTCACCGGAATCCGGCGGTCGTGCTCGCCGAGCACGAATGTCTCGGAGGCCGTCGCGCGGTAGAGGCGACGATCGGCCGGCGCGAGGACGTCCTCCCGGGTCCACTCCTCCGCCCCGTGCGCGCGCGAGCGGCGCGAGAAGATCTCGATGCCCCGGTCGAGGTCGTCGCCAGCCAGCTCCGCGGCGGCCGCCGACAGGTAGACGGCCTGGCCGGTGCCCACGGGGGTGCTGGAATCGAAGATCACGATGCTCACCTCCGGACGTGCAGCGATGTTGCGCGAGTGCCTAGCCCCCGGATCCGAGACCCAGTGGAACTCCCTGTACCCCTCCGGCGCGTAGTAGACCGGTGACGCCCACGGCCGCCCGGCCTCATCGGCCGTTCCCAATGTCATGTAGAGGCTCGAGTCGATGAGGTTCCGAGCCATCGCCTCGAGCTCCCCCACCTCCGTCATGCCGCTCCTAGTCGTCGACGATCGCGTCGGCTTCGATCTCGACCCGCCAGCGTGGATCGAGGAAGCCGCTCACCACGATGAACCCGGACGCCGGACGCACGCCGCCGAACACCTCGCCGTGTACGCGGCCGACCGCTGGACCGTCGGCCGCGTCGACGAGAAAGACCCGCGTCCGTACGACGTCGTCGAGGCCCGCGTCCAACTCCTCGAGCGAATGGCCGATGATTTCGAAGATGCGACGCGCCTGGGCGCCCGCGTCGTCGATGACCCGGTCGTCCGGCCAGATGGCGGCCGTTGCGGCGACGGCGATGTGGCTGCCGGCGCGCACCGCTCTGCTGAAGCCGATGCGCGGCTCGAACGGGGAACCTGAGCTGACCGTGCGACGGGGAGGCATCGGGCTGGGTGGTCGTGCGGAGCGTACCGGTGGCGGCTACGATCGCGGTGGGTGGACCGCTTCTTCTCCGATGTCGAGCAGGCGTACCAGACGCACATCGAGGCTGCTGGCAAGGAGTACCACTTCCTGATCCTGATCTCGTTCCTCCTCTCGTGGGGCTTCATCCGCGGGAGCGCGCACATGATCCGGGCGCAGGTCAGCTGGTGGCCCGGCAATGTCCAGACCAAGGGAGGCACCCACATCCATCACCTCGTGTGGGGAATCCTGCTGCTGCTCGTGATGGGCTACCTGGGGATCTCGTTCGACATCGGGAATCCCTGGATCGAGCTGGTCGCGATTGGCTTCGGCGTCGGCATGGGGCTCACGCTCGACGAGTTCGCGCTCTGGCTGAACCTCGAGGACGTCTACTGGACCGAAAAGGGCCGCCAGTCGATCGACGCGGTGGTCGCCGCCACCGGTCTGCTTCTAGTCGCACTCCTCGGCCTCCAGTTCTGGATTGACGTCCACGAGGCTGTGCTCGTTTTGCTGGGGGTCGGCGGCGAAAGGCTCGCGGGATCTGAGACCACGCTGTTCCTGGTGCCCTGGCAGGCGTTCGGCCTCGCCTTCGCAATCGTGTGTCTGCTGAAGGGGAAGCTGTTCATGGCGATTGTGGGCGTGTTCGTGCCGCTCGTCGCACTGGTCGGGGCTGTCAGGCCCGCGAAGCCGGGCTCGCGCTGGGAGCGGCGCTCGCTGTCCCTTAGCCGCAGCCGTTCCGGCATCGAGGCTGCCGTGGGTGAGGGGGCAGGCGGCCAGAGTCCCGGGCGCGAATCAGCCTTGGAGGAGCCCTAGGGCCCCTACGGCTTGGCGGCCGCGGGCTGCGGCGCCAGGGAGCGAGCGGCGCGGATCAGCGCACGTGGCGTGCGCGCGCCGAGCAGCGCCGTTATCAGCACGAGCGACAGCGTGATTCCCACGAGCGTGAGCAGAGCAGGCTGGGCCAGCGCAAGCGCGCCGACCGCGGCGGTGTCCACGCCGTGCCCCGCCGCGACCGGCAGCGTCGCGAGAAGCGCGGCGGCGGCCGCCGCCGTGCCGGCGCCGGGAATCGGCAGCCACCGGCCCGATCCCTGCACGACGGTGGCGGCGATGACGACCGCGGGGCCGGCGGGCAGACCGAAGGCGTAGAGGAAGCAGCCGAGGCTCGCGAGGCGGAGGAGCCGGCCGGCGACCTGCCACGGGAGGACGTGGCACAGGAAGCACCGAGGCTGCCGCAGCACCGCCAGCCCATGGCCGACCTCGCCGAAGATGCGCCGCAGCCACGGCGAGCGGAAGGCGAGCAGCGCGGCGGCCATCGTCGCAGTGAGCAGAGCCCCGACCACCCACGGCGAGGGGGTCTGAAGCCCGCCCACTCCTATGCCGAGCGCCGCGAGCGCCAAGGCTACGCCGGAGACGAGCTCGAACGAGCCCTCGGCGGCGAGCGTGCCCGCCAGCGCGGGCCAGGTCGCTCCCTGGATCTCGCGCTTGGCCAGACCGATCCGAACCACGTCGCCGCCCCGGGCGGAAAGGACGCCCGTCAGGCCGGCGCCGCAGACGTACCAGGCGCACGCCTGCCGGGGCGACACGTCGTCCCAGGCGGCGCGAAGCACACCGCCCCAGGCGAGGCCGCGCGAAAGCTGACCGGCCACATGGAGGCCCACCGCGGCGACCAGCCACCCGGGGTGGGCGTCCGAGACCGCGTCGGCGACCCCGTCGACGACGCTCGTCGCCAGGGCGACCGGAGCGAACACGGGGACACAATATCCGGCCGCGCGGAGCTGGTCAGGCGGTAACCGGCGCGTTCCAGCGCCTGATCACCCGCACCTCGCGCTCGAAGCCGAGGATCGAGAGCGTGCCGGTGCCGAGCGCGAAGAGGGCCCCCGACTCGGGCGACAGTTTGAGCCAGCGCGCCGTCAGCACCCGCAGGACGTGGCCGTGCGAGAACAGGGCGACGTCGCCGTCGAGGACCGCCAGCTTGTCGACCAGCGGATCCACGCGTGCGCCGACGTCCGCCGCCGTCTCGCCGCCCGGGCAGCCGTCGCGCCACAGGAACCAGCCCGGCCTGCTCTCGCGTATCTGGTTGGTGGTGATCCCCTCGTACTCGCCGTAGTCCCACTCGAGCAGCGCGTCGGTCGTCTCCGCGTCATCCCCGAGACCGGCGAGCCGGCAGGTCTCAGCCGCGCGCGACAGGGGGCTGGTGAGAACGCGGACGAACTTGCGGTCCGCCAGCGCGCCGCGGAGCTGCTCGGCCTCGCGCCTCCCGGCGTCCGTAAGCGGCACGTCGGTCCGCCCCGTGTGCCGCAAGTCCCTGCTCCACTCGGTCTCGCCGTGGCGGACCAGGACGACCTCCATGGCCGGGATGCTCGCAGAGCGACGGTGATCGCCGCATTCACCATCGAGGCTTGGCCGCGGATGCTCGGCTCGAGCGCGCGAGTCGGAGAATCTAGCTCCGCTCGCGTCGCAGCGCGCCCAGGTCGGCGAGCGGCCCCAGGTGCCGCAGCTTGTCGGGGTTGACGATCGAGCTCACTGC
>Ga0081538_10004758_pt1 | contig 12418 bp, 12 predicted proteins | sample TabmetS5T2R1_FD_71022 | JGI IMG/M metagenome (GOLD analysis project Ga0081538, IMG submission 71022) | Tabebuia heterophylla rhizosphere microbial communities from the University of Puerto Rico - S5T2R1 | ecosystem: Host-associated > Plants > Roots > Rhizosphere ...
GCCGTATGAAGCCGTTCTCGATCTTCTCCAGCAAACCATCGAGATCCACTCCTTCGCTAGGCAAAGAAACCTGCGTGGTCGTTTGGAGTTGGGGGGTGACGTTATTAATGACGTAGTCGGGAAGATCTGCGGCTCGAGCGGTGCCATTTTCGTTTAGCACTACAAGGCGCTCAACCAGATTCTCAACTTCTCTGACGTTTCCCGGCCAGCGATATCGCTCCATTATAGCCATAGCATCATCATGCACCTGAATGGGCGCTTTTCCTCGCTTGCGAGCATGAAACACCAAAAAGTGACGAATGAGAAGCGCTATATCCGTATCGCGCTCGCGCAAAGGTGGAAGTTCCAATGGAAGAACGTTTAATCGATAGAATAGATCTTCTCGAAATTTACTCTCCCGGACCCCGACCCTAAGATCTCGATTGGTCGCCGCAACGACTCGGACATCGACTTGCACAGCACAGTCACTTCCAACAGGTTCGAACTCCCGTTCTTGAAGCACCCGGAGCAGTTTCACCTGAAGCTTTGCACTCATCTCGGCTATCTCATCGAGAAAAAGCGTCCCGCCATGAGCCAATTGGAAGCGGCCTTGACGCGCATTCACTGCGCCGGTGAAAGCGCCACGCACATGGCCGAATAGCTCGCTTTCCAAAAGTTCTTCCGGGATCGCACCGCAATTAACTGGCACAAAGCATCCGTGCCGGCGTGGGCTCATCTCGTGGATTGCACGTGCCGCCAGCTCTTTTCCGGTACCGCTTTCGCCCGTGATCAAGACCGTCGAGTTACTATTCGCCAACTTCGCGATCATCGCCCGCACAATCCGCATGCCCTGACTGTTCCCAACCAACGGATTGCTTTGTGCGTTATCCAATTGGGGCAGGTCTAAAGACTGTTGAGCGATTTCGAGCTGCATCGTTTCTCCTTTTTTCAGTAAATGACAATTCTTTGAACGGGCAGGGTTTCGAGCAAACCGGATGCCACGCCACTATTGATCTTGCCGGCTGTGTCTAAGCCATCGAAAGAATAAAACTATATGACGACTAAGCGATGCCTGGGTCAAAGAGTTGCTCGTGGTGAAAAATTAACACTCCGATGTCAGCTGTTAAAAAGTTGGCGCCGATTCTTGTTGTCAAAACCCTTGACGCGGTATTGCTAGAACGCGAGCGGAATCGGAGAGAACTCTCAGTATCATTGCAAAAACCTCAAACTTAACTTAAACTTAGTCCTCTGAACTCAACCGTTTCCGCAGCTATCCATGGCGCCGTCCGCATCGACTCCAAATAATGGTCAAAAATCCATTCTATGACGCTTGCTCAATAAGGCGACCGAGATAGACTATCTATGCTGTCTTCTTCTTTGGGCATGATCGGCGATCACCCCTCAGTCAAAAAAATTCATGAAATCATTCAACGGGTGGCGAACACCGACGTAACCGTGCTCATCACAGGCGAAAGCGGCACGGGTAAGGAGCTCGTGGCGCGGGCTATTCATAACCTCAGCCTTAGGGCTGACGGTCCGTTCGTTCCGGTGAACTGCGCCGCGATACCGGAAACCCTGCTGGAGAGCGAGCTCTTTGGTCACGCACGCGGTGCCTTCACCGGCGCCCATTCGTCTCGTGCGGGTCTATTCCAACTCGCCAACCACGGAACGATCTTGCTTGACGAGGTGGGCGAACTGCCGCTTTCTTTGCAGGCGAAGCTCCTGCGCGTTCTGCAAGATGGAAAAGTCAGACCCATCGGCACGGATCACCCCGTGGAGGTGCGAGTGCGAGTCATTGCATCGACAAATAAGGATCTCGCTCGCCAGGTCGAAAAAGGTTCCTTTCGCGAGGACCTTTTCTTTCGGTTGCAGGTCATTCCGCTTCATCTACCGCCGCTTCGAGCCCGGCGTTCTGATATCCCGCTCCTAGTAAATTATTTTCTTGAGAAGTCGGTGCGCAAACATGGCGTTCCGGTGAGCATAACCCGAGAAGCGATGATTTATCTTTGGGAGTACGATTGGCCGGGAAACATCCGGGAGTTGGAGAATCTCATTGAACGTTTAGTGCTCCTCAGTGATAACGGCATCACCGATCTCAAAGATCTCCCACCCAGTATACGCTCTTATGTTTCGGACAAGAAATGTCCTCAACCCACCTTGGGGAATGGTCAGATCGATTTGCGCGATGCGACTGAGAAGTTGCAGCATCGACTGATGGAAGAAGCATTGCGGCTCGCCGACGGTAATAAGAGCGTTGCCGCCAGGATGCTTGGATTGAAGCGAACGACTCTGGTCGCGAAGCTACGGCGACAATCGAAATCTAACGGCCGATTGGGTACGCTAGCCTCGGAATCCGAAGAGACTTTATCGTCTCTCATAGCCGCAGGATCCGGGAAAAAGATATAGATCTTCGACGGAAAACGACACGGCCAATGCGCGTGGCTGATCATACAGCTCAGCAAGGATCAAACCCCACCGTCCTAGTTGTGGACGACAACAAGGAAGTCTTGGAGTTCCTTCTGTTGTTACTATCCAAACATGGACTATCCGTTATCGGTGCATCGAACGGTCGTGAGTGCTTGGATATCGTAAAAAACCGACCCGTTGATCTCATCATTTTGGATGTGATGATGCCCGGGCTGGACGGCCTTCAGGTTTGCCACGAACTCAAGAAGATAATTCCCGCGCTCCCAATTATCTTGCTCACGGCGAGAGACGATATGACGACCCGTGCCGCCGCTATGGATCTGGGCGTCAGCGAGTTTGTTGCCAAGCCCGTCAATAACCGGGACCTGCTCAGTCGCGTTGGAATGCAGCTCAGCAATTTAGAGTCGGCCAAGACAGCCGAACAAGTCTTTTTGAAAATCGAAAAATCCACGGTGCCCGGTTCAAAAAATTAACCCAAACTTTCTTGACGACCTAATTGATCCCCTAAAGCGTCTCATCGCTCTCGTACGTAAACTTACCCTTAGTATAGAAACTCAATCAGTATAGAAACTCAATCCGATCTGGTCAGTCACGCACCGCCAGGGCGCCTCCGTCTACCGGGAGATCTACGGCATAGATGAAGTCGGACTCATCGGATGCTAGAAAAACCGCAACCTTGGCGATGTCCATAGGCACTCCGCGCCGCCCCGCAAGATTTTTGACAGGGCGATTTTCCGGAACTTCGTCTTGGCCAACGGGGGAGCCGATTCGGTTGGGCGAGATAGAGTTAACGCGGATGCCCTCGGGGGCTAGCTGCACGGCTAAAGAGCGTGTCAAATTCAAGACGCCGGCCTTAGCCGTGGTATAGGCGGTGGCCTCTTTCCGACCCCAATGACCGGAGGTGGAGGCGATGTTAATGATCTTGCCCTTTCTCTTTTGATCGATCATCATCCGCGCCGCCAATCGGGTGCAGTACCAAACACTGCGAAGGCACACGTTCATCGTGCGATCCCACTCTTCTTCGGTGATGTCAAATATTGTCTTGTGATCGGTCCAGGCTGCATTGTTGACCAAAATATCCACGCCCCCAAACTCCTTCTCAACCAACCGAATCATCTTTTCTACCGAACTTGCTGAGGAGACATCGCAGACCACAGGGATGGCCTTTCCCGGCTGAGCGGTGTTAATCTCGGCTGCCACACGGCTACTTCTCCCCGAGTCTAGATCAACTACTGCGACTTTCGCTCCCTCCTGGACAAAAAGCTTGCAAATCGCCTCACCGATATTGCGCCCGGCGCCACTCACGATTGCGACTTGATCCTTAAGCCTCATGGGTTCCTCCACAAACGATTCATCCGGTCCATAACGCATGATTGGCGTGGAACACTCTCCCGCGGTCATGCCAAGCCGAAGAAAACGTTGAGTGCTTGGTTACAGGCTGACCTTTTCAGTGTAGAGGTCTTTGAGAAATTTGCTGCCTTTAAGCTCCTCCAGGAAGCGCGGTTCAACAATATCGGAGGGCTTCAGCGATTTCGTTCGCTGGTCCGCGACAGCTCCGACATCCACGAGAGCCTGGATGGCTTCGGGGGTCAGCTCTGGAAGGGGCCGCAACTGGGCAACAAAACTGTCATACATTGCATCTACGGTTACCGATTGATTTCCAGGAAAATATTTCTTGAGGATTGCGAGACTGTCGTCACGTCTCGTTACAAAATGGTGAATCGACGCAGCGTACGCTTTCATGAACCTCCGAACGGTTTCTTCTTCTCTTTTGATGAATGAGCGAGTTGTCATGATCAGATCCGTCACCACGGGGACAGGTTTCATTTCCAGTATTTTAATGCCCAGTTTATGTGCCTCAGCAGCAACATCGGGACTCAAAGGGGCGCCCTGAACCAGATTCTTCGAGATCGCCAGTGCCCTGGCCGGCGAGAGGCCCGCCGCAACGACTTCGACATCTTTGGCTGGGTCTAGGCCGGCGCGTCTAAGAATAACGCGAGCGATAAGGTCCGAGCGCGTGCCCAAAGCAGAAACGCCAACCTTCTTGCCTCTGAGGTCTTTTATTGCAGAAATGGACGGAGCCACGCCCATGCCGTAATTGTCGAAGCTGACGTGCGCGCCGATCAAACTAATGTCGGCCCCACCGGAAACGGGTTGGAGGATCGCCAGCGGATTACCAAACCCTATAAGAAGGTCAACCCCGAGCAACGACTGGACCCCTGCCGATAGGGTGTCCCGTATGGGAAGCTCTTCAATCTCCAGGTCGTGCTTCTTAAAAAGGCTGGAATCCACTCCCACATAGGATACCGCCGTACCGATTTGCCAGCCTGAGTAAGCTAGCCGTAGTTTCCTTGGTTTATCCGCCGCGGCAGACGATAACGTGGAAACAAGTAAAAGTCCGAAGATAACCAGGAAGCCAGCTGCATTAATTGGAACCTTTAAGTGTGACATCTTCATAATTCCTTATAACTCACATTTCCCTACACTCCAAACGCAAAATGAGGCGCTCGTTGAGCGGCTACAGATTCGGGTTTGATGTCGCGTGCGCACTCTTTCGATAGGATCAGCGGGTAGCATAGATTTGCAACGTCCCAGAATTTCATCTAGGATTACATTGGTTTCACTCCCGTTCAAAAATTCCAGCACGCTCGAGGAGGAGGACTAAGTCAGATGGCGACCATGATTACCACCGATTGCATCAATTGCGGCGCCTGTGAACCGGAATGCCCGAACAATGCTATTTCACAGGGGGAAACCATCTTCGTCATCGATCCAAAGCTCTGCACGGAATGCGTTGGTTTTCACGATTACGAAGCGTGTGCCGCAGTCTGTCCGGTGGACTGCTGCGTCACTGATCCGAACAACATCGAAACCGAAGAGGTATTGATTGAGCGCGCTCGGGCTTTGCATCCCGAGACGCGGTTCGACGACCATTTCGAGTCCCGTTTCCGGAAAGGCCAAGGCAAGCCGGCAGCGGCCGCAAAGAAAGAAGCGCCTGGGAGCGCAGCATCGAGAACCGACGAAACGAACAGCGTAGCCGTATCGGCAACTGCGGCAGCAATTACAGCTACAGCCCCGGCCGATGCGGAGCCCGGCGTCAATTTTGTGCCGCTACCGGATATCGATTCATGGAACATTGCGATTCGTTGTTTCAAGTGCAACCAAGCGCATGTTGAGCCTGTGCGGAATTTTATGATCGGGAACGTCATCTTCTGTCCCCACTGCAATAAATCAATGGTGGTGCGCGACAATCTGAACTTTCATATCCGAACCTTGCTGAAAGACTCCTACGAAAAGTGGGAAAGCGACGAAGAGCAATTCAAGACAAAACGCCAACGGGACCTTGCGGACTTTTTCGAACGGCGCGGCAAGGAGGCAGACGCCTTCGTAGCGGGACAGAAACGAGAACTGCAGAGGCTTCGCCACCAGCTTGACTCCATCGGTGAAAGCTATGATGCGCCGGGCAAACCGATCAAAAAGGGATCCCGCTTCGGGTGGGGATGATCTCTTTTTCTGATGCTCAACTCTTGGCTTCACGTTATAGCGCTGACCGTGTACTTAGGGGCGGTGGTTGCTCTTTGGGTGATGTTGCTGCCAGCAGCGTCGGCCGTTAACGATCAAGACACCAGGGCGCAAGTTCTTGTCCGTGGTCTTAAATTCTATAACCCTGTGCAGATCGGCGCGTTGGGCATTCTCCTTTTTACCGGTGCTTTCCAGCTTACCGACCTTAAAGCCGCGTATCGTGAGCTATTTGTCAAACAGCTTGGCTATAACCTGGGCATTAAGCTATGCGTGGCATTTTTCCTGGTGCTTTTTAGCGTCTATCAATGCATGGGGATTGCGCACCGGGCAGTCAGACGACACGAAGGCGGAGAAAGGTTGACCCCCGTAGAAATCGACTCGACCATCCGCAAGCTCAAAAGTTTGAACTGGCTTATTCTGATCCTTGCTTTGGTAAGCATGTGGCTTGGCCTGCGCCTCCGCCCCTAGTCTCAAGCACGAGTTAAGGGAGATCTCGCTCGGAACCTGAGCGATCCCAAAATCAACATCTCCGAATGGCTTTCGCGCAACTCAAAATCATTTATCGCTCGAAATCCCACGCGCCATTTTGGCTGGTAGCGGATAAATCAGCCGTCTGGGAGAGGAACGATCTCGCGGTCAACACGTCTCCCCAATTAATACGCGAGAAAGCAGCGGAAGCGTTAAAGAACGGCCATGTCGATCTGATTTCCGGAAATCATTATAACCTCTATGTACGGAATGCGCTGGGCGAGGACTTCGTCCACCTGGCTCAAGCGGCTAACAATTGGACGGAGAACCGGTTCGTGGCGGCTGATCGCATTGGCTCAGTCACCAATCTCAAAGGTAAGAAAGTCGTAGTCGATAAGCTGACGTCTCATTCGGGTCTGAACGTATGGCTATATTTACGCCAAGAGGGACTCCATTCGGAGCGAGGCGATATAGAGCTTGTCAAATGGCGTGGCACGACAGAACTTTCTTTGAAGTCAGATGATGAAGTCGAGGGGCTTTACCAAGAATGGACTCAATCGCTGGAACGCAAACCTTACCCTTCTATCCAAGCCATCGCTAATGTTTTCCAGCTTGCGCTCAGGCGTAACCCGAGATTGCAAGCTTCAATCCACTGGCAATGTGGAACACTCACTACATCCGCGAACTGGACGATAGCGGCTATATAGATAACCTCTACAAATAAAAAAGGCGGGATTACAAAACCCCGCCTTTTATCTCCATCAGGTTTTCCGGGTCTACCTTTGGCTCAGTCTCTCTCCCCCCTGCCGAGACGACGTGCGTGGTTCGGGTTGTGACGACGGCGCCCCAGCTGTGCTGGGCGCTGACGTAATCCCGTCACGGTAAACCAGAATTTCAACGCGGCGATTCTTGGCCCGGCCTTGGCTGGTGCTGTTATCCTGCAAAGGATTGCTCTCACCATAGGATACGGAGACCACTTTTAGCGGGTCAATCTTCTTTTGAGTAATCAAATACCGGCTCACCGCATCGGCTCTCCTCTTCCCGATCTCATAATTATAATTCTCGGACCCTACGTTGTCTGTGTGCCCAGCGATCAGAAAAATCGTGCCGTCGGCACCCGCAGCGTCTCCTTTGAGATCGCTCAAAAAACCATCAATTTCCTTCTGGGCTTGAGCTGGGAGAGCAACCGAATTGAAAGCAAAGTTGGCTCCTTCTTTCATGTCGATGACAAAACGCCGTTCCAAACGTAAATTGGCCAGCGTGTTCAAAGCCTTGTCGGTCTTCGCATCCACCTGACCCAAGCGGCCCTCGAATTGGCCCAACCGGCCTTCGAACTGACCCAGCTTGGTTTCGACTCCGCTCGTGCGATTGCTCAGAGTTCCGATCTGACTTTCGACCTTTTGCTCATTTGTTGCGACTCGACTGGAGAGAGGATCCATTTGCTCCTTCACCCAATCACGCGTCGCAATGCAACCCTGCGTTAGCAACAGTGACCCTAATGCGCCGACTGCGATAAACCTGTTCATAAATCGTTCCCCTCCTTGTTTTGACCTTACTTAATTTCTATCTCATTAACCAAACAATACCTTCTGGAAGCCGCGAGCCTTGGTGAATGAAGAATCATACAATCATCGAGTCAATTAACGAATTATTTGATGGTTACCGTGAATGGATTTCCAGTCATTTGGCCAGATGAGAATGGCATCTTCTGATTCTTCATATCAAACAGCCTGTTTCCAGACGCGTTTTCCTCGACCAGGATGACGGGATCAATTTTAGTAAGTCTACGTCGGCAAAAGGTTTTCTAAGGACCAGCGCTCCAAACTTCTGAGTCTCATTTGTCAGGGTTCCGCGATATTGTTCAGGAGCACCACTTGTATAGATCGCCCTTACCACAGGATCGATGGCTCTAATACAACGAACCATCTCGAAACCATCCAATTCAGGCATGTCAATATCCGTCACGACTGTATCAGCTTGATGTTGGTAATAGTTTGCGTAACCATCCAGCCCATTGCGGGCTGTCCAGACCTCATAACCCTTACCTCGCAGCAACTCTGCAATCATTTTAGCCAATAGCTCATCATCATCCACAACCAGGACTACCTCAGCGTTCGGCACGATGCGGTGTTATGGCAGCAAGCGCCATACCAAAAGGAAAAATAAACTTAAGCCATTGATTTTATGGAAATTTTAATAACAATCTTAGTTTTAATTTGATCCAATATGAAGGGATTTTCCTTCACATGAGCATTTGGTTCTTCTCGGCCGTAGCAAAGTCAGCAGCCAAGATTAACTATGATAAGATTTCACAAGCGAGGTGAGCCAATAAGTTTTTGGCGGCATAAATCTAGCCGGGGTGTTATTCCGAATCAATGTGGCATACTGGTTTTCATGCGCTTGAATTCCTCGACCTTAAGGTCGTGCTTTTTGAGAAGTTCATAAAAGTCAGCGCGATACTTGCCTGCAAGTTTTGCGGCCTGGCTTACATTCCCTTCGGTCATTGAGAGAACTTGCACCAAGTAATCCCGCTCAAACGCGTCGCGCGCGTCCCTAAGGGGTCGCAGTCGCTCCTGAGATAGATCTCTTTTGTCTACATCTGATCCCCTTCCTCCATCCAGCGGGGCCGACTTGGATTGAAGCACGGAATCATCGGTGATGAAATCCTTTTGCGCCATCGCCACGGCGTATTCGATGCTATTTTCCAGCTCCCTTACATTCCCTGGCCAGTCATGCAGCATTAGTTTCCTCAGAGCCTCGGGAGTTAGTCCCCGCACTTCCTTTTTCATCTGCTCGCTATACTTCTTCAAGAAGTGCTCAACCAATGGAACAATATCCTCTTTTCTTTCTCTCAAAGGGGGAAGATAAACGGGAATGACATGGATCCTGTAGAATAGATCGTCGCGAAACTGTCCTTTTTTGACTTGCTCTTCTAGATCCTTGTTTGTTGCAACAATCACACGCACATCCACATCAATGGGCGATTCACTGCCCACCGGGTAAAACTGTCGCTCTTGTAACACGCGGAGAAGCTTGGACTGCGTCGAAAGCGGCATGTCTCCGATCTCGTCGAGAAATAGAGTACCCCCGTGTGCTTGAGTGAAAAGTCCCTTGGTACTCTTAACGGCCCCAGTAAACGCGCCTTTCTCATGGCCAAAGAGCTCACTTTCCAGGAGTGTTTCTGGCAAGGCGGCGCAATTGAGCGGGACAAACGGCTTATCGTGTCTTGCGCTTGCAAGATGAATGGCTTTGGCAATTAATTCCTTGCCGGTGCCGCTTTCGCCGTGAATGTAAACTGTCGACTCGAGCTTGGCGATGCGCGTAACCACATCCAAAACCGAGCGCATCCTTGAACTGCGGGCAATGATATTGCCAAAGTTATTCGATTCTTCCAATAAGCCCTTGAGGCGCTTGATCTCCGAGTTTAGCCTTCGGTGCTCCAGTGCTCTATCGATTTGCAGAAGCAGATCCTGAGGCTCAAAAGGCTTAGTAAGATAGCTGTAGGCTCCTTTGCGCATGGCCTCCACTGCGCTCTCAATCGTACCGTGCGCCGTTAGAATAATCGCAGGCAAATCGGGATTGACCCGATGGATCTCCTCCATCAGGGAGATACCGTCCCGATCCGACAGCATTAGGTCAATCAAACAAAGTTCAAAGGGTTGCGTTCTAACCGCTGCAACGGCATCTCCACTCTCAAGGGTTGCAGCGACGTCGTAACCCGCGGATTCGAGCCGTATTTTCACAAGCTCGAGCAGATTTGCATCATCATCCACTACAAGAATTTTTCCCGACGCCATTGGCTCCTCTAACGCGACCGATCACGTTTTCTTTCCTCAATCTCAAGGTCTACCTGCTTTAGTTTTTCCACGCCGTCTAACACTCCGACCCAGATCTTCGCCTGCTCCACCCAAGCGCTGTCTGGATAACCTTTAATCACCCGGTTGAAAAAATAGATGGCTCTTTTGTTATCCTTTTTGGGGTTTTTTGGATGGACGTAAACCAGACCCATTTGGAAGATAGCTGTATCAGCTGGAGATTGATCCTTCAATAGACTTAACACCTTTTGGTTCTCCCGCAACGATCCCTCAAAGTCCCCCTTGGCCAAAAGACTCTGTGCTGCATTCAAGTATTCATTAGCTTCTCGACGCTCGAGAGATTCTTTAGGCTCTGCAATAACCGGGGGCGGCTCTCGAACCACAGGAGGTTCAGCGAGCACCGCTGGCTCCGGAGCATTGGCTGTCGGCACCTCTTTTTTTTTGCCTAGGGCGCAGCCCCCGACCAAAAGAATCAACAGGGCAATACGAATATAAACGTGCTGCCTCGATCTGGATGATTTTCTGCCCATATCTCACCGCCGTGGGAGACGATTATATGTTTGGCAATCGCTAGGCCTAAGCCAGTGCCATTGCCCGAAAAAGTCCCGTTTGAATTGCCTTGCTGAAATTTGTCGAAAATGGTCTTCAAATCTTCGGCCGCAATCCCGGGGCCCGTATCCCGAACTGAAACCTCGATTTTACCCGTGACCGATCTCGCGGCGACTTTAACCCGGCCGGCCCGGGGTGTGAACTTAACAGCGTTGCCGATCAAATTCCGCAACGCTTGGAGTATTCTCTCGCTATCTACTTTCACCGATGGAAGCCTCTCAGCAACCTCAGTTTCCAACTGAATGCCTTTCGCTTCTATCAGAGGAGTTATCTCAACTACCGCCTTTTTGATCAATGGGGCGAGGCTCGCTTTTTCAAAGCTGTAGTTCATCATGCCAGCCTCCATTTTCGAAAGATCCATTAGAGAATTGACCAGACTAATGAGCCGATTACTCTCCTCGGCGAGGATCGTCAGCAGCTTCTTCTGTTTCTCGGTCGTTGCTCCTCCCACTCCTTCTAGCAATAGTCCCGTGCCCTCTTTAATCGAGGTCAAAGGGGTACGCAGCTCGTGAGACATGGACGCAAAAAAATCGGTCTTCATCTTATCGAGCTCGCCCAGCTTTCGACACATGAAGTTGAATGCAGCCGCGAGCTCGCCTATTTCCGGAGGGGACGAGAGCCGCAGATCTGGCTCGAATCGCCCTTTAGCGATTTCCCGGGTTTTGTTTTTCAGAACCGAGATAGGCTTGTTAATACTCCGGGCGATTAGCAGGGAAAGTATCAGAATAAAAGCAAGCGAGGCAAACGTAATCGTTACGGCCACTTCCCGGGCGCGCCCCCCCGCATCGGCCAACTCTCTTACCTTGTTAAAAGTGCCCTGTTGCCTTTCCTCTTCTACTTTTGCTAACAACCCCAGAACCCTGTCTGTGACCTGGTTTTTCTCGCGGGCGTACCAGCCTTGAGCGTATTCCCGGTTTGCCTTTATGGGTAACATTTCTTTGTCAAATAACTGCTGATAACGCTGATAATCCTCTTTTACTAGGCTCAATAGTTCCGCTATATTCGAGTCGGCGATCTCCAAGGCTTCGTTCAGATATTGTTCAAATTCATTCTTGAACTTGAGAAACTCCCGGAACAGCGCCTGGTCTTTGGTGATAACAAACTTGCGTTCGTAGCGCACCTGCGACAAGAAACTGTCGGCGAGTTTTTTCTCGTAGTCGAGAATGCGGTTGTCTGTATCGAGAATCGACTGGGTGATGTCATCGAAGCGTTGAAGCTCTCGAAGGGCGTAAAGACTCACAGCGACGACCAGCCCGAAGACAGCCAAATATCCGAGCATCAATCGAGAGAAGAGACTTAACCGCATAGGCGGATATCCCCGCTGGTGCGAATAGACTTGCTATCGTGTCCTGTGATCATGCGAGCGAAATTCGACAAGCTCCGGATCCCCGGCCGAGGCTTGAACCCACCCAACAGCCACCAGACCGACAAAAAAAACAGAATAACGGCGAGTGGACTCAAAAGTTCCACCAACTTACCTGAGTGGATTTAAAGAAGTCTTAGTGCGTATTCGAGAATTTCGCTCAGCTTGCGGATCTGAGTCGCCCGAATGGATCGCTCTTCAGAGGGGGAAGAGAAATAGTCATCAAGACTTTTCT
>Ga0081538_10004759_pt1 | contig 12413 bp, 13 predicted proteins | sample TabmetS5T2R1_FD_71022 | JGI IMG/M metagenome (GOLD analysis project Ga0081538, IMG submission 71022) | Tabebuia heterophylla rhizosphere microbial communities from the University of Puerto Rico - S5T2R1 | ecosystem: Host-associated > Plants > Roots > Rhizosphere ...
GCCCCACGCCCCCGCGCGGAGCCCGGGTTCGGGGGCCGGCCCCAATCCCCCCCCCCCCGCCACGGCCAGCCGACGCGATGATCTTCGCGGACCTCCCGGTCGATGACTGTGTCGGCGCCGTGCTGGCCCACGCGCTGCGCAATGGCGAGGTCGCCTTCAAGAAGGGCCGCATCCTCAACGCCGTCGACATCGACGCGCTGAAGAAGGCCGGACGCCGCACTGTCACCGTCGCGCGCCTCGAGGCCGATGATGTCGGCGAGGACGCCGCAGCAGCAGCGCTCGGCGCCTTGCTCGGCGCCGAAGGGCTGCGTGTCGAAGCGCCCTTCACCGGCCGCGTCAACATCTATGCCCGCGCCGGCGGCATCCTGCGCATCGACGCGGCGCAGGTCGACGCCATCAACGAAGTCGACGAAGCGATCACACTGGCGACGCTCGCGGACTACGCCGCGATGGAGCCGGACCAGATGGCCGCGACGGTCAAGATCATCCCCTTCGCCGTCAAGCGTGCCGCGCTTGACGCTTGCCTCACCCTTGCGCGCCAGAAGCCGGTCCTCTCCTTCCACCCCTTCCGCCCGCGCAAGGTGGCGCTGATCCAGACCGAGCTTGCCGCAGTGAAGCCGGCGCTGCTTGACAAGACCGTCGCCGTCACCAACCGCCGGCTGGCGGCGATGGGCGGCGGCGATGCCGTCGATCTGCGCGCGCCGCATGAGCACGTTGCCTTGGGCAAGGTCATGGAAGGCGCGATCGGGGACGGCGCCGGCATCGTGCTGGTGATGGGCGGGTCCGCCATCATCGACCGGCGCGACGTGATCCCAGCCGCGATCGAGCGCAGCGGCGGCAAGGTCCTGCAGTTCGGCATGCCGGTCGATCCCGGCAACCTGATCCTGCTGGGCGAGATCCGCAGCACGCCGGTCGTCGGCCTGCCCGGCTGCGCGCGCACGCCCAAGCTCAACGGCTTCGACTGGGTGTTGCAGCGCCTGATGGCGGATATTCCCGTCACGCCGCGCGACATCCGCCGCATGGGCGCCGGCGGCCTGCTGAACGAGATCCCCGCGCGCGGACAGCCGCGCGATGCCAAGCCGCGCCCCGAAGCACGCCGGCCGCGGGTCGCCGGACTGGTGATGGCGGCGGGCCGTTCCAGCCGCATGGGCGCCAACAAGCTGCTGATGGACGACAACGGCAAGCCGATCGTCGCGCGCGTGGTGGAGCAGGCGCTGGCGGCAGACCTGGCCGAGATCATCGTCGTCACCGGCCATCAGGAGGCCGAGGTGCGCGCCGCCCTCGCCGGACAGAAAGTGCGCTTCGTATCCTGTCCCGACTATGCGGACGGCATGAGCGCGTCGCTGCGCGGCGGGCTGAAGGCGCTGTCCGGCGACGTCGATGCCGCGCTGGTTCTGCTGGGCGACATGCCGCGGGTCGGGACCGCCCTGCTGCGCCGCATGATCGCCGCCTTCAATCCGACCGAAGGCCGCGCCATCATCGTACCATCGTTCCAGGGCAAGCGCGGCAACCCGGTGCTGTGGGACCGCCGCTTCTTCGGCGAGATGATGGAGCTGGCCGGCGATGTCGGCGCACGGCACCTGATCGGCGAGCATGCCGAGCTGGTGACCGAGATCGCGGCCGAGGATGGCGGCATCTTTCTCGATATCGACACGCCGGAAGCCTATCGCACGCTGAAGGACAAGCCCGGTGAGTGAAGCGCTGTATCACCAAGCCCTGGTCGAGCGGGCGCGCACTGCGTTCGGCAAGGGCCGCCTAGCCGACGCCACCAGCAGCGCGACCGTGGACAACCCGCTGTGCGGCGACCGCGTCACCCTCGATCTCTCCGTCAAGGACGGCCGCATCGCCGAGATCGCCCATCACGTGCGGGGTTGCCTGCTGTGCGAGGCGGCGGCGGCCACCATCGCCGAGCATTGCCGTGACGCCGACCGGGCGACGCTGGAGGCGATGAGCGCAGCTGCGCGCAGGCTGATGGCCGAGGGCACGCTTGATCCGCACTGGTCGTGCCTGGAGATCTTCCGCCCGGTGCACAGCGCCAAGAGCCGGCGCGAGTGCGTGCTCCTCCCGTTCGAGGCGTTGAAGCGCGCGATCTCAGCCGGCTTTTGACATTCGCGGAGGAAGTCCGTCGAGGAACCGCATCACCGCCTCGATCATGCCGAACGTCGCCAGGTCGTTGTGGCCGGCCTCGGACGGCCATAGCGCGGACTTCGGCTCCTGCGCGCGCTCATAGACCATGCGGCCGAAGCGCTGCGGCGTCACCAGGTCCCTCGCCCCATGGATGACGAACAGCGGCATGTTGATCTTGTCGATCTTGTCGATGTTGGCGAACTTGTCCTTGATCAACCAGTCGAACGCGAACAAGGGATAGCGGGCGCGGGCGGACAGCAGGATCGAGGCGAACGGCGCTTCCAGCACCAGGGCCGCAGCCTTGCGCTCGGTCGCCAGCTGGGTGGCAATCGCCGCGCCAAGGGATTCGCCATACAGCACCAGCTGATCTTCTCGCACGCCCTGCTGCGCCAGCCAGTCGAGATGGGCGCGGCCGTCCTCGTACAGACCGGCTTCGGTAGGCTGGCCGGGATTGCCGCCATAGCCTCGATAGCCGACCAGCAACATGCCGAAACCGCGTTCCAGATATGGCTGCACGCGGTGATGCCGGTCGCCCAAAGTGCCGGCATTGCCATGGATGTACACGATGGTTGGCTGGCCGGGTTTCGCCGGGGAGTACCACGCTGTCAGCACCAAGCCGTCGGATGTCCGGATGGCCTCCTCGCGCATGTAGGAGGCGACGGTGGAGTTGATGAGATCGAGCGGGCCAATACCGGGGCGGTAGACATGGCTGCGCTGGGTGGCCCACAGGTAGCCGAGGGCTGCCAGATAGACTGCCGCCACGGCGACCACAAAGCCCAGCACAGATCCCACGATCGCTTTCCTCATCAACACATCCGCGGCCGGCACCGCCTTGACCGGCTGGTCAGCGTTCATGCTTGCCAGAACCGAGCTTCGCAGCCAAGGGCCCTGAATTTAGCGCATATTTGGGCTAATCAATCGTTGCGGGCCGCACGTCGATCGGGTGAACAAACCGGATGAAGAGCGGCGCCTAAACAGCCAACTGGCCTTTCAGTTCCCGTTTTTCCCCCCAATCGGGCTTGCTTTTTGTCGCAGATCGGCCCCATGCTAACCATGGCGTTGCAGCTAAGGGGCCGATCGCCTGCCGGTGGGCCGGGGTGTTGGAGCGCTCGCGTGGGGTCTTCGACTGAGAGTTGGACATGTCCGATCAAAATCAGGGCGGTTCCGCAAGTGAATTGCGGGGCCGCATTAAGTGGTTCAATCCTGAAAAGGGTTTTGGCTTCGTCACGCCCGCCGATGGCGCACCAGACGTCTTCCTTCACATCTCGGCATTGAAGGACGCCGGCCTGCAGGACGCTCCGGAAGGCGCGACGATTCATTGCGAAGTCGGCCAGGGCCGCAAGGGCGTTCAGGTGACGCGCGTGATCACGCTCGACACCAGCACCGCGACACCGCGCCGTCCTCCCCAGCGCCGCCCGTTCGGCGGTGGTGGCGGTGGCGGGGGTCATCGCGGCCCGGGCGGTCCGCGCGGCGGATACGAGCCGCGCTAAGTCTGCTCCGGCTGGCGGCCGGAGCTAAGGCCTAGCAACGAACGGAACTCGGCGGGGGATTTCGGTGACGCTGTTCGATTGGGGAATCGGGCAGTAGGGGATTCTTGTCTCGTCCACAATCGATGAGCACGGAGCGCGACGGCAATGTCGCGCCGCGAATTCGTGCGCGCTACTTCGGGTAGGTGATCGAGAGGATCTCAAGCTCGAGGTCGCCGGCCGGACGCTTCCACACCACCGCGTCGCCCTTCTTGGCATCGGTCAAGGCGCGCGCCAGCGGCGAGACCCACGATAGCTTGCCGACCGCGGCATCGGCCTCATCCTCGCCCACGATCTCGAACCGGCGGCGGGTGCCTTCCTCGTCCTCGGTCTCGACCGTCGCGCCGAACGCGACGCGATCCTTCGGCTGCGCCGTGGGATCGATCACGATCGCACGGGCAATGCGGTCCTGCACGTAGCGGATGTCGCGCTCCAGCGCATGCTTTGCGTCCTGGTCGATCAGCTCGTTGCCGACCGGCTCGACCATGCGCTTGTGCGCCTCCTCCATCCCCGCCAGCTGCTGGTGGAGCGCATCAAGACCGGCAGGCGTAATGTGGTTCGGATACGGGCTTTGCGGCCGTTCCGGAAGCTCATTGCCCTGCTCGTCGTTTTCCTTGACGAATGCGCGGCTCATGCTTGACCCGACGTTGCGGACCTCATATCCCAATACACTCCATCAGATTTGGTTGCGGGTCAAAGGAATCCGGTGGCAATGCCGGGTGGGTGGCCACGCGGCCCAGGCATGATTGTGGGACACAACAATCCAATGAAACCAATTGGCTAAAGCTGGGTTATAGGATGTCGAGAAAATTCGACGTGGTGATCGTCGGCGGCGGTGTGGTCGGCTCCTCCGCGGCCTATTTCCTGGCGATACAGCAGGAGTTCGGCGGCAGCGTCGCCGTGGTTGAGCGTGATCCAACCTATGGCGAAGCAGCGACGCCGCGTTCCGCCGGCGGCATCCGCCAGCAATTCTCTACGCCCGAAAACGTGCTCATCTCCGCGTTCGGCGCGTCCTTCATCAAGTCGGCGGCCGAGCATCTCGCGGTCGGCGGCGAAGCACCCGACCTGCAGTTCCACGAAGGCGGGTATCTGTTCCTTGCGACCGGCGCCGGCCTCAAGACCCTGATCGCGAACCAGCAGTTGCAGCACCAGCTCGGCGCCGAGACCCAGCTGCTCGGCACCAAGGATCTGGCGAGCAACTTCCCGTGGCTCAATTGCAGCGATCTTGCCGGCGGCAGCTTCGGCCCGCGCAACGAAGGCTGGCTCGACCCCTACTCCCTGCTGCAGGCGTTCCGGCGCAAGGCGCGCTCGCTCGGCGTCACCTACATCCAGGACGAAGTCGGGGGCCTGGACATCGCGCACAACCGGGTGACTGCGGTATCGCTGCGCTCCGGCGAGAAAATCGAATGCGGCGCCGTCATCAACTGTGCCGGCATCAATGCCTGGCGCGTCGCGGCGTGGATCGGCCTCGACCTGCCAGTGCGCCCGCGCAAGCGCCTGGTCTACGTGATCGATTGCCGCGAAGAGCTGACCGATGTTCCGCTCACCATCGACCCGACCGGCGTGTGGTTCCGGCCGGAGGGCGCCAACTACATCTGCGGTGTCTCGCCGGATGAAGGCAACGATCCCGACAGCACCGACTTCGAACTCGACTACAGCCTGTTCGAGGAGCAGATCTGGCCGACCCTCGCCAACCGCGTGCCGGCGTTCGAGGCGATCAAGCTGATCCGCGCCTGGGCCGGGCACTACGATTACAACGTGCTCGACCAGAACGTCATCATCGGCCCGGCGCCGCACGTGCCGAACTTCCTGATGGCCAACGGGTTCTCAGGCCATGGCCTGCAGCAATCTCCGGCGATCGGCCGGGCGCTCAGCGAGCTCGTCACCTTCGGCGGATATCGCACGCTCGACCTGCGGCGCTTCGGCTATGATCGGGTGCTGAACGGCCAGGCGATCCGCGAGGACAACGTCGTTTGAGCGAAAGGAGACGGACATGGCGAGCCACACTGCGCTTGTCTCCATCATGTGCGAGGACCGCCCCGGCCTGATCGCCGACGTCACCGGCCGGCTCTACGATCTCGGCATCAATCTCGGCGACACCACGTTTGCCGTCCTCGGCAGCGGCGCCAAGCTCACGCTGGTGGCGAAGCTGCCGTCGGACATCTCGATCCCCGACGTGGAGGAAGAGCTGCGCTCCATCCCGGTGCTGCGCGGCGCGGACATCGAGGTGGCGCCCTTCGCCTATCGCGAGACCCACGATCAATCCGCCCACATCACCCACCGGATCGAGATCACTGGCGATGATTCTCCAGGCCTCATTGCGCGCCTCAGCGAAGCGCTGCGGCCGCTGGGCGCCAACATCGTGGAGCTCAATTCCGAGAGCGTCTTCGGCGCCGGCGGCGCGCGCTTCCTGCTGCGCATGGCGATCTCCGTGCCGAAGGGCAAGGAAGCGGTGTGCATGGCCACCATCGCGAACACCGCGGGGCAGATGAACCTGTCGTGCAAGTGGGAGCAGGTGTAGGCGCGATCCGATGCACATCCGATCGCCGGCCGCCGCTTGGACAGCGCTGACCGTGCTGTCGATCCTCACCTGGATCGCCGACAGTTATCTGTGGCGATGGGGAACAGTTGAGAATGTCGTTCTGGCGATTCTCGCCGGCCTTTGCCTGTTGCTTGCCGTCAGAATTGTCGTTGTGAGCCGCGCGCGCCTTGGCGCGGCCGCGTTGTGCCTAGTCAGCCTTGTCGTAGGCCAATGGTGGCTGACTGGCACCCTCCTGACATTTGCCGCGTGGTCTACAGGCCAAGGGTTCGGCAGCTAGCGCGCTTCAGGGCTTCGGGCACACCAGGTTCTCCTGCGCCTTCTCCACGTCCAGCACATAGCGCGGGCGGGTGGTGCATTGGGCGTTGTAGGTCTCGATGATGGTGCGCAACTCTCTCAGCTGCTGGGTGTAGGCGGGGCGGATCTGCAGCTGGATCAGGTTGCGCAGCGCGATCTGCTGGGCGATCAGGTCCTGCAGCACCTGCTGGCCGACCGTGTCGCTGGACGGGGTGCGCGCAGCCTGCGCCTTGATCTGGGTGTCGAGATTGGTCAGCTCCTGCTGGCGCTCCTGCAGCAGGCCGCCCTGGACCTCCGCGTTCGACTGCTGCTGGTCCAGCACCTCCTTCTGGCACAGGCAGGCCGCGATCTCGTCCGGCGTCATGGCGGGGCCGGCCGGTGCGGACTGCGCCGTCGCGCGCGATGACCAGCTGCCGAGCGCGATGGCGACCAGCAGGGCTGTGGAAAAGAGCGGGCGGGCGGCAGGAAATCGGCGCATGACGGCTCCGGTGTAATTGCAATATCGGTTCCGTCCCGATTATGGCAGTCTTGCGCTGCTTTCAACAACCTCGACGACCGATTCCCCATCCCATGCGCATCGTGATCGTCGGCGCCGGCCTGCTGGGCGTGGCGTCGGCCTACTATCTGGCGAAAGAAGGGCACGAGGTCCTGGTGGTGGACCGCCAGTCCGCGCCCGCGCGCGAGACCAGCTTTGCCAATGCCAGCCTGCTGACGCCGAACCATTCCTTCTCCTGGGCCGCGCCCGGCGCACCTTGGCTGCTGCTGAAATCGCTGTGGCAAGCCGACAGCGGGCTGCGCCTCAAGGCGCACATGAACGGCCAGCTGCTCGACTGGGGCGTACGATTTCTGCGCAACTGCACGCCGGCCCGGTACCGCGCCAACTCGCTCGCCAAGACCAGGCTGTGCTTCTACAGCATGGCGGAGACCGATCGGGTGACGCGCGAGACCGGCATCCATTGGCAGCGCGGCACCAAGGGCGTGCTGTATCTGTTCCGTGATCGCCATGAACTGGAGATGAACGACAAGAGCCTGGCGCTGCTGCGCGAGGTCGGCGCGTCGATCAACCCGATCTCGTGGGACGAAGTGGTCGCGCTCGAGCCTGGCCTTGCGCACATCCGCTCCAAGTTCGTCGGCGCCCTGCATGGCACCTCGGATGAGGTGGGCGACGCGCGGCGCTTCACCGAAGCACTGGCGGAGGTGTGCAAGGAGCGCGGCGTCACCTTCCGCTTGTCCACCGTGATCGACGGGCTCGCGCTTGACGGCGACCGCGTGACGGCGCTGAAGACGGCCAGCGGCGAGATCAAGGCCGATGCGTTCGTGCTGGCGGCCGGCAGCTTTTCGCCACAGCTCGCGCGGCAGGCGGGGCTGCATCTGCCGATCTATCCGGTCAAAGGCTATTCGATCACCGCGCCGGTCGGCGATCCGGAGCAGGCGCCGCGCACCGGCGGCCTCGATGAAGGCACGCTGGTCGCATTCGCGCGGCTCGGCGATCGCGTGCGCATGACCTCGGTCGCGGAGGTTGGCGGCTACGACACCGGCCACAAGCCCGAGAATTTCGCGAAAATTCTAGCGACCGGCCGCGAGCTGTTCCGCAACGGCATCGCCCTCGATCGCGCGGAATATTGGGCCTGTCTCCGCCCGGCCACACCCGACGGACCGCCGTATATCGGGCCGACTCCCGTGCGCAATCTGTGGCTTAACACCGGCCACGGCTATCTGGGCTGGACCATGTGCTGCGGTTCCGCGCGGCTGCTGGTCGATCAAATGTCTGGGAGGCAGACGGAACTGGACACCCACCTGTATCGTTATGGACGATATTGATGTGGCTGTATGATACCCTTGGTAATCGACCGTTAAGGCCCCTAAATTAGGGTCATGAGCATGCGAATTACGAGAACCCTTCTGGCTTGTTCTGCATTCGCGCTGCTGCTGGTTCAGCCCGCGCTGGCCCAGGATACTCCCACCGATTGGGAGCAGGCTTCGATCGAGGGCAACGCCGTCGCGATCGCCAGCGCCACCACCTACAAACCCATCCCTGCCGGCGCCGCTCTGGATGTCTCGTCCGCCGACAGCAGCGAGCTGGCGAGCAATGCGGTCGAATTGACCAGCGGCACACTCAAGCAGAACGGCTACGCGATTTCGCGCGATGCGCCCTATGCGCTCGATGTCACTGCAGTCCTGGTCCGCGGCGTTGGCCAGGAGCAGAACAAGCCGCGCGCCAACCAGGGCTCGACCCGAGGCGACGGCTACACCAATCCGGAAAACACCGCGCCCGGCGATTCCCTGACCCAGGGCAATTTCTTCGACAATACGCGCGGCGCCTTTCTGTCGCCGGCGGAACCGCAGCGCGGCGGCCACCTGCTGCGCGTCACCCTGTCGGTGTACGACCGCAAGAGCGGCCTCTATGTCTGGCGTGGCCAGGTCGAGCGCGATAGCCTCGAAGTGGACGCCGATTCATCCGTGCAGCAGATGGTCCCTGCCCTGCTCGCGCATTTCGGCCAGGCTCTCCCGGCGACTGCCATTCCGCTGAAGTAGCTCCGGCTCACATGAAATCCCGCGGGATGGAGAACACATCCTGGTCGGAGAAGATTCTTTCCCCGTTGAAATAGGCATCCACCGTCGCGGTGAAGTGGAAATGCGTCGCATCGCCCTTGAGCGTCGTGCGCGTGACGCTGCGCGCCACCCAGTCGCCGCGCGACAGCTCGTGGTGATAGACGCAGTCGGCTTCGGCTGACAGCGGATCGTCGGGCCGGATGCGATAGCGCTCCGTGCCGGCGCAATCCAGCCGCCAGTCGATGTCGTCATAGCGGACGCCGCCGCTGTCCTTCACCATCACCAGCTCGGTCGCGCCGGTCGCAACATTGCGAGTGATGGTGCGGTGCCAGTCCTCATTTCGCGTCACGGTCGTGGGTTCGGCGGCGGATCTGACCGGCGGATCGAACGGACGCAGATCGGCATCATCCGCATGCAACGGACGGACCGGCAAATCCAGGCAGCTTTCGTGCGTGTGGATGGTGACGGTCGCCGCCTGCGGCGCCGGCCAGAGCTGCGGCCAGCACGCGGTCGAGATCGCGACCCGCAAGCGATGGCCCGCCGCCAGCTCATAGGCGATGGTGTTGAGCGGGATCGTCGCGCCATAGAGTCTGCCCGGCTCCAGGGCGACGGGATTGGCGTGGTCCCACGCGTGGTTGAGCCCGAACAGCGTGTAGGTGATGCGTGTCGACGCTCCATCCGGCGCCACGTCGTTGAGCCGCACGCAGATCTTGGCGACCGGCTTGTCGACCGAGAAGCTGAGATGCAGTTTCGGCGTGCCGAAGAAGGCGAGCGGTGTCGCGCGGGGCGGCGTGTCGAAGCATAGCGAGCATCCGTCGTCGGTGCGCTGGTCGCCCGGGAAGTCGCCGTCGCTGCCGCCATAGGAGCACCATTCGACCGTCATCGAGCCGGTCGTCTGCGGCGACTTGATCGACACCGCTGCTTCGGGCCGTTGCATGGCGTGCAAGCCGCGGCTGCTCAGCCAGAATTTCTGGACCTCGATCGCCGGCGACGGCCAGTCGCGATGCGCGATCCAGTGGCCGGGCCTCTGCGTCGCGCAAGGGTCCGGCGCATGAGAGCGGTTCATCCAGACTTTGAGCTTCGGCTCCTCCATCAGGCCGGTGTCGCGGCCCTTCAGCCAATGGTCCCAAAAGCGCAACGCCTCCTGCAGGAAGCCGATGGCTGGGCCGGGCAGCGCCTTGTTGGGATAGGCGTGGCCCCACGGCCCGACGAGGCCGATGCAGGGCGCCTTCAGCTTCTCGACCAGGCGCGCGACAGCGTTGGAATAGCCATCCTCCCAACCGCCGATCGCGAACACCGCGCATTCGATCGCGTCGTAGTTCTCGCAGACCGAGCCTTGGCGCCAGTATGCGTCACGCCGCTGGTGCTTGTACCAGATGCGCGCCGGATACTTGTAGTGCTTCAGGCGCTCGATCCACATGTCGCGCCAGCGCTCGCCGACGATGGCGGGGTCGGGGGGCTGCGAGACGAAGGCATACATCGCCGATGACCAGGCGAAATTGTCGTGCAGCAGGCAGCCCTGCATGTAGTGCACGTCGTCGTTATAGCGATCGTCCGACGCGCACAGCGTCATGATGGCCTTGAGCGCCGGCGGCCGGTGCATCGCCACCTGGAGCGCGTTGAAGCCGCCCCAGGAGATGCCCATCATCCCGACGTTGCCGCTGCACCAGTTCTGCTGCGCGATCCAGGCGATCGCGGCGACTAGGTCTGCTTGCTCGGCCGGGGTGTATTCGTCGTCCGGCAGCCCTTCGGAATCCCCGGTGCCACGCAGGTCGAGGCGCAAGCATGCATAGCCATGGCCGGCCCAATAGGGGTGCATCTCTTCGTCGCGACTTTTGAGGCCGTCGCGCTTGCGATAAGGCACGGCTTCGAGGATGGCCGGGACGGGATCGGCCTCGGCATCCACCGGCAGCCACATCCGCGCGGCAAGCCGGACGCCGTCTTTCATCGGAATCCACAGATTCTCGACGCAGCGGATGCGCCGCGGGAACTCGGTCACCACGTCCATGGCAACCTCACTGCAGAACGAAATAGGCGAGCAGCGGCAACGTCAGGAATGAAAGCGCTGTGGAGATCACGACCATCGCCGCCACGTCGGCGTGGGCGCGGCCGTAATATTGCGCGAACAGGAAGTTGAAGACCGCCACCGGCATCGCGCTCTGGATGATGAGCACGCCCGCCGCGGTCGGCGGCAGATCGTAGATGTACACGATCAAGAGCGCGATCAGGAATCCGCCGGCAAGCCGCACGCAGGACAGCAGCAGGTTGCGGCCGAGCGCGTTGACCTTGAGCTGCGCCAGCGACACGCCGAGGGTCAGCAGCATCATCGGGATGGTGATGTCGCCCAGCACGCCGATGGTGTTCTCGATCCAGGTCGGCAGCTCGAGCCCCAGCAGCATCAGGACGATCGAGATCAGCACCGCATAGATGGTCGGCGTGCGGATCAGCCGCGACACCGAAAGGTTCCCGGCCGACAGCGAGATGCCGAGGGTGAACTGCAGCGTCACCGTGCAGCTGAAATAGACCACCGCCAGCGCCAATCCCTCCTGCCCGAAGGCGAACAAGGCCAGCGGCAGGCCCATGTTGCCGGTGTTGGGAAAGGTCAGCGCCGGCAGGTAGGAGTTGATCGAGAGCTTCAGCACCTTGAGCACGATGAAACCGAGAGCCAGGAACCCGGCGACCGCGGTCAGCACCGCGACGCCCATCTCCGCCATCGCCTTGGGCGTGATGTCGAGGGTCATCAGCGCGTGCGCCACCAGGCACGGCGTGCCGATGTTGGTGGCGATATCGGTCAGGAACACGCTGTCGAAGCGCCGGCCCATCCTGGCCCAGGTGAACCCGATGCCGGCCACGAGCAGCACCGGCAGCACCACCGCGCTCAATTGGCTCAGCACTCAGCAAATCCCCCGCGATCACGACCTCGACCCCCGCTTATTGCATAGGAACGGCGATTGCCGCAGCCCCGACGTTCGCCCTACGATGGATGCCGATAAGCTGTATACAGCTTTGCTTAAGTTGGCAACTCGACGGGGAAATTGGCATGCGGCCGAATCAGGTTGGCGGTCATGCGGCGATCGCGCTGCTGGAAGCCTACGGGGTCGATACGGTGTTCGGGATTCCGGGCGTCCACACGCTCGAACTCTATCGCGGCCTCGCCGACCGCAAGATGCGCCACATCGGCGTGCGCCATGAGCAAGGCGCCGGCTTCATGGCCGACGGCTATGCCCGCGCCTCCGGCCGTCCGGGCGTGTGCTGCCTGATCACCGGCCCCGGCCTGATGAATGCCGCAACGCCGATCGGCCAAGCCTACTCGGATTCAGTGCCGGTCCTGGTATTGGCGAGCGTCAATGACAGCGCCGACCTCGGCAAAG
>Ga0081538_10004760_pt1 | contig 12411 bp, 12 predicted proteins | sample TabmetS5T2R1_FD_71022 | JGI IMG/M metagenome (GOLD analysis project Ga0081538, IMG submission 71022) | Tabebuia heterophylla rhizosphere microbial communities from the University of Puerto Rico - S5T2R1 | ecosystem: Host-associated > Plants > Roots > Rhizosphere ...
GGCCCGCGAGCGCAGCCAATGCAGCGCATTGGCGAGCATCGCGGGGCCGGCCAGACGAAGGTTCGCAGCCGCCGAACGCGAGCGAATTTCCGGAGGCGACCACCACTAGGAGAAGCCGCGCTGGGGGGGTGGCGCGGAAGCGGGGTCCGGAGGAGGCGCCGGCTCCGGGGCCGGCGCCGGTGGCGGCGGATCCGGCGGTCGATCCGGAGGCCGAGGCGGCGCTGCGGTTGGCTCCGGCGCCCGCTCCGGCGGGGGCGGCGGCCCGGGGTGGGGCGGCGCGGGCGGCGCCGCGGTCCGCTCCCGGGCAGGCGGTTCCAGGGGCGGCGGCGCGCCCGGCGGTGGCGGGGGCCGCTCGTCCCGCGGGGGCTGCGCCGTGGCGTCCTGCCGGCCGGACAGCGTCAGCCTCGTGATCAACTCGGTGTCGTCTGGGAAGAGACCGGCCGCGGGCAGACGCCGCAGCAGCTCGCGCCAGCCGTCGCCTGCGCGGTAGGCCTCCTCGAGCTGTACCCGGGCCTCCTGCTCGCGCCCGTTCGCGGCCAGCGCCACGCCGTGCCAGAACGCCAGCTCCGCGCTGTCGGGCTGCTCCGAATGCGCCGCCGCGTATTCCGCCAGCGCCGCCTCCACCTCGCCTGCCGCGGCCAGCTCGTCTCCGGCGTCCACCCGCTCGTAGGCCCGGCGCAGGCCGAGCAGACGGCGCATCTCCCGCAGGGGATCCGGGTTGTCGTCCACGCGCAGGTCGAACAGGCGGTCCTCGGCAGGCTGTCCGCCGGCCTTTCGCGCCACCACGACGAGCGCCGCCGACTGGCGGCCCCGCAGGTCGCCGCCCTGGCCCTCCGCGGCCTCGAGCGCGGCGAGCAGGCGCTCCGCGAGATCGCCCTCAGCGGTACGGTACGCGGCCACCATCGCGTCCGGGACCGTCGGCCGCTCCATGATGTTGGCCTGCGCCGAGACGCCGTCGGCCACGCGATGCCCCGCCTCGCGGATGCAGCGCGCGCCCGTGTGCGCCGCCACACGCCCGTGGCGGTCGATGAACGCGACTTGGCGCACCGGCTCCTGATCGTCCTGCGCCAGCAGGCGATGGAGGGCCTCCGGGGCGGAGGCCCCACCGCGCATCAGCTCGAGGCCCCGCGGTCCGTATGCGGGATCTGCCACCGACTGGGTGGCGACCGCCCCGACGCCCGCCTCGGCCCAACTGACGATGGAGCCGACCCCGAAGTAGTGCGACTGGACGGCGACGCCGAGCTCACCGCTCCGTTCGTCGCGCGCGACGATCGAGTAGGTCACGGCGCGATCGTAGCCGCGCGGCGGGGTATGACTACTCGCCGGCCGGCTCGACCGAGATGACGCGGCCGCGGCGGCCGGCCGAGAACTGCACGGTTCCGGGGCGGGTGGCGAAGATCGTGTCGTCGCGGCCGAGCCCGACGCCATCGCCCGGCTTGAAGCGGGTGCCGCGCTGGCGCACGATGATCTCGCCGCCGCTCACGGCTTGACCCGCGAACACCTTGACGCCGAGGCGCTTGGCGTTCGAGTCGCGGCCGTTCCGGCTCGATCCGAGGCCCTTCTTATGAGCCATCCTCGTCCTCCTGCTTCTTACCGGAGCGCTTGGAGGCGCCGACCTTGATGTCGGCGATCTCCAGGCGCGTGAGGTCCTGGCGGTGGCCGTAGCGGCGCTTGTACCCAATCTTGGGCTTGAACTTCAGCCCGTGGATCTTCTTGCCGCGCTCGTGGCCGGTGACGGTGGCCTGCACCTTCACCCTCCCGAGCTCACCCGGCTCCAGCACCGACTTGTCTCCGTCGGCGTACAGCAGCGGCTCGAGGTCGATCTTGGCGCCCTCGTCCGCGGGCATGCGGTCGACGACGATCGAGTCGCCCTTCTCCACGCGGTATTGCTTTCCGCCCACTTTGACCACGGCGTACATGCCAGCGGGCGAGTCTAGCGAGTCAGCATCAGCGCGAAAGCGATCGGGTGCCGGCGGCGAGCGGACTTGGAGCCATCGCTACGCCGCCGGCGATATTCGCCGATCGTGAGGCCCGGAGGCACACTCGGCGGCTCGACGTAGAAGGAGTCGCCGTCGGGCGATGCCGCGGCGTACGTCGAGCGGTCGAGGGCGGAGGGGGTAACAGGTGCCGGGCTCATGGCGACGATATTGCGCCGCGCGGGCCCGCTTTACATCGGGGTGGACCCTAGTCCCGCACCCTGATTTCTCGGGCCCCTACCCCTAGCACCCCGAGGCGTCCCTTACGCGCCGGAAGACCCTGCGCGATCAGGAGCCCGACGGCCACGAGGGCCGCGCCCGCCAGCGCCCGCGCGGTGATCGCCTCGGAGTACAGCGCCGCGCCGAAGACGAGCGCCCCGAAGGGCAGCAGCATCGCCAGGAACGACGTGGCTTGGGCGCTGATGTGGCGCAGCAGGACGGTGAGCATCACGAACGGCACCGCGGAGCCGATCAGCGCCAGGTACGTGATCGAGCCCACCGACTCGGCCGTCCAGGCGGCGTCCCCCCAGCTCTCGCCGATCGCCGAGGCGGCCAGCAGGAGAATGCCGCCGCCCAGCATGCCCCAGCCGTTCAGCGCCACGGCCTCGAGCTCGCGCGCCCGCAGCTTCAGGGAGATGTTGCCGACCGACGCCCCGATCGGCGCTATCGCGAGCGCGGCCGCGCCCACCAGCGCGAGCTCGTCGTCACCGGTGTCGGCGCTCTCCGCGAAGGCCAGAGCCAGCCCGCCGATGGCGATCAGCACGCCGGCGATCAGCCGCGCCCGCAGCGGCGCGTCTGGCAGGAATACCGCCGACAGCAGCGCCGTGTAGAGCGGGAGGACGCCGAAGAGGACTGCCGCAAGCCCGGACGGGATGTGCTGCTCGCCCCAGTAGACGAGGCCGTAGGCGAGCGCGAAGGGCATCAGGGCGAGGATCGCCGCAAGCCTCGCGTCGGTCCGCAGCGAGCGACCGGTCGCGGCGGCCACCGCGAGGAGCACGACGCCCGCGGCCGCGAACCGGATGCCGGCCCCGAGCAGCGGCGGACAGTCCTCCAGGCCGATCTTGATGGCCACCCAGGTGCTCGACCAGATCAGGACGAGCGTCGCGTAGAGCGTGTACACCCAGGACCGGCTCACGCCCGCCGACGTTAGCGGGCGGCCAGATTCGCAACCCCGCGCTCAGCAGCCGGGACAGGCCGTCCGACAAGGCACCCATATGGCGACCGATCAGCGTCCGCCCGAGGTGCACACGGCTCTTCGGGGTCTCCTCGCCGAGATGATCGGCCCGATCGCGATTCGCGGAGACGCCGAGGCAGCAGCCGAGCTCACGGACATGCTGCGCGCCGTGTTCGGCGTCGACCTGACCGCCGAGCAGGTCCTTGGCTCCCCCTCCCCGGGCGGGCTCGCGGACGCCATCGAGGCGGCTTGGTTCGAAGCAGGTGGCACAGCCGAGGAGCTCAGCGAGCGGCTGTCGGCGCTGATCGAGGACGACTGAGGTCAGCTCTCGTCCCGGTGCACGGTCTCCGGCGAGAACGCCGGCACGCATACCGCGATGTACTCCGCTCCCTCGGGCGTGGAGTAGCGCACCCACTGGCCGGCCCGGGCCAGCACCGCTTGACCGGCACGGACCTCGAGGGAGCCGTCCTCGCTCTCGACCCGCAGCATTCCGCCCAGCACCACCGTGTACTCGTCGAACTCCGGCCGCTGCCCCGGCTCGCTCCATCCGGCCGGTGAGCGCATTCGGGCCACGCTGAGCCGCTCCTCTCCGCCCGACGCGCGGCCGGCGAACTCGTCGATCAGCTTGGGAGGCTCGCCCGCCGCCTCCACTCGCACCGGGGACTCGATCAGCTCGGGCACGGGCGGCAGGCTACCCGCGGGGTACGATCGCCGCCTGCTCGTGCACCGCCTGCTTCCAGCCGCCTTTATCGCCGCGCTGCTCCTCGTCTGCGCGCCGGCGTCCGCGAAGACGGTCTGGCTCTGCAAGCCCGGCCTGGCCGAGAACCCGTGCTTGGCGTCGCTCGAAACGACCGTGATCCTGACGAACGGCCAGGCCCATGACGGGCGGGTCCGGCGCGTCCGGCGGCCCAAGGTCGATTGCTTCTACGTCTACCCCACGGTCAGCGGCCAGCCGACGCCGAACTCCAACCGCGAGATCGAGGCCGAGCAGCGCGCCGCGGCCCGCCAGCAGGCCTCGCGCTTCTCGCAGGTGTGCCGGCCCTTCGCGCCGATGTACCGGCAGCTCACCCTTGCCGCAGTCGCTGATCCCGGCGGCATCTCGGTCGCCGGCGCGCGGCTCGCCTATCGCGACGTGCGCGCGGCGTGGCGCGACTATCTCCGCCGCCACAACCGCGGCCGTGGCGTGGTCCTCATCGGCCACTCGCAGGGCACCTACATGCTGAGGCGGCTCATCGCCCGGGAGATCGACCGCCGGCCGCCCGTGCGCCGGCGGCTCGTCTCCGCCCTCCTGATCGGCGGCGACGTCCTGGTGCGGAAGGGACGCGTCGCCGGAGGCGACTTCCGCAACGTCGAGGCTTGCCGCCGCCCGCGCCAGACGGGCTGCGTGATCGCGTACTCCGCCTTCGCGGAGCCGCCGCCGGCCGACGCCTTCTTCGGCCGCGCTCAGAGCCGCTTCCCGGGCTCCGGCGGGGATCCCGCGAAGGTCGAGGTCCTCTGCACGAACCCCGCTTCCCTCCCCGGAGGCTCCGGCACTCTGCGGACGCTCTTCCGCACCGAGCGCTTCCCGGGCCTGCTCGGCACCCTGGCGGGCGATCCGCCCGCGGTGCCGACCGCGTGGGCCGCGCTGCCCGGCCGCTACACGGCTCGCTGCCGGAACGAGGGCGGCGCCTCCTGGCTACAGGTGACCGCCGGCGGCGGCGACCCGCGACCGGCGGTCAGCCAGACGCTCGGCCCCGCCTGGGGTCTCCACCTCTATGACATGAACCTGCCGCTGGGCAACCTGGTCGACGCGGTCCGGCGCCAGGCGAAGGCCTGGCTCGGCGCGCAGCGCTAAAGCGCTAAGCCGCCCGCGCGCTGGATTCGCTCAGCCCGTCGACGAGCGCCCCGGCGCCGAGGAGCCACTCGGACTCCGGATCCGGACCCAGCAACCCGAGGTTCTCGAACTCCGCCAGTCCGTGCGCGAGGGCGCGGAGCTGGACCATCACCTCTTCGGGGTCGCTGTCGCCCAGGAGACCCGCCTGCTGGCAGCGCCGGACGACCTGCCGGAGCTCGTCGAGCACGGCTCGCGCCAGCCCGAGCCCCTCCTCCGAGCGGGGGGCCGACCGGACGCCGAGGAAGCGATGCATCGCGATGGCGTATCGCTGGGGCCGCTCGGTCGCCCACTGCCGGTACGCCAGCGTGAGGGAGTCCAGGTCGCGGCGCGGATCGTCGCTACGGCGGCTCGCCCTTGACAGCTCGAGCAGGCGCGCGAACATCGCCTCGTGGAGCGCCTGCTCGAGGCCCTCCTTGGAGTCGAACAAGGCGTACACGGCGCGTGTGCTCGTGTCCGCTTCCCGTGCGACCCGGCGGACCGTCAGCGCCTCCCAGCCGTCCGTCTCGGACACGCGCTCCGCGGCCTCGAGCAAGCGCTCGCGCGTGCGCTCGTCGTGTTCCCTGGGCCTCCCCATCGCTTGACACCGTACCATAACGTTGTTACGTTTCGCCGTACCGAAACGCTGTACCGAAACGGAGGGACGTCGTGACGGGGCTCGCAACCACCATCCACCGCAGTCCGCTCTCGCTTGGCTCGATCGAGCCCGTGCCCGCTACCGCGCTCCAGCGTGCCAGAGAGGATCCGGACGCCAGCGCCGTCGTGGACGGCGCGACCGGCGACCGCCTGTCGCGCGGCGAGCTCGCGGCCTTCTCCGAGTCCATCGCTGCGGGGATGCGGGCGCGCGGCGTCGACCGCGGCGACCTGGTGGCAGTGACGATGCCGAACGTCGCCTGGTGGCCCGTCGTTGCGCTGGGCGTTTGGCGCGCCGGCGCAGCCATCGCTCCGCTCAGTCCACTGTGGACCGCCGAGGAGGCGGCGCGAGTGCTCCGGCACGCGCGGCCGCGCGTCGGGATCGCGCTCGGCCCGCTCGCCCCGATCCTGCAACGCGCGTTCGACCTAGCGGGCGTGGATGAGGAGGTCGTGGCCGTCGGGGCCGGCGATTCCTCGGGCACCCCGATCGGAGCGCTCCTGGCCACGCCCGGCGAACGAGGAGCCGCGTTGCCCGCGCTGGACCTGGATGACCTGGCCGCGGTCCCCTTCTCGAGCGGCACCGGCGGTCTGCCGAAGGGCGTGCGCCTGACGCACGGGAACCTCGCCGCTGGGGCACAGGCGACCGTCGACGGGCTGAGCCTGGGAGGCCCGCTCGACGCCCGCGCCGTCGTGCTCGCCTGCGCCCCGTTCTTCCATTCGATGGGACTGGCGCTCTCGTTCCTCGGCCCGCTCACGGTCGGCGCTCGCATAGTGACGATGCCGGCTCCCGCGCTCGAGCCGCTGCTGCGCCTCGTGGCCGAGCACGGGGTCACGCATACGGCCGTGCCACCGCAGCTCGTGGACGCCCTGGCGCTCGACCCGCGCGTCGACGAGCACGATCTCTCCAGCCTCGAGACCGTCGCGAGCGGCGGGACGCACGTGCCGGCGGAGAGCGAGCGGCGAGCGAGCGAGCGGCTCGGCTGCGTGGTGCGACAGGGCTACGGGATCACCGAGGCGACCTGCATCGTGAGCAGCCCCCAACGACGTCCCAGCACGCCGGGTACGGCCGGCTGGCTGGCGGCCGGCAGCGAGGCCCGGCTGTGCGACCCCGTGAGCGGGCTGGACGTGCCGGACGGCGAGCCGGGCGAGCTCTGGATCCGCGGCCCGCAGGTGATGGAGGGCTATCACGGCCTGCCGGACGAGACGCGTGCCGCGCTGACCGAAGACGGGTGGCTGCGCACAGGCGACCTGGTGGCGATCCGGCCGGACGGCCAGCTCGAGGTCCGCGACCGCCTGAAGGAGCTGATCAAGGTGAACGGCGCGTCGGTCGCGCCCGCCGAGCTCGAGCTGGTGCTCCGCGAGCACCCCGCCGTGCGCGACGCCGGCGTCGTCGGGCAGCCCGACCGCCGCCGCGGCGAGGCGCCGGTCGGCTTCGTGTCGCTTGCAGAGCCCGCCAAGCCGGACGAGCTGCTCGTGTTCGTGGGTGAGCGCGTGGCCCCTTACAAGCGTCTGCGCGAGGTGCGGATCGTGGACGACGTGCCGCGGTCACCCACGGGCAAGGTGCTGCGGCGCGCCCTGATGCAGCTCTAGCCCGAGGGCGACTCCGCCTTCTTGCGCCGCCCCCGGCCGCCGCGGCGCCCACGGCGGCGCCGGCGCGTCTCGCCGGACGCCGGCTCGGCGCCGTCGCTCGCGGCCGGGGTCGCGACGACCCCCTCCGGCGGGTCGACCAGCGAGGCCTGCGCGGCGCTTCGGCCCACCTTCTCGATCCGCACCAGCATCCTCTCGCCGACGAGCGGGGCCGCTCCGAACACCGAGATCACGTAGCCGTCGAGCTTCGCGACGGCGTCGTCCTCGTTGTACATGTGCGGCTCCTCGATCTTGACGAGGACCTCCTCGCCCTCGCGGAACGGAAGCGCCCGCTCCTCGACGTCGTCGCGGCTCCCCTCGAGCACGACCTCGAAGTGATCGATCGGAAGCGCCTCGGTGCCCTCGAAGTGGAAGTGCCGGCCGGTCTCCTCCTCGATCTCGACGATCGGCCCGGGCACACCGTGGCCACCCACCAGGATGGCCGCCACCTTGGGGTGCACGCGGATCAGGAAGGCGGGCGAGCCCGGCCGCTCCGCCGCCACGTCGCGCAGCCAGCGGTCCACCTCGATCGCGACGGTCTCCTCGGAGAGGACCACGCCCTCGCCCTCGCAGGTGGGGCAGGTCTTGGTGAGGATCTCGCGCACGCCGTCGGTCACGTTCTGGCGCGTCATCTCGACCAGCCCGAGCGGCGAGATCTCGACGACGTAGGTCTTGGTGCGGTCCTCGTCGAGCGCCTTGCGCAGCGTCTTGAGCACCGTGTCGCGGTTGCGCGCCCGCGACATGTCGATGAAGTCGATGACGATGATGCCGCCGATGTCGCGCAGCCGCAGCTGCCGCACGACCTCCTCGGCCGCCTCGAGGTTGGTCTTGGTGATGGTGTCCTCGAGCTTGGCGCCCTTGCCGCGCCCGGTGAACGAGCCCGAGTTCACGTCGATGACCGTCATCGCCTCGGCGTAGTCGATCATCAGGTAGCCGCCGCTCGGCAGGTCCACGCGGCGCTTCAGGACCGACTGGATCGCCTCCTCGACCCCGTAGCGCTCGAACAGCGGCTCCTCGTCCCTGTAGGACTCCAGCCGCCCGAGCAGCTCCGGCGCGGTGCGGTTGAAGAACGACTCGAGCCGGTGATGCTGCTTCTCGTCGTCGACGATCGCCTTCTCGAACTCGCCCGAGAAGATGTCGCGCGCGACCCGCACCGACAGGTCGGCCTCCTGGAACACCATCGCCGGCGCCGGGATCTCCTCCGCGCGCTGCTGGAGCACGTCGTGCAGCTTGTGCAGGTACTTGATCTCGCGCTCGAAGTCCTCGCGCTTCGCGCCCTGGGCCGCGGTGCGGACGATCGCGCCGCCGTCGCCGAGATCGGCCTTGCCGGCGGCGCGCCGCAGCCGGTCGCGCTCCTTGTCCTCGAGCCGGCGCGAGACGCCGACCCCCTCGCCCTGCGGCACGTAGACCAGGTAGCGCCCCGCGATCGACAGCTGCATCGACAGGCGCGGGCCCTTCGTCTTCAGCGGATCCTTGATGGCCTGCACGAGGATCTCCTGGCCCGGCTTGAGCAGCTCGGTGATCCGCTTGCCCTTGGCGCGCCCGCCGCGCCCGCGGCGGGCCACCTCGACGCCGGGGAATACCACGTCGTCGGCGTGCAGGAAGCCGTTCTTCTCCAGCCCGATGTCGACGAACGCCGCCTCGAGCCCGGGGAGGACGTTGTCGACCTTCCCCTTGTAGACGTTTCCGACGATCGATCGCGACCCGCGGCGCTCGATGTAGAGCTCCGCGACGCGCCAGTCGTCGCTCTTCTGCCGTGCGCGAGGGGCCGGGCTCGGCCCGGACCGGAGCGATGCTGTTTTCTTGCGACCCCGGCTACCGTCGCCGGACGGAGTGCCCTCCGATTCCAGGATCGCGACTCTGGTTTCGCCACGGTCGACCGTGACGAGCAACTGCTTTCTCAAAGGGATTCCCTCTCATGAAGTTCAGTGGCCCTTGGCGGCAGCGACTTCGCGCGCCTGCGCGTGGATCGACTGCAACAGGCCGATGGCCATCAATGTCGTAAGCACCGACGACCCTCCATAAGACATTAGTGGGAGGGGGATGCCGGTGATGGGCATGATCCCGATGGTCATGCCCACGTTGACGAAGACCTGGAACATCAGCATCGCGGTGATGCCGCCGGCGACCAGCGCGCCGTAGAAGTTCTTGGACATCGTCAGGATCCTCAGCGCGCGCCAGATCATGAGCGCGAACAAGGACAGAACCAGCGCCGCGCCCACGAACCCGAACTCCTCGCCCACCACGGAGAAGATGAAGTCCGTGTGGTGCTCGGGAAGGAAGTTCAGCTCCGTCTGCGTGGCGTCGTCGCCGCGACCGGTCTTGCCTCCGGCGCCGATCGCCGTCAGCGACTGGTTGATCTGGTAGCCCTCCTTGGCAGGGTCGTCCGAGGGGTTCAGGAACGCCGTGAGCCGGTCCTCCTGGTACGGCTTCAGCACCTGAACCCCGACCGCCGGCGCGGCCAGGACCACGACCGCGATCGCGGCCGCGCCCAGTCCCGCCAGGGCGGCGAAGTGGGTCCACTTCGTGCCCGCCACGAACAGCACGGCGAGCACGATGGCCAGGTACACGAGCCCCGAGCCCAGGTCGGGCTGGGCGATCACGAGCATGGCGGGCACCAGGGCCAGCAGCATGATGCGACTGGTCGTCTCGCGCTCCCCCAGGCGCCGCATGCGGTCGACCGTGAAGGCCGACAGCGCCACGACCAGCAACAGCTTGCCGAGCTCCGACGCCTGGAAGTTGAAGAAGCCGAACTCGATCGCCCGCCGGGAGCCGCGCGCTGACACGCCGAGGGCGTAGACCAGCAGGATCGACACGATCATGAACCCGTACACGCCGAACTTCCAGTCGCGCAGGCGCGAGTAGTCGAACCGTGCCAGCAGCAGCATGAGCGCGAGGCCGATGCCCGCGTAGACGAGCTGGCGGTACATGTAGTAGTTCGGGTCGCCGGGAATGTCGTTCGCGGTGCCCGTGCGGACGCTGTAGACGCTTGCCGCTACGAGGCCCAGCGTCGCCAGCAAGAGCAGCGGGTCGAGCCACAGCACGCGCGGCCTCGTTTCGCGGAAGTCCTGGACGGCGGCGGCCTGCATCAGTCCGGCGCACCCCCGCCCGCGACGAGTTGGTTCTCGTTCACGTTGAACAGCTCGGACAGGATCAGGCGCGCCATCGGCGCCGCGGTGTCCGCTCCGAAGCCGCCGGCCTCGTCGGTGACCGCCACGACGTACTTGGGGTCGGGCCACGGCGCCAGCGCTACGTACCACGACTGGTCCGCGCGACCGAGGCCCTTCTCCGCCGTTCCGGTCTTGCCGGCGATCGGGATCGGGAAGCCCTCGAACACGGGCGTCGAGGTGCCGCCCGCCGCGCTGGCGGCACCGCGGATACCGTCCATGATCGCCTGCCGGTTGCCCGCGGCGATGTGGAGCTTGCGCGCGGTGGGCGCCTCCAGGTTCTGCTCGGCCTGCCCGGCGGAGTTCTCGATCCTCTGGCCGAGGCGCGGCCGCAGCACCTTGCCGCCGTTGGCGACGGTCGCGTAGGCGACCGCCATCTGGAGCGGGTTGGCCGCCAGATCGCCCTGGCCGACCGACAGGTTCACGTTGTCGCCCACCGACCAAGGCCGGTTCTGCCAGCCGCACACGCCCTGCAGGATCTCGGCCTCGGTCGGCTCCTTGCGCTTCTCGCAGCGTGAGAACTTGCGGAACTGGCGGTCGCGCCAGGCCTCGGTCGGCAGGAAGCCGGGCAGCTCCTCCGGCAGGTCGATCCCGGTCATGCGGCCAATCCCGAGCCTGCGCGCCCACCTCTGCAGGCCCTGGCCGTCACCCCGGCTGTCCATGTCGCGCCCCAGCTGGTAGAAGAAGACGTCGCTCGAGACGGTGAGCGCATGGCGCAGAGCGAGCGCGCCGTGGGCCACGCCGCCGGCGTTCTCGAACACCACGTCGCCGACGGTCAGCGAGCCCGGGTCGTTCAGGACGGTGTCGGGCGTGATCAGCCCGCCCTCGAGCGCAGCCACCGCGGTGATCAGCTTGAAGGTGGAGCCGGTCGGGTAGCCGCCCGCCACCGCCCTGTTGGTGAGCGGGGCGCCGGTCTCGTCCGCGGTGAGCCGCTTGTAGTCGGACTCGCGTACGACCTTGGCGAACAGATTCGGGTCGAACGACGGATTCGAGCCGAGTGCCAGCACCTCGCCGCTGTTCACGTCCATCACCGCGAACGCGCCGCGGCCGGTGCCTCCCGCCAGAGCCGCCTGGCCCACGCGCTGGACGTCGAGGTCGAGCGACAGCCGGAGCTGCTTGCCCTGCTCAGGCCTTTCCGCCCGCAGCCGATCCCTCAGGTTGCCGTACGCGTCCACCTGAACCCGGGTGGCCCCGTTGCGCCCGCGCAGGAAGCGGTCGTACTCCGCCTCGATGCCGGCCTTGCCGACCCGGTCCCCCATCTCCACCCCGGCGAAGGTCGGATCGTCCAGCTCCTCGGCGCTCACCTCGCCGACGTAGCCGAGCAGGTGGGCGGCGAGCTCGCGGTGGGGGTACTCGCGCAGGAAGACCGGCTCGACGGTCACGCCACGGAAGTCCTCGCGCCGCTCGCCGAGATACATCACGATGTCGCGCGACACGTCCTGCTTGACCGTGGCCGTGGAGAACGGCAGCTCCTCGAGCTGCTCCTCCACGCGCCGCGCGATCACGCCGGGGCGCATCCGCAGCAGCTTGGCGAGGCGGCGGTAGAGGACGCGGCGCTCGCCCGGGTTCTCGGAGAGGCGGTCCGGAGTTATCTTCACCGCGTTGCCGACCCGGTTGCGCACCAGGACGCGGCCCTCGCGGTCGACGATCTCGCCGCGCGGTGCCTGGACCTTGATCTCGCGGAGCTGGTTGTTCTGGGCCTCGGCGATGTACTTGTCGCCCGACAGCACCTGCAGGTACCAGAGCCGGAAGAAGATGACCGCGAACGCGGCCAGCGCGACTCCGCCGATGATGGCCACCCGGAAGGCGAGCTGCGGCGTGAGCGTGGGGCGGCGTTCGTTGTCGAGGTACATCAGACCTCGAGCCCCCGCAGGCCGAGCGGGCCGGCCTCGCGCGGCGGGGGCCGGCGCCGGCGCCCCCCCCGCGGGGCGGCGGCGCGCACGGGCCGCCGCCCCCCGCGCCGGC
>Ga0081538_10004761_pt1 | contig 12410 bp, 17 predicted proteins | sample TabmetS5T2R1_FD_71022 | JGI IMG/M metagenome (GOLD analysis project Ga0081538, IMG submission 71022) | Tabebuia heterophylla rhizosphere microbial communities from the University of Puerto Rico - S5T2R1 | ecosystem: Host-associated > Plants > Roots > Rhizosphere ...
CCCGGTCGAGACCCCGTGGCGAGACCGAAACGTCCGGCTCAGGGCGCCGGACGGGATGCAGCTGACGCTGTTCACGGTCCTCGACGACTAATCGCTTGAGTCGGCGAGCGCCGCGAAGCGGTCGAGCATGACCCGCCAGTCACCGAACTTCTCCCGCACGGCGACGTTCGCTTCGGTCCAACCGCCGTGGGCAAACCGGATGGTGGAGCCGCCGTCCTCCGCAGCGAACTCGACCGCGACGTCGCTGGGATGGCGTGGGTCCTGCGCGAGGGTGAAGGTGTGCGCGAGCCGGCGCCCGGGCTCCCACACGGTGACCTCGCCCCAGTCGTGCTCACCCTTGTCGCCGTGCGAGGCGTACACGCGGCCACCGACACGCGGCTCGATGGTCACCGCTTCCAGCGTCTTGGCGTTCGCGCTGTAGCGCGGGTCCCACCACTCGCCGATCCGCTCCGCATAGGTCGAAAACGCATGGTCGGGGTCGCAACGCAGCGTGTAATCGAAGGTGATTGGTGAAGTCGACTCGTCGCCCATTCGCGGCGATGCTACTCCGATCGAGTCCGGCTCTTGCCGAGTGACTGAGCCGGCCGGCAACGGATAGGACGGGCGTCGTGCGTGCTCGCCGAGAGGCGGCTGGCCCTTTGGAGCGTTTCTGGAGCGCCCGAGCGTACGGTCGCACGTATGACCGGACGTCACGCAAGCCGAGATCGAAAGGAGTGAGCGATGACCTTGTACGGCAGATCGTCGAGGTGGGTTGTGGCGCTGGCGCTCGGCCTCGCCGGCCTGATCGGTGTGGGCGCGGCGATGGTCCCCGGCGCCCCCGCCCGCACCGCGGCGAGCGCATTCGAACTCACCCTCGAAGAAGCACTCACGTTCGAGGACGAGGTGGTCAACTATCAGGGGACATTCACGTCCGGAGCGCCCTTCTGCGGGAGGGGAACGATGGTCGACCCCGTGAGCCCGCACGGCGGGCTGCAGCTCGCGTGCGACGACGATAGCGGCAGCCTGACGGTCTCAATCGCGCCGGTGAGTCAGGTCGCCTCGCCGCGGAACGCCACTTGGCGGATCGTCGACGGAAGCGGCAGCTACGCAGGCCTCCGAGGCAAAGGATCACTGCGGCAAGAGGTGCTCCGCTCCGACCCGAGCGGTTCCGCCTGGAGAAGCACTTTCCAGGGCGTCGTCGACCGGGATGTGGTCGCGCCGACGGTCACGCTCTCGAGTGCGACGGCCACGAAGCTCCGTCGTCCGGCGGGCACATACGAACTGAAGCTCGGAATCGCCCTCCGCGACGACGTCATGGACAACCCGGTGTCGTACACCGTCCTCGCGCGCGGTCCCGGCCTCCGCGAGCTGGCACGGAGCGTCGGCACGACGAGGACGGAAGCCGTCTCGATCAAGCTGCGCGTCCGTCCACTCGTCAAAGCACGCATCGTCCGGCTGCAGATCAGCGCCGAGGATCCGGTCGGGAACAAGGTCTCGATCTGGCCGCGTGATCTGAGGCTCCCTCGCTGACAACAAGGAGGACAACTATGCACCGCATAGCGATCGCTGCGCTCGCCCTTGTCGCGGCTGTAGCGGCCCTGGCCACGACTGCGACCGCGGGGGAAGCGCTCGAGCCGGGGTCGCGCGCGCTTCCAGCCGTCGCCGGCTTCGAATCGGGGGAAAGGACGGGAGCGAGACCGGCCGTTCCGAGCGCGGCCGAGGCTCGCCCACTACCTTCGGTTCGACTCTTCCGCGCCTGGCTCGCCGCGTTCAAATCTGGGATCCGCGCACGGGCCGCCAATTGATCGCGATGGCGCAGGCGGGAGGCCCCGCCAGCGCGGCCATCTGGAGCCCCGACGGAAGGCAGGTGCTCACCATGTCGGGGGCCGGCGCCCACGTCTGGGATGCGTCGAGCGGCGAGCTGCTCCGTACGCTCGAAACGGACACGGGTATCTCGGAGCTCGCATTCAGCCGCGACGGGTCACGCCTCGCGATCGGAGCGCTCGACGAGCAGACCTACGCGATCGGCATCTGGGAAATGGCCTGCGGGCGACGAGACTTTTCGGCTGCGCGACGGTGCCCGGAGAGTCGTGTTCAGCCCCGACGGAAAGCTTCTCGCCGGTGTGCGCCAGGAATTGAGCACTCCGTTCGTGGGAGCACCGGTCGTGCGCGTCTGGACGCTCGACGCCGAGCGCCTGCTCCGGATCGCGCGCAGCCGCGTGACCCGCAAGCTCACCGAGGACGAATGTCGGCGGCACCTGCAGCGACCTTGCTCCGATCACTAGGCAAGGTCACGGTCGAGCGACATGCGCCGGACAACGCGTTTGCGCGCGTCCGGGTGAAGTAGCGATGTGGTAAGAGCCCGAGCGGGCGTGTTCCGCTGGGTCGACCACACGTCGGAGCTCGAGCTCGAGATCGAAGCGGCTTCCGAAGCGGCGGTCTTCGCGGAGGCGCTCGCTGCGCTGGCCGGGTTGGTCGGCGACGGCGACGGCCCACCGATGGCGCGCGAGGTCGAGGTCGCCGCGGAAGACCACGCTCTCCTGTTGGTCGAGTGGCTGAGCGAGCTCGTCTACCTTTCGGAGCTGGAGGAGCTCGTGCCCGAGCGAATCGCAGCGCTGGAACTGTCAGAAGGAAGGCTCCGGGCCACCGTCGAGGGTTACCGCGGACGGCCGCGGCACCTCGTCAAGGCCGTGACGCTCCACCGACTTGAGCTGAGCGGCGACGACGACGCCGGTTGGCGCGCCCGCGTCGTGCTGGATGTCTGAGCTCAGGCAGCTCGGCGAGGTGCTCTGGGAGGTGCCCGCCGCGGCGCGGGCCGATATGCGCGTGCCGGCCCGGGTCTTCGCCGACGCCGAACTGTTGGCGACGATCGAGCGGGACGCCTCGCTCGAGCAGCTGGAGAACGTCGCCACGCTGCCTGGAATCGTCGGCGCGGCCCTCGCGATGCCGGACGTGCACCAGGGCTACGGCTTCCCGGTCGGCGGTGTCGCAGCGACTGCGCTGCCGGACGGGGTCGTCTCGCCCGGCGGCGTCGGTTACGACATCAACTGCGGCGTGCGGCTCCTGGCTCTGCCGACAACCGAGGCGGAGCTGGGCAAACGCAGGGAAGCTCTGGTTCACGAGATCTCGCGCTCCGTGCCGGCCGGGGCGGGCAAGACGAAAGGCCGTGCTCGTCGCGGCCGCGAGCTCGACGAGGTCCTGCTGAACGGTCCGCGGGACTTCGCCCGCGACGAGGATCTCGAGCGCACGGAGTCGCGAGGCCGCCTCCCCGGCGCCGACCCCGACGCGGTCTCGGAACGCGCACGAGAGCGCGGCGCCGGGCAGCTCGGGACCATGGGCTCTGGGAACCACTTCGTCGAGCTCCAGCGGGTCGAGCGCATCTTCGACGAGGCGACGGCGGACGCCTACGGGCTGGCCCGAGACCAGGTGACGGTGCTGATCCATTCGGGATCACGGGGCCTCGGGCATCAGGTTTGCACCGACTACGTGAAGCGCATGGACTCCGCGATGCGCCGCTACGGCATCGAGCTTCCCGACCGGCAGCTCGCGTGTGCACCGGCCGACTCCCCCGAGGGGCGCTCCTACCTCGAGGCGATGGCGGCCGCGGCGAACTTCGCCTGGGCCAACCGCCAGGCGATCGCCGACGGCGTTCGCTCAGCCGTCGCGCGGGTGCTCGGCCAGGGGACCGCCGACGGCACGCGCCAGGTCTACGACGTTGCTCACAACGTCGCGAAGGTCGAGCAGTACGATGGCCAGGAGCTGCTCGTGCACCGCAAGGGCGCGACGAGGGCGTTTCCGGCCGGCTCGAGCGAGATTCCGGCGGCGTACCGCGACGTCGGTCAGCCGGTCTTCATCCCCGGCAGCATGGGCACCTCGAGCTTCGTCCTTGCCGGCGAGCCCGGCGCCCTGGAGCTCGCCTTCGGCAGCACCTGCCACGGCGCGGGCCGGCGCCTCTCCCGGACCGCAGCTCGCAAGGAGATCCACGGCGCGGACCTCCGCCGGCAGCTCGAGGAACGCGGCATCGTCGTCCGCTCCCCGTCGAACAAGGGCCTGGCCGAGGAGGCGCCGTTCGCCTACAAGGACGTCGAGCGGGTCGTCGAGATCGTCGAGCGCGCGGGGCTCTCGCGCCGCGTCGCGCAGCTGACACCGATCGGCGTCGTCAAAGGCTGACGACTACTGCGGTGCCGGCACGATCCGGATGTACGGCTTCGGCTCCTCCCAGCCGTCCGGCCAGATCTCCCGCGCCTCGTCCTCGGAGACCGAACCGGCGATGATCACGTCCTCGCCCTGCTTCCAATTCACGGGTGTCGAGACCTTGTACTGGGCCGTCAGCTGCAGCGAGTCGATCACGCGCAGCACCTCGTCGAAGTTGCGACCCGTGGTCATCGGGTACACGAGGATCAGCTTGATCGACTTGTCCGGGCCGATGACGAAGACGTTGCGCACGGTCTGGTTGTCGGCCGGCGTCCGCGCCGCCGCATCGCCGGAGGTGTCCGCAGGCAGCATGCCGTAGAGCTTCGACACTTCGAAGTCCGGATCGGCGACGATCGGGTAGTTGATCGCTGCGCCCTGCGTCTCCTCGATGTCTGTCACCCACTTCTCGTGGTCCGGATTCGAGTCGACCGAGAGCCCGATGATCTTCACGTTCCTGCGGTCGAACTCCGGCTTGACTTTCGCCATGTAGCCGAGCTCGGTCGTGCAGACCGGCGTGAAGTCCTTCGGGTGCGAGAACAGGACGGCCCACGAGTCGCCGATCCAGTCGTGGAAGCGGATCCTGCCTTCCGTGGTCTCGGCCTCGAAATCCGGGGCAGTGTTGCCAATCTGAAGCGCCATGCCTTCCTCCTCCTTGCGATCGCCGCTGGCCGAAACAACGCTCGGCGACCCCAAACTCTTCCATAAGGGGCAAGGGCTCCGTCAGGCGGTGCGCCAGCGGGCGCTCTCGCACTACGAGAGCGTCGCCAGGCGCTGGGCGAACTGCTCCAGCGACTCGCGGTGGAGCAGGCTCCCCCAGCTGATCCGCGCGGCGCCGAGCTCCGCGAGCTCGGAGACCGTCGGGGCCTGCGTCAGCGCCAGGATGTTCACCGGCCCGCCGGCCTCGGCCAGGAACGTGCGAACCGCGTCAGGCTCCCGCAGCGCGATCGGGTAGACGCAGTCGGCGCCCGCCTCCAGGTAGGCGGCAGCCCGTTCGAGCGAATCGGGCACGAGGTCGCCCTGCGGGCCGCCGTCGGCGAGGAAGACGTCGATCCGGGCGTTGATCACGAGCGGGACGTCCGCGGCAGTCGCGGCCTCGCGAACCCGGCGCAGCCAATCGGCCTGCTCGGCCGCGTCGCGGATCGACTCGTTCGCGTGGTCGGTCTCCTCGAGGTTGCAGCCCGCCGCGCCCGCGTCGGCCAGGGCGGCGACGAGCTCTTCCGGCTCGAGGCCGTAGCCGGCTTCGGCGTCGACCGTCACGGGAACGTCGACGCTCCGGGCGATCCGCGCCGCGGCGGCGAGCATCTCCTCACCCGGAGCGCCCTCGTGGTCCTCGTAGCCGAGCGACTCGGCGACGCCGCCGCTCGTCGTCGCTACAACCGGGAACCCGGCGGCGACCACCGCTCGAGCCGAGGAGGCGTCCCAGGCGTTGGGCAGGACAAGCGGGTCGCCGGGAACGTGGAGCGACCGCAGCAGCTCGCAGCGGTTGGCTAGTCCGTCCACCAGCCCGGGGTCTGCTCCACGTCCTTGTTCCCCATGCTCGGCGCGCCGAAGGCCAGCAGCTCGAGTCCGTCGGGCCCCGCTTCGAAGTTCCGCATCGTCTGGCTAGGCACGCGCACGACGTCCCATTGGCGCACCTCGACGATCTCGTCGTCGAGCTTGACACGGCCGCCGCCGCTCAGCACCACATAGAGCTCCTCCTGCTGACCGTGCTTGTGACCGAACGGCGCCCGGTACGACGGCGCGAGCCGCTGATAGCTGATGCCAGAGTTCTCGAGGTCGAGATCGTCTCGGGCGAAGCGGGCCTCGAGGTCCGGGGAGAGCCCGAACTTGATCGCCGAATCCTCGACGTCCTTCAGGTTCTTGAGGGTGTAGTCGGCCATGGCCTCGATTCTGCCCGGTCCGGCTACGGTTGAATCGGATGAGTCGGGTGGCGCGATACGGACGGGCCGTCGCCCGCGAAGGCTCTGCCGACGAGCTCGCCGAGCGGCTCCTTGCCGCCGCCGACGACCTCGCCGGCGATCCCGGCTGCGAGCTCTATCTCGTCAACCGCGAGGCGGACAAGCCAAACGTGATCTGGGTAACCGAGCTCTGGCACAGCGAGGAAGATCTCGCCGCCGCGCTCGAGAAGATCAGGGGCAGCAAGGACGTCGAGGCGGTGCTTGGGCTCGTCGAGGACTACCAGATGATCGAGCTCGACCTGCTCGGCGGTAAGGGGCCGGGCACGAGCGCAGACTGAGATCATCTCGCCGTGCTGATCGCGCAGCTCTCCGATGTCCACGTCGGCGGCGCCCGCTACCGCGAGGAGCTCCTACGCGTCGCGATCGAGGAGATCAACGCGGCGGAGCCGGACCTCGTCGTCGTCGCCGGGGACCTGACGGACGACGGCTATCCCGACCAGTACCCGCTCGCCCAGACGGAGCTCGGCGCGATCGCCTGCTCCAACGTCGTCTCCGTGCCCGGGAACCACGACGCACGCAACGTCGGCTACCTGCGGTTCGAGGAGACCTTCGGCACGCGCGACTCGCGCCGGCGGCTCGAGGCGGCCGGCGTCGACGTCGCGCTGGTCGGCGTCGACTCGTCCAAGCCTGACATCGACGAGGGCGAGATCGGGCGGGAGCACTACGGCTGGATCGAGGAGGGCTTCGCCGGCGAGAGCGACCTCCGGGTCTTCGTCTGCCACCACCATCTGGTCCCGGTCCCAGGCACGGGCCGCGAGCGGAACCAGGTCATGGACGCGGGTGACGTGCTCGCCCTCCTTCGCCGGTGCGGCGTCGATCTCGTCCTCTCTGGACATCGCCACGTGCCCTACGTCTGGCCGATCGCCGGGATGTTGCTCGTCCACTCGGGGACCGTCTCGACGCTCCGCACCCGCGGCTTCCCACATCCCGCGTACAACCTCGTCACCGTCGAGGCCGGGCGCATCGCCGTCGAGCTGTGCGTGCCGGGCGGGGAGCGGAGAGGTCTCGGGGACTACCCACGCGATTGGCCGACGGAGCTTTCGGCCGCCGACGCCGATCTCTTCGCGCCGCCGGCGCGAGGCGTCCCCCTCGCAGAGGACCGGCCGGCGGTCTAGGGCGCGCTCAGCGCCGGCGGAGCCTGACCCCGACGGCGAGCGCGCCGAGCAGCGCCGGCACGCCCAGGGCGAGCGGGACAATGCCGCCCGCATCGATCGTCTTGCGTTCGGCGATGTCGGCGCGCAGGGTCGGCCCGGTGATCGGCCGACCTGCGCCGCTCGACGGGAGCACGGCGACGTAGACGCCGAGCGCACCCGAGTTCACGGCCGTGACCGTCCAGGTGACCGCGGTCGATCCACCCGCAGGAATCGGCGCCAGGTAGCGGGTTCGGTCCTCCGACCAGTCCTCGGGGTCGACGTAGAGACCGGGCCGGAGGCTGAGGACGTTCAGGTGGGCGACCAGCCCGGCCGCAGGGCTCGAGCCGCGATTCCTGATCGTCGACCGGAAGGAGAAGTCCTGGCCGAGCTCGGCCGAGACGTGCGTTCGATCGACCTCCACAGAGACGTCCGGCACGGCCGCTTGCGCCGAGCCCGCGCCCAGGAGAGCGACGGCGACGACCGCCGAGACCGCCGCTCGCCTCATCGCGCGAAGCCTCCAGGCAGCCGGATGAACCTTCCGCTCAACGCGATCGCAGCGGCGGCGAAGAGAACCGCCCCCAGGACGGGCGAGACGAGCCAGGAGAGGTCTTCGCTCCACGAGTGGGCGTCGACCAGAATGCGGCCGACGTAGTGCTCGCCCGCCGTCAGCGGGTTGATGCGGAGCAGCAGGTCGCCCGCCCACCCGCGCCGCGCGCTCGTCGGAAGCTGCGTCGGCGCGTAGAGCGCGAGCAGGATGAAGAGACCGAGGGCGAGGCTGATCCGGTTCGACGCGGCGAAGAGGCTGAGGATCAAGCCGAGCGAGGCGAGGAAGACGGCCAGGAGCGTCCCGACGACGATCCCGGCCGCGAGCGCCTCGTCGACGACGTCGACACCGCGGCCCAGGTACCAGACGTACGGCACCGCAACCGCGAGCGCCGCGAACCAGAGGGACAGCGCCGCCAGGAGCTTTCCGACCCCGAGCTCGAGCCGCGACACTGGCGTCAGGAGCAGGTTCTCGAGCGTCCCGCGCTCACGCTCGCCGCTCACGGCGTCCGCGGCGGCGAGCAGCGCGAGGAGGCTCCCGACGGCGATCGTCACCTGGAGCACCAGGCCGACTGCCTCTCGCTGCTCGAGGAAGTTCAGGTCGGTGTTGGTCGCGACCAGGTAGGCGATCAAGCTCAGGAGGACGCTGAACGCGAGCGTGAGCAGGAGCCCTCGCCCGCCGACCCAGAGGTCGCGAAGCTCCTGCCCGACGACGACCAACCATCCGGGCGTCGCCGGGGACGGGGCTGCGTGCTCCGAGGCGGCCATCAGCCGGCCTCGGTCATCGCCAGGAAGGCGTCGCTCAGGCGCGCGCCCTCGAGCTCGAAGGAGAGCACCGGGACACCGGCGTCGATCAGTGCCGTCAGTGCGTCGCGCACGAGGTCGTCCGGCGCCCGCCCGTCTGCTTCGACAAGGGTAAGCGAGAGCCACCCGAGCTGGCCGCCGCTGACCTCTGCGTGTTCGACCACAGGAGCGCGCGAGAGTGCGGCTGCGGCCCGCTCGGTCTCGGTGCTCGGCACCCGGAGCCTGGCGCTGCGCGGCGCGCCTGCCCGGCGGGCGACCTCCGCCACGGTGCCGTCCGCCACGAGCCGGCCCTTGTTGAGGATGAGGACGCGCGAGCAGATCTCCTCGACCTCGGCGAGGAGGTGGGTGCTGAGGAGAACGGTGGCGCCCCGTTCCCCGACCACGCGCCTGATCGTGGCCAGGATCTGACGCTGGCCGGCCGGGTCGAGCCCCAGCGTCGGCTCGTCGAGGAACAACACCCGAGGCTCGTTCACGAGCGCGCGTGCGATCCCGAGGCGCTGTCGCATGCCGCGGCTGTAGGCGCCGATCAGCGAGCTCCCGCGCTCGGCCAGTCCGACCTCCCGAAGCAGCTCGTCCGCACGCGCCCGCGCACTCGGCCGCGAGTGGCCGAAGAGCCGGGCGTGATAGGTCAGGAACTCACGCCCCGTCTGCCGCTCCGGGTAGCCGGAGCTCTCCGGCAGGACGCCGATGAGGCGGCGGATCTCGGTCGGCCTCGCCGCCGGGACGCCCGCGACGCTGAACGTCCCTCGTGTCGGCTCGAGGATCGTCGTCAGGACGCGGATCGCCGTCGTCTTCCCGGCGCCGTTCGGCCCGACGACGCCGACGATCTCGCCCGGTTCGACGCTGAAGCTCAGATCGCGCACCGCCACGAGCGACCGGTATCGCTTCGCGATCCCCCGTGCTTCAACCGCCGTCATGTCGAGGCGAAGAGCGTAGGAACGGGGCATGAGAGCGTGATGAGAGGACGTACCCTTAGTTCGTGGCGAAATCGAGCGACACGCTGGTCTTCATTCCCGCCTGGAACGAAGAGTCCAGCCTGCCCGCCGTCCTCCAGGAGCTACGCCGGGAGATCCCCGATGCGGACGTGCTGGTCGTCGACGACGGATCGACCGACCGGACGGCACACGTCGCGCGCGAGTTCGAAGCCGAGGTGCTCTCGTTCGGCGAGAACCGCGGGCTTCGCGCCGCGATCGCCGCCGGCTACGGATTTGCAACGGAGCAGGGCTACGCCATCTGCGGACGGATAGACGCCGACGGTCAGCACCCGGTGAGCGAGCTGCGCGCGCTGCTCGAGCTCGTCCGTTCGGGAAGGTGCGACGTCGCCGTCGGCTCGCGCTACGCAACCGCGAGCGGCAACGGCTTCTCGCGCGAGCGATACACGACGAGCCCGGCCCGCCGACTGGGGACGGGGCTCCTCCGTCGCTCGATGGGGATCGTGCTCGACCGCCCGTTCCATGACGCTACGAGTGGCATGTACGCCGTCAACGCGCGGGCGATGCCGATCCTGGCCCGCCCGTACACGAGCGGCGCGCCGGAGGTCGAGGCGGTGCTCCGCCTCCACCAGGAAGGGCTGCGCGTGGACGAGGTCCCGGTCGAGATGCGCGAGCGCGCAAGCGGGGAGTCGAAGCTCCAGGGCAAGAAGGCGCTCGTGCTCGTCCTCACCGTCGCGGGCACGCTCATCACCGCCGAGTACCTGCGACGCCGACGCTCATGAGCGACCTCGAGGTGGTGGCGGTCGTCGGCTACTCGCGCCGCGGCGCAACCGAGCTCCATCCCCTCTGCGCCGGCCGCCTTCGGCAGGCCGAGCGGCTCGCGTCCGGCGCGCAGGCCGTGATCCTATCCGGGCGCGGTGAGTCGGATCTGATGCGGGCAGCCTGGTCAGGCCCCGTGGTGCCGCTCTACTGCGACGAGGCGCGGACGACCGCTGACAACGCCGCGCACGTCGCGGCGAAGGCCCGCGAGCTCGGTGCGACCAGGCTCGTCGTCGTCACCTCGCGCTGGCATCGGCTTCGTGTCTGGCTCCTGATGCGGACGGCGCTGCGCGGCAGCGGCATCGAGCTCTCCGTGCAGACCGTCGACGGCCCGCGCCCGCCGCTGCTGCTCGCCCGCGAGGCCGCCTGCCTCGTGTTGCTGCCGCTCCAGCTGCCCCGCGTCTTGTAATGGAAGAGCTGGGAGGGCGAGAAGAGCTCGTCCTGCTGGCGATCCTGACCGCGATCACGGCGCTGACCGTGCTCGCGCCGGTCCTTCGCGTTCCTTACCCGATCCTGCTCGTAATCGGCGGCCTCGCCCTCGGCTTCGTCCCCGGCGTCCCGGAGCTGACCTTGCCGCCGGAGCTGGTGCTCGTCGGCGTGCTACCGCCGCTCCTCTACTCCGCCGCCTTCTTCACGAGCCTGCGCGATCTGCGGGCCAGCTTCCGGCCGATCGGGGCACTGGCCCTGGGCCTCGTCGTCGCCACCATGCTCGCAGTCGCGGTCGTGGCGCACTACGTCACGGACCTGTCGTGGTCGGCGTCGTTCGTCCTCGGCGCGATCGTCGCTCCCACCGACCCGATTGCGGCGACAGCGATCGCGCGCCGGATGGGCGTTCCGCGCCGGATCGTCACGATCGTCGAGGGCGAGAGCCTGATCAACGACGCCACCGCCCTCGTCCTGTACGGCTCGGCCGTCGCCGCAGTGGCGACGGGCGCCTTCTCGCTGTGGGAAGCCGGCCTCGAGTTCGTCCTCAGCGTCGTCGGCGGCGTCGCAATCGGCCTCGCCGTCGGCTGGGTCATCGCCTTCGTCCGCATCCGGCTCGACAACATCCCGGCGGAGATTCTGATCTCGCTCATGTCGGGGTACCTCGCGTACATCCCCGCGGAGACAGTGGGTGTCTCGGGCGTCCTCGCGGCGGTCACCGTCGGCATCTACCTCGGCTGGCGTAGTCCCGAGCTGTCCACGCCGGCGATGCGGATGCAGACCTTCGCGGTCTGGGAGACCCTCGTCTTCGTCGTCAACGTCTTGCTCTTCACGCTGGTCGGGATGCAGCTGCAGCCGATTCTCGACTCGCTGAGCGGCCTCTCTGCCGGGGAGCTGATCGGCGACGCGATCATCGTCGTGGCGGTCGTCATGGCCACTCGCATCGCGTGGGTGCTCCTGGGCCGGCACAAGTACCCGTTCGTGATCTCCTGGATGGGTATGCGCGGAGCGGTGTCGCTCGCCGCCGCGCTCGCGCTGCCGCTCGAGACCGATGCCGGGGCCCCGTTCCCCGGACGGGACCTGATCATCTTCCTCGCCTTCGCCGTCATCCTCGGGACGCTCGTCGTCCAGGGACTGACGCTGCCGAAGGTCATCAACCTCCTGGATCTCGAGGAGGACCGGACCGAAGAGAAGGAGGACACGAAGGCCCGGATCCACGCGGCCGAAGCTGCGCTCGCGCGCCTCGAGGAGCTGGCGGACGAGGACTGGGTCCGGCCGGAGACTGCGGAACGGCTCCGCGGACTCTACGACTTCCGTCGTACGCGCTTCCTCGCCCGGTTCGACACCGAGGACGACGGTGAGATCGAGCGGCAGTCGGCCGACTTCCAGCGCCTGCGGCGCGAGCTGCTCGAAGCCGAGCGAGCGGCCGTCGTCGGCTTACGCCGCGACGGCCGCATCAGCGACGACGTCATGCACAGAGTCGAGCGCGACCTGGACCTGGAAGACACTCGCCTCGACATGTAAGACAGTCGCCGCATCGGTCTCCTCGAGAAGGAAGCTCCGCGGTGCTACTGGGCCGCGGGGCGCGCAGGGCCGGCCCGGGGCGGTGCAGTGCCGGGCAATGC
>Ga0081538_10004762_pt1 | contig 12408 bp, 14 predicted proteins | sample TabmetS5T2R1_FD_71022 | JGI IMG/M metagenome (GOLD analysis project Ga0081538, IMG submission 71022) | Tabebuia heterophylla rhizosphere microbial communities from the University of Puerto Rico - S5T2R1 | ecosystem: Host-associated > Plants > Roots > Rhizosphere ...
GGGAGTCAAGCCGCCACGCGCGGTACCCCAGCACGGGCTCGGTGAGGTCGGCCGGCCGGTCCTGGGACGGGAGCGGCTCGTCCCACGAGTCGACGGCCTCCACGAGCAACTCCACTGGCTTGCCCACGAGGCACACACACAAAAGATAGGGCACGGTTCAAGCAAGATCGGGCATAGCTCGCGGGCCCAGGGAATACGCGTATCCGCATCGTTGCCGACTCGGTTCGGGCCCGGCTGGGGTCAACGAACTGCCTAGCCGCACTGATGCGCGACGGCGATGGGCTGCCCTGACACGCGTCCAACCTCGACCCGCCTGCAAAACCCGCCGATCTCAGTCACGGCGCTGCCGGTCGCGCCGCGCCGCGCCGCTGCGACATGTTCGCCGCCCGTCGTTGACGGCGGTCATCGATGTCACACCGCGAACCACGCAGCCGCCAGCACCCATCCGATCGACGCGCTCCAACGTCGCTGCGCTTGCCGCGCAGCAGCCCGTCTGCCGCCACGCCTCGATCGCCTTCGCCGCGCGTGCGATCGTAACATGTACGCGCGAATCGGCGCATCTCTCCAACGCAAGCGTTCTCATTGCGGTGGGAGGCATCCGGTGCGCGTGCGGTGGGGTGTCCGCGCCGCGTGCTCGTCGTCACGAAGCAGGAGGACTCTCGCGTCACCTGCGGAGGGCCGATCAGGCTGCCGTCTTCGCGTGATCTCGATAGCTCGCCCTTCGCCCCAGCCCACTCGCATTGGACGAGCAGCGAGCGCGACGGTCGAGAGCGCCGCTTTCGACGAATGCGAGTGCGGGCTGGCCCGGTTGTCTGTCCGCTGGCGTTCCTGCTGCTGTGTGTGTCGCGACGACTGTTGGGTCGACCTGGCCGAGGCTCAGGTGACCGCCGACGACGTGGCGGATGTGGCGGCCTCGGCGAGGGCCGCCAGCAGGGCGGCGGTGGCGGGCGGGTCGGGCGGCTCGCCGTAGGTCGCGGCGTAGACGTGTCGCTTTGAGCCCGGCAGCTCGCTCGCGACGATGCCCTCGGCCCGGTGGGCGCGCAGGGCCAGGCCCGGCATGGTCGTCACGCCGAATCCGGCGGCCACCAGCGCCTGCATCACCACCATGTCGTCGGAGACGTAGCCGATCCGCGGCTCGAACCCCTGGTCGGCGCACAGCGACAGCAGGTGGCTGCGGCATCGATCGCAGCCGGCGATCCAGGTCGCGTCGCGCAGGGCGGACAACGTCTGCCCGCCGTCCGCCGACAGCAGATAGAGCGGATCGTCGAGTAGGTGATGCAGGCGGACGCCGACCGGCTCGGCCTCGGTCTCCTCGTAGCGGAAGATGACCGCGACCTCGATTCTCCCGGAGCGCAGCAGCTCAATCGCGTCGGGCGGATGGGTGTCGGTCAGGCTGATCCGCAGACCCGGATGCCCGGCCGCCAGCGCCGCCACGGCCCTCGGCACGAGTGCCGCGATGGCGGAGGAGTAGCCGGCCAGGCGCACCCGTCCGGCGGTCAGCCCCACATGCGCGGAGAGCTCCGCGTCGGCGGCATCGATCCGTCCGATGATCTCGGCCGCGCGGTCGGCAAGCAGCTCCCCGGCCGCAGTGAGCCGGATTCCACGGCCGACCCGCTGGAGCAGTTGCGCGCCCGTCTCGGCCTCGAGCCGGGCCAGGTGGTGGGTGACCGACGGCTGGGCGTAGTGCAGCTCCTTCGCCGCGGCGGTGACCGATCCGTGGCGCGCGACGGCATCGATGACGCGCAGCCGAGTGACGTCCAGCATGCATCAACTCTACCTATGAGTCAGCACGAAACTTCGCATTGGACATATCAGTCGGTCGAGCGCAAGCTCAGCACATGACCGCGACGCAGACCCACCCCGTCAGCCAACTGACCCCGCTCGCCGCCGCCGTCCGCACCGCCGTGGACACCCACCGCGGTTGGTCGCAGACCGCGCAGCTCGTCGCCGCGCAGCTGCGCCGGCACCTGCCCACCCCGGACCTGCTGACCCCCCAGCAACGCCTCGGCTCGGCCCACGGCTACCGCAGCCACACGCTGCACGTCGAGCCCGACGGATCCTTCTCGATCGTCGCTCTGGTCTGGCGGCCCGGCCAGCTGACGCGCATCCACGACCACATGACGTGGTGTGTCTTCGCCGTCATCCAGGGCGTCGAACACGAGGAGCTGTTCGACGCCGACCTCAACCCGATCGGCCGCAGCGACAACCAAGTCGGTGACGTCAGCGGCTTCGCGCCGCCCGGGGACATCCACCGCGTCCACAACACCGGCCACACCACCGCGATCTCGATCCACATCTACGGAATCGACGTCACACGCGCGGGCACCAGCGTACGGCGCTACTACGACTGAGCCCGAGCGGCCGCACCGCTCGACCAACCGACACCAAGCAGCCTCGACGACGCGCAAGGCGACCGCCCCGATGCCGCCTCCCCGCTATCCGAACCGGCGCAACCGCGACAACGGCCGATCGCAAAGCGGACGCCCCAACACACATTCCTCGCCCCCGCCACCGCCACCACCGCCGCCCCTCGCACGGGCCGCCCAGCATGAGGCGCGGTCGATCGGCGCTGCAGTTGCCGGACGCTACTGCGGCGAAGGGAAGATCGACTCGGTGCGGCCGGCGCGCTCCTCGAGCAGCCGGTCGGCGTACCGGAGCAGAGCGACAAGGGAAACGAGCGCCGCGACGCCCCCCACGCCGGCGGCCACGCCCAGCGAGGTATCGGCGATCGCACCGAGCGCGATCGCGATCGCGCTGCCACCGACCACGCTGTTGATCACGGCGACGACCGTGGCGAAGGTAAAAAACTGCTTGCGCCCCTCGGGCGGCACCGCAGCGTTCTCGAACACCCCTCGCCCGTCGTCGTGCCCTGAGAGCAGGAAGAGCCTCGCTTGGTCGCCGGCGATCTGCTTGTAGTAGTTGCGGATCCGGTTGATCGCGACGCCGTAGCGGAAGTCCTCGGCACCGCACTCGACCACCCGCACGAAGGTGAAGACGCCGAGCACGTAGAGCGTCGGGAGCACGGTGAGGGCGAAGACATCGAAGGTGGTGCCGATCTGCGATGCCTGGCCGATGAACCCCAGCGCGACCAGGGCGCTGGAGACCGAGAGGATGTAGAGCGAGGCGCGGGAGGCGCTCTCGCTCGCGGTCTGCGAGCGGGCGCCCTGGAGCGTGAAGTGCTCGGTGGTGAGAGCGGTCAAGAGCTCCTGGCGATCCGGGGCCTCCGCCACCTCACCAACGTACCCAACGCCGACCAACGGAGATCGGAGGTCGATCAATGCCTCGCAGTCAGCGTGCACCCACCGTGTTCCCCAGCGGTCCACGCTGGTCGCCAGCTTGTGCTTTCGATGCCGGGCGATTACATCTCCTCAGACGGTCGTGCGTGACCGCAATGAACGACAAGCATGAGCAGAAGGTGGCAGTGCTGCTCGTCGACGGATGCGCGCCTGCTGAGCGAGGTTGCTGAGGCTCAATCTCGCCCCGCGGCGGCGGTCAGTGCCCGCATCAGCTCGATCGTCTCGGACCGGGACATCCCTTGATGACGGACGAGCGACCGCCAGGTCTCGAATGCGAGCGCGTGTCCGACCGCAGCTCACACGCGTCGCCAGCAGGCGCCGCGCTCGGGCCGGCCGCGGAGGATCGCATCGGCGGCCGCGTCGAGCCAATCGCGGAACGCCTCCATCGAGGATCGCAGCGCTCGGTCTTTTGACCGCCGCTGGTGGGCGGGGTCGCAGGACTTGTGGGAGCCGGCCGGAAGTTTGGGTGTCATCCGGGACTGGTGGGCTTGGCGGAAGCGATCGGTGAGGGCACGGTGAATGACTCAGGTGACGGGTTCGAGCGCCGCGGGGCCGAGCTCGCGCAGGCTGTGGTAGCAGCGCCGGGCGAGCTTGCGCGCGATGCTCATCGTGGCCCTGGTGTGCGACAGCCCGCGCGCCTTCAGTTGGTGGTAGTCGGCGTGGTCGGGGGTTTATGGCTTGCAGGCCGACTGGTCGGCCTCGTAGAGCGCCCAGCGCAGTTGCAGCGAGCCCTGCCGGGTCAGCTTCCCCAGCCGCGAGTGCTGGTCGGGGCGGTGCCCGCCGACATCGAGGCCGGCGCAGCGGACCGCCTTGCGCGACGCCGATAGGCGCGACACATCGCCCAGTTCGCAGACGATGCTGGTTGCGGTGACCGGCCCGATGCCGTAGTGGCGCATCCGCTCCTGGCAGCCCGGCTGGCGGCGCGCCAGCGTCCGGATGTCGCGCTCGAGCGGGGCCAGCTGGCGGTCGAGCGCGTCGATCATCGCGAGCGCCACCTCGATCCGCTCGCGGGCCCCGTCGGGCAGCTCGAGCTCTGCGAGGAAGGCGCGCCCGCCGACGCGCAGCAGCTGATCCGGCACGCCGACGATGCCGTGGTGAAACAGCGTTGCCTGGATGCGCTGCAGCCAGCTGGTGCGCTCGTCGACGAGCGTCTTGCGCAGCCGGGTCCGGGTGCGCCATTCGCACACGTGGGCGGCTGGGATCCAGGCCTCGGGCAGCCGGCCCTCCGCCAGCAGCGTGCGCAGCCAGCGGGCGTCGGCGCGGTCGGTCTTGGCGCCCCGCTTGTTGCCGCGGCGCGCTCGCGTCTCGGCCGTCTCGGGGAGGTGCACCCCGGCGCCCGCCTCTCCGTGCGCCTCGCATACGAACAACCAGCCGGTGGAGGCCTCCACTGCCAACCTCGACCCGCTCGCCCGGGAAGCGGCCGACCCCGGCGCCGCACGACCTCAGGCGTGGCCTGGATCCGGCCGCGATGGACCTCGCCAGTCACCCGGTTGAGAGCGTCGAAGGTGATCTGCGCTCTGTGCACGTCAAACCCGGCTACGATCGCTATTGGGGCCTCCTCTAAAGCTCCGACAGTTGTCACTTCGCGCGAGTGTCTCGCGCTGAGCGGGAGGCCCCGGTTCATGCCATCTCCTCGACGAGGCGGGACCGGCGCGCCGGGCGGATCATGACCTCCTTGTCGAATCCCAGGCACGCCATTCGTCGTGCAAGTAACCGGGGACGATGCCCAACATCTTCAAAGGAGGAACACGTGGCTCAGTACCTGCTCTCCGTCCACAACGTTGCGGGCGAGGCGAGCGAACCGATGACCGACGAGCGGACGCAGAACTTGATGCGAAAGATCGGCGAGCTTGAGGAAGAAATGACTGAGGCCGATGCGCTGGTCTACTCCGGCCGCTTGGCCGACGCGGATGCCGCCGCCGTCGTCCGGGTCGAGCGCGGCGAGGCCATCACTACCGACGGGCCGTTTGCCGAGACCAAGGAGCAGATCGGTGGCTTCTACATCGTCGACGCCAACGACCTCGAGGAAGCGCTGTCGTGGGCGGCGAAAACCTCGGCGTGCGTTGGACGGCCGATCGAGGTCCGGCCATTCGTGGGGCTCCGCAGCGCCTGACTGGGTGGCGGATTTGGGCTATCGCGGCCGAGTTCGAGCGGATCAGCTTTGGCTGGAGGGTGCGCAGTTTGGCCATGCGGTGGGCAGGAGGGCGCCTTCCGTTGTTGCGCCAGGACTCCCGCCATGACGATTAGCGAGCGCAGGTCGGGAGTGCTCCTTGTCGACGCGGGCAGTTGCGGTGCGACCGAGGCCGAGCTGGCATCGACCAGCTAGAGATGGAGTCGGGTGCTGGCGGGGATCATCGGCGTCTTGCGGCCGTGGACGGTGGCGATGATCTCGGCGTTGTCGATGCCTTGCAGATAGATGGAGGTGACGCCGAGGTTGGTATGAGCGGGACGCTCGCGTGGGCGAGTTCGACGGCGTGGACGTGGCGGAGCTGGTGGGGCGAACCGCCGCCGCACTCCGGCCTTCGAGGCGACGCGCCGCAACTGAGTCGCTGGCCCAGGGCCCGCCGCGGGTGGGGCCGTCGATCACGCACAGCAGCGGGCCGACCGGCAGCGTCACGCGGAGCTCGAGCCAGGGCCGGAGGTGGTCCCAGCCTCAGGGGTCCATGCCGACCTCGCGGCGGCGGCCGCCCTTGCCGTGGCGGACGAGCACCGATCCGGCGCGGCGCTCGAGGTCGTGCTCGGTGACGGTGAGCGCCTCGGTGACGCGCAGCCCCGGCGCGCCAGAGCAGCACGATCAGCGCCCGCATGCAGGCGCCGTGGGCGCCGTCGCCGGCCTGGCGGATGACGCGACGATCTCCTCGACCGAGGGCGGGTCGGGCGGGTAGCGCAGCCCCTTGTTGCGCGGCGGGCGCCCGGCCAGATAGCCGGCCAGGGTGACGGGGGCGCGACGGCGGTGGGCGGCATTGAGCAACCGCACGGATATGGAACCTCCTCTGTGGACGGTGTCCTCGCCCGCGAACTACAGATCTGATGAGGTTGGCCAACAGCGTTCGAGCAGGCGTCTTCAGCCGGTGGGCCCTCGACTGTGCTCGGCTAGATGTGCACGGTCTGCTGTGCGCGTCTGATCGCCGTTTCGCTCTTCGCTCGTCGGTGTGCTTGTTGGACGACCTGGGGCCGGCCCGAAAAGGCCGGCCCCAGCACACGGCCGGTTGGAGGGTGGGGCTAGCGGGCGATGCGCACCCTGCCGGCATTCCGCTCGAGCTGCCGGCGGCCGCGCGCGTCGGTCGCCTCCACCTCGGCGGTCAGGGTCTGGCCGGCCAGGCTCTCGTCGAGCCGCAGCGCCAGCCGTGCGCTGACCGACTTGTCCTTGTGGGCGAGGCGGCTCTGCCTGCCCAGCAGGTCGACGGCGCCGTCGGCGGTCATGCGGCCGCCGCGCGGGCGGATCTTGACTTCGCCCACCGTCCGGCCCTCCTCGGCGACCAGCCGCAGCTCGACCTTGCGCAGCTGCTTCCAGGCCACCGGGTGGCGCCAAGAAAACCGCAGCCGCGCGGTCTCGCCGGCCTTGGCCTGCGCGGCCTTGGGCGTGAGGCGCAGGACGCCGACCTGGACCCGTTCGCAGCCGGTGACGCGGTTCTCGTCGGCGTCGCGCTCCAGGGTGTCGGTGTTGTCGCCGCAGTTGACGTTGTCGATCTGGCCGTTGCGGGCGAAGATCACGTCGTTGCCCGTGCCACCCACGATGCCGTTGTTGCCGGCGCCGGCAAACAGCGTGTCGTTGCCGCCCAGGCCGTCGATGTTGTCGCCGTCGCCGAAGCCGTTGATCGTGTTGGCCTGGCCGTTGCCGATCAGATCATCGGGGAAGTCGGTGCCGGAGATGTGCTCGAAGGTTCCGCTCACGTTGTCCTGCTCGCCGCTGGCGCCGTCGTTGCGCGTCCCGTCGAGGGACACGTCCACGCCGCTGCTGCGCAGGGCGTAGAAGACAAGGTCGCCGGATCCGTCACCGCCGCTGAGCGTGTCGCGGCCGTTTGGGGTCGAGGCCTCGTCGATGATGTCGTCACCGCCCCGGGCGCCGATCACGTCGTTGCCGTTCAGGCCCCGGAACGTCTCGCTGCGGTCGGACCCGAACAATGTGTCGTCGAAGTTCGACCCCGCGATGATCTCGACGTCGGCGCCGATGCCCTCGGCCCCCTGCTGCGCGAGCCCCACCGCCTCGGGATCGGCGACGCCCAGCTCGCGGCCGATCCGGATCGCCTCGACCGCTCGCTGCAGCGCCTCGGCCGGATCGGAGCGCGAGTGCCGCAGCAAGCCTCCCTCTACGAGCATGACCATGCCGTGCTCGGGGCACGTCCGGCGGCCGTCCAGCAGGCTTCGCGCTCGCTCGAGCCAGCCGGAGGCCACCGCGTCCTCGCCGCGGAAGTCGAGGAAGTCCGCCGCCACCAGCGCCGCCATCCGCGCCGCGCCCTGAATGTCCCCAGCCGCCCGGTGCGCGCGGTACGCGGCCTCACGGGCCTTGAACGTGAGATCCATGTCGCCGAGCCACCAGGCCGCCCAGCTGAGGCCCTCCCACGCCTCCGCCGACTCCTCCTGCGCGAGGCCAGCCTGGAAGTAGTCCCGCGCCAGCGCCCACTCGCCTTGCGCGAGCGCGGCCGTGCCGGCTGCGATCGTATCGTCGAGGCTCGAGCGCTTGACCGTCATCGTCGAAGGACGCCTGCAGCAAGTCTAAGGCGCCCCCGGCAGCGCAGCTCGACAGCGCTGGATTTCGACGCACGGAGCACCGACCAGTCGGGCGCTGGGTTCCACAGATGCAGAGGGCCGGTGCCGCATCCCCACGCCCAGCTGCTCGAGGTTAGCGCTGCCGTTCGCGTGAGTATTGCCACAGCGCCTTGTCGAGCACTCTCATAGTTACTCCGGCTTGCGATGCGAGGTTGCGGCAGGCGTCGACGTAGGCGAGCCAGTAGTCGATCGTGTAGGCGGGCTGCCGAGGTTGACCAAGCGACTCGAGCGCCCGCCAGTCGATGATCGGGTATCGATCCGGAAACGCGAAGTGCAGCAGCACGGATGCCGTAGGCGGATTGACACCCCTGAGGGCGCACAGCGCGGCCATCCGCTCGGACTCGTCCTCCATCGCGAACGCCACTCGGGTCATGCCCTCGACGAATGCGGCGGTGTTCTCCGCTACGCGGCTCCTGCTCCGCACGGTCTTCCACGCGCAGATGAGCACTAGCTCTGTCTTGGTGTAGTAGCCGCGCCGCCGCGCCGAAGCGCCTGCCGTCGCGACCTGGTGGTCGGAATCGAAGTCGAATCGTTCGGCCAGCGCCGGGATGTCGCCGACCGGGAACTGGAGCCGGAAGGGGGCCATCCCTGCCATGTTTCCACGCTCCTCTGACGCCCACGCGCGATCGACTCAGCGGTCGAGGGGCAGCCCTGAAGCGACGTCGGAGCAAACATGATCTCGCGACCGTTGACCAGCGCAGCCCGCCACGCCGGCTGCTCGACAAACTCTCGCACGGCTCGCCTGGATGGCGCTGCTCCTCGACGACTCTGGGACCCGGCAGCTTGCTGCGCCTCCGGATGAGCAGCAGCGAGCCGGACCGCTACTCCCTTCACGCGAGAGGAGAAGCGAATTTCGATGCGCGAGCTCGTCCGCTGGCGGACCCGTGCTGGCGCCAATCTCCTCGAGCAGGCCGTGCGAGTATCGGCGCTGTCAGCCTTCGAGCGTTCCCCAGCTCTGGATCAGGGTGAAGGTCGTACCCCACCTGCCGGGCTCGGCCAACTCGCCTTCGGCCGCACGGCGCAGCGAGACGAGCTCGTCCTCGCTCAATGTCTCAAGCAGCCGCGACTCCAGCGCGACGCTGAACTGAAGCGGTAGGCGCAAGTAGGGGTGGCCTGGTTTGAGCGCGATCACGTGCGCGTCGAGCTCCGGCTCCTCAATACCGATCTTGCGGAGCAGTTCGGGAAGTTCGCGGCCCGCCTCGCCGCCGACGGCGGCAAAGATCTCCGATAGCAGCTGGATCAGTCGCTCGGCCGCGGGCGCTCGGGGGTTGAAGTGCCACGAGCCCAGGTCCCACTCCTCCAGAACCAATGAGCCACCGGGCCTGAGTAACCGCCGGTGCGAGGCCACCTGCTCGGAGCCGCGTCCGAGCGGCGCGATCAGGTAGCGAGCATGGACGAGATCGAAAGACCGGGGCTCCAACTTGCTGTCGAATACATCATCGACGACGAGTTCCACGTTCGAGATCCCTTCTGTCTCCAGAAACGAACGCGCGGCACCGAGCAGGCTCTCGTCTATGTCGGTGCCCACCACCTCGCCGGAGGCGCCGACCCACGCAGAGAGGATTCGAAGCCAGCCCAGGGCGCCGCAGCCGACGTCCAGGGCGCGTCCGCCGGATCCGTCGCCGATCCTTGCGATGAGCTGCCGCCCGCTGGGTTCCCACACGCGTGACTGCAGCTGCAGGCGCTCCAACTCCGATGGCTGGTCGGCCAGCAGGTACTCCTCGGGCGACACCCCCGCAGTATCTTCCTGCTCGCCAGCGGGAGGCAAGCCCGCCCGGCCGAGGCTGAGCCGAGCGGGCGATGGCCAGTACCGTCCGGGGCCGCCCCGGCCCGCGCCCACGGAGGTTTCAGCTGAGCTGCTCGGCCAGTCCGATGATGATGCCCTCAGGGCCACGCAGAAAGCAGAGCCGGTAGATGTCCTCGTACTGCGCGATCTCGCCGACGAGTTCGGCACCGTGTCCGCGCAGGCGGGCAACGACATCGTCGATGTCGTCGACACTGAACATGATGCGGCGTATGCCCAGCGTGTTCGCCGGCGCGTTTTCCGGCTCGGCTCTGACCGCCGGCGGCGTGTGGAACTTCGCCAGCTCAACCCGGCCGTGGCCGTCCGGGGTCCGCATCATGGCGATGTCGGTGCGGACGTCGTTGAGCCCGACGACGTGGTTCACCCAAGGCCCCTCGTTCATCGCCTCGCCTTCCAGCTCCATACCGAGTTCGGCGAAGAACGCTTTGGCAGCCTCGAGGTCGTCGACAACGATGAGAACGTTGTCCATCCGCTGAATCGTCATAGGTCTCCTCGTGTCGTGGGCCGCGCCTGCCGTGGCCCTTCACCTGGCGAGCGGAGCCGGTCAGAGCTTCTCGACATGGAAGCACTGATCTAGCTGACCATCGCGTAGCGGGACCCCTGGAGGGGTTGAGTTGGCCGGCAGTCCTCTGCATGCGCCTGCGCACGCGCGCGGCCGACGTCGTCCGGGCTGTCGGGATCCCGGAGGACGAGTCCCGACGGTGCCCGGCGAGGACTACCGAGAGTAAGCGATCCGGCGCCCGGAGCAGGCGCGGTCTAGGAAGTCGCCGAAGTTCAGTTGCTCGACATCGACGCCTCGCCGGCTGATCCGGTGGCTGCAGGCGGCGGTGCGCCCTGATTGAGGACGGTCGCGCCGAACGGCTGGACCGACTCGTTGAACGTCGAGATGACCTCTGACTGCGAGAAGAAGCCGACGACCTTGACGGTCTCGCTGCAGACGTTGGCGACGGCGTGCGGCACCATCGCCGGGATGACCGCGAGCTCGCCGGCGCTGAGGCGCCTGCGCTCGTCGCCGACCTGGGCCTCCGCGTCTCCTGCGACCACGTAGAGGATCTCCTCGGCGCTGTCGGTGTGCTCGGCCAGCCGGTTACCCGGCTCGATCTCGAAGTAAACGGCCGCACTGTCGGCCGATCCGGCCCACTTGTTGAGCGGGAACGTCACCCGCACGCGTGTGTGTTCCGGGTCGCTGTCGAACCAGCCCTGCATCAGTTCGAGTTCGCTGGTCTTGGCCGTCAGCATGCTCGCTCTCCTTTGACTGAACACCTCTGCTCGATGGAATGACCCTACAGACGCTACCTTGACCTGTCAAGATTGATCGCACATCGATGTCTACGCAAAGTGACACCGGCGCGCGGCGCCCCTATCGCAAGCGCCGCCGCGCCCAGCTCGAGGCCGAGACCAGGCTGCGGATCACCGAGGCCGCGGTCGACCTGCACGGATCGGTCGGCCCGGCCAGGACGACGATCAGCGCCGTCGCCGACCGCGCCGGCGTTCAGCGCGCCACCGTCTACCGGCACTTCCCCGACGAGCAGGCCCTGTTCGACGCCTGCTCGTCGCACTGGATGGCGCGGCACCCACTGCCCGATCCGGCGCGGTGGGGGGAGATCGAGCACCCCGCTGAGCGGCTGCGGGTAGCGCTAGGGGAGCTCTACGAGTGGTACGAGCAAGGCGAGTACATGCTTGAGAGGACGACCCGCGACGTCGCCCTGGTGCCCGCGCTACGGCCGTCGATAGAGGGTTTGCACGGCTGGCTCGGCGCAGCCGCCAACGCAATCCTTCGCGGCCGGCCACAGCGCCGCTCGGGCGGCCGACCCCAGCGCGCCGCGGTCGGGCACGCCTTAGCGTTCGAGACTTGGCGGTCGCTCGCGATCCATCAGGGGCTGACCCGGGCCGAGACGATCGAGCTGATGGTGGCACTCGCCGTCGCCGCAGACCAAGCTTGAGCCTCAGCGAGCTCGCTGGGTCGCGTTTCCTCCGTCCCGGCGTCGCGTACGCTCGCTATCGCAATGCGCGATGAGCGACGCTCGTACCCGATAGGCGGGGCGCTCTCGCGTGTGCCTCAACTCACCAGTCACGTCCGGCCGTGGGCGTCGCGGTACTCCTCGGCGACGACGAACTCGTTCACCCACCGCTTCGGCACCGCCCCGAGGGCGCTGGCATCTCGTAGCGCGACCTCCGGATCACCCGCTCGGGCCATCTCGACGCCCTCGCCGACACCCTCCCACTCATCTACCGGGGCGAACTCGGTGACGTCGAGCAACTCCGGATCGCACGGATCAAACACGTGGTGCAGCCCGACGACGAAAGCGCCGTCATGCGGGTACACCGAGAGCCACCGCACGGTCGGTTGGCCTCCATGCGACTCCGCGGAGAGGAGCTGCTCGACCGTCTTGCCGCGACCAAGGGCAGCGACAGCTTCCAGCCATGCGGCCCGAAGCGCAAATAGGCGCAACGGTTGGCAACTGTTTTTTGGCTCGTTTTCGCCGTTTTCGCGGGCAGCGGGCGCGGAACGTTTGCGCCCTTTTGCGCCCCCGTTGC
>Ga0081538_10004763_pt1 | contig 12403 bp, 8 predicted proteins | sample TabmetS5T2R1_FD_71022 | JGI IMG/M metagenome (GOLD analysis project Ga0081538, IMG submission 71022) | Tabebuia heterophylla rhizosphere microbial communities from the University of Puerto Rico - S5T2R1 | ecosystem: Host-associated > Plants > Roots > Rhizosphere ...
CGCGAGGAGTACTTTTACTTCGACCAGAGTGGCAACCTGAATGCCGTGCGCTGGAACGACTGGAAGGTTCACTTCGCCGTGCTCGAGGGCAACATCGCGACCGGCACGCGGGATGTCACGGGTTGGCCGACCATCGTCCACCTGCGCGCTGACCCCTATGAGCGGGCGCCACACGAATCAGGGATGTACATCCGTTGGTATGCCGACAACATGTGGCTGTTCGTACCGATCCAGCAGAAGATCAAGGAGTTCTTCACAGATTATGAGAAGTACCCGTCGCAGGCGGGCAGCGGCCTGAACGCCGCCGGTGTCAACTACCAGATGCTCAGAGCCGCTGAGGCCATGAAGCGACTGCAGCAGTTGGAAAACGTCGCACCGCCGCGGAACTGATTGCCATCGACGCAAAGAGGGGTGCCCGGCGGCAAAACGATACATTTGCCGCCGGGCAAGCACATGTTTGTCTTCACCTTCGATCATGCCTAGCTGTGCGACCGCAATGCTTTTGTAGTGGTCGGGTGCAGACAACCCCGCGCACCCACCAGCTACGTAAAGCCGTGCACAGGAGGGCGGGCGAACGACATGAAGGAAACCGAGATATGTATGGTTTTTTGGCGCCTTAAAGGCCCTAGCCGGAGTTGCGGAGGGATACTATGCCCGCTCGAGACCAGATCCTCCAGCTGCAGCAGCGCATGGGCGAGTCCATCATCGGCCAAGAGCAGGTCATCGAGCGCCTGCTGCTGACGCTGCTGGCGAACGGCAATCTGCTCCTGGAAGGCCTGCCCGGTCTGGCCAAGACGCGTGCGGTTAAGAGCCTGGCACGCCACCTGGAGTCCGAGTTTCGCCGCATCCAGTTCACCCCCGACCTATTGCCGTCGGACGTCACCGGCACGGAGGTCTATTACGACGAAGGCGGCAAGGGGAGCTTCCAATTCCAGGCCGGGCCCATCTTCGCCAACCTCGTGCTGGCCGACGAAATCAACCGCGCCCCGGCCAAGGTGCAGGCGGCCATGCTCGAAGCCATGGAGGAGCGCCAGGTCACGGTCGCCGGCAAGACGCACAAGCTGCCGAAGCTGTTCATGGTGCTGGCGACGCAGAACCCGATCGAGCAGGAGGGCACCTATCCCTTGCCTGAGGCGCAGCGCGATCGCTTTCTCCTGCACGTCATGGTGCGCTATCCGAGCGACCCCGATGAGCTCCAAGTCATGCGCCTCGTCCGTGGGGAGGAGACGGAACCTGCGAGCGGGGCTGCGAAGACCGAAGTCATCCCACAGCAAGCTGTCTTCGCTGCCCGGGCTGAGGTTCATCAGATCGGCGTGGCCGAAGCGGTCGAGCGCTACATCGTCGCGCTCATCGCCGCGACACGCCGCCCTGAGGAGTTCGGCAAAGATCTCCAGCGCTGGATTCACGTCGGCGCCAGCCCGCGCGGCACGCTGGCTCTCGACATGGTATCCCGCGCCCACGCCTGGCTGAACGGCCATGACCATGTCACCCCGGATGATGTACGTGCAGTCGTGCACGACTGCCTGCGGCACCGGCTCATCCTGAGTTACGAAGCCAACGCGGATGGCCTGAGCGCAGACGACGTCATCAACGAAGTGGTGAAACAAGTAGCGGTGGCATGAGGTATGACTGATGAATGAATCCATTCTGCCATCCATCCGCCCTTCCGGTCCACCGCCCCAGCCAGGCGTGTATGCGGATTTGGCTGAGTTGGTACGGCTGAAATTTCGCACCGGAGGGTTCTCCTTTCTGCCGCGTCAGCCGGTGCATTCCATCCTGGCCGGCCGCCACGCCTCACGGCTGCGCGGGCGCGGGCTGAACTTTGAGGAGATCCGCCGCTACCTGCCCGGCGACGACATCCGCAACATGGACTGGCACGTCACCGCCCGGACCCGCGAGCCGCACGTCCGCGTCTATACCGAGGAGCGCGACCGGCCCGTGCTGCTCGTCATCGATCAGCGCCAGAGCATGTTCTTCGGCAGCCGCCGCGCCATGAAGTCCGTGGTCGCGGCGGAGGCGGCGGCGCTGGCGGCATGGCGCGTCTTGCAGGCCGGCGATCGCGTCGGCGCGCTGGTATTCGATGATACGGACGTGGTGGGGATCGCGCCGCAGCGCAGTGAGCAGCAGGTATTGCGCATCTTCGAAACGGTGGTGCAGAAAAACCACGCGCTGCGCGTCGACCAGGGGCACAGGGCGAATCCGGCGATGCTTAACCGTGTCTTGGTACAGACGTCGCGCGTGGCGGTGCACGATTTTCTCGTGTGTCTGATCGGGGATGCCACGGGCGCAGACGCGGAAAGTGTGCGGCACATCACCCTCATCAGCGCACACAACGACGTCCTCAGCCTCTTCATCTATGACCCACTCGAAGCTGCGTTACCGGACGCCGGGCGGCTGGTGATGGCTGAGGGCGAGTTGCAGACGGAGGTGGATACCTCAGATCGCGGCCTCCGGGAGCGCTATCAGCGCGAGTTCGAGCAGCGCCTCGCCCGGATCCACGAGCTGTCACGGCAACGACAGATCCCGGTCTTGCCGTTAAGTACCGCAGAACCCGTACAGGCGCAGCTTCGCGCCCTTCTGGGGGCGAGACAGCGGGGGAGAAGGCCGTGAGGGACAGCGAGAGTATGAGCCTGCCAGCTGCTGCCTCCGTTGACCCGACCAACCTGGAGAACCTGTACGACATCGTGACGCCGCCGCCCGTGCCGTGGTGGCCGCCCGCGCCGGGGTGGTTCGTCGTAGGCGGTGTCGTGCTGGTGCTCATTGCCCGGGTCGCCTGGCGTGCGTGGAAACGCCGGCAGGCCGCCGCGTATCGGCGCGCTGGCCTCGCCGAATGGCAGCGGCTCAAGGTGATGGCTGCCGATCCTAGGCAACGCGAGGCGGCGTTACGGCAATTGCCAGAGCTGATGAAACGCACGGCGCTCGCCGCCTTTCCGCGGGAAGAAGTGGCACCGCTGAGCGGCTCGGCATGGCTGCGATTCCTCGACCGCACAGGGCACACCGATGCGTTCACGCACGGATGCGGCCAGCTCTTGCCTGACTTGTCCTACAACCCGCAGGCGACCGCTGACCTTGACGCCGCGACGGTGGAAGCGCTGTTCGCAATCGCGCGCCGCTGGATTCGCGGTCACTCCACGGCCGCGGCCGCGACAGCGACTGCAGACTGAGGCCATTGCCATGCTGACGCTCGCCTACCCCTGGCTGCTGGCGCTCGTCGTGCTGCCGTTGCTCTTGCACTGGTTGCTGCCAGCCTACCGGCAGACGAAGACCGGCGTGGTCGTGCCGTTCCTCAACCGGTTGGGGGCATTAACCGGGCGGCAACCGGCTCCCGGCGCCGTCGCGGTGAGGCCACCGCTGATGCAGCGGGTGTGCCTCTGGGTGATTTGGCTCTGTATCGTGCTAGCGCTGGCCCGTCCGCAGTGGCTGAAAAAGCCAATGACCAAGACACTGCCGACGCGCGACCTGCTGCTGGCGGTGGACCTCTCCGGGCCGATGGAGACGCGGGACTTCACCGACGCGGCAGGTCAGCGTGTCGATCGGCTCACCGCCGTGAAGGGGGTGCTCGACGACTTCCTGGTGCGACGTCAGGGCGATCGTGTCGGGCTGATTTTCTTCGGCTCGGCGGCGTTCGTGCAGGCGCCGTTTACCGAGGACCTCGACGCCTGCCGGGCGCTGCTGGACGAGGCACAGGTGCGGATGGCCGGCCCCAAGACCGCGTTCGGCGATGCCATCGGCCTGGCGATCACCGTCTTTGAACACGACGAAGGCGTGCGCGATCGCGTCCTCATCGCCCTCACCGACGGCAACGACACCGGCAGCCAGGTGCCGCCCGTCAAGGCGGCGGAGATCGCCCGTGACCGGAAGATCACCATCCACACCGTGGCCGTGGGCGACCCGACGGCGGCGGGCGAAGAGAAACTCGACGAGGAGGCGCTCAAGGCCGTGGCCGCGACGACGGGAGGCCGCTACTCGCATGCCAACGACCGGTCGGCGCTGGCGGCGATTTACGCACAGCTTGACGCCCTGCGTACGCGCGAGGCGCAGACCGTCAGCCATCGGCCGCGGCGTGAGTTGTTTCACTGGCCGCTGGGCGTCGGACTGCTCTTGAGCCTGGGTTATCACCTGGCGTGGGCCGTGCGCGCCGGCCTTCGCCGAAGTCCCCGCCCGTCTGCCACAAGCCCGGTGCCCGCAACCCTGGCGGCAACCCTTCCGGTGGCGACAGGGTTGAGCCAGTTTCACTTCCTGCGTCCGTGGTGGCTGCTGGCACTGGTGCCGGTGCTGTGGCTGGTCTGGATGATCCGCCGTCACCAGGACGCGGCGCGGCCCTGGCGTGGGGTGATCGCGGACCACCTGTTGCCACACCTGCTCGCCGAGGGGGGCCCAGGCGCCGTCTGCAACCCGTCCATCTCTTATTGCCCAGCTGGCTGCTGGCGACGGTGGCGCTGTCGGGCCCGACGTGGCAGCGCGAACCGGCCCCCTTTGCCGACGACGAAGCGGCTCTGGTGATCGCCGTCGAGGTCACGCCGACCATGCTGGCGCAGGACATCCAGCCGTCGCGGCTGGCACGCGCGGCGCAGAAGATCCACGATCTGCTGGCCCAGAGGCCCGGCATGCGCACGGCCCTGGTGGCCTATGCCGGCAGCGCGCACCTGGTGATGCCGCTGACCCGCGATGCCGACCTCATCGCGCGCTTGGCCGCAGAGCTCTCCCCGGCCATCATGCCGGTGGAAGGCGACGTCCCCGCCGAGGCGCTGGCACTCGCGGAGGAGCAACTCGGCAAAGCCGGGCTCCGCGGCTCTATCCTGCTCACCACCGACGGCGTGCCGACCGCGCAGTTGCCGCCACTCGCGGCGTATCGCAAGCGTGGCGGGGTCCCCATCCAACTCCTCGCGGTAGCCGCCCCCCCGGGCGTCACGGCTCCCCCCGACAGCCCGCCGGCGCCAGCCCTGGACCGCGCGGCCTTAGACAACGCGGCCGACGCCCTGGGCGCTACGCTGACCGTCGTTTGCCCGGACGACCGCGACGTGCGGTGGCTGGCCCGTCACACTGGCACGAGCCTGGTCAGCGCCTCGGCCGCACAATCCGGTGAGCGCTGGAAGGACATGGGCTACTGGCTGGTGTTTGGCGTCGCCGCGTTGGCGCTGATGTGGTTCCGGCCCGGTTGGTCGGTACAATGGTCATGAGGGCGCCGCGATGAGAGCCCTCTTGCAGCCCAAAACCCTTCTCAGAGCCGCGCTGGTCCTCGCGCTCGTCGGCGCCAGCGCTTGGGCGTGGAAGTCCGCCAGCGGCTCGTTCGCGAACCTCTGGCTGACCCCGGATCACCAGGGTGCGCGGCTGATGGCGGGGCAACGCTATACCGAGGCGGCTCAACGTTTTCGTGATCCGCTCTGGCAGGGGACGGCGCTGTACCGCGATGGCCAATTCAAGGAAGCGGCGGCAGCGTTCGCCCGCGTCGACTCGCCGGAGGCAACCTTCGACCGCGGCAACGCGCTCCTGATGCACGGCAAGTACAGCGACGCCATCGCCGCCTACGACGGCGCCCTGCAACGGCGTCCGGACTGGCGTGAGGCCAAAGCCAACCGCGACCTGGCGGAAGCCCGGCGCAAGATGCTGGAGCCACCGGAGGATGACGCGGGTGGTATGGGCGGACAAATAAAGCCGGACGAGATCATCTTCGATGACCGTCCGCAGCAGTCTGAGGGCTCAAAAGAGGTGGAGATGGCCACCGGCGGCCAGATGTCCGACGAACAGTTGCAAGGGCTCTGGCTGCGGCGCGTGCAGACGAAGCCCGCCGATTTCCTGCGCGCCAAATTCGCCTATCAGCTCAGCCGTCGACAAGGGGAGAAGCCGCAGCCATGAACGGTCAGCACGCCAGGCGCGCCATCTGGCTTGTCTTCCTAGCCATCCTCGTGCCGTGCGCTGCCATTTCACCGCCACGCGCACCACTGCCATTCGTCGAGGAGGGGCGGGGAGGGGGGCCGCGTCATCGACAGGGCATTGATGGCATGTGGTACTTAGCGTACGGCCCCTCGCAGGCCGACGCGGCGGAGCCGGTGCTGCTGCGGGCCAGCCTCGCCGAGCCGGGACCGGTACTGGTGGGGGAGCGGGTGACGATCCGGGTTGAATTGCTGACGACGACCACATTTGCCAGCGCCCCGGTGTTCGAACTCCCGACGATTCCCGGGGCACTGTTGATGAAGATCGAAGACCGTCCCGTGCTCGGCACCGAGCAGCTCGATGGCGACAGCTATACGGTACAGCGCCACGAACTCGCCCTCCTCACCATGCGACCGGGTGTGGCCCGGGTGCCGCCGTTCACCGTCCGATTCGAGTCTCCACCGCGTTTCGGCGAGCAGCCGGTCGAACATCGCCTCACCACGCCGGCGCTCCAGGTCGAGGCCCATCCGCCCCCCGGAGCCGAGAACCTGCCAGGCGTGATCGCCACTCGCGAGCTCCAGGTGCGTCAGACCTGGCAGCCACCACCCCAGAAGGCCCGCCCGGGCGATGCGTTCACCCGTATCGTCACGCTGACGGCGCCGGATGTGCCGGGCATGGTATTTCCGCCGCTGCCGCTCACCAAGGTTGACGGTCTGGCCGTCTATGCGAAACCGCCGGTCGTGCGGGATCGGGTCGAGCGCGGCGACTTCACCGGGGAACGGATCGAGACGGTCACATACGTCTGCGAGCGCCCCGGCCGGTACACCTTGCCAGCGCTGGTCATTCCCTGGTGGGACCTGAAGAATCGGACGTTGAGGCAGGTCACCCTCCCGGCCGTGACCCTAGAGGTGGACCCCGGTCCTGTGTCGAGTGCTGACGCGGCTACACTTGACGTTGAGGCATCCGGGAGCCCGTGGCTGTGGTGGGTCGGAGGCCTCGTGCTCCTGCTCGCTGCGGCAGGGGCGGCGGTCTGGTTCAAGCGCGATATGCTCCTGGTGGCATGGGGACACAGGCAAGCCCGGCGTCAAGCGAGCGACGCTCGCACGTTTGCGCGTCTGCTCGATGCCTGTCGGGCGAGCGACGCCAAGGCGGCATATAATGCGCTGCTCCGGTGGCTGGATTCTACCCATCATGGCCCTGACGCAGCGACCATCGAGCGCTTTCTGGCCAGCCACCCGGATGCGGAACTACGCCTGCACGTGGAGGCGCTACAAGAGTCCGCGCTGGGCCGAGGAACGCCATGGAACGGCGCAGCGTTGGCTGACGCCTTGCGCCGAGCCCGGCGGCAACATACGCCGCAGAGCTCAACCGGTGGCGAGGGGCGACTGCCGGCCTTGAACCCGCCCCAGGTCGGTATCCTGCTCGTCATGGCGCTCTTTGCATGGCACAGCGGGGGAGCGGTCGACGCCGCAACCGCCGTGGCGGATCCGACCTACGTCGGCGGCCAGTCCTGTGTCGCCTGTCATCCACACGAGGCAGCGCTGTGGAAGGGCTCCGACCACGCCCTCGCCATGCAACCTGCCAACAACTCCACGGTCCTCGGCAACTTCGATCACGCCACCTTCGAGAAGGACGGCGTGACCTCGACGTTCTTCAGGCGTGATGGCGAATACTTCGTGCGCACCGATGGGCCGGATGGTCAACTGCACGAGTATCAGATCGCGTATACGTTCGGCGTGGACCCGCTGCAGCAGTATCTCATCGCCTTCCCGAACGGGCGGTATCAGGCCCTGAGCATCGCCTGGGATAGCCGCCCTGCCGCCGCGGGGGGCCAACGCTGGTTCCACCTCTATCCTCACGAGACGATCGACCACCGCGACACCCTGCACTGGACCGGCGCGCTGCAGAACTGGAACTTCATGTGCGCCGACTGCCACTCCACCAACGTGCAAAAGAACTACCGCCTGGCGGAGGACCGTTACGAGACCACGTGGTCGGACATCAATGTCTCCTGCGAGGCCTGTCACGGGCCCGGTTCCCGTCACGTGGAGTGGGCGAGAGACGCGCCGCACGGCGGCACCACTCCCGATCCCACACGCGGACTGGTCGCCCCACTCAAGGACACATCCGGCGGCGGCTGGGCATTTCCGCATGGGGAGGCGATCGCGCGACGGACGAAGCCGCTGTCGTCGCGAGCGGAGGTGGAGACGTGTGGCCGATGCCATGCCCGGCGCGCGCAGCTCTGGGGCGAGTATCAGCCCGGCCAGCCCCTGGCGCAGAGCTATCGGGTGGCGCTTCTGGATGAATCGCTCTACCACGCCGATGGTCAGATCCGCGACGAGGTGTACGAGTACGGGTCGTTCTTGCAAAGCAAGATGTATCAGGCGGGCGTCACCTGCTCGGACTGCCACGACCCGCACAGCGGTCAGCTGCGAGCCCAGGGCAATGCGCTGTGCGCACAATGTCACCTGGCCGCGACATACGACGCACCGCCGCACCACTTCCACAAGGCGGGCACCGAAGCGGCGCAGTGCGTCTCCTGTCATATGATCAAACGCTACTATATGGTGATCGATGGCCGACGCGATCACAGTTTCCGCGTCCCACGGCCCGACCTCTCCGTGAAGATCGGCACGCCCAACGCCTGCACCGACTGCCACGCCGGGCGCACGTCGCAGTGGGCGGCCGATGAGGTGGCCCAGCGGTACGGCCCGCAGCGTAAGGCCGGGTGGCACTATGGCGAGGCGTTTGACGCCGGCCGACAGGCCCGGGCGGATGCCGAGCGTGGCGTTGCACGAAACCGGCGAGGTTCAAGGTGCCCTGCAGGTCTTGACGGAAGCGCACCAACGGCACCCTGCCGATCGGGACATCCTGGTGGCCCTGGTGGAGTATCATCGGCAAGCAGGCGACCGCCAGGCCGCCATTGTTTGGGCCCGCAAGCTGGTGGAGCTGTCGCCAGGAGACAGCCGGGCCCGGGGTCTGTTGGAAAGCCTGGAGGGGCAGCGCTGAACGGCTCGCCTGCGCCGAGGCAGAAGTGTCGGCACGTTTCATGCCCTGCAAGACGCCCTGCGGGGAGGTGCCGATCTCTTGACTGGGCGCGCTGCCGGACAGCTTCCTCCCCTCAAGGACAATGCGATGCCCACCTCGATCCAGGAGTTCGTGCCACAGCTGCAGGCCACACTGACACCCTACCTCCTAGCGGGCCAGAGATCTGCCTCATGTGGCACTTGTCTTCTCATGTCGGAGCGGCCGGATTTGGGTGCCACGACAGCCCACCGTGGCTGGCAGCCGGCGGCAGTCTCGGACGGTGCCTGGCGTCAGCTTCCGACGGATCGTCAGTGCAAAGAAACGGTCAGCTGCTGATACGTTCGACCAACAGCTATCGTCGTCAAACACTCGTGTTCAGCGTCATGACGGGGGATAGGAGAGATGAACTACGCACGATATGCCGCCATCCATGCCCGGCACTTGCCGGAGAAAATCTGCCTCATCGAGAGGACACCCTCGACGAACGACCGAAGGACCCTGACGTGGAGGCAGTTTAACGAGGAGATCAACAGAGTGGCCAACTATCTCTCCACCGAGCTGGGGGTCCGGGATGGTGATTATGTCATGCACCTCCAGCACAATAGCTTGGAGTGGCTCATTACCTACTATGGCATCATTAAACTTGGGGCCGTGGTTGTGCCGTTGAACTTTCGGTTTGTCGGCTCGGATATCCTGTATGCGGCCGAGGTGTGTCATCCCAAGGTGTTCATCCTGGGTGCCGAGTTCCTGCCTGTGGTGCAGCCTCTTCGGCAGCGCCTGACGACGGTGCAGGCCTATATTTGTACGGGCGGCCCGGTCCCTGAGGAGATGATCGATTATGCGACGCTTGCGGCATACCCCAATACCGCCGAGGCCATTGTGGAGGTGGAGGACCAGCATAACGTCGCCATGATGTTCACCTCAGGGACCACCGGCCAACCCAAACCGGTGCTCTTCAGCCACTCTGCCCTCAATCATACGGCCCTCGGGAATGGGATGAGCTATTTTGTCCAGAGAGATGACAACTACGTGTTCTTTCTTCCCCTGTACCATAGCGGCACTATGTTCCTGTGGGCTCCATTCTATGCGACAGGTGCCACCGGGACACTGTTGCGGGAATTCAGAGAGCCCCAATGGATCATCGAGGCCATTGCGGAGGAGAAGGGGACGGATACCCTGTTCGTGGTTCCGGTGGCCGTGGGGCTCCTCAATGCCATCAAACAGGGGACGCTCAACCTCTCGGCGTATGACCTCTCGGCCTGGAAGTATCTGGAGATAGGGGCGCAGCCCGTGCCGTTCGAGGTGATGAAAGGCCTGGTAGAGACCTTGCCCTGTCAGGTGTCGAACATTTACGGCATTACGGAAGGCGGCGGCGGTGGGACCTTCAACCTTTACCCCGGGGACGTCTTACGCAAGCCTGGTTCCATTGGGAAACCCACCTTTGGTGTGGAAGGGAAGATCGTCGACTTTCACGGGAATGAGCTCCCCCATGGTCAGGTCGGTGAACTGGTCTTCAGGACCGACAGAATGATGAAAGGGTACTATAAGAACCCAGAAATGACGGCCGAGGTGCTCAAAGACGGTTGGCTCTATACGGGAGACTTGCTCAAGACCGATGAGGAAGGGTTCTTCTATATCGTGGACCGCAAGAAGGACATGATCAGCAGCGGAGGGGAGAATATCTATCCGGTCGAGATCGAAGCGGTCCTGATGGAGCATCCAAAGATTGATGATGTCGCCTGCATTGGCTTCCCTGATGCCCGGCTGGTTGAGGCGGTGTTGGCCATCGTGCAGCTCAAACAAGGTAAGGCCATGACTGAGGACGAGCTGATCGGCTTTGCGAAGTCCAAGCTCGCCCTCTACAAGGTGCCGCGCCGGGTCATTTTTGATCAAGTGATGAGAAACCCCACTGGCAAGCTTATGAAGCCCCAGATGCGCGAGAAGTACACGGGCCGGCAAGAGGCCTTCCGCAAGCTGGACGAAGTGAGTGGATAGCGGGCGGAGGTCCTCCTCGTCTTGCCCTATGTAGAACCGTGGGCGCTGCAGGCTAGGGCGCCGGCCAGCCCACGCGAGGCGCCGTGCAGGAGCTCACTCGTGTTCCCGCACGAGTGCTTCACGAGGCGTCCACCCTGCCAAACGGCGTTCACGTAGTGCGACATACTCGTTCGGAAGAACAATGTTCGCTTTATCCCCGATGGACGAGTAAACTGAATGGCGCAGAGCCGACCGGAGGACGCCCATGCACGTGGGGTCGGCAGGCGTCAGCACCAAGGACCAAACCGTTAGCTGCAGGTCGACGCGCTCAAGCAGGCCGGTGGCCCTCAGGTTTGCGCCGAGGGCATCAGCGGCGTCCGTGCCAGAACCCAGGAGAACGCCATGGACCACGTGATAGCCTATTCCGGAGCTCCGGTCGTCGTCATCGGCAACGGGCCGGTGGGCGAGACCACCTCGCTCCTCTTGGCCCGTTGGGGGATTCCCGTCATCGTCCTCGACGCTCGACCCGAGCGTGAGATGATTGGCTCGAAGGCGATCTGCCAGCAGCGGGATGTCCTCGATGTCTGGGAGGCATGCGGAGTCGGCCGACAGCTAGCCGACGAAGGGGTGACGTGGTCGACGGCTCGGACCTACTACAAGGATCGGGAACTGTTTAGCCTCACACTGGCTGATGCCGGACACTCCGAGTTCCCGCCGTTCGTCAACATCTCCCAGTCCCGCACTGAGGAGATCCTGGCCGGGAAGATGGCGGCCACCCCCTTGATCGAACAGCGGTGGGGTCACGAGGTGAGCACCCTCAGCCAGGACGAGTCGGGCGTGACCCTCACCTGCGCCACCGTCGACGGCGAGGTCGAGGTGTGGGCTCCCTATGTCGTCATGGCTGCCGGGTCACACGCCGGGGAGTTGCGTCGCCAGCTCGGGGTCGCGTTCCCAGGGCGGAGCTATGGGGACCGGTTTCTCATCTGCGACATCCGGGCGGAGCTCCCCGGGTGGGAGCGGGAGCGCCGCTTCTACTTCGACCCCTCATGGAACCCCGGCCGGCAGGTGCTGATCCACCCCACGCCGGGCTCAGTGTTCCGCATCGACTGGCAGGTACCTGACGACGTCGAGCTCAACGAGGCGGAGTGCTGCGGCACGCTCGATCCACGGATCCGGGCCGTCATCGGACCGGACGCTGACTATGAGATCGTCTGGAAGTCGATCTACACCTTTCACGGGCGCCGGGCCGACCGCATGAAGGCCGGGCGGGTATTCCTGGCAGGCGACTGTGCCCACCTCATGGCGCCGTTCGGGGCCAGGGGCCTGAACTCCGGTGTCCACGACGCCGAGAACGTGGCTTGGAAGCTGGCCTTCGTTCTGCGGGGGTGGGCCCCTGAGGCGTTGCTCCAGACCTATGACACCGAGCGCATGGCTGCTGCCGCCGAGAACCTCGAGATCAGCGAGACCACGATGCGATTCCTCGTGCCCCAGAATGCGGAGGAACGAGCCCATCGCTTGGAGGTGCTCG
>Ga0081538_10004764_pt1 | contig 12401 bp, 11 predicted proteins | sample TabmetS5T2R1_FD_71022 | JGI IMG/M metagenome (GOLD analysis project Ga0081538, IMG submission 71022) | Tabebuia heterophylla rhizosphere microbial communities from the University of Puerto Rico - S5T2R1 | ecosystem: Host-associated > Plants > Roots > Rhizosphere ...
TGTAGTATACTTGGGCCGATTATCGAGAGGAAAAAGGCAGGCTGTCAAGCAAAAAAATCTCAGCACCTGCGTACGATTGACAGCATTCGTCAGAGGGAAGATCGCATCCTGAAGCTTCAATCTGGGGCCGAGGCCATCGCGGATGATGTGGCGTGCCGAGGGAGCCCCCCTGACGGGCCCGGCTCATGGTGTATCGGCGTCTCACTCACTCGCGCCAGGTGACATCGAAGACGCGGAGAATCTCGTCCCCTGCCGCCTCGTAGTTGAGCCGCTTGCTGACGCCGAGAATTTCATATTGGCTATACAGTGGCACCCAATAGGCCTGGCTGACGATGGCGCGTTGCGCCTCTAGAAGGATCTGCTTGCGCAGGTTCTGGTCGAGGCTAGATCTCGCTTTTTCCAGGAGGGCTTCGAGCTGCGGATCGGTGCAATAGGTAAAGGGCTCGGAGCGATGGAAAAGCGGATGCAGCAGCATGTCGGCATCGAAAATCGAATAGCTCCCCCAACTCCCCAGAACGAGGTCGTTTAACTTCCCGGCTTGCTGATGGCTGGCAAACGTGTTGACGTCGTCGAAGTGCCGGTTGTCGATTTGGATCCCCACTTGTGCCAGATAGCCCATGACCGCGCCGGCCACCCGGCGTTGGCTGATGATGCTGCCGCCATAGGTGTGCAGGTGCAGCCGCAAGCCATCGGCATAACCCGCCTCAGTCAGCAGGGTCTTCGCCTTCTCAGGGTCGTAGGCATATCGCACCGCGTTGGCCTCGTAGCCAAACTGCATCGACGTGACCCCCGTGGCAGTACGTACCGCCATCCCGCCGAGGACATGATAGATGATACCCTCCACGTCGATGGCATGGGCGATGGCCTGGCGTACCCGCGCGTCCCTCAAGGCGATCTGCGACGTGGGGTCGCGCCCGAGGCAGTCAAAGCCGAGGTACACCACACGCGGAATGGGGGCCGTCGACACATAGGCTGTACCAGAGGCTTCGATCGACGAAATCTGGTCAGGGGGAACGGTGCGGATGATATCGACACCTCCAGCCAGCAACTCAGCGATCTGCATCGCCATCTCAGGGATGGTACGGAAGACCACGGTCTTCACAGCCGGAGGTCCCTTCCAATAGTCGGCGTTGGCCTCCAGCACAACTTGTTGTCCTTTGGTCCAAGACTCGAGCCTATACGGACCGGTGCCCACTGGCTTTTTCGCAAGCCCGGCGTCGCCGACCTCCTTAGCGTAGGTCACTGGAACCATTTGAAAATTGGTCAAGCGCTCCGGAACGATGGGATGAGGCTCTTTGGTCACCAGACGCACGGTATAATCGTCGACGATGTCTACCCTATCGATCCAGGCGGTGTTCCCGCGCTGGGGCGATTTCTGGTTCGGGTTCATCACCCGCGCGACATTATATTTCACTGTGGCCGCGTTGAAGAGTTCACCATTATGAAACTTCACCCCATGCCGGAGCTGGAATTCCCAGGTCAGCTCGTCGACCAGACGCCATGACTCTGCCAGATGTGGCACCGGCTTCATCGTTGTCGGATCGCGGGAGATGAGATTATCAAAAAGATGCCATCCAACGATCAGCATCCCACGAACGTTGTGCATATGCGGGTCTAGGGTGGGGACATCGGTACCCAAGGCGACGACCACCCGCCCTCTGGGCACCCTCTGCGCCTCGGCCCCGAACACCACGACGACCGAGATCACCAGCGTCAGCGAGATCATCTGGAGGCACTGAGACAGCATGGGGCTCCTTCCTGACATACGATGCGAATGATCGCGGGAAGCGCTCGTCACACGACACGGTTTTGCACACGTCCGTCAAGGAAAGCCCCGACGTTGGCGGCACACAGATTCAGCCCATTCATCAGGGCTTCAGGCGTCGTGCCGGCGGTATGAGGTGAGAGCACGATATTGGGCAGGGTGAGGAGAGGGTCGTGGGGGTCAATCGGTTCCTGCTCGAACACATCCAGCCCAGCCCCCCCGATCGTCCCATCGCGCAGCGCCTCGTAGAGAGCCTTCTGATCGACTAACTGGCCGCGCGCGGTATTGACGAACAACGCCGTCGGCTTCATCAGCGCCAGCTCGCGAGCGCCGATCATGCGCTCCGTCTCGGCCGAATAGCGCAGATGCAGCGAGACGACATCGGCCTGCCGCAAGACATCGGCCATCGTCGGCAGATAGCGGAAGCCGACGGCTTCGGCCTTGGCAGGATCAGGATGATAGGTCCAGGCGATCACCTGCATGCCGATGCCCTTCGCCAATTGCGCCATGCGCAGGCCGATGACGCCGGTGCCGAGGATCCCCAGGGTCTTTCCGGCCAATTGTGTTAGCATGCCGCGCACCCACTCACCCCGTTTCACCTGGGCATCAAGGGGCGGGATCTTACGCGCCACGGCCAACATCAGGGCCAGCCCCTGTTCGGCCACGGAGTCAGTGGCGGTGTTCGGGGTGTTGGTTACGAGGATCCCGAGAGCCTTGGCCGCCGGCAAATCGACGTTATCCGTGCCCGTCCCCCAGACGGCTAAATGCTTCAGGCCGGGGCACGCCTTGAGCACCTCAGCAGAAAATTTACAATAGGCGCGGATGTTCACCACCGTGTGGGCACCATGAATGCGTGTGATGAGCTCGTCCTGGGTGTCGGGACGTGAGGTGTAAAGGTCCACATCACCGTGCGCTTGTAAGGTCTCCAGAGCTGGCGTGCCTGAAATCACCGGTGGAAAGTCATCAGGAATGACGATTTTGGCGCGTGCCTGAGTCATCCTCCTCTCCTCTGCCCTGTCCAGCCGCTTCTCGTGGCCGCCACCCCCTCCCGAACCCTCCCCCCGCGACGGAAGAGCTGGTGGGGGCCTCGTAACCGCCAGAGTATCGACCGGTGGAGTATCGATAGCATGCAGTACTTAGCTCAGATACTTGACCGCCAGCTCGCAAAAGAGGTCGATCGACTTCAGGTAAGTGTCGATCTCCACATACTCATTGGGCTGATGCGCTAGCTGTGGAATGCCCGGGCCAAAGATCAAGAACGGGGCCCCGCTGGCGGGCTGAAAGACGCTGGCGTCAGTGGCAAACCCTGGCGTCGCCTTGGGGGTCTCCCGTCGGCCGCGAGCCTCAAGAACGGCCAGCGCCGTCTGGACAATCGGCGCCTGCGGATCGCTGGCCACCGGCGCCCGTTCGGCGATGACGCGCAGCTCATAGGTGAAATGGGGAAGAGCCTCGCGCAGGCCATCCAGCGTCCGACGAATGTCTTGCAGGATGTCCTCATGCCGCATCCCGGGGAGTGTGCGCAAATCGATGGTTGCCGTGCAGCGGTCGGGTACGACATTCGTTTTGTTCCCGCCGGCGATCGTCCCGACATTCATGGTTGGCTTATCGAATAATGGATGCGGCTGAAAGGGAAGGGAGAGCCGCGTCAGGGCGTGTAGCGCCGTCGTCATATGCATCACCGCGTTGATGCCGAGATCGGGCATCGATCCGTGGGCCGTCTTGCCATAGGTGGTGATTTCAAGCCAGCAGGCCCCTTTCTCGGCGACGTACACCTCCAGATTGGTTGGCTCGCCGATGACGACGGCCCCGACGCCTTGCAGGCCGCCGGCTTGCACCCAGGATTTGGCACCAAGTGCGCCCGTCTCTTCATCGGCAACACCCGACAGGATCAGGTCCCCCTTCAGGCGCACGCCAGCCCGCATCAACGCATCCACTGCCATGACCATCGCCATCAAGCCACTTTTCATATCCGAGGTGCCACGACCGTAGAGTCGGCCGTTCGCCTGCACCCCTCCGAACGGGTCGTGCGTCCAGGGGGTGTCGCCAACAGGCACGACATCGAGATGCCCATTGAAGACAAGCGCCGGCTTCTCGCCCGTCCCTTGCAGGACCGTCATGATGTTGGCGCGATTGTCTCCGAGGTCGTCCACGCGTGGGCTGAACCCTTTCCGCTGCAGTTGCGCCGCTAGCCAGTCAGCGGCCAATTTCTCATTGCCGGGGGGGTTAACGGTCGGTAGCTGCACACACTCGGTCAGCAGACGCACGGCAGCATCATGATCGATGGGATACATATAACCTTGCTCCTTAGGAGGGTTGTCGCGGCACATCGCCCTGGGGATGGCATCAAATGGTCAAGCCGTCTACGGCTTTGGCCTCTAGTCTGGGAGTCTATCCTAGAAACTGGACGATGTAAACGCCCTTTAACCCACGGCTCCCCAGCTCACCGCGTGGGTGAGGTGCACAGCGATCATCGGATTCTCCTGGATCGGCATTTGCCGGTACTGAGAATACTTCTCGCGCAGGGCCACGATCGCTCGTTCAAAGGCCGACCCGTCGGTGAGGATCTCCGCCGTCCCATGCAGGATGACGTGGGCGAGCCGGGTCCAGTCTTCGCCGTAGTCATCGATCACCAGCGCGACATGCGGATTCTCCCGAATATTTCGTAACCGCTTGAGCCGTTGCACCGGCACCCGTTTGGGCTTCGCATCGGTAGGGGAATACAACGTCTCCCCGGCCACGATGTAACAGATAGGCAGCACCAGTGGGTGTCCGGCACCGTCCACCGTGGCCAGTCGGGCGACGCGATGTCCCTGCACAAACGCCTGCACTTGTGCCGACCAGTCGAGCATGTTTGTCCCCTCCGTCAGCCGCTGACCATGTGCAGCGCACGAAATCGTGTATAATAGCGCGGCTTGCCCGTCGCCCTAAGCATGCCGTTCGTGCGAAATCATCCAAGGAGGCGTCTGATGCCTGACCGACTCTCAAAGCAAGAGCTTGAGGCGCTGCGAAACATCACCACCCCGACCATTGCCAACGCCATCGAAGTGTTCAATATCCAGCCCCGGAACATCGGCTTCATGACCCCGGACATCCGCTGTATTCTACCCGAGCTGGGGATCATGGTCGGCTATGCGGTGACCTGCACGATCAGGGCTGAGCAGCCACCAGCCCCTGGCCGAGAGGTGTCGCGGCCGGATTGGTGGGATTATATCGCCATGATTCCCGAGCCGCGCGTGGTGGTGGTGCAGGACCTCGATCGCCAGCCCATTGGCTCGATGTGGGGTGAGGTCAACGGCAGCATTCATAAAGCCCTTGGCTGCATCGGGACGGTGACGGATGGAGGGGTCCGCGACCTCGACGAAGTGCGCGCCATGGGTTTCCACTGCTTCGCCTCCTGTGTCCTGGTGTCACACGCCTACGTGCACCTGGTCGATTTCGGCACCCCGGTGAAAGTCGGCGGCATGGTGGTCAAACCGGGGGACATCATCCACGGCGACCAGCATGGGGTGGCTACCATCCCGATGCCTATCGCGGCGCAAATTCCCGATGCTGTGACCAAGGTGGAGGCCCGGGAGCGTCCCCTCATCGAAGCCTGCCGCGCCCCCGATTTTTCCGTCGAGAACTTGAAGCGGGTGTGGCAGCAGGTTCGGGGCTATGCTTGAGTTGTCGTCATGACCATCAGTTCCTCGGGTACGGCACCCGCGAGCGCCGGGTCGGCATGGCTGGGGGAGGCGGCGGCGGTATCGGGCGCTCCTCACCGATGTCAAGCCGGCGCCGCGGCAGGGCCACCGGTCGGTCATCTGGCACAACGATTTTCAGCAGCATGCCGGGTTGGAGCGAGTCGTTGTTGCGTAGACGGTTCAGGCGAGCGACCTCCCAAGTCCTCTCGTCAGGGGCCATGACCTTCTCTCGAATACTGGCAATCGTATCCCCCGGCTCCACCTGATACAGCGCTAGACGCCGACGGTCATGACGCGGCCCGAAGGGAAGCCCCACGAGATGCGTGGTATAGGCGTCGGCAGGGTCGCTAAACGAGTGCTGCGAGGCGAGCAACTGCGCCATGACCTCGGCTTTGGCGATGCGCGCCGCGGTTTCAGGGTGGGTGGCCAGCAGCCCATGGTATCCCAAACCGGTTAAGCGCTCACGGGATCGTGTGCTCCGCAGAAAGGTCACCAGCCCACGGGGGTCATAGCCGGCCTGGGCCATCATCAGCAATCCTGATTCGTCCGCCTCCAGTTCGGCCTCCTGGCTGTAGCTCCGCATGATCGTCAAGAGGGCGGCGCTGACCCCCACCGGCGCAGCCCCCAGATTGTTGTCGGCGTTTCCTAGCGTCGCCCCCAACGCCATCGCCCCCAAACCGAGAATTTGATATCCGAGCGCCCGCGTCTGTTGTTCGGCCACGTGGCGGTGCGAGATGTGGGCGATCTCATGGGCCAGAACTCCCGCCAGCTCGGTTTCAGTCTTCAACTCGGCCAGCATGCCGCGTGTGACGTAGACGAAACCTCCCACCGTCGCAAAGGCGTTTTCCTCAGGGATGTCGACGATCTTGACGCGATATTCGAATGAACGCGGACTGCCTGCCCGCACCAGTCGCCGCACGATGTCGCTGACATAGGCCTGCAGCTTCGGCTCGGTGTAGAAGCCCATCTTATTGCCGATTTCGTCGTCCAGTTTCTTCCCAGTCTCGATCTCCCCACTCTCACTCATGAGGGTGAATCCCGAGGCGACGGTCTCGTACGGCAGGCTCAAGAACCCTGCCCATAGCACTCCTACCAGCGCCATGCAGATGATCGTGTGCGGGCGGCTGGAGCGACCCACGGTTCTATACGCCATGCCTGCCCCTCCTCCGGAGTTGCGCCTGGTCAAAAGGTCCCATCCTCCCCGCTGTCGCGCAAGTGTGAGGGCGGGAGAGAGCAGAACTTAGCGCCCAGTGGTCGACGCCCCTGCCTCCAGGGGCTTTGCTGCTTTCCCTTTGAACGCCGGCATCACTTCCTTGGCAAACCAGCTCAACTGCTCCAGGATGACCTTCTTCGGTGTGCCCACGCTGCTGGAGGCGACATTCACATATTCTAATCCCGGATACTTTTCTTCCAAACTTTTCAAATACTCGACAAACCCTTCGGGCGGCCCGCAGTACCATGACCCAGCTTTGACCGCGTCCTCAAGCGTGGGAATGCGCGCCTCAGCCCAGCCACCGCGGCGGCCGATGGCGGTAATCTGTTCGGGCGTTAATCCACGCACGAACCCCAGCGGACCAAACATCTTTACATACTCTTCATAAAACGGCGTGGCTTCGCGCATCGCCTGCTCACGCGTGTCGGCCAGGTGGAAGGACACCCCCATACACAGATCCTCGCCGAGCTTCAGGTCGATGCCGGCGCGCTGGGCCGCTTCACGATAGGCATAAATCGGCGCTTCGGCCATCAACGCCGAGCCGCCGCCAATGATGCCTTTGATGCGATGCTTGATCATGAAATCCAAGCCCCGTGGCGTTGAGCTGACGATCGGCTGCCAGCACTCGACAGGACGGCGGATTGGGCGCGGCACCAAAGTGATCTCCTGGAGCTCGTAGCCGCGGTAGGGGACCCGGGGGGGGATCGTGTAGTACTTCCCTTGATGTGAGAATGACTCTTCATTAAAGGCTTTGAAGATGATCTCGACCTGCTCCTCGAAAATCTCGCGATTGGCCTCGGCGTCGAGCAGTGGTCCGCCCAGTGTTTCCACCTCGCGCGTATGGTAGCCACGCCCAACTCCGAAGATCACCCGCCCGTTGGTCAGGTAATCGGCCGTGGCGAAGTCTTCGGCGAGCCGCAAGGGATGCCACATCGGTGTAATATTGAAGCCGCAGCCGAACTTCAGGTGTTTGGTCACGTGCGCCAGATGCACGCTCAGCATCAACAGATTCGGGATACATTCATACCCTTCGCGTTGAAAGTGATGTTCGGCATACCACAAGATGTCATATCCCAACTCGTCCATGAGCTGAGCCATGGCCTGCGTCTTGTCAAAAACCGTCACGAGGTGGTCGTTCGAATACCACCGCTCATTGACCGGCGTGGCATACTGACCCCTATCCTCAAAATCCACGTGGCCAGCAAATAGGGTCGAAAAGGTTTTAATCATTAGAGCTCTCCTCGAAGGGTCTCAACCACGTCATCCTGCGTGGGGGTGCAGCCCCAGATGACGGGATGCAACGGTTTGACGACGCTTGTGATCACCGGCTGGCGACCGTGGCGTGCTCGATTGACGTGCCTCGGCGCGGCACCGACCCACTGGTGCCCCTGATCTGCTTACGCCTCGCGCGCCAAATAGTGAATGAAGACCTCGCGTCCTTGGTCGTCCGTTTCAGTGTCCTGGCGCAGGAGACGCACGGCTTTGGCTGCTTTCGCCCAGCCCTGAATGTCTCCCAGCGAGTTGCGGTCTGTCGCCAACACTTTGAGAATTTCGCCGGCGTTCAGCGTAAGGATTTCTTGCCGGGCCTTGATCAAAGGATAAGGGCAATTCTCGCCACGCACATCCAGGGTTTTGCTGGGTTGAATGGATTCGCTCATGGACCCTCTCTCCGGAGCGGGGTCACGCTCGCCAGCGCGCCCTCGCGCTCGGCTGCATCATGGCCAACTTCGCCAGCAATGGCTCATCGGTACCGCGCTGATAAGCCATGCCAATCATACACAACGTAGCACATCGGTCAACCCTTTTCGCGTGGGTTACTGAATTAGCTTGACACTCTGCACCGAAGTTCGCAACAATGCCTTTACCGAACGATTGTTTGTTAAGCTTCACGACGGTGCTGCCGGCGCGCGATCTTTCTCTGGTTCCCCGTTGCCCGCTGGCGCGAAGGGTGGTACGATAGTTGGCGGTGCCACGCGTTGCAAGTGGCGAGAGATCCCGTCATCGAGCAGAGCATCATGAGAAGGAGAGCGGTCGTGCGAGAGGTCGTCATTGTCAGCGCAGTGCGAACGCCCATCGGCTCATTCAACGGGGCATTGAGCAGCATCTCCGCCACCAAGCTCGGAGCACTGGTGGTGGCCGAAGCTATCCGACGCGCCAGAATCCCGAAGGAGGCGGTGGATGAGGTCATCATGGGGAACGTCATCGCCGCCGGACTGGGACAAGCCCCGGCTCGGCAGGCCAGTATCTATGCTGGGCTGCCGGACAAGGTGGAAGCGTTGACTATTAACAAAATGTGTGGCTCAGGGTTGAAAGCAGTGATGCTCGGCGCCCAGGCGATTATGTGCGGCGATGCCGACATCGTCGTCGCTGGTGGCATGGAAAATATGACGCAAGCGCCCTATCTCCTCGACAAAGCACGGTCCGGCTATCGTCTGGGGCACGGCCAACTGCTCGACAGCCTGCTCAGAGATGGCCTCACCGACGTCTACAACGATTGCCACATGGGGAACTGCGCCGAGCTCTGTGCTGACACCTATCAGCTGACCCGCGAAGAGCTGGATGCGTACGCCATCAGCAGTTATCAAAAAGCCCAAAAGGCCCAGAGTGAAGGGCTGTTCAAAGAAGAGATTTTCCCCGTTCAGGTCCCGCAGGGCCGGCGGGAGCCGCTGCTGGTGGAGCATGATGAAGAGCCGACGCGGGTGAATTTCGAAAGACTGTCCCAACTGACCCCAGCCTTCAAGCAGGATGGCAAGGTGACGGCGGGAAATGCCTCAAGCATTAATGACGGCGCTGCCGCCGTCGTGGTCGTTGGACGCGACGTCGCCGACAAAATGGGCCTGCAGCCGATGGCACGCATTGTGGCCTATAGCGCCCATGCCCAGCAGCCGGAATGGTTTACCACGGCGCCGGCGGGTGCCATCAGGAAGGTGCTGGCCAGGGCCGGTCTCGGGCTCAGCGACATCGACCTGTTTGAGATCAATGAGGCATTTGCGGCCGTGTCGTTAGCGGTGAACCGTGAGCTCGGGTTGGATGCCGCCCGTGTCAACGTGAACGGTGGTGCGGTGGCCCTTGGACATCCTGTTGGCGCCTCGGGGGCACGCGTGCTCACCACGTTGGTGTACGCCATGCGCGCCCGTGGCGCCCATCGGGGCGTTGCGTCGTTGTGTTTGGCTGGTGGGGAAGCGGTGGCGATGGTGGTTGAGTCCATCTAATCCCGCCGTGCTTAAGAGGTTCTGTATGACGTCTGACGAGGAATTCGATCACCTAAGACGCGAAAAGGCCCGCTGGGAGGAACAGACGCTCGGTCCGGCGGTCAGCCGTCTGCCCGAGCGCAAGCCGGTGTTTAAAAACACCTCCGGTATTGAGCTTCAGGGAGTATACACCCCTGCGGACCTGGGCGGCTTCGACTATCTACGCGATCTGGGATTCCCCGGCGAGTTTCCATATACCCGCGGCGTCCACGCCTCGATGTATCGAGGCCGGCTCTGGACCATGCGCCTTTTTGCCGGATATGGCACAGCTGAGGACACTAACCAACGCTACAAATACCTCCTGTCGCAGGGCAACAAAGGGCTGAGTGTCGCCTTTGATCTGCCGACGCTGATGGGCTGCGACCCCGACGATCCCCTTTCCGCGGGTGAGGTGGGGAAATGCGGGGTGTCGGTGGCATCGTTGCGCGATATGGAGGCACTATTCGAGGACATCCCGCTGGGGGACGTCACCACCTCGATGACCATCAATGCGCCGGCGGCGGTGTTGTTGGCGATGTATGTCGCGGTAGCCGAGGCGCAAGGTGCTCCGCTGGCCGCACTCGGTGGGACGCTGCAAAATGACATCCTGAAGGAGTACATCGCCCAGAAAGAGTGGATCTATCCCATCCGGCCGTCGATGCGCATCATCACCGATATGATCGCTTGGTGTACCACGCACATGCCACGCTGGAACACCATCAGCATCAGCGGCTTTCACATCCGCGAGGCCGGAGCCACAGCGGTGCAGGAACTAGCGTTCACCCTGTACGATGGCTTTGCGTACGTCGAGGAAGCCATGAAGGCCGGCCTGGATATCGACGACTTCGCCCCGCGGTTGTCGTTTTTCTTTAACGCTCACAACGATTTCTTCGAAGAGATCGCCAAATACCGGGCCGCCCGTCGGCTATGGGCGCGTGAGTTGCGACGGCGGTTCCAGCCTAAGGACGAACGCTCGTTGCGGCTGCGCTTTCATACCCAGACCAGCGGTGAAAGCCTCACCGTCCAGCAGCCCTATAACAACGTCGTGCGCGTGGCCATCCAGGCCCTGGCCGGCGTCCTAGGCGGCACCCAATCCCTGCACACTAACGCGCTCGACGAGGCCTACGCCCTGCCCACCGAGCTGGCGGCTCGCATCGCCCTGCGAACGCAGCAGATCATCGCCCATGAAAGCGGCGTCACCGATGTCGTGGACCCGCTCGGCGGCTCGTACTATCTGGAAACGCTTACCAATCAGATGGAAGCGGCGGCGAGCGCGTATTTTCGCAGACTGGACGAGTTGGGAGGGATGATCCCGGCCATCGAGACCGGTTTTCCACAACGTGAGATCCGCGAGGCGGCCTGGCAATACCAGCGGGAAATCGAACGCAAGGAACGGGTGATTGTCGGGGTCAATGAGTATGTGATGGACGAAGAAGAGCCGCTCGACATCCTGGTTATCGATCCCGCCGTCGAGAAGCGCCAGATTGAGCGTGTGCAAGAGCTGCGCGCAAGCCGTGATCAGGCACGTTGGCAGAGCGCACTCGACGCGCTGCGCAAGGCAGCCATCGATCAAGATAACCTGATGCCGCCGCTGATCAACGCGGTGAAAGCGTATGCCACCGTGGGCGAGATTTGCACTGCTCTCAAAGAAGTATTTGGCGAATATCAAGAGCCGCTAGAGTTGTGAAAGAGGCTGGCGATGATCTTCCGCGTTGAGAACAATCCCAATTGTATCGAGCTGGAACCCACCGAGCTGCGGGAGGTCTCGCCTCCGGTGGAGATCTCCCGCGTCCGCGTGCGCTGGAAAACCATGCCGGCCGGGACAGACCGCTTAACGGAAGAATTTGTCTGGGCGGATATCTGGGGCTGGTCGAGCCAGAACGGGGGGAGCCCCTGCTCCGCCTATGCCCAACGGGTCATCGATCCTGCGGGAGATGAAGGGGTGATCATCTACGGCGGAGATTGGGGCGTGAAGATCCTGGTCGAGAACGAGGAGATCGGGCGCAATGTCCTGTGGGTGGCGCTCGAGCTCGCCCACGACAACCTGCCGTCGGAGGCTCTGGCACAGCTGAGGCTTAGCCCACCATAGCTCTCCCTCTCCTTCGGGCACGTGGCATCTTTTCCCCCTCCCCCACACCATCACCGCGCCTCACGGGGCTGCCTGTCTGCGGGGGCGGTTGCGTTCTCTATGCCCCGTCACTCATTGCCTTGATGCTGGGGCTCGTGTGGGGGGGAGGTTTGGCCGTCAGGGGGGCTGGCCCCCATCTGCTTGCTCCGGGTGAACACGTCGAGCACGCGGCGCATGGCCTCGCCGGGGGCCGCGCGGCCGGGATCAGGCGGGGGCTCCGGCGCGGCCTCCCCGACGTCCGGGACGGGCTCAGGGGCTTGGCTCGCGGCCGAGAAGCCTCGGTCAGTGGCGGGGGCGGGGCGGGGGGGGGGGGGGGGGCCCGCCCCCCCCCCGCGGGGCTCCGCCCCGGGCCCCCCCCCCCCCCGGGCCCCGGCGCGGAGGGAGA
>Ga0081538_10004765_pt1 | contig 12401 bp, 15 predicted proteins | sample TabmetS5T2R1_FD_71022 | JGI IMG/M metagenome (GOLD analysis project Ga0081538, IMG submission 71022) | Tabebuia heterophylla rhizosphere microbial communities from the University of Puerto Rico - S5T2R1 | ecosystem: Host-associated > Plants > Roots > Rhizosphere ...
CCCGGACCCGGCCCCCGGGGGGCCCGCCGGCGGGCGGCCGCCCGCCGGCGGCACCACCGCAGACGCCATCGACGGCGCTGGCGCGGATCCTCCAGCAGCAGGCCGAAGAGTACCGGCGCGCCCAACAGGCCCTCGACCGCCACGACCTCGGCGCCTACCAGCAGGCCATCGAACGTCTCGGCCAGCTCATTCAACAGGCGCAGCGACTCGCAGAGGAGCGGCCATCCGCCTAGGTGGTGACGATGCCGAAGTTGCCGCCCCCACCCCGCAACGCCCAGAACCCATCAGGGTTCTCCTGCTCACTGGCCACGACGAGGTCGCCGTCGGCGGTGACCACACCACAGCATCGGAGCCCGTCGTGGTGGACGTGATCGGCGCGGTCGCCGCCGAGCGCGCCCTGCCTCCGGCGCAGGTTGCGCTCGCCTGGCTGCTCGGCAAGCCCGCCGTGACCGCACCGGTCGTCGGGGCGACCAAGCTGCGCCACCTCGAGGACGCGATCGCCGCCGTCGACGTGACCCTGGGTGAGGACGAGGTGGCCCGCCTGGAGGCCCCCTACCGCCCCCACCCGGTCCTCGGCACCACTGACCATCAGACGAGTGCCGATTGATGCAATCCGCCAGCCGCATGACTCCGGTAGTACCTGGTGAGTGGGGCGTTGCCCGCTCGTGAGACGACCTGGAGGTGCGGCATGGCCGACAAGGACACCGGCTACGGTCGGCGATGGGGGAAGTGGCTGGCGATCTATGCGGTCGCCGGCGTGGTCATCTATCTGATCGTCTACCTTGCGTTCTTCTACCACGGTGGCGGCGGCGGCGCCGCCGGTGGTGGAGGGCTGTACTGACGAAGCCCGATGGCGGCCCGGCGCATGCCTTCCCTCGGCGAGGAATGCTCGGACGTGGGGGTTCGTTCGAAGAAGGTGTCTCCCAGCAGGGCGGCCTCACCGGTAGGGCCCCTGGGGGCAGTGGGTGTAGCGGTTGTGCGGAAGCTGTCGGATGAGTCGCTGCTCGCCGGGCTAGGCTCGGGCGACGGCGATGCGGCCGCCCAGTTCGTCCAGCGCTTTCAGCGTCGGGTGTTCGGCCTGACGCTCTCGATCCTCCGCGATCGCGCCGCCGCGGAGGAGGCCGCCCAGGAGAGCTTCGTGCGCGCCTGGAGGCACGCGTCCGCCTACGACCCTCGACGCGGGACGGTGGCGGCCTGGCTGCTGACCATCGCCCGTAACGTGTCGATCAACATGCTCCCGGCGCGGCGCTTCGACCCGATCGACCCGGAGGACCTCCTGGCCCTGGAAGCCGAGCGACCGCACCAGGACAGGACCGAGGCGCAGGCGGTGGACGCGGAGCTCTTGCGGGAGCCGCTGGCTCGGCTCCCCGGGGACCAACGGCGAGCGTTGGTCCTGGCCGCCTTCTACGGGTTCACCGCGCGGGAGATCAGCGAACTCGACGGCGTGCCGCTGGGCACGGTGAAGACGCGGATCCGCTCGGCCATGCTGAAGCTACGTTCGCAGCTGAGGGTGCCAGATGACGGGTGAGATGCGATGTGACCAGGTGCGGGACCTGGCGCCCGAGCTGGCCCTCGGCATCGCCGAAGGCGAGGAGCGGGACGCGGCCCTTCGGCACCTTGATGGCTGCGGCGGCTGCCGCCAGCTGGTCTCCGAGCTCTCCTCGGTCGGTGACGAGCTCCTGCAACTCACGCCGGCCCACGACCCGCCGGCAGGCTTCGAGTCCCGCGTCCTCGCCGCGCTCACCGAGCCGCCACGGCGTCGGAGAAGCCAGCCGCTCGCCCACCGCTGGCGCTGGGTCGCCACCGCGGCGGCCGCCGTGGTCCTCGTGGCCGCGCTCGGGGCAGGGTCGGTGTTCCTGGCCACGGCCGGCGATCGCCGGCTCGCCGCCAGCTACCAGGCGGTCCTGAGCCAGGGACGAGGCGCCTACTTCCTCGCGGCCCCGCTCCGAGGAGCACAGGGCCGGGTCGGCACCGTATTCGGCTACCAGGGACAGCCGTCATGGGTCGTGGCGACCCTGCAACCCCCGACCCGGGATGAGGGCCGATTCCAGGTCCAGGCGGTGACCCGCGATGGGCGCTACCTCCCCCTCGGCGACGCGGTGCTCGGCGGCGCCAAGGGAACCTGGGGAGGGCAGCTCCCCGTCGACCTCTCAGCGGTGCGCGAACTCCGATTCGTGGGGTCGGACGGACGGCCGACGCTCACCGCCACCTTCGACACCACCAATCCATGGGACTGACCTGGGTGCCGGCCCGAGCGGGACTGTCGGCGCATCCCCCCGACCTTCAGCCGCGATCCTCGAGGTCCCGCACCGACCGGTAGCTCCCGAGCAGGTAGGCCAGCGGATCCTCCAGGTCGGGCAACTCCAGCTGCTCGATCACGCCCTCGACCAGCTCGGCGTAGCCAACCGGCGCCGATCCGGCCAGGCGGCAGGCCGCCCGCGGGCGGCTCCCCCCGAGCACCGGGCCCCAGGGCGACTCGGCCACCTCCAGCCGTTCGAACGGGCCTCGGATCGGGGGGCGGATCTCACTGAACCGCTCGGCCAGGGCCCGGTCACCGACGGCGAGGACATGGACCACGAACGCGCCGGTCGTCTGCATGGCTTCCCAGAACGCCGATGTCGGGTCGATCAGGCCGAGCAGGCGCGCCGGCTCGCCCTCGGCGACCAGAACCGAGGACACCGTCAGCCCCGCCCCGCCCGGCGGCTGCCCGGCGGTCCAGACGGTCACCGGTGCGACCAGCCGACCGCGCAACCGGCGGGCCGGGTCGCGACGCTCGGGCGGGACGGCGAAGGGAGGCTGGCTCCCGATGCGGATGGGCTCCTGACCGCTGGTCATGCCAGCATTGTGCCCTTCCTCCCTCCCTGTACCGCCTACCAGCTCCAGGCCGCAGGCCTAGACGGATGCGGTGATGGGCTGGAGCGATGCGATCACGGCGACCGCTTCGACCTCGATGAGCAGGTCATCGCGGACCAGCCGCCGGACCTCGACGGCGGTGCTGGCCGGCGGCTGCTGGGTATTGACGTACTGGTCGCGGACCTGGCGGACGACGGGGAGCTGGGTGGCGTCGACCAGGTAGTAGGTGAGCTTGACCACCTGCTCGAAGCCGGCTCCGACCGCCTGGAGGGCGGCCTGCAGGTTGTCGAACACCTGCCGGGTCTGGGCACCGATGTCGCCTGGCCCGACCAGCGCTCCGGTGGGGTCGAGGGCGACCTGCCCGGCGATGTAGACCGGCCGACCCGCGGTCACCTCGACCACGTGGGTGTAGCCGGCCGGGTGGTGCATCGTCTCGGGATTGATGAAGTTGGCCGTGGCGGGCAGCTGCCCGGATGAGGCATCGGTCATACGACGATTCCTGTCTGCTCATGGGTGGGGCTGACGGCGATGCAGTCTACGTGGGGTGGTTCCGACGCGATGTCGAAACGGTCGGGCCACCGCCGACTATCTCGTGACGGAGCCAGGCCGCGGTCCGGCGCGCCAAGCAGGCCGCGGGGGACAAGGACGTCCTGGTGCTGGGCGCCGATGTCGCCCGGCAGTTGCTCAGAGCAGGTCTGCTCGACGAGCTATGCCTCCACCTCGTTCCGCTCCTCTTGGGCGCGGGGACACCGCTGTTCGATGGGGAGCAGGCCGAGCTGATCCCAGAGGGCAAGCCCGTGACCGGAGCCGTGACCCACCTGCGCTACCGGGTCCAGCGCTGACGTCAGTGTTGCCTGCCTGGACCGCCGATGGTCAGCAGGGGAAGCCGTTCACGACGTTGGTCGTGCTGGGGCCGGTGCTGGGCGCGGACCGGTTGCCGGCCGCGTCGACCGCCCTGACGGTGACAGTGTTGGGGCCGGTATGGGTGAGGTGCTGGATGCTCCACACGCCGGACACGTGGCCGAGGTCGGCCATCGAGCCGATGCGGCGGCCGTCGGCGAACACGTCGTAGGTGAGCTGGGACTGCGGCGTCTGGTTGTCGGTCGACCGGTCGACGCCGACGATGATCGTCAGGCAGTAGTAGCCCTGGAGGTAGACGATGCGCGGCGCGCTGGGCGGGGTCGTATCGGCGCGGGCGGCCTGCGCGGCGGTACTGGCCACCGAGAGGGACAGGATCGCCACTGCCGTGACGATCGCGGTGCGGAGGAGGCGTCGCCCTGCCATTCTGGTTCCTCCCTCTAAGGGAAACTAGATTGTGTTTTACAGTTCCCCTGGCGGAGGTTGCCAAACGTGACTGGCGGCTGCCGACACCTTCAGCGGACGACCTCGACCAGCAGCACCCAGGCATTGACGACCGCGACGACGAGCGAGAAGGCCATCCCAGGGACGAGGCCGCGCCGGGAGGCTGCGGAGGGTGATGATCCTGTCGACGTTGATGGACACCGCTCTGCCATCGTCGTCGCATGCGGCGCCGACGCAAGACCGGCTCGGCTACGCTGGCGACCATACAACCCGGAGCAACCAGCAGCGTGGCGCCGAACGGTGCCGCGAGCAGTTGGGAGGTGCGAGGATGCAGCCGAGCGAGATCACCGAGGTCCTGAACCGTCCGATCAGCCAGGAGCTCCTGGCCCGCGACCTGACCCGCCTGGCCTACGTCGCCAAGGACGGGACGCCACGGTCGATCCCGATCGGGTTCGTCTGGAACGGGTCGGAGATCGTCATGTGCACCGCGACGAACGCCGCGAAGGTCCGGTCCCTGCGCCACAACCCGGCGGTTGCCCTGACCATCGACACCGAGGTGCACCCGCCGAAGATCCTGCTCATCCGCGGACGGGCCGAGCTTGACGTCGTCGAGGGCATCCCGGACGAGTACCTTGAGATGAACGGGACGTACACGATGACGCCCGAGCAACGGGTCGAGTGGGAGGCCGAGGTGCGCTCGCTCTACGACGGCATGGTCCGGATCGTCGTCACCCCCACTTGGGCGAAGCTGATCGACTTCGAGACGACCCTCCCGAGCGCGGTCGAGGAGCTGGCCCGGCAGCGGGACGAGGGACGGCGCGCCTGAAGAGCCTCTTCCCCTGGGGTATACCCGGGGTGTATAGTCCGCCGCATGACGATCTCGTACGCGTTGCTTGGGCTCCTCGAAGAGACCGACCGCCACGGCTACGACCTCAAGCAGTCCTACGACCGCCGGTTCGGTGCCATTCGCCCGCTGCGGTTCGGTCAGGTGTACCGCACGCTCGCGCAACTGCAACGTGACGGCCTGGTCGCGATCGCCGGCGTGGAGGCCGGCGCGGGCCCGGACCGCAAGCGCTACTCGATCACCGCGGAGGGGGTGACGGACCTGGAACGCTGGCTGTCGGAGCCGGAGGACCCACAACCACAGCTCCAGACGGTGCTGTTCACGAAGGTGATGGTGGCGCTGCAGTCCGGCCGGCCCGCTGAGGCGTTCCTGGACGAGCAGCGCGAGCGGCACCTCGCGGTGATGCGCGAGCTCACCGCGGCGCGGCGCGGCGCGTCGCAGAGCGACAGCATGCTGATCGACTACCAGCTCTTCCACATCGAGGCGGACCTGCGCTGGATCGACCATGCATCCCGACGCTTGGACACCCTGGCCGCAGAGATGCGGCCATGAGCGGGGACACCCGGCTGCTGACGGGGCGCGGGCTGCACAAGAGCTTCGGGCCGACCCCGGCGCTGCGCGGGATGGACCTGGGCGTCGACGCGGGCGAGGTGCTCGCGGTGATGGGGCCCAGTGGCTCCGGCAAGTCCACGTTGCTGCACTGCCTCGCGGGCATCCTGACGCCAGACGCCGGCGAGGTGACCTTCGACGGCCGGCGCGTCGACCTCATGCCCGACCGGGAGCGCAGCCGGTTGCGGCGCTCGGAGTTCGGCTTCGTCTTCCAATTCGGACAGTTGGTGCCCGAGCTGCCCGTGCTCGAGAACGTCGCGCTGCCACTGCTGCTCGGTGGGAGGGGACGGCGGGTCGCGGTGGCGGCGGCGTTCGAGTGGCTGCCGCGGCTGGGGCTGGACGGCCTCGGTCACCGGCTGCCGGGCGAGCTCTCCGGCGGGCAGGGCCAGCGCGTCGCGATCGCCCGCGCGCTGATCGCCGGGCCACGCCTGGTCTTCGCCGACGAGCCCACCGGCTCGCTCGACTCGGTCGCCGCCGACGACGTCATGGAGCTGCTGGTGACCGCGGCCAAGGCCGAACGCGTCGGCGTCGTCGTGGTCACCCACGAGCCACGGGTCGCAGCCTACGCCGACCGCCGGGTCACCGTCCGCGACGGGCGCGTCGTACAGCCGGCAGCCGTGCCGTGAGCATCCCGCTGGGCATCCGCATCGCGTTCGCGGGCGGCAGGGAGAGCCTGGCCCGGAACGCGTTGATGGCGACCGGCGTCGCCGTCGGCGTGCTCCTGCTGCTGTTCACCCTGACCGCGATGCCGGTGCTGCAGCGCCACATCGACCGCCTGGCCTGGCACCGCACGACCGCGCTCAGCCCGCCCACCGCCCCCGACCCGGCGCTGTGGCTGGCCATCACCGACCGGTACGCGGGCCGGGACGTCATCCGCGTGCACGTTGCCGCGCTCGGGCCACGGCCGCCGGTGCCGCCCGGCGTCGACCGGCTGCCCGGCCCGGGCGAGGTGGTCGTCTCGCCCGCGCTCGCCGAGCTGATGCGGGCCGTGCCGGACGACCAGTTGCGTGACCGCTTCCCCGGGCAGGTGATTGGCACCATCGGGCCGGACGGCCTGATCGCCCCGGCTGAGCTGGTCGGCATCGTGGGCCGGACGCCGGAGGAGCTGCGCGACACCGATGGCGCGGTGGAGATCCGCGGCATCGAGCAACCGGGCAAGAGGATCTCCCTGTACGGCTTCTACCGGTTCCTGATCTCGCTGGTCGCGGTGCTGATCGTCGGTCCGGTGGTCGTGTTCGTCGCGATGGTGACCCGAGTCGGCGCTGCCCGGCGCGAACGGCGGTTCAGCGCGATCCGCCTGGCCGGCGCGACCCGGTTGCAGACCGCCGCGCTCGCCGCGACCGAGACCGCCGCGGCGGCGATCGCCGGTACCGTCCTCGGCTGGCTGGGCTTTCTCGCGGCCAGGCCGGCGGTGGCCAGCCACGTCACGTTGGGCCACGGTATCCCGATCTTCGTCGAGGACCTCACGGCGCCGATGCGGCAGCTGGTGCTGGTGCTGGTCGCGGTGCCGGTCCTGGCCGTGGCCACCACCCTCGTGGCCCTGCACCGGGTGCAGCTCTCCCCCCTCGGCGCCGGCGCGCGGGCGCGGCGCCGGAGTCCGCAGGACTGGCGGCTGGTGCCCCTGGTCGCCGGGATCGTGGGCGTCTGGTGGTCGGAGAAGGTGCAGAGCGACCCCGGGTATGTCGACAGCACGCTGCTCCGGTGGGTCGGCAACCTCTCCCCGCTGTCCATCCTGGTCGGGCTCGCGCTCGCCGGACCGCTGGTCTGCTTCTGGATCGGCCGCGTCCTGGCCCGGTCGAGCGGGCGCCCGACCACGCTGATCGCGGCACGGCGCATTGCCGCCGACCCCGACACCACCTCCTATGCGGTCAGCGGCGTGGCCCTCGCGATGTTCGTGGCTACCACGCTGGGCCTCATCGCGGCGGCTGAGCGTCGCATCGGCGATGACCGGCGAGCGTCACTGGATCGCGGCGTGGTCGCGGTGCACGCGCTCGGTGCTACCGAAGCTGCGCTCGCTCCCCTCATGTCCAGCGACGCGGTGGTCGCGCGATCGGGCCCAGGACAGCTGGTCGCCGTGCGGTGCGCGGACCTGGCCCGGGTCAGCAATGTGACCTGCCCGCTGCCGGTGAGCTTGGACGGGCCGGACCCGCGACCGGCAACGGAGCTGTTCGTCGTGCCGAACCTGTACGGCCCGGCGGGGTTCATCGAGCCCGGCCCCAAGGCCGCCAGCCAGCCCGTCCAGACGGTCTTCGTGCCGACCGACGGCACGCGGGCCGCCGAGGAGCGTGTCCGCACGCTCGCCGCGATCGCGGTGCCGTCCGCGCGGACCGAGACGGACCGCGAGCTGAGAGCGCGGACGACCGAGGAGTTCGCCTGGGTGGATGGCGTGCTGCCACCCGCCATGGCGTTCGTCCTGCTCGTCGCGGCGTGCAGCCTCACCGTCGCGACCGTGTCCGGGCTCATGGAGCGCCGACGCCCGTTCGCGCTGCTGCGCGCGTCCGGGGTGCGCCTCGGCGAGTTGCGGCGCATCATGCTGCTGGAGACCGGGCTGCCACTGGTGATCACGGCGCTCGGCGGCATGGCCACCGCGACGCTCGTGACGTACATGATCACCCCCGGCGAGGAATGGGGGTTGCCGGATGCCAGCTTCTTCGCCGGCCTCGGCCTCGCGATGGTGGCTGCGCTCGCCGTGTCCTCGCTCGCGCTGCCGCTGATGGATGTGGCGACCCGGCACGACAGCGCCCGCTTCGAGTAGCACCAGTCTCCATCGGCCCGGGTCCGCGCTCGCCCGCCAACCGCCGTCGCTATCATCGCCACATGATGGGTGCTGCGGCGCGGCGCACAAGACGGCTCGGCTGCCTGGCGGTGCTCCTGCTTCTTCTGACTGCGTGCGAGCGGTCGCCCGAGCCGGGTGCTGACCAGCCGCGGCGGCTGCCGGCGACCACAGCCGCCGAGGCGACCCAGGAGGGCCTGCGGGTGCAGGAGTACCCGGTCCCGGCCGGGAGCCGTCCCCACGACGTCGCCCCGGCCGCCGACGGTCGCACCGTCTGGTACACCGCCCAGGGGTCCGGTCAGCTCGGCCTGCTGGACCCGGCCACCGGGAAGAGCCGGCTGATCCCGCTCGGGGACGGCTCGGCTCCGCACGGCGTGATCGTCGGCCCCGACGGGGCCCCGTGGGTCACCGACGGCGGCCTGAACGCGATCGTGCGGGTCGACCCCGGCACCGAGAAGGTCGCCCGCTACCCGCTTCCGCCCGAGCGGGGATCGGCCAACCTCAATACCGCCGCCTTCCGCGGTGGCGTCCTGTGGTTCACCGGGCAGGCCGGGGTGCTGGGACGGCTCGACCCGAAGGCCGGCCGGGTCGAGGTGTTCGACGCCCCCCGAGGTCCGGGCCCCTACGGCATCACCGCCACCCCTGATGGGCAGCTGTTCTACGCCTCCCTGGCCGGTAGCCACATCGGCCGCATCGACCACCGCACGGGTGCCGGCGAGGTGTTGGAGCCGCCCACCAGCGGCCAGGGCGCCCGTCGGGTCTGGTCCGACTCGCGCGGCCGGATCTGGGTGAGCGAATGGAACGCCGGCCAGCTGGGCCGCTACGACCCGGCCGACGGCCGCTGGCGCGAGTGGAGACTGCCCGGGCCCAACCCGATGGCCTATGCCGTGTACGTGGACGACAACGACCATCCGTGGCTGAGCGACTTCGCCGCCAACGCCTTGGTCCGGTTCGACCCCTCCACCGAGCGGTTCACGGTCGTCCCCCTGCCGAGCTCGCCGGCCAATGTGCGCCAGCTCCTGGGCCGGCCCGGCGAGGTGTGGGGCGCCGAGTCCGGCGTGGACAAGCTCGTCGTGGTCCGTACCGGCTAGGCCGGCGGCAGGACGCGTCCACGGGCTCCGCCCCCTAGCCGGGCGTTGGCAAGGCAGCCATGATGTTGCCGACAGCGAACCTGGGCGAGGGTGCGTGAGCGACACCACCGTGAAGGCTGGACGCGGACGGCAGGGACGGCGCCGTCCGTCGGGTGAGCCACCGCCGCTGCCCAGGGAGGACCGCTGGACCAGATGGATCTGGGTGCTGGCCGCCGTCCTGCTCGTCGGCGCCGGCCTGAACATCCTCATCCACACGGCCGACACGATCCAGCGGATGGACCAGGCGGTCCTCGAATGGTTCGCCCGGGTGCGCACCCCGGCCCTCACCGACGCGGCCAAGCTCGTCGCCCTGCTCACCACCTTCGCCGCCATCATGGCCCTGCGGATCGCCACCGTCCTGGTCCTGGTGCTGTACGGACGCTTCCGTCACCTGGCGGTCTTCCTGGCAACCCTGGTGGTCACCGACTGGGTCGTGGTCCGGCTGCTGCTCGTCGAGCTTCCGCGCCCCACCGTGCCGGTCCTGGTGGACGTGGATGGGTACGCGTTCCCCTCCAAGTCGATCTCCGCTCTTGCCATCACCCTGTACGCGATGACCTTCGTCCTCGTGGCGCGCGGCAGGGGCCGCAACTGGCTCCGCGCCGGGTTCACGGTGGGACTGGTGCTGGTGGTGCTGGCTGAGCTCTACCTCGCCGCCGACTATCTCTCGGCCATGGTGTACGCCGCGGTCCTCGCCCCGTGCGTGGCCGACGTGGTCTTCCGGTGGCTGGTCCCGGAGGAGGGCTTCCCCATCACGTACCAGACCCGCGGCAACGCCGCCCACTTGGACCTCGGCGGCGAGCGGGGGAGGGCGATCGTCGGGGCCATGGCCGACCAGCTCGGCCTGTCCGTGACCGAGGTGAAGGAGTTCGGGCTGGAGGGCTCGGGAGGCTCCTCGCCGCTGCGGATGACGCTGGAGGACGGCAGCCGGGTGTTCGGCAAGATCTACTCGACCAGCCACGAGCGGGCCGACCGCTGGTACCGGTTCGGCCGCACGATCCTCTACGGCCAGCTCGAGGACGAGACCGCGATCGGCTCGGTGCGTCGCCTGGCGGCCTACGAGGACTACGCCCTGCGTCTCCTGGCCGACCACGGGGTGCGGGTCGCCCGCACGTATGGCCTGGTGGAGCTCACCCCTAATCAGGAGTACATGCTGGTCACGGAGTTCTTCGAGAACGCCAGGAACCTCGGCGACTCGGAGATCGACGACGCGGTCATCGACGAGGGCCTCGGCATGGTGCGGACCTTCTGGGACATCGGGGTGGCCCACCGGGACATCAAGCCGGCCAACCTGCTCGTGCGCGACGGGCATCTGCAGCTGGTCGACGTCTCCGCGCTGGAGGTCCGCCCGTCGCCGTGGCGCCAGGCTGTCGACCTGTCCAACATGCTGCTCGTCCTGGCCCTGCGGACCGACCCGGAGCGCGTGTATGCCCGCGCCACCAAGGTGTTCATCCCCGACGAGATCGCCGAGGCGTGCGCGTCGGCGGTCGGCTTGACCATCCCGACCGAGCTGCAGGCCAAGCTGAAGGCCGACGGCCGTCCCCTGCTGAAGCGGTTCCGGGAGCTGGCCCCGGCCCGGGCGCCCATCTCCATCCAGCGTTGGAGCACCCAGCGCCTCACCCTCACCGCCGCCGCGGCCGCCGGCGTCCTGGTCCTGGTCGGCCTGTTCGTCGACTCCCTCCGAGCCGGCCTCGGCTAGGGCTCCACCGTCGGCTCGCCGGGAACCGCGACCCCTCGCCGCCGGAGCAGGTCGAGGTACTCCGAGCGACGCTCGAAGGTGTTCCGGAGCTGCGCGCTGAGGGTGTCGACGAACTGGTCCCGGTAGGCCGCATCGACCAGGATCGTCACCGCGTAGTAGAGGCCGGCGAACCCCGCGACACCGGTCGCCACCCGCAGCAGCGCCGCCGTCACCTGCACGCGCTCCCCGAACCAGGCGACGTCCAGGACGACCCAGGTCGGCTGGAGCAGCCATGCGCCGCGCACCTCGGCCGAGACGAGCAGGGCGCCCAGGAGCACGTAGAAGAGCCAGACGGCTCCGCTCACGAACGCAACCTGCAGCGATTCGCTGATCAGGGCGACCAGCGCCAGGTTCAGCCGCTCGCGACGGCGCAGGGGCACGTCGCCGACGTGCGACTCCGCCTGCACCTCGCGGACGACGCTCGGCAGGCGCACGACCAGGAAGCCCGTGCCGAGGAGCACGAACATGCCCATCGCCGTCAAGTAGGTCGCCGAGCCGGTCGCCGTGAACACCTGCCAGATCTCGGTGGTGAAGAATGAGACCAGCGAGAAGAACAACAGCAGCGGCACGGCCCGCACCAGCACGGTTACAGAAGCGCCGAGCAGAGCGAACAGGCGAACGACGACCCACCACACGATGAAGACCAGCCCGAAGCCCACCACGACGTAGGTGAGGACCAGGATCGCGGCGTTGGCGAGGATGGTGGCGAAGCCGAAGAGGAACTGTCGGCTGAACAACACCGGCAGGAGCGCCGGCAACGTCACGAACACGACCAGCTCGGGGATGCCGACCCGATGGGGGACCGAGAGGAAACGGCGCCCCCGTACCACGTTCAGCAGTCCGAACCCTCCGAGCAGTACCGCCGCCCCACCGAGTCCCAGCAGCAGGTTCGCCCAACCGGCGTTGATGTCGAGCGCGTTCACCGCCTCGACCACGAACACCAGGGTGAGGAACGGGATCGCGCGCGTGAAGATGTCTTCGGTGGCCGACAGGTCGACGATCAGGTTGGGCAATCCGTCGCGACGGAACCCGCGCTCGAGCTCGCGGATGCGTCGGGCGTCGGCATCCATCCACGCATGGAACCATAGCGACCACCGTCCATGCGCTCACCAGCCCCGCCTCTGCTGACCACCCGGATTCGCCCGGACGCGGTCC
>Ga0081538_10004055_pt2 | contig 12400 bp, 10 predicted proteins | sample TabmetS5T2R1_FD_71022 | JGI IMG/M metagenome (GOLD analysis project Ga0081538, IMG submission 71022) | Tabebuia heterophylla rhizosphere microbial communities from the University of Puerto Rico - S5T2R1 | ecosystem: Host-associated > Plants > Roots > Rhizosphere ...
GGGCGACCTCGACGTAGTAGTCGCCGTCGAAGTCGGGGTGGATGCCGCCCTGGAGGCAGACCTCGGTGGCGCCCCGCTCCCACGCCTCGCGGGAGCGCTCGGCGATGTCGTCGAGCGTGAGCAGGTAGGGCGTGCCGCGCAGGTTGAGCGACAGCGGTCCCTTGGAGAACCCGCAGAACCGGCACTTGAAGGTGCACACGTTGGTGTAGTTGATGTTGCGGTTCCGGACGTAGGTGACGATGTCGCCCACGGCCTCGCGGCGCAGTTCGTCGGCGAACCCGGCGATGGCAACCACCTCCGGGCCCCGGGCGGCGAAGAGGTCGGTCAGCTCATCCTCGCCCGGGAGTTGTCCGTCGCGGACGCCGGCGAGGATCTCGGCCACCCGGCCCCGCAGCGGTCGGGTGACCGCGGTCGGACCGGGGACGAGGGTCGGCGGGGTCGCGTCGGCGCCGGAGTACCAGGCGGTCGAGCGGCTGCCCGTGAGGACGACGTCGGCACCGGTGCCCGCCTTGGCGTTGGCCAGCGTCCTCTCGGGGAGGACCGCACCGGGATCGTCCCGCCCCAGGCCCTCGGCGTCCGCGCGGTCCATGACCGGGAACGCCAGCGCCGGGTCGAGCCAGCGGTCGGGCTGGGCCACGACATGCGGGTACACCGTGAGCCGCGGCGCCAGCCCGAAGCCGCGCTCCTCGGTGACGGCCCGGAGCCGGTCGAGCGCGGGCCACGGCCGCTCGGGGTTGACGTGGTCCGCGGTCACGGGGGAGACGCCGCCCCAGTCGTCGATCCCGGCGTCGAGCAGCATGCCGAAGTCGTCCGCCAGGTTGGGGGGCGCCTGCACGTGGACGTCGGCCGGCAATGCCAGGCGCGCCAGCGCGATGGCGTCGAGGTGCTCGGCGGGCGGGCAGGGCGGCGCCTGGTGCATCCCCGTGCCCGGCTTGGGGAGGAAGTTCTGGACGATGACCTCCTGCACGTGGCCCCAGCGCGCATGGGCCTCGGCGATCGCGGTCAACGCCGCCAGCCGGTCCTCGCGGGTCTCGCCGATGCCGACCAGGATGCCGGTGGTGAAGGGGATGGACAGGCGACCTGCGGCCTCCAGCGTCGCCAGGCGCCGCTCCGGGGTCTTGTCCGGTGACCCGCGGTGGGCGGCCAGGTCGGGGCGCAGCGACTCGAGCATCATCCCCTGACTGGCCGCCACCGGCCGCAGCCGCTCGAGCTCGTCGGGGTGAAGCGCGCCGGCGTTGGCGTGGGGCAACAGCCCGGTCTCCTCCAGCACGAGGCGGCACGCCTCGGCCAGGTAGTGGATGGTCGACTCGTAGCCGTGTGCGGCGAGCCACTCGCGGGCCGCGGGGTAGCGCTCCTCGGGGCGCTCGCCGAGGGTGAAGAGCGCCTCGTGGCAGCCGGCCTCGGCGCCGGCACGGGCGATGGCCAGCACGTCGTCGGGATCGAGGTAGGGCTTGTCCAGGCGGGCGGGGGGTTGCGCGAACGTGCAGTAACCACAGCGGTCGCGGCACAGCATCGTGAGCGGGATGAAGACCTTGGGGGAGTAGGTCACCCGGGTGCCGCTGGTGGCGTCACGGACGGCGCGGGCCCGGCCCGCCAGCTCGCTCGGAGGGAGGTCGAGCAGATCGCTCATGCGCGGGCACACTATCGGCGGCTCCCGCGATCGACGGACTCGGCCTGCGGCCGGCGTCGCCGGGGAGGCAATGGGTTCCAGCCTTTCGAGGGCGAGGTCATGGGTTCCGATGTCGGAACCTATGACCTCCGGCTCGGTTCCGTGGAACCGATTGCCTCGCCTCGGGTCGGGTCGGTCGTCTCGGTGTGCTCGAGCAGCGGTTCGTAGATCGCCGCCGGTGTCGCGCGACCGCGCAGGGCGACCGTGCCGACGTCGCGCCAATGCGACGCCTCGCCGCGGGCCCGCCGCACGCTCTCGGCCGACGCCAACACCTTCACGGCGCGGCCCTTGGCGATGTCGGTCAGGCGGGCCGCCTCGTTCACCGCCGGGCCGACGACCGTGTACTCGTAGCGGGCCTCGGTGCCGACGTTGCCGGCCACGACGCGCCCCGAGGACACGCCGATCCCGGCCTCGAGCCCCGGGTGACGTTCCGCGAGCCCCAGCAGGCCGAGCGCCAGCAGCCGGGCGGCCCGCAGGGCGCGGTCGGCGTGGTCGGGCTGGGTGCCGGGCACGCCGAAGATGCACAGCGCGCCATCGCCCTCGAACTTGTTGACCCAGCCGCCCTGGGCGTCCACCGTCCGGACAACCACGTCGAAGAAGTCGTTGAGCGTCTCCACGACCTCGCCGGGCGGCAGCACCTCGGCCATCGCCGTCGAACCGATGAGGTCGACGAACACGGCACTGGCCTCGGCCTGCTCGCCGCTGAGCCCCGTGCCGCGCTCCAGCGCCGTGCGGGCGACCTGCGTCCCCACGTGACGGCCGAACAGGTCCTGGATGGCACGTCGCTCTCGCAGCCCCGCCACCATCTCGTTGAAGCCCGCCTGGACCTCGCCGACCTCGCCACCGTCGTCCACGGTGAGACCGACATCGAGGTCGCCGTCTCGCACCCGCCCGAGCGCATCCCGCAGGGCGTCGAGCGGCTCTGCGACGCTTCCGGCGGAGGAGATGGTCGCGAGCAGCCCGGCGAAGATGCCCATCAGGGCCAGTGCGGTCAGCGCGTACGTGGGGATGTCGGTCCCGTCCACGAACGACGCCGTGGCGATGGCCAGCAGCGGCACCCCCGATCCGACCGCCCACGCCAGCATGAGCCGCAGGCGCACCCCCGGCGTCCGCGGACGGCGCTCCGGCAGGTCGTCGAGCACATGCGCGAACAGCGGGCGGAACGACCGCTCGATCATCAGGTAGCCGATGGCGCACGTCACCACGCCGCCGATCAGCGTGCCATCGACCACCCGCAGCACGGTCTGGGAGTCGGCGCCGAACACCGCCGACAGCACGGCGTAGAGCGCGGCGGCGATCACCCAGAAGACGAGCGGCCGCAGGGCCTGCCGCCAGGGTTCGCGGAGCACGTCGTAGCGCTCGGCCGTCGTCGGCTCGCGGTCCTCGTCCGCCCAGGCGATGGCGCGGCTGAAGGCCCGATGCCCCCAGAGGTAAGCCAACGGGACCAGCAGCGCCGCCGGGACGAACGGCGCCCCCAGGGTCAGTGCCAGGGGCAGGTCGGGGGCCAGCTCCTCGCCTGAGGCCAGCAGCACGAACGTGATGACCGCGATGCCACCGGCCACGTTGGCGAACAGGAGCCGGCGGCGCACGCTGCGCCGCACGTCGTTGGCCAGTGCATGGAGTGACCCCACGGCGTCAGGCTACGGGCCGCCCGGTCAAGCGGCGCGTGCGGCGCGCCGGGCCTCCCAATCCAGCAGGGCGCGCGGGGGGATGCCGGCGAGCCGCCGGCTGTCGCGGGTGAGGTGCGCCTGATCGGCATAGCCCGCCTCGACGGCGAGGCCCGCGAGGTCGGGGCCGCGAGGGCCCGACGCGCGGGCTGCGCCCAGGAACCGCTGGAATCGGAGGATGCGCGCCAGCGTCCGGGGCGGATACCCGACGGCGGCCTCGACGCGCCGCCTGAGCTGGCGCTCGCTCAGGTCGAACCGGCAGGCGAGGTCCCGCACCGGCGGGGCGGCGGGGGCGGCGAGCATCGACGCGGTACGAGTGGCCACCGGATCGACGGCCGGCGCATCGGCGAGGCGATCGAGCAGGGTGCCGACGACCGCTCGGAGTCGCTCGTGGCCCTCGGCGTCGCCGGGCGCGTCCGCGCACCGCTCCGCCAGCCGGGTGCCGGACCGGCCCCAGACGTCGGCGAGCCCGACCTCCCGGTCGAGGAGCTCGTTGGCGATGACACCGAGGAGCGGCGGTGCCGCTCCGGTACGGAAGCGCACGCCGACGATGACGGATCCCGGCGCGAAGCTCTCGGTCACGGCCGTCGTCGCGGGCCCCACGACCGTCAGGCCGCGGTCGGTCGAGACGATGTCGGCGCACCCATCGGGCAGAACGGGCTGCTCGTAGGCGCCGTCCCCGGCACCGATCGTCTGAACCCACAGGCAGGACACGTAGGGCGCGAGCGCCGGGGGCGGCGGAAGCTCCCGGTAGCTCGAGGACGGCCTCGGCACGGACCAAGTATGCCCAGCCGCCGCCGGCGCCACGCCGGCGTGTCAGGCGTTCGTGGTGGCCTTGGATGGTGCTTTGGGGGCCCTGGACGCCCGCTTCGCGGACGCCTTGGGGGCCGTCTTCGCGCCGGCCTTCGCGCGGGCCTTGGATGGTGCTTTGGGGGCCCTGGACGCCCGCTTCGCGGACGCCTTGGGGGCCGTCTTCGAGCGGGCCCTGGATGGCCTCTTGGACGGTGCCTGCAGTTGCTGGGAGAAGAAGTCCAGTGCGGTGCGCGTCTTCGTATGCTGCTCGCCGCTCAGGTCGAGCCCCCGCTCACTCAGGAACAGCCGCGACTGGACGGCCACGTTCAGCATGTCGGCGGGCGCGCACTTGGTCGACAGCTCGAGGATGCGGGAGCCGTCGGGGTACAGCCACGCCTCGGCCACGATCTTGCGGTCGTAGCCCTCGGGGCGGAGGTTGAGCTTGAGCACGAAGATCGGCCCGAGGATGGCGAGGTCGTCGAGTGCGATGGGCTCGGTGACGTGCGCCTCGTAGAAGGCCCGTTGCCCCTTGGAGAACAGCTTGCGGATCGACCGGTCCCCATTGGCCACCCTGGTGACGTCCGTCGTGCCCAGGGAGCCCTTGAACGACGCCGAGCACACCCAACCCCCGGGCATGGCGTCGAGCTCGACGACCATCCCCGGCGCCTGCCGAAACTTGTCCGCCAGCTCGTCGGGTACGACGGGCCGGAGCTTGACCACCGTGTCGTCGCCGCGTCCCTGGACACGGCGCGCCCGCACCACGACGCCCTGCTTGTTGAGCGCCAGGTCCGGCGTGTCGAAGAAGAACACCTGGCGGATCTGGGCCGCCAGCGGGTCCAACCCGAGGGCCGTGATGGTCGAACGGTGGTGCTCCTCGGGCACCGTCAGCTTGAGCTCGACGCTGTCCGATCCCTGTACCAGGTCCATGAGCTGCTGCAGGTCATCGTCGGCCAGTTCGACGATCCGCTTCTTCGTGGGAGCTGCCATGTCGCCTCCTCGTGCCCGTGGCTAGACGGTACGGCGCCGGAAGACCCCTGCACATCCCACCGGAGGGATGAACCCCGCCGGTCGCCGGTGCCGGGGGGCCCGCGGACCTATGCGAGGTCGCCGGCGGCCGCGGGGTCCACGATCCACAGGACGTGGTCACCGCGGACGTGGGTGGCGGGCAGCGATTCATCGCCGGCGGCGACCCGCGCCAGCGCCGCGCGCTGGGCCTCCCCGGCCACGGTCACCAGCACCAGCCTCGCTCGGGCGATGCCGGCGAAGGTGAGGGTCATCCGGGGGTACTGGTTCTGTCCGTTGGGGTCCTCGTTCATCACCACCAGCCGTCCCGGGTCGGCGTCGAGTCCCCGCGAGCCGGGGAACAGCGAGGCGGTGTGGCCGTCGGGGCCCATGCCGAGGTGCACGAGGTCGGGGCGTCCGAGCTCGCCGAGGCGCAGCTGATAGGGGTCAGGGCCCTGGTCGCAGCGCATCGGGTAGTTGGCGTTGACGGCGCCCACCCGCTCCAGGAGCGCCTCTCGTACCAGGCGGTAGTTGGAGTTCTCGTCGTCCAGGGGCACGCAGCGCTCGTCGCCCCAGTAGACGTCGACCTTCCACCAGTCGATCTGGTTCCCGGCGTCGTCGGCCAGACCCTCGTAGCAGCGGCGCGCCAGGTCGCCCCCCGAGACCACGAAGGAGAACCCGTCGTGGGGCCGGCTGTGGAACGCCTCGATGACGCGCTCGGCGAACTCGCCGGGCACGTCGTCGACCACAACCAGCTCACCGTGCACGTTGTCTCCCGCGCTGCCGCGACGTCGGTCGCCGCTTGCCCGATTCCTAGCCGGAACCGCCGGGCGCCGACTCCGCCTTGGCTTCGAGCGCAGTGATCAGCTCGTCGAAGCTCTTGGCGAACGTGGCCACGCCCTGGTCCTCGAGGACGCGGCTCACCTCGTCGAGGTCCACGCCCACGGCCTCGATCGCGTCCAGCGTCCGCTGGGCCGCGTCGGGGTCGGCGTCGACGGTGCGCACCAGGGTGCCGTGGTCCTCGAAGGCGTCGAGAGTGGCCTCCGGCATCGTGTTGACCGTGTCGGGACCGATCAGCGTGTCGACGTACAACGTGTCCGGGTAGTCCGGGTTCTTGGTCGACGTCGAGGCCCAGAGCGGCCGCTGGACCCTGGCCCCCCGATCGGCGAGCGCCTGCCAGCGCGGGCCCCGGAACGTCTCCACGAACCGCTGGTAGGCGAGCTGCGCCTGCGCGACCGCGGCCTTCCCCCGGAGGGCCAGCGCCGCATCGGTGCCGATGGCGTCCAGCCGGCGGTCGACCTCGGTGTCCACCCGGCTGACGAAGAAGGAGGCCACGCTGGCGATCTGTGACAGGTCGCCGTCGTAGGCCTCCAGCCCGGAGATGTAGGCCTCCATCACCTCGTGGTAGCGGTCGAGCCCGAAGATGAGCGTGACGTTGATGCTGCGGCCTTCGCCGATGAGGATGCGGATCGCGTCGACGCCCTCCGAGGTGGCCGGCACCTTGACGTACAGGTTCGGCTCGGCGATGCGATCGTGCAGGTCCCGCGCCGAGGCCACCGTGCCGTCGCAGTCGCGGGCCAGCTCCGGCGCCACCTCGACCGAGACGTAGCCGTCGACCCCGGCGCTCTCGTCGTGGACCGGTCGCAGGATGCCGAGGGCGTGCTCGATGTCGTCGGTCACCATCGCCCAGTAGGCGGCGTCGACCGGCTGCCCGCCCTTGATCAGCTCGCGGAACTCGGCGTCGTACTCCTCGGACGACGAGATCGCCTTCTGGAAGATGGTCGGGTTGGACGTGACGCCGCGCACGCCGCGCTCGACCCACCGGGCCAGCTCGCCGCCCGTGATCCAGCCGCGCCGCAGGTTGTCGAGCCACGGGCTCTGGCCTTGCTCGTAGTAGAGGTCTTGAAGGCGAGTCATCGTTGTTCTCCGCTCTCGCTGCTGGCAGGGGTGGGCGGGGCGCCGTCGGTGGCCGCCGCCAGGTCCTCTTGCAGCTCCTGGATCAGCTGGCGTCCCCGCTCCGCCACGTTCTCGGGATTGAAGCCCAGGTTGTGGAGCGCCACCGCGCCCGGGGCCGACGCTCCGAAACGGTCGAGGCTGACGCTGTCGTCGGCCCACCTGTCCCAGCCCAGGCTGGCACCGGCCTCGACCGCGAGCGTGGGCACCTGGGGCGGAAGGACCGAGTCCTGGTAGGAATCGGGCTGGGCGGCGAAGAGGTCCCACGACGGCATCGACACCACCCGCGTGCGCACCCCGTCGGCGGCGAGCTGCGTGGCCGCCTCGATGCACACGGCCACCTCGCTGCCTGTGCCGATGAGGACCAGGTCGGCCTCGTCGTCGCCGTCGGGATCGACCAGCACGTAGGCGCCGCGATCGACGGGCGCGCCGGCGGTGCCCTCGAGCACGGGAATGTTCTGACGCGTCAGCACCAGCGCCGTCGGCCCGGAAGACGCGATGGCGATCCTCCAGGCGGCGGCGGTCTCGTTGGCGTCCGCGGGGCGGATCAGGCGCATGCCCGGCATCGCACGCAACGAGGCCAGCTGCTCGACGGGCTGGTGCGTCGGCCCGTCCTCACCCAGGCCGACGGAGTCGTGGGTGAAGCTGAAGATGTCCTTGTACCCGGACATGGCGGCCAACCGGACGGCCGGCCGCATGTAGTCGCTGAAGATGAAGAACGTCCCACCGACCGGGATGACGCCGCCGTGCGCGGCCATGCCGCTCAGCGCGCCGGCCATGCCGTGCTCGCGCACGCCGAAGTAGATCTGCCGGCCGTCCGGCACCTCCCGCGTCTGCACCCCGTGGTCCTTCAGAACCGTGCCGGTGTTGCCGGTGAGGTCCGCACCGCCGCCGATGAGCCCTGGCACGAGGTCCGCGACGGCCTGGAAGCACTCACCGCTGGCCTTGCGCGTGGCGATGCTCTCGCCCGGCTCCCAGCTCGGCAACGCCTCGTCCCAGCCCGGCAGGCCGCGCTGACCAAGGCAGGCGTCGTAGACCTCGCGCTCGCCCCCGTCGGTCGCCGCCAAGCGCTTCTCCCAGCCCTCCCGCTCGTCGCGTCCCCGGCGCCCGGCCGCCCGGTAGAGCTCCAACACGTCGTCCGGCACCCAGAACGACTCGTCGGCGGGCAGGTCGAGGATGCGTTTGGTGGCCGCGACGTCCTCCTCGCCGAGCGGGCTGCCGTGCGCATGCGCGGTGTCGGTGAACGTCGGCGACGGCCAGCCGATGTGGCTGCGCAGGATGAGCATGGAAGGTGCGTCCTCGACCTCCGCGGCGCGGCGCAGAGCCGCCTCCAGCTTCTCGGTGTCGTTGGCGACCTCGCCCAGGGACTCGACGTGCCATCCGTAGCTCTCGAAGCGCCGGGGCACGTCGTCGGAGTAGGCCAGCTCGGTGGCGCCGTCGATGGTGATGTGGTTGTCGTCGTAGACGTAGATGAGGCGTCCCAGCTGCAGGTGGCCCGCCAGGGAGGCTGCCTCGTGACTGACCCCCTCCATGAGGTCACCGTCGCTGCAGATCACGTAGGTCCTGTGGTTGCACAGATCGGGGCCGAAGCGCGACCGCAGCCAACGCTCGGCGATTCCGAAGCCCACGGCGTTGGCGAACCCCTGCCCCAGTGGCCCGGTGGTCAGCTCGACACCGGCCGTGTGGTGCACCTCGGGGTGTCCGGGTGTCTGGGAGCCCCATTGGCGGAAGGCCCTGAGGTCGTCCAGCGTCAGCCCGTACCCGGTGAGGTAGAGCATCGAATACAGCAGGATGCATGCGTGCCCCGCCGACAGGACGAACCGGTCGCGGTCGGGCCAGTCGGGGGCTTCGGCGTCGTAGCGCATGATGCGGGTCCACAGGACGTGGGCCAGGGGCGCGAGTGCCATAGCGGTGCCGGGATGACCGCTGTTGGCGGCTTGCGGGGCATCCATGGCCAGGCCCCGGATGACGTTGATGGCACGCTGCTCGAGGGCGGGGTCGGCAGACATCTCCGTTTCACCCTAGTGGGGCTCCGGGACGGTTCGATGGTGATCCGCCGCTAGTTCTTCCCTGGTCACACGTCGCGGAACACAAGGACGCTGGCCGTGAACCCGTGCACGAAGCTGCGCCCGCCGACGGGCCCGAACTCCCCGGCGCAGAACATCCCCGCCAGCGCCGGCGAGCCCAGCGTGTCGTGCACCACCCGGGCGTCGTGGTCGGGCTCGCCGAAGAGGCGTTGCCCCCGGCCGTTGCACGTGAAGACCAGGGCGGCGTCGCCCGTGGCGTCGGCCAACATCGCCCGCAGGTCCTCGTCCGCAGCCACCGCGTCGCGCACCTGGAACTGGACCGTCGTGCCCACCGCGACGCGATCGCCGACGGCCAGCGCCCGCTGGAGCCGGTCCGCGCCCACGACGCCGCGCACCAGGAAGTCGCCACGTTCGAAGGTCGCCCGGTGCTCGTCGATGGCGATGCCGATCTGCAGCCCCGAGGCCAGGAGCGATCGTTCCTCGGCGTCGGCGGCCCGCACCAGGTCGTCGAGTCGGTCGAGCGCGGGACGCCCGGCGATCTCCATCACGAGGTTGCCCTCCGCCCGCGTGACGATCATCGGGTCGCCGATGGGCCTGCAGCCCTGCGACACGACGGTGCGGGTGGCGACACCGCCGGGGAGGACCACGCCCACGCCGCCCGACGACATCACCTCGTCGTCGAGGACCAAGCGGTTGCCCCCGGGCGTGTTGGCCGCCGATGCCATCCCGCCCACCACCGGCACCGAGAGCGTCTCGCTCGCCTCCGGCATCTCGAACTCGGCCAGCGCATCGATGATGGCGTCGACCGGAAGCGAGAAGGGATCGGCCAGGAGCAGCAGCGCATCGCCCGGCTCGAACGTCGAGGCCGAGAGGCCCTCGAGCGCGATGCCCGAGGCCGTGCGGGTGGCCTGGAGGCGGACCGGGCGCGGGCGGGCGGCCAGGCGACCGGCCCACAGGCCGATGGCCGGCGCGTCCTCAACCTCGCGGCTCCCGCCCAGCACGGCCACCGCCGTCGTGCCCACGAGCACCCCGGGTCGGAGCATGCGGTGGATCGCCCCGGCCATGTCGCCGAACGTGTCGCGATGCTGGGGCGACGCGAACACCGCGGCGACGTCGGGCTCGGTGCCGAGCTGTTCCAGCACCGCCCCGATGATCTCGCCGGTGGCCTCGGCGGGATCCGGGTGCTCCGACAGAGCGCTGGCGAACGTCACGTGATCCTCATGCGGGCGCCCGGTCCGGCCCCGCCACCAGCGTGTAGGGCACGACGGTGAGCGGCCCGGTTCCGATCCGGCACTGCGCCTCGACGGTGCCGTAGTCGGCGAAGTCCACCTCCGCCCGCACCAGCCGGTAGGTGAACTTGCCTGGGTCCACCTGGAACGGCTGGACGTTGCGGGCCACCTGCTCGCCGTCGCGGCTAAACACGACCTCGAGCACGCCGGCGCCGTCCTCCCCGGGCGGGCACCACACGAGGACGATCAGGTGGGGCGCCACGGTCACGGGCGGCGGCGACGCGGGAACCGCCGAGAAGTGCACGCCCGTGAGATCGATCAGCGTCGGCCCGCCCTCGAACGTCGGCCGCAGGTCGAGGGACTCGACGAACAGGGCAGCGACAATGTTCATGCCCCCGAAGCTAGTGGGGTGGCCCGTCGTGCCCGCCCCACTGAGGACGATCGCGCTAGCCCACGCGCGCGGGCTCGCGCACCGGGGGACGATCGTGGCGCACGCGTGCCCACCCGAAGCGGTGGAGGAGCCGGATGAACGGCCACGCCGGGTCGTACTCGCCCCGCCGGAACGACAGGCGGGCCGAGGTGGGGGCGGCGTGGTGGTTGTTGTGCAGCCCCTCGCCGCCGGTGAGCCACGCCAGCCACTGGAGGTTGGTGGCCTGGTTGTCGTGGGGCCGGGCACCGAAGGTGTGGGTCACGGCGTTGATGGAGGCGTTGAGCGACAGGTACAGCACGACGTGGACGGCGGCGGCGAGGGCCGCCCAGACCGGCCCGAGGACGAGTACCAGCAGCGCGACCCCGATGCCAAGCCCGAGCCACGCGCGGTCGAACAGCATTCGGTCCCAGCGATCCGGTGGGAGGTCGCGGGCGTACCGCGCCACCGTCACGTCGTCCCGGGCGGCCCGGCGGTAGAGCGCCGGGTTGGTGAGCTGCACCCGCACCCAGCCCAACAGGACGGGGGAGTGGGGATCACCCTCGACGTCGGTGAACGCGTGGTGGCGCCGATGCACGGCCGCCCATTCCCGGGGCTTGATGCCCGTGGAGATCCAGATGATCAGCCGGAAGCCGAACGCCACTGCCGGCGACAGTCGGATCGCCCGGTGGGCGATCGTCCGGTGGAGGTAGACGGTGGTCGCGAAGTTGGCGATCTGGCTCGTGACGATGCCGATGAGCACGGCGAGGGCGGGCGCGGGCATTGACCGGAGGGTATCTACCGACAGGTCGGTAGACAACGAAGCGCGCACCGTGGCCGGTAGCCTCCAAGCCCGTGGCAAACGAGGGTGAGAGCAGCTCGACACGGGAAGCGATCCTGGTCGAGGCCAGGCATTGCTTCGCCCAGAACGGCTATGACGGCACGTCGCTGAACGACATCGCCGCGGGCGTCGGCATACGCCGCGCCAGCCTGCTGCACCACTTCCCCTCCAAGGAAGCGATCTACCTGGCGGTCTGCGAGCGGGCCGTGGCCGACTGGGCCGAGTGCATCGACGAGGCGGTACGCGGTCCGGTCGGCGAGGGCTGGAACTACGTCGACCAGGTGCTCACCGCCGCTGTGCGCTGGTTCGCCCAGAACCCCGACTTCGTCCGCCTCGTCCGCCACGAGTCGTTGGCCGCCGGGGATCGCCCCGGCTTCGACCTGGGCGTCGCGGTCAGGCCCTGGTTCGAGCGGGCTGTGAACCACTTCGACCGCGAGATGGGTGCCGGACGGTTCCGCAAGCACGATCCCGAGCAGTTGCTGATCAGCGGCTACGGGGCGGTGCTCAACTACTTCAGCGACGTCCACTTCCTGGAGAGCCTGCTGGGCAGGGACCCGATGACCGAGGAGGCCATCGAGGCCCGGATCGAGGCGGTCCGCGAGTTCTTCCGCGCTGCGCTCGAGCCCTGACGCGTCGGGCTGGTTCTCCCACCCGCATCGGGTGGAGCCCGACTTCGGGCGGGCAAACACCCGTCGGTACCCTGACCGCCCATGCCGACCCTGTCGGAGGCCGCATCCAAGGAGCTCCTGGGCGCCTTCGGGGTGCCGTTTCCGCCCGAACGGATCGTGGGCTCGCCCGAGGGCGCTGCTGCCGC
>Ga0081538_10004766_pt1 | contig 12399 bp, 9 predicted proteins | sample TabmetS5T2R1_FD_71022 | JGI IMG/M metagenome (GOLD analysis project Ga0081538, IMG submission 71022) | Tabebuia heterophylla rhizosphere microbial communities from the University of Puerto Rico - S5T2R1 | ecosystem: Host-associated > Plants > Roots > Rhizosphere ...
GTCCATCTCGAGGATTTGCGCTGCGACGGGTCGGCACACGGCGGCTGCCAGGCGGGGTGCCTGCTCTACTGGAACGAGGCCTGGCTGCGGCGGGTCGAGCCCGGCGAGCCGGCCGGTGACCCGTCCCCGGCCCGCGTCCCCGTCCCGGCGGTGCTGGCCGACGCGACCCGTGCCGGCGTCGATGAGGACGGCGAGGTGGCGTACTCCTGCCAGGCCACCGAGGTCACCAAGGCGGCGCCCGAGCGCATGCCATGGTGGGACGCGCGCCAGTACGTGCGCGACGTGACCTCGGGGAACGCCGGCCCGGTGGCGATGCTGCGCAGCCTGCTCGTGCTGGTGTTCAACAAGTTCCAGGCGGCCAACCGCCGCTTCCTGCCCAGCCTGCTGCTGATCAGGGGCGGCAAGCGATGGCCGTTCATCGAGGGCCGGCTCACCAGGACGCCCCGCGAGGTACTCGACCTCCGGCCGGGCGAGCTGGTCGAGGTCAAGAGCCGGGAGGAGATCTTCCAGACACTCGACACCAGGGACCGGAACCGCGGCATGACCTTCGACACCGAGATGCTGCGGTACTGCGGCCGGCGGGCCCGGGTGCTGCGGCGGGTCGAGCGCATCATCGACGAGAAGACGGGGAAGCTGCGGCACCTCAAAGGCGACTGCATCATTCTCGAGGGCGTTGTCTGCACCGCCGAGTACAACCAGTACTGCCCGCGGAGCATCTACCCGTACTGGCGGGAGATCTGGCTCCGGCGGGTCGAGGATCTGCCCTAGGAACGTGACGCCTTTGGCGGTGGCGTCGATTCGCTCCTGACCGTGATCGACCAGACGATCCAGCCGACTATGGCGCCACTGTGGCTCCGGCCGCCGGCCCAGATCTCACCGCGCCGAGAGCAGGCGGGTTACTGGGGCGGTCAACGAGTGTGGCCTCTCAGGCGTATGACATGCACAGATGCGAAATAGCATCACACCATTTGATTGCTCCCGCGACAATCTGCCCTCGAACCTACAAGGCGACGAGCCCCCTCCCAAGCGCTAGCAGAAGGACGACGGCTCCGAAGATTGCTTCTGGCGATCTCCTCGCCTAGGATCGGCGGCAATATCCCAGATTTGCATCCCTCTCCTGCAAGATATTTGAGGCGGTGTGCCGACAATGCATGAGGAGAGCCGCAGCTTCTGGTCTGACCACCAACCCGACCGCAACTGGCTGGAAGACGCCGACGCCAGGCCTCTCGCCCCGGAGAAGTTCGCTGCCGTCCGGTCCAGCCGCTACCGTACCCACCCCCACCTGGAGACGGTGGCCGGCTTCGCCGACCACCGCGGAGAGCGAGTCGTCGAGGTGGGCTGCGGCCTGGGCATCGACGGATCTCGCTTCACAGAGGGCGGCGCTCAATACGTCGGCATCGACCAGAGCGACGTGCCCGTGCGGACCGCACGGCGGACCTTCGACCTGCTCGGCCTGAAGGGGGCGATCGTGCAGGGCGACGCCACCGCCCTGCCCATCGCCAACGCCACCGTGGACTTCGTTTACTCCCTCGGAGTCCTGCACTACATCCCGGACACCGCCAGAGCCGTCGGCGAGATCCACCGCATCCTTCGGCCGGGCGGCCGCTGCCTGGTCATGGTCTATCACCGGTCGTCGCTCAACTACTATTTCAACATCCTGTTCCTGCGCCGGCTCGGGGCATCCCTACTGGCCTTGCCAGGCGCCGTACGGCTAGTGGCGCGGCTGACCGGCAAGTCCGAGGAGACCCTCGCCGGCCACCGGGCGCTGCTGCGCCGCCACGGGCTGGCGTACCTCACCAACCGGCAGCTGTTTCTCTCCAACAACACCGACTCACTGGGCAACCCGTTGTCCATGGTATTCAGCAGGCGCCAAGCCCGGGACCTGTTCGCCGAGTTCGACGAGGTCGAAACCGAGGTCTACTTCCTGAACATGCAAGAGCTGCCCCCACTCGACCGGCTGCTCGGGCCCACCACCAAGGAGCGGCTGGGGCGCCGCCTAGGCTGGCAGCTGTTCGTGCGGGCGACCCGCTCTCGGCCGTGTGCGACGTCGAGGGCTAGCTCTCGGTAAGCGCTTGCATGCCATGCAGTTTCGGCCTGCCCCGACTCCCGTGGGCAGGTGGCTGGTTCGCCATGCGAGGTGGACGTCCCTTGCTAGCCGCCCGCCGGCCGGGCCGTGCGGCGGGCGCGGACGCCGTCGACGCGCTTGCTCACGAACCACCTCGGGTCGGTGGCGTTGAGCCACACCCGCAGCAGGGCCCGGTAGGCCGACCGCTGCCACGCGACGCCGGCCCGTAGCGCTCGGCCACGGCCCGGTCCTCGGCTAGGCGCCGGGGGTCGGCGGCGGCGCTCAGGGGACGGTGCTGTCGGTGCTGCCGCCGTCCACGACGAGGTGCTCGACCTCGACGTCGGTGGTCTGCTGGCTCCGGGTCGACTCGATGCGGTCGCGCAGGTAGGCGACGCCGTTCAGGCTGGGCGTGATGATGGTGACCAGCACGGTGCGGTCCCCTCCCTTCAGCGGTGGCTCGCCAGCCGGGCGTACTGCTCGGACCAGCCGGTCGCGAACGCCTCGACCCCGTAGCCCGCACCGAGGCGCGGGCCCGCTCGCCCATGGCCCGCCGCTCTGGGACGGGCAGCGCACAGAAGCGCCGCAGGCCGGCGGCCACGCTGTCGGCGGTACGCTCGACGACGAAGCCGTTCCTCCCGTCCTCGACGACGTCCTCGACCCCGTGGAGCCTGGTGACCAGCAGAGGCAGCCCGGCCGCGGCCGCCTCCAGTGCCACCAGCGAGAAGGTCTCGTAGGCGGGCGGCAGGGCGAACAGGTCACCGACCCACAGGAACGGCCGGATGTCGTCCTGCATGCCGACGAGCCGCACCGTCCCGTCGAGCCCCCGGGCCCGGACCGCCCGGGCGTAGGACCGGACCAGGTCGGGCCGGCCGCCGACCACTAGCCATACGGGCGATCCCCGGAGGGCCTCCAGCGCCGCCAGGAGCAGCGGCAGGCCTTGCGCTCGAAGTGCCCGAGGGTGGCGAAGACCACGACCAGGTCGTCCTCGCCCAGGCCGAGGCGGACGCGCTGCGTGCGGCGGTCGAACCGCGACCGTCACCTTGACGGCGGTGCCGGGGTACTCGGCCTGCAGCACGGGCCAGGCCCCGGAGGGGACGACGACACTGCGCACCCGCCGCAGGACCCACGGCTCGAGCGCCGCGCGGAGCAGCCCGCGCACGGCCGACGGGCCGCCGCCGGCCCGCCCCGGCGCAGGAAGGCGCGGTGGCAGAAGTGGGTGTAGGAGAGGTCGCCGAACCCCAGGTTGCTCTCCACGATCTGCACCAGGTCGAAGCGGGCGCGGCGGCGGACGCGGTAGGCGAGATAGCAGAGCGGCGCCAGCACCTGGTAGCTGAGGAACAGCAGGGCCAGGGGCGGCGCGGGGCGGGGACTCGGACCCAGGTGACGCGCTCGGGACAGGGGTTGTCGAGCTCGACCGCGAACACGGTGAAGTCGTGCTCATGGCCCAGGCGCTCCAGCAGCCGCCGGTGGCAGCCGCCGGTGGCAGCCACCGGCGGGTTCGAGGCGACCACCGATAGTCGAAGATCGCGATGCGCATGCGCGGGCGACTACGGTCGCTGGCCGAGGCGCAGCTTGAGGCGGTCGAGCAGGACCCAGGACTACAGCGTCGGCCCGATGGCCCCGACGTAGACGGTCATGGACTCGACGTCCCGCTCCGCGAACGCGACCTCGTCCTCGCCCCGCTCCCCATGGCGCGCGCGGCGGCCAGCAGCACCCCGAAGCTGGTGCGTCGCGGACCGGGGGGATCTGTGACGGTGTCCCCCCGAGGACACCCCGCCAGGCGTCCGGGCTGTCGCCGATCTCGGCCGGCCACTCGATCGGGGGCAGGCCGACCTCGCCGGCCACCTCCAGCCGCCCCCGGCCGTCGTCGGGCAGGATCGCGGCCACGTCGAGCCCGAACTGCCGGGCGGCCTTCTCCGCCTCGACTTGGGGCAGGCTCCGATCGGCCACGCTCCACCCGTCGAGCCGGAGGGCCTCGATAGCCTCCTGCAGCGGCTTGGCCAGCCGGTCGAAGGCGGCGATCAGCTCCGGCGTCAGCGGCGGCTCGCCGTTGCCGGCCGCGACCCGCGCCAACGGCGCCACCGGACCTGGCGAGGATGGCGACGTGAGGTTCTCCAGGCGGCGAACCGGCGCTTCCTTCCAGGGCTTCTCCTGATCAGGAACGGCAAGAGATGGCCTTTCATCGACGGGCGGCTCACCAGGACGCCAACGGAGGTGCTCGATCTCAGGCCCGGGGAGCTCGTCGAGGTGAAGAGCAAGGAGGAGATCTTCCGGACCCTTGACACCAAGGACAGGAACCGCGGCATGACGTTCGACACGGAGATGCTGAAGTACTGCGGCAAGCGCGCTCGAGTGCTGCGGAGGGTCGAACGCATCCTGGATGAGAAGACGGGAAAGATGCTGCACCTCAAGGGTGACTGTATCGTCCTCGAGGGCGTGACCTGCACCGGAGACTACAACCAGTACTGTCCACGGAGCATCTACCCGTACTGGAGAGAGATCTGGCTTCGGCGGGCAGAGGAGCCACGCTAGGCGCTCGGCGACTTCGCCGCTCGCCCACCATCAGCGCCGGTCCCACCAGCGCTCCACCCCTGCCAGCTGCCTGACGCCTCGGGCCACCTGCCGCGCGACCCGGCGCGCCTCCTCCCCGGGCCTGAGCGTGGGACGAAAGGAGTCGGCGGCGGCGGTCAGGTGAGCGACCTCGTCGTCGGCGAGCGCGAGGTCCGCTGCAGCGGCGTTCTCCTCGAGCTGCGCGACGCTCCTCGCGCCCACAATGGCGACAACATTCGGGTGGTGGATCAGCCATGCCAGTGCCACCTGGGCCGGGGTTGCGTCCTTGGCTGTGGCGATCTCCCGCAGGGCGCAGAGGACGGGCCGGGCGCGATGGAGGTTCTCTGGTGAGAAGTACTCGGTCGAGGGCCGGTCGAAGCGCGGTGCCGTCCCATCGGAGTACTTGCCGGAAAGCAGGCCTTGCTCAAGAGGGCTCCAGGCGATGAGGAGGCGCCTGTTGGCCATGGCGTAGGGCAGGAGCTGGCGCTCCGGTCGGCGGGTGAGCAGGCTATAGCGGACCTGGTTGGTGACGACCGGTCGGCCCAGCGCCACCTCGGCCTCTCTCCAACTGGCGAGGTCGTAGTTGCTGACGCCGACCTGCCTGATCTCTCCGGACGCGATCAGGTCTTGCATACCGGACATCTTTACCGATTCGGCTACCCGCCAATCCATGCCGTGGACCTGGTAGAGGTCGATGCGGTCGGTGCCGAGTCGGCCGAGGCTCGCGCGCGCGGCGGCTCGCAATCGCTCAGGTGTCAGTGAGAAGGGCGAGACCTTGGTCGCCAGGATGATCGAATCGCGGGTCGGCGACCTCGAGAGCGCCTCGCCCAGCAGGCGCTCCGACTCTCCATCTCCGTAGCTCTCTGCGGTGTCGAACAGCGTGATGCCCAGCTCCACGGCGCGGGCGCAGATCCTTCTCGCCTCGGCTGGACCCCAGTCGCGGCCCCAATCCCAGGCCGGCGTCCCGAACTGCCAGCCTCCAAGACCGATCACCGACATACGCAGTCCCGCCGCTTCGACCAGTCGCATGCTGGCCTCCACCCTTCCCCGCCAATGCGCAGCGATTGACCGCACCCCATGCGAAGTGTGGCGTTGACGGCACGTCGTGGATGCGAGCGATTGTATCGACATGCAGGTCCACGGCCCGACCGTCGAGCGGTGGCCGTAGACTTTCCCGCTATGGGAGCTCGTCGCATCGGGATCGTCGGGGGCGGCATCGTCGGGGTCGCCCTGGCCCACCGCATCACCGGGATGGGGCTGGACGTGGCCGTGACCGTGCTCGAGAAGGAGCCGGCCCTGGCCCGGCACCAGACGGGCCGCAACAGCGGGGTCGTCCACGCCGGCCTCTACTACGTGCCCGGGTCGCTCAAGGCGCGGTTGTGCCGCCGGGGCGTGGAGCTGCTGGGGGAGTTCTGCGCCGGCCACGGCCTGGCCTACGACGAGTGCGGCAAGGTGGTGGTCGCCCTCGATGGGGGCGAGGCGGGCCGGCTGGAGGCCATCCGCGAGCGGGCAGTGGCCAACGGGGTGCCCGGGATCCGGATGGTCGGCCGGGACGAGCTGCGCGAGCTGGAGCCGCACGTCCAGGGGATCGCCGCCCTGGTTTCGCCCCACACCGCGGTGGTCGACTTCGCCGAGGTTACCCGGCGGCTGGCCGCCGACGCGACGGCCCGCGGGGCCGAGATCCGCACCGGGGTCGCCGTCCGGGCCATCACCCAGAACGGCCGGGGGGTGACGGTGGACGCCGGCGGGGAGCGAATCGCCTTCGACGAGCTGGTGATCTGCGGCGGACTGCACACCGACCGGCTGGCCCGCCTGGCCGGTCACGACGGCGATCCGCGGGTGGTGCCGTTCCGGGGCGAGTACTACGAGCTCGCCCCGGGCCGCCGCGACCTGGTCAACGGGCTCGTGTATCCGGTGCCCGACCCCCGCTACCCGTTCCTCGGGGTCCACCTGACCCGGCGGGTCGACGGCGGGGTCCTGGTCGGCCCCAACGCCGTGCTCGCCCTGGCCCGGGAGGGCTACCGCTGGCGCGACCTCCGCCCGGGCGACCTGGTCGAGACGCTGGCCTGGCCGGGGTTCCGGCGGATGGCCGCCCGCCACTGGCGCACCGGGGTGCGGGAGGTGGTCGGGTCGCTCAGCCGGCGGGCGTTCTGCGAGGCCGCCCGCCGCTACGTCCCCGAGCTCGAGCCGGCCGACCTGCTGCGGGCCCGCAGCGGGGTCCGGGCCCAGGCGGTGGCCCGCGACGGCACCCTGGTCGACGACTTCCGCATCAGCCGCCAGGGCCGGGTGGTGGCCATCCGCAACGCCCCCTCGCCGGCGGCCACCTCCTCCATGGCCATCGCCGAGCACATCACGGCCTGGCTGTTCGAGGGCGACCGCGGCCCCGCCCCCCGCTGACGGCTACCCGGCCGGTCGGCCACCCCAGGGGTCGTAGTCGACTTCCAGCGCCTCCTGGGGTGGCCGGCTGTCCTCGGGCACGTTGCGGAGGTTGAGCCGGATCCGGTACCAGACCGTGCTGCGGCCCCGCATGGCGTCGACCAGCACGTCGGTGGGGCCGAGCTGCGGCCAGACGTCGCCGTGGCGGGCCTTCCAGCGCTCCAGACCCTCACGGGCCTCGGCCTCGCTGGCCGCCCGGGCCACCTCGATCAGGGGCATGGTGGTGCGGCGGCGGCCGGTCGGCCCGGCGGTCTTGCCCGGAGCCGGCGGGGGGACGACCCCCTCGCGGCCGGGCGGGCCCGGCTGGCGCCGCTTGGACGGCTGGGCCCGGGACGGCTCGCCCTCGGCCTTGACGAAGTGCGGCGGCCAGGGGGCGTCGGCAAAGCCGGCCGCCTCGTGCTGGCCGGCCAGGTCGAGCAGCGCCTCCAGGGACCCGGCGGCGCGGTCGATCCCCGCCGAGGCGTCGCCGGCCTCGGCGACCAGGGCGGGCGCGGTGTCGATGGTGAAGGCCTCGGGGCGGCAGTCCGGCACCTGGTCCCAGGACATCGGCATCGACACCCGCGCGTCGCGGGTGGGGCGGACCGAGTAGGCGGAGGCGACCGTCCGGTCCTTGGCGTTCTGGTTGTAGTCCAGGAACACCCCGTGGCGCTCCTCCTTCCACCACTTGCTGGTGGCGATGTCGGGGGCGCGCCGCTCGACCTCGCGGGCCAGGGCGACCGCGGCCCGCCGAACCTCGGGGAAGGTCCAGCGGCGCTCGATCCGGCAGTAGACGTGGAAGCCGCGGGACCCGGACGTCTTCGGCCAGCCGGTCAGCCCGAAGTCCTCCAGGACCTCCCTGGTCACCAGGGCGACCTGGAGGACGTCGGACCACGGCACGCCCGGCATCGGGTCGAGGTCGACCCGCAGCTCGTCGGGATGCTCCAGGTCGTCGGCCCGCACCGGGTGCGGGTTGAGGTCGATGCAGCCCAGGTTGACCACCCAGGCCAGCTGGGCGGCGTCCCGGACCACGATCTCGTGCGCGCTGCGCCCGGACGGGAACCTCAGCTCGACCGTCTCCACCCACTCGGGTCGCTTCTCGGGCGCCCGCTTCTGGAAGAAGAACTCCCCCTCGGCCCCGTTCACGAACCGCTTGAGGGCCATCGGCCGCTCCGCCACCCCCCGCAGCGCTCCCCCGGCCACGGCCAGGTAGTAGCGCACCAGGTCCAGCTTGGTATGACCGGTCCGGGGGAAATACACCTTGTCCGGGTTGCTGACCGTGACCTCGCGACCAGCGATCTCCAGCACCATCTTGCGGGCGGCCATGCCTCAAGGGTACGACACCAGGCTGTGGACAACCCGGCATGGCGATTGCGCGGTTCTCTGCCCTCCCGGTGGGCTGTCAGGGTCAGGGGTCGAGGGGATCGACCCGAAAGCTGCCGTGGTCCTCGGTGATGAGGACGCCCGCGCCCTTGGCGAGGGGGGCGATCAGGTCGCCGGTGAGGCCGAGGACGGCGGCCTCGTGGGTGGGGCTGTGACCGACGGCCAGGGCACGGTCGCCGTCGCCGAGCCGGTCCAGGACCCGACCCAGGGCCGCCCCGAGAGCGGCCGCCTCCCTGGCGACGAACTCGGGATCGGTCGACCGCATCGCCGCCAGCTCGCCGCTGCCCGCCTCCTTGTAGAGAGAACGCCAGCGGTCCTCCCGGGCCGACCGAAGCCCCGGCTCGACCACCAGCCCGTCCGGAACCACCTCCCCGAGCGCGGCCAGCAAGCACCCGACCGTCTGAGTGGCCCGCTGCGCCCCGGTCGAGACGGCCACCCGGTAGCCTCCGGCGAGGGCGACCCCTAGCCGCAGCGCCGCCGCGACTCCCTCGGGGGTCAGCACGTCGCCGTCGTTGTCGGTGTGGCGTCGCATCTCCACGAACCGTGCCATGGTCCTCCCCTCGTGTTCTGCGTCATCAGTCCGTTGAAGATACCTCTGGCCGCGATCGGCTCGGCACCGTCCCGATCTCGCTGGATCTTGAGCGTCATCCCCTCCGCTCAGATGAGACCTTCTCGATACAATCGCTGAGGTGCTGGGACTGGGACAGCGAGCATCGTCGCCGCCGCACGCCACAGGCCACGGGGGATCATGGAGACCTACGACGGACAGTCTCGCGGCTGGGAGGAGGGTCCCGACCTTCTCCAGTCCGCCTGGCGCTACAAGTGGCTGATCGCTGTCGCGGCGCTGCTCGGCGTGCTCCTCGGCTACGGCTGGGCCGCTCGCCAGCCCATCCTCTATGAGGCCGCCTCCCAGGTGCTGTTGACCGGCACACCAGGCATTTCGCTGTCGAGCGACGCTCCACCCCCGCCGATCGTCGACGCCGAGCGATACCTCCGGAACCAGGCCACCCTCATCGGCACGACACCCGTCCTGGAGCTCGCGGCGGAGAAGAGCAAGGGCCAGGCAACCGTCGAGGACCTGCGCGACGGCATGATCGTCGAGGTGGACCAGGACGCAGACCTGATGACCATCAGCGTTCAGGACGGGAACGCGACCAGGGCGGCGACGCTCGCCGACGTGATCGCTGAGGGATACGAGAGCTTCGTCGAGGGACAACCGCTCCAGCTGGCGGACCAGCTGCGCGCCGAGCGCGCGAAGCTGGAGACGAGGTTGGACCAGGTCAACGCGGAGCTCGCCGCCGCGCCAAGGGACACCAGCCTGCAGCGACGACGCGATGCCCTCATCGACGAGCTCAAGCAGCTCGAGAAAGACCTGGTCAGCGTCGAGGCCAGTGTCGGGACCAATCTGGTGAACGTGGAACCCGCCGTCCCGCCAGAGCAGCCCTTCCAGCCCGCGCCTCGTCGCACCATGGCGGTCGGCCTGCTCGTCGGGCTGCTGGTCTCGGTCGCCCTGGCCTGGTGGCTGAACTCCCGACGGACGGCGGCGCAGGCGACCGGGACCCCGTTGGAGTGGCCTGGTCCACGCGGGGCCCTGCCGACAAGCGGCGGCGATCCCGGGCGTCAGCGTCAGGATTGGGCGGGGCACGCCGAGCCCATGATCCTGGACAGCCGGGGGCCGGACGGCCCGGCCAGCAAGAACGGCGCGGGGAGCCAGGGCGCGATCGCCCGGCTCATGTGGAGGATACGGCGGCGCAAGCTGAGCGAGCCGACCACGGTTGACCAGGGGCCGGTGAGCTCAGGCCCGTTCCGGGGCGCGGTGGACGAGCGGATCTCGACCAAGGTGTCCGCGAACGGCGGAGAACCGTCCCTGAGCCACCTCCTTCTCGACCTCGACAAGACGCTCGCCGAGGAACCGCTCGAGCATTACTCAGAGGCCCTGCCACAGGCGATCGCCGAGGAGATCCCCACCGACGTCGCCGCGGACACGGTGATCGTCCTGCTCGACGACGGCGAAGGGTCCTTCCGGGTGACCGGCAGCGTCGGCCTCGATGCAGGCGAGCGGGAGGCCGTCGTCGACCAGGACCATGAGCAGCTCCGTCAAGCGCTCTGGAACGGTGTGAGCGTCCTCTATGGAGGGGACGACTTGGCCGCCGCGGCGGGCATCCCTGGCACGCAGACGCAGGAGGCCCTGCTCGTCATCCCGTTGGTGCAGGGTCAGACCTGGCTGGGCGTGCTCCTGATCGGCCGGCGCGCTTCCCAGGACCAGCACGCGACCCCGTTCAGCGACAAGGAGATCGCCGACGCGCTCCTCTGCGGGATGGAGCTCGCTGCGCTCATCCAGGCCTTGCTGCTCGCCAAGCAGCTTCGCGACTGCATGGGAGCGTTCGAACCGTCCAGCGACAGGTCCTGATCAGGGGGCGTCACCGCAGGTAGACGCCGAGCCCGACGAGCAGGACCCAGAGCAGGCCGCAGAGCTGCAGCGGCCGGTCCCTCAGGACGATGTCCTCCGGGGCGTCTCCGGAGCCGGCGTCCAGCAGCATCGCGTAGCGGTAGATGCCGAGCACGAAGGGCAGGATCGACATCGCCGACGGGACACTGCGGCCGGAGGGACCCTCATAGGCCCAGAGGCAGTAGGCCGCGATCGTCACCGTCGAGGCGCTGCTCATGATGTACCGCAGGTAGGATTCCGAGTATTCCTCGAGGGTCTTCCGATGGCCGCCCCGGGTGTGTCCGAGGTCGTTGTGCTCGGCACGGCGTTTGCCGGCCGAGATGAACAGGGCTCCGAAGCAGGCCACGATCAGGAACCAGCTCGACAGGTACACGTTGACGGCGACGCCACCGGCGACTGCCCGGATGACGAACAACCCGGCCACCGCCGCCACATCCAGCAGGACGATGCTCCGCAGCCACAATGTGTAGGCCAGCGCGAGCAGCAGGTATCCGAGGACGACGGCGCCGAGCTCGGGACCGCCAGCCCAGACGGCCAGCCCGAGGCCGCCGCTGCACAGCAGTGCGGCCACGGCCGCGGCCGTGGGCACCCCCAGCTGACCGGCCGCGAGAGGGCGCAACCGCTTGCGCGGGTGCTGCTGGTCGACCTGGCGGTCGACGATGTCGTTGACGTAGTACATGCCGCTGCTGGCCAGGCAGAACGCCACGAACGCCAGCATCGCCCTGATCAGCAGCTCCGGTCTGAGGAGCGCGCCACCCACCACGGCCGCGCCGAAGACGAGGACATTCTTGGCCCATTGCCGGGGCCGGGCGGTGACGACGAGGGATCGAGCCAGCCTCCTCCCGCGCCGTCGCTCCCGCGGGTCCCGGCCCGCGGGAGCGGGCGGGCCGAAACCGTGATCGGTCCCGATGCGGTCCGATGCGGCCCTGCGGTCACCGTGGGCGGCCACGTCACGTCTCCTCGCGGGGCAATGCCGGCTCCCGGCGGAGGAATCCGCGTGCCAGCCGCCCTCGGACCAGCCGGCGCATCAGCTCCTCGTACTCGCTCACGGAGCGCTCGGGGTCGAACACTACTCGCACCGCTCCAGGCGCCGGCTGGTACGGCGACGGGTTGGTGAGGACCTCGACGATCCCATCGGCCAGCGCGACGGGGTCGCCGGGCGGGACCAGCCTCCCCGCCCCGGTCGCGCGCACAACCTCCCGAGCGCCGGGGATGTCGGTGCTCACCAGCGGTGTGCCGCTAAGGAGCGCCTCCACCTGCACCGCGGCGAAGGAGTCGGACCGGGACGGCAGGACGAACACGTCGCACATGGCATAGAAGTCCGCCATCTGCTGGCGGTCGCGCAGCAGTCCCAGGCGAGTCAGGGCTCCGCTCTGGGTGTCCAGGAGGTGCCGGCAGCGCTCGAAGAAGCGCTCGTAGGCGATCTCGGTGTCGCCGGCGAACACGAAGCGCGCCTCCGGCAGGCGGCTGCGGACGAGCGGTATGGCCTCGAGGAGGAAATCGAACCCCTTCTCCTCCACGAACCGGCCCGCGAACCCGA
>Ga0081538_10004767_pt1 | contig 12399 bp, 7 predicted proteins | sample TabmetS5T2R1_FD_71022 | JGI IMG/M metagenome (GOLD analysis project Ga0081538, IMG submission 71022) | Tabebuia heterophylla rhizosphere microbial communities from the University of Puerto Rico - S5T2R1 | ecosystem: Host-associated > Plants > Roots > Rhizosphere ...
CCGCTCCCGCGCTGATCTACCTGGCCTTCAACGCCGGTGAGCCCGCCGCCCGGGGGTGGGGCATCGTGATGGCCACCGATACCGCCTTCGCCCTGGGCGCCCTGGCCCTGATCGGCCGGCGGTTCCCGAACCGGCTGCGGGTGTTCCTGCTGACCCTGGTGGTCGTGGACGACATCGGCGCCCTCATGGTGATCGCCCTGGGGTACACCGAGGAGCTCTCCCCCCTCGCCCTGCTGGTTGCCGTTGGGCTGTTCGGCGTGGTGCTCGGGCTCCGCCAGCTCAGGGTGCGGCGCGGCATCCCCTACATGGTCGTCGGCGTGGGGGTGTGGCTGGCGACGCTCGAGTCGGGGATCCACCCCACGATCGCGGGGGTGGCCATGGGGCTGCTGGCCACGGCCTACCCACCCTCGCGCCAGGACCTTCAGCGGGCGATGTCCCTGTGGCGGACGTTCCGGGAGCAGCCGACCCCCCGGTTCGCCCGGTCGGCCCGCCTGGGGGTGGCGGATGCGATCTCCCCCAACGAGCGGCTTCAAGATTCCTTCCACACCTGGACCAGCTACCTGGTCGTGCCGCTGTTCGCGCTGGCGAACGCCGGGGTGGAGCTCCGCGGCGACCTCCTCGGCCGGGCCCTCTCCTCCCCCATCACCCTGGGCATCGTCTTTGCCCTGGTGGCCGGGAAGCCCGTCGGGATCATCGTGGCGAGCTGGCTGGCCAGCCGACGCCGGCTGGGCGGGTTCCCGCTCACGGTGGCGTGGCCGCCCCTGGTGGGGCTGGCCACCCTGGCGGGGATCGGGTTCACCGTCTCCCTGTTCGTCGCCGACCTCTCCTTCCAGGGGGAGCAGCTCGAGGAGGCCAAGGTCGGCATCCTGGCCGCGTCCGTCCTGGCCGCCTCGCTGGGTTGGCTCGCGTTCCGCCTGAAGCACCTGCTGCCGGCCTGGGTCCTGGCCGCCGCCCAGGCCCGGGCGGCCGAACCGCTGATGGACCTGGCCGACCCGGTCGACCCCGAGCGCGACCACGTCCGCGGCCCCGAGGATGGCCCCGTGACCCTCGTGGAGTACGGGGACTTCCAGTGCCCCCACTGCGGCCGGACCGAACCCGTGGTGCGGGAGCTTCTCGCGGAATTCGGCGACGACCTCCGGTACGTGTTCCGGCACCTCCCCCTCCATGAAGTGCACGAGAACGCCCAGGTGGCGGCGGAGGCCGCGGAGGCGGCGGGGGCCCAGGGGGCGTTCTGGGAGATGTACGAGCTCCTGCTCGCCCACCAGGACGCCCTCGACCTCGAGGACCTGCACCGCTACGCCGAGGAGCTGGGGCTCGACATCGACCGCTTCTCGCAGGAGCTTCGGACCCACACCCATGCCCCCCGGGTGGCCCGCGACGTGGAAAGCGCCGATCGGAGCGGGGTCGCCGGCACGCCCACGTTCTTCATCAACGGGCGCCGGCACCACGGCCCCAGTGACATCGACACGCTCACGAGTCTCGTCCGCTCCACGATGGCCCAGTCGATGGGGCGACGTGCGCTCGCGGCAGTCGCGTGAAGGCGGGCACAGATCGCCCGGTGCCCGTTGCGCGTTGTCCATGATCCTGCCCACCTCCAGAGAAAGGTCCTCGTATGAGTAGCCGCGCGGTCGTCTTGGAGCGGTTTGGCGAGCCGCTGGTGATCCGCGAGTTCCCCGTGCCTTCTGCCCCCGAGGGCGGCCTGATCGTCGCCTGCGACTACGGCGGCGTCTGCGGAACCGACCTGCACCTGCAGCAGGGTCACCTGGCGATCCCGACGCCGCTGATCCTGGGCCACGAGGGGCTCGGCAGCGTGGCCGAGCTCGGTGCGGGAACACGGGAAGACGCCAACGGGATGCCGCTGTCGGTGGGCGATGCGGTCCTGTGGGCCTCGTCCATCTCCTGTGGCACCTGCGTCCCATGCCGTACCCACCGGGAGCCGACCCTCTGCGTCAACCGCAAGACCTATGGGGTGAACCGCCCCACCACCGAGGAGCCGGCGCTGTCCGGATCGTGGGCCGAGACGATCGTCCTGCGGAAGGGCACCAGCGTCGTGAAGCTGCCCGAGGGTGTCGACCCGCTGGCCGCCATGGCGCTGGCCTGCGCGGGGCCCACGATCGTGCATGCCCTGTCCGAGCGCCGCCCGATCCGCCTGGGCGAGACGATCGTCGTCCAGGGCAGCGGCCCGGTCGGCCTGGCGGCGGCGGCGCTGGCCCAGCTGGCGGGGGCGGCCACCGTCACGCTCCTCGGGGGTCCGGCGTCCCGGTTGGAGCTGGCGGCGGTGGCAGGGATCGGCGATCGGCATCTCAACCTGATGGAGTCCGACGATCAGGCCGGGATGCTCGCCGGCCTCGAGGGTGCGGACCTGGTGATCGAGTGCACCGGCGTGCCGCAAGCGGTCGCACAGGGCCTGTACCTGCCGCGGCGGGGCGGCGACTACCTGGTGGTCGGGCAGTACACCGATGCCGGCCCGGTGGCCGTCAATCCCCACCAGATCGTGTACCGGCAGCTCAACGTGATCGGTTCCTGGGCGTTCACCGGGGCGCACCTGGCCGAGTACGTACGGCTGCTCCCCGCGCTCACCAGCCGCTTCCATCTCGCGCGCCTGGTGTCCACCTATCCGCTGGCCGACAGCATGGCTGCGCTCGAAGCGGTAGGAACCGGCAAGGTCATGAAGGCGATCCTGGCAACGCAGGCATGACACCCACGCCGACGTGTGGGTGAGAACAACGGTCGGGGTCCACGGCATCCGCGAGCAGCGCGACCGCCTTGACAGGCACCCCGCCCTGCGTAAAGTGACCCTTGACAGACTGTGCAGTTCTCCTGAACACCTGGCCCGAGGAGCTACCCCCGTGGCCGTGCCGGGCGATGACGCTTGACGAGTTCCTGCTGCAAGCGCTGAACGGACTGAGCTTCGGCGCGCTGCTCTTCGTGCTCGCCAGCGGGTTCACCCTCGTCTTCGGGCTGATGCACATCGTCAACCTGGCGCACGGGGCCTTCTACCTCGTCGGCGGCTACGTCGGCATCGTCACCGCCACGGCGACCGGCAGCTTCCTGGCCGCCATCGTCGCCGGCGCGGCCACGGCGGCCGTGATCGGGCTGGCCTCCGAGCGCCTCCTGCTCCGGCGGGTGCGCGGCAAGGAGCTGCCCGAGGTCCTGCTCACCGTCGGCATCGCCCTGGTGGTCGCCGACGCCTGCCTGGCCGCCTTCGGGGGCAACCCACGATCGATCCCGGTCCCCTCGGTCCTGTCCGAGAGCGTGCGGCTCGGGGACATCACCTACCCGACCTACCGGTTGTTCGTCATCTCGCTCGCGGTGGCTCTCGGGGCCCTGCTGTACGTCGTCCAGCACCGGACCAGGTTCGGCGCGCTGATCCGGGCCGGGGTGGACGACCGGGAGATCGCCGAGTCGCTGGGGATCGACGTGCCGCGGGTGTTCACGGCGATGTTCGTGTTCGGCGCCGCGCTCGCCGGACTGGCTGGGGTGGTCGCCGCCGGGCTGCTCACGCTCCGGCCAGGAGCCGACATCGACATTCTGCTCTTCGCGCTGGTCGTGGTCGTCGTGGGCGGCCTGGGCAGTCTCGAGGGGGCGGCGGTCGGCAGCGCGCTGATCGGGCTGGTGGACGCCTTCTCCAAGGTGTGGGTCCCCGAGTTCTCCTACTTCGCGGTGTTCGCGCCGATGGCCATCGTGCTCATGTTCCGACCCGCCGGCCTGTTCGGCAGGTCGAGAACATGAGCGCAGCCCGCTGGGCGGGGGTCGCCGCCCTCGCGGCCGGGATCGCGGCCGTGGTCGCCGCCCCCTACGTGCTCCCCAGCTACACCGTCTCCCTGCTCACGCTGATGTTCATCGCCGCCCTGCTCGCCAGCAGCGTCAACCTGCTGGCTGGCCTGGCCGGGCTGGTCTCGATCGGCCACGCCGGCATCGCCGCGGCGGGCGCCTACGGCGTGGCCTGGGCCACCGTCCACGGCCTGGGCCTGCCGGCGGCGCTGGGGGTCGCCGCGGCGCTCACCCTGGCGGTCAGCGTCGTCTACGCCCTCACCACCATGCGCACCTCCGGGATCGTGTTCCTGATGATCACGCTGGCCCTGGGGATCACCGTGTTCGGGCTGGCCCTCAAGCTGTCGAGCGTCACCGGGGGACAGAACGGCCTGACGGGCGTCCGCCGACCCGGGATGGTCGGCGAGTGGTGGCAGTACTACTTCTTCACCGCTGCCGTCTACGGCGCCTGCCTGCTGGTCCTGGCCGCGATGTCCCGGTCGCCGTTCGGGTTGACGCTGCGGGGGATCCGCGAGAGCCAGAGCCGCATGACCAGCCTCGGCTACTCCGTGACCGCGGTGAAGTTCGTGGCCATCCTCGTCTCGGGCGCCTTCGCCGGCTGCGCCGGGGTCCTGCTCGCCTGGAACTCGGAGTTCCTGAGCCCGTCGGTGGCCTCGTTCTCGCGATCGGCGCTGGCGGTGGTGATCGTCATCGTCGGCGGGGTCGGGACGCTGCTCGGCCCGCTCGTCGGTGCCGGGATCGTCGTGGCCGCCGAGTACTGGCTCAGCTCCTACGTCGAGCGCTGGCAGACGGTGCTCGGGGCGGTGCTCATCCTGGTCGTGTTGTTCGCGCCCCGCGGCATCGTCGGCGGGCTGGAAGGCCTTGCAGGGCAGCTCACACATCGGCCTCGGAAGGAGGGGTCATGATCCCAAGGAGATGGAAGCGCCAGCGGCGGGCCGCCCGCCTCGTGCTCGTCGTCCTGGCGGTCGCGCTGGCCGCGTCCGCGTGCGCGCCGGACGAGGACACGGGCGGCGGCGAGACGGGTGGCACGGTCAAGCTCGGGTTCATCTCTCCGGTCACCGGCTTTGTGGCGGCGCTCGGCACCGACATGCGCCGCGGCTGGGAGATGTACTGGCAGCAGAACGGGGGCAAGGCCGGCGACGTCACCGTCCAGACCGTGTTCGAGGACGACACGGGCGATCCCGAGGTGGCCCTCACCAAGGCGCGCCGGCTGGTCGAGCAGGAGCAGGTCCAGCTGGTCGCCGGGCCGATCCTGGCCAACACGGCCTACGCCGTGGCCGGCTACGTCGCCGGCAGGGGCCTGCCGACGGTGCAGATGACGGGCGCCGACGACCTCACCCAGCGGAAGTTCGACCCGCTGGTCCTGCGCGTGGGGTACACCAGCAGCCAGTCCAACTTCCCCGCCGGCCAGTGGGCCTACGAACAGGGGCACAAGACCGCGGTGACCATCTGCCCGGACTATGCCTTCGGCTGGGAGAGCTGCGGCGGCTTCGTCAGCGCCTTCGTGAAGGCCGGCGGGAAGATCGAGCGGCAGGTCTGGCACCCCCTCGGGACCCAGGACTTCAGCACCTACGTCGCCCAGGCCAGGCAGGCCAACCCCGACGTCGTGTTCATCGGCTCTGCCGGCGGTCCCGACGCCATCCTCTTCTACAAGTCGTGGACGGGCTTCGGGCTCAAGGACAGGATCCCGCTGGTCGGCAACTGCTGCTTCGCCGACCAAGTGTTCCTGCGCGAGGTGGGAGAGGAGGCCCTCGACCTCCAGAGCTTCACCTACTGGTCCGAGGGCCGGGACTCCCCGCTGGTGCAGCGCTTCGTCCAGGCCTACGAGCAGCAGCACAAGGAGATCCCCTCGCTGTACGCCGCCGGGGCCTACACGATGGCCCAGGTCATCGCCGAGGCGCTGAAGAAAACCGGCGGCAAGATCGAGGGCGAGGACTTCATCAATGCGGCCAGGCAGGTGTCGCTGTCCGAGAGCCTGTACGGCGCCCTGACCTTCGACGACACGAACAACGTGGTCGGGCCGGTGTACCGGACGCGGGTCCAGCGGCGGGACGACGGGACACTCTGGAGCGTGGTGGAGCAGACCTTCCCAGAGGTGAGCCAGTTCGGGACCGAGGGCAAGGAGGCGTTCCTCGAGCACCCCGTGTTCAGCCGGGACTACACCGGCCAGTGAGCTGACGATGCCGGACGGGCAGACCGGGCCGGTCCTGAGGCTCGACGGCGTGGCCCGGCGCTTCGGCGGGCTGGTCGCGGTCGACGGGGTCTCGCTGTCGCTGGGACCCCGTCAGCGGCTGGCCGTCATCGGGCCGAACGGGGCGGGCAAGACCACGCTGTTCCGCCTCATCGCCGGGGACATGGCGCCGAGCGCCGGCCGGATCTCCCTGTTCGGGGGCGACGTCACCCGCATGCCCGCCCACCGGCGGGCGCGGATGGGCCTGTCGCGCACCTTCCAGGTGAGCAACCTGTTCAGCGGGCTGTCGGTGCTCGACAACGTCCGGCTGGCCGTCCAGGCCCGGCAGCTCGGCCGCTGGCGGTTCCTGGCCCCAATCCGGCAGGGCGACCGCATCGGTACCGCAGCCATGGACGCGCTGGAGCGGGTCGGGATCGGGTCCCGGGCCGGAGACCGCGTGGCCGATCTCTCCCACGGCGAGCAGCGCCAGCTCGAGGTCGCCCTGGCCCTGGCGACCCAGCCCCGCCTCCTGCTGCTCGACGAGCCGGCCGCGGGCCTGTCGGCAGAGGAGCGGGGCAGGCTCCGTGAGCTGCTCCAGTCGCTGCCCCGGACGCTTCCCCTCCTGCTCATCGAGCACGACATGACCCTGGCCCTGAGTCTCGCCGACAAGGTCCTCTGCCTGCACAACGGGCGGCCGATCGCCCTCGGCCCGGCGGACGAGGTCCGCCACGACGCCACCGTCCAGGCGGTCTACCTGGGGCGGGCGGTCGATGCTTGAGGTCCTGGACCTGTCCGCCGGGTACGCCACCGGCACGGTGCTGCGGGGGGTGAGCCTCCGGGTGGCCGAGGGTGAGCTCCTCGCGCTGCTGGGACGCAATGGGATGGGCAAGACGACCCTGCTCCGGGCCGTCTCCGGCCTCCGGCCGCCGCAGCTGCTCCAGGGGTCGGTCCGGGTGGCCGGGGAGCAGGTCTCGTCCCTGCCGAGCTACCAGGTGGCACGGCGCGGGGTGAGCCTGGTGCCCCAGGGACGCCGGGTCTTCGGGAGCCTCACCGTCGAGGAGAACCTCCAGATCGTGGCCCGGCCGGGCGGGAGCTGGGACCTTGCGCGCGTCTACGATCTGTTCCCGCGGCTGGTGGAGCGCCGCCAGCAGCACGGCGCGACGCTGTCAGGGGGCGAGCAGCAGATGCTCGCCATCGGGCGTTCCCTCATGACCAACCCGCGGCTGCTGCTGATGGACGAGCCGTCCGAGGGGCTGGCCCCGGCGGTGCTCGACCTCATCCTGGACCGGCTGCGCCAGATCAAGCTGCAGGGCCAGGCCGTCCTGCTGGCCGAGCAGAACGTCGACCTCGCCCTCGAGGTGGCCGACCGGGTCTGCGTCCTGGGTGAGGCGGGCACGATCGCCTGGTCGGGCCCGCCGGCGACCCTCCGCGACGACCCGGCCGTCCTGCGGGAGCTCGTGGGGCTGTGAGAAGGGAGCACACATGATCGGACCATCGGCGCCACGCCGCGGCCACTATCTCGTCCAGGGCGGCGCGGTCGTCTCGATGGACCCGGAGATCGGGACGCTCGGCCGGGCCGACGTCCACGTGCGGGACGGCCGGATCGTCGAGGTCGGCGCGGGGCTTCACGCCCCGGGAGCGGAGGTCGTCGACGCCTCGCACATGATCGTCATGCCGGGCCTGGTCGACAGCCACTTCCACATGTGGAGCACGGTGGGCCGGAACTACGTCTCGGACGGCTTCGAGTACTTCCCGGCCAAGTGGGCCACCTCCGCGGTGTACCAGCCGGAGGACTTCTACCGCAGCGTGACCCTCGGCCTGGTCGAGTGCGTGGCCGCCGGCATTACCACGGTGCACAACTGGTCCCACAACACGCGCTCGTCGGCCCACGCCGACGCGGAGCTGGCGGCCCACCGCGACGGCCTCGTCCGCGCCCGCTACGCCTACGGACACCGCGACCTGCTGCCCGAGGACGAGCCCCTCGACTTCACCGACATCGACCGCGTCCGCGGCCAGTGGTTCGGGGCCCGGTCACCATTCGACGGGCTCGTGCACCTCGGGGTCAACCTGCGCGGGCCCGACCTCGGAACGATGGCGGTCTTCGACCAGGAGATGGCGGAGGCGGCCTCGCGCGGGCTACCGGTCGCCATCCATACGGTCCAGGGGGGCAGCACGGCCGTCCGTGCCCCCGACCTGGAGGCCAAGGGGTACCTCGGCCCCAACTTCCTGCTGTGCCACTTCCTCGCCGCCACCGAGGCCGACCGCCAGGCGATGGCCCGGACCGGCACCCCGCTCAGCTTCGCCGTCCACTCCGAACTCCGGCTGGGCGACGCCGGGGACCCCCGGGCGGCCCTCCTGCGGATGGTGGGCGCCGGCGTCTGCATCACCCTGTCGATCGATGCGGCCTCCTTGGCCCCCGTCAACCTGTTCGAGGCCATGCACGTCGCCTGGAACATGGGCATCCCCTGGCAGGGCACCGACACCAAGGACCTGGAGCCGCTCAGCTTCCGCCGCTGCATCGAGATGGCCACCATCAACGGCGCCCGGGCGCTGGGGCTGGAGGCGGTCACCGGCTCCCTCACCCCGGGCAAGCGCGCCGACCTCATCACGCTCAACACCCGCGACCTCAACATCGCCCCCGTCGTGGATCTGGAGTCGACCATCGTCCGCTCGGCCACCCCCGCCAACATCGACACCGTGATGATCGACGGCCGCATCCTCAAGCGCCACCGGGAGCTGTTCGCCTTCGACGTCGCCCGGGTGGTCCAGGAGGCCGAGCAGAGTTCGCGCGAGGTTCGGGCACGCGCCGGAGGACGCCTGCACGGCGATGAATAGCCGCGGCAGCCTCATCGGGCGGCCCAGAACCGCGTTGCTGCTGGTCAGGGGCGATGTGGCAGGGACAGGATTCGAACCTGTGTAGGCAACGCCGGCGATTCTACAGGTCGCACCGCTGTCTCCCCGCGGGTCCCGTCCCGTCCCCACCTGGTCTCGATCATCGCTCGTGACGTGCACAAACGCCCTGCCCGCAGCTGCCACCGTCACGTGGCGTCCCCGCCTGTTCCGCCCCATCCCGAGCGGCCGGGCGTCGGGCGGAGGGAAGTGGAGGGAAACCCGGCCGCCATCTGACCAGAGTCCACACCTAGCTCCTCCCCGCGTTCGTTAGCCCTACTGCTAGAATTAAAGCTTGAGCCGATTAAGAACTGTCAACGCTAATATGCCTTGAATTCGATGTCTCACCTCGCCGAGACCCTTGCAGCCTTGACGATCGCTGAGGCGCTAGAGAACTCTATGAGCAGATACCTGCTAAGGGTACGAAAGTAGCTAGATATTCGGACCCTGCCTGACCTGGGCAAACGCTCCCCGGCGAGTCCAGCATCCGGCTTTCTCCTTGGTATGACCCGCCAGCGGGTGCTGGTGAGAATCACTCCGACGCCCTGGCCGCGACGAACAACCTCGCCGCAGTCCGTCGTGAGCTTCAGAAACGGTAGTCATAGCTTGACTTTCGTTAGCTTCATGGCTGGTCCATCAGCACTAGACCCTGGTCCTCGTCGCCCGCCTCCCCGTCCCATTGCTGGAGTGGGAGTCTCACTCCGGGGCTGCGGCCTTGATCGAAGGTCACCGAGCGTGTGGACAGGTTCTGGGCCGGCTTCTACGATTCCGGAATGCCGGTCTGTGGTCGTTGCGGTGAGGACAATCCCGAGCGGGCCCGGTTCTGTCTGGCCTGCGCCGCCCCTCTCGCCGCCTCTGCCGTGGCCAGGCGGGAGGAGCGCAAGCGGGTCAGCGTGCTGTTCTGCGACCTGGTCGGGTTCACCTCACGGTCGGAGCGGCTGGACGTGGAAGACGTCAGGGCCGTGCTCGCCCCCTACTACGCCCGCCTGCGGGGTGACCTGGAGCGCTTTGGCGGGACGGTGGAGAAGTTCATCGGGGATGCCGTGATGGCCCTGTTCGGCGCCCCGACCGCCCATGAGGACGACCCCGAGCGAGCCGTCCGAGCTGCCATCTCGATCCGGGACACGATCGCCGACCTCAATGACCAGGACCCTTCCCTCGACCTGCACGTGCGGGTCGGGGTGACGACTGGGGAGGCGCTGGTGGTGCTGGACGCCCGCCCGGTCGAGGGGGAAGGGATGGCTGCTGGCGATGTAGTGAACACCGCCGCCCGCCTCCAGGCCGCCGCCCCGGTCGACGGCATCTTGGTGGATGAGACGACCTTCCGGGCCACCGACCGCCAGATCGACTACCACCGGGCCGACCCAGTCTCCGCCAAAGGCAAGGCTGAGGCGGTGACGGTGTGGCTGGCGCTTGGGGCGCGGGCCAGGCTGGGCGTGGACGTGGCTCAGGCGCCTGGCGCTCCCCTGGTCGGTCGGGAACGGGAGCTAGAGGCGCTGGCCGGCGCACTGGCCAGGGTCCGAGTCGAGCAGGCGGTGCAGCTCGTCACCTTGATTGGTGTGCCCGGCATGGGCAAGAGCCGGCTGGTCTGGGAACTGGGGGAGCTGGTCGAGGCTGAGCCGGAGCTGACCATCTGGCGGCAGGGCCGCTGCCTGCCCTACGGGAAGGGGGTGGCGCTGTGGGCGCTGGGGGAGATGGTCAAGGTCCAGGCCGGCATCCTGGAGACCGACCCGGCCGAGACGGCGGCCGCCAAGCTCGACCGGGCGGTGGCTGACCTGCTTGGCGACCAGCAGGAGGCAACCTGGGTCCAAGCACACCTCCGCCCACTGATCGGGGTCGGAGCCGGAGCGCTTGGCGAGGACCGCCGCGCCGAGGCGTTCGCGGCCTGGCGGCGGTTTCTGGAGGCGCTGGCCGAGCAGGGCCCGGCCGTGCTGGTAGTGGAGGACCTGCATTGGGCCGACGACACCCTGCTCGACTTCATCGACCACCTGGTCGACTGGGCCGTCGACGTCCCCTTGCTGGTGGTCTGTACCGCCCGCCCCGAGCTGCTCTCGCGCCGGCCCGGCTGGGGCGGCGGCAAGCCCAACGCGGCCACGCTGTCGCTGGCCCCGCTCAGCGCCGACGACACCGCCCGGTTGGTCGCCGCCCTGCTTGACCAGGCACTGCTCCCGGCCGAGACCCAGGCCGCACTGCTTTCCAGGGCTGGCGGGAACCCGTTGTATGCCGAGGAGTACGTGCGGATGCTCGCCGACCGCGGCTTCCTCAACAAGGTCGGCGGAAGCTGGCGACTGGAGCACACGGATGAGCTGCCCCTGCCCGAGTCGGTCCAGGGCATCATCGCCGCCCGCCTGGACGCGCTCTCCCCGGAGGAAAAGGCGCTGCTGCAGGACGCGGCCGTGGTCGGCAAGGTCGGCTGGCTGGGTGCCCTGGCCACCCTCGGTGACACCCAAGTGGTTGTGCTGGAGGAGCGGCTGCACGCGCTGGAACGCAAAGAGTTCCTGCGCCGCGAGCGCCGCTCGACGGTGGCTGGCGAGCGCCAGTACGCCTTCCGCCACGTGCTGGTCCGCGATGTCGCCTACGGCCAGCTTCCACGGGCGGTTCGGGCCGAGAGGCACCGCCGGGCGGCCCAATGGCTGCAGGCGTTGGCGCCGGACCGGGCCGAGGACCGGGCCGAGCTGCTCGCCCACCATTGGCAGGCCGCCCTCCAGTACGCCCACGCCGCCGGGCAGGACACCACCGAGCTGGCCGGGCGGGGTCGGCTGGCCGTGCGGGAGGCTGGCGACCGGGCCCTGGAGCTCAACGCCTTCGCGGCCGCCGTTCGCTGGTATGCGGCGGCCTTGGAGCTGTGGCCGCCCCACGACCCCGAGCGCCCCCGGCTGCTACTGCGGCTGGGACAGGCCCAAATGTACGGCGAGCAGGCGGGTGGTGAGCTGCTGGTTGAGGCCCGCGATGGGCTGCTGGCCCAAGGCGATCGGGAGGCCGCCGCCGAAGCCGAGGCTCTCCTTAGCATGCTCGCGGTATGGCAGGTACAGGGCGAGCGGGCGATGCAGCACGCCCGGCGGGCCGTCGCGCTGCTGGAGGACGCGGGGCCGTCACCCACCAAGGCCTACGCGCTCGCCCGCCTCGCCCAGGACCTCGTGCTTCGGCCCGAGACTGCCCAGGCGATCCAGGAGGCGATCCGGGTCGGGCGGCAGGCGCTTTCGATGGCCGACCGCCTCGGGCTGCATCGGGATCGGGTTGGGGCGCTCCAGGCCATTGGCCCCGCCCGGGTCCTTGGCGGTGATCTCGGCGGCATCGCCGACCTTGAGCAGGCCATCGAGATTGCGGTCGAGCACAACCTGCCGGTCAGCGCGATGGCCTGCGGCGACCTGGCGAGTAGCCTGATTTCGCTGGGGCAGCTGGCTCGTGGCTTTCAGCTGCAGGCCCAGGGCCGCCACGCGGCTGAGCGGTTCGGGCTCCGCCCAGTGCTTCGTTGGCTGCAGGCCGAGCGGCTCTTCGAGGACTACTGGGGTGGCCGCTGGGATGCGGCGCTGGAGGGTGCCGACCGGTTCCTCGCCGAAGCCGAG
>Ga0081538_10004768_pt1 | contig 12398 bp, 9 predicted proteins | sample TabmetS5T2R1_FD_71022 | JGI IMG/M metagenome (GOLD analysis project Ga0081538, IMG submission 71022) | Tabebuia heterophylla rhizosphere microbial communities from the University of Puerto Rico - S5T2R1 | ecosystem: Host-associated > Plants > Roots > Rhizosphere ...
AATTCGAGGCGCGAGAACGTGCCGAATGCGTCCGTGGTCGCGACCGCGAAATACGCCGCGAGCCGCCGCTCGGCGGTCGCGCCGTCGAACACGTCGCGCGCAAGCGGCGTGACGGCCGGCAGCGAGCGGAGGTAGGGCGCAAGATCCGGATCCCCGTAGAGGGCATCAGAAACGATGATCTCGCCCGGCTCGAGCCGGGCGATCTCGGCCGCAAGGCCGGTGCGGTCGCATTCGGTCAAGCGGAACTCGGCGGTCGAGATGTCGATCCAGGCGAGCGCGTACTGGCTCGCCTCGGTCGACGAGCGGGCGCGGGCAATGGCCATGAGGTAGTTGTTGCGCCGGGCATCGAGCAGCGAGTCCTCGGTGAGCGTGCCGGGCGTGACCAGGCGCACCACGTCGCGCAGCACCACGCTCTTGGCACCGCGCTTCTTCGCTTCGGCCGGATCCTCCAGCTGCTCGCAAACGGCAACGCGGTGGCCGAGCGCGATCAGCCGGTGCAGATATTCGTCGGCGCGCTCGATCGGGACGCCGCACATCGGGATGTCCTTGCCCAGGTGCTTGCCGCGCTTGGTGAGCACGATGCCGAGCGCGCGCGAGGCCACTTCCGCGTCGTCGAAGAACAGCTCGTAGAAGTCGCCCATCCGGTAGAACAGGAGGCAGTCGGGGTTGGCGGCCTTGATCTCGCTGTACTGCTCCATCATCGGCGTGATGCGGCCGTTCCCCTCGATGGGAACCGCATCGCCGGAGATCGTGGCGGGCCGAGCGATGTCCATGCGCCACGCTAGCAGAACGGGCCGCGCCTTTCATGACCGCCGCGGCGGTGCCCACAGCCGATCGCGCGCGCGATCGGACTTACGTCCTTGCGCTCGCTGCGCTGGAGCATGTCGCGTTCCTGCTCTAACGTCCTTTGGTGGCGCACCTTCTTACCGGCGAACCGGTATCCACCCCCGGCCACGCTTGCCTCGGACTTGATCCGAGGGTCGGGGGCATGCTTTTGCCGGAACATGCGCTAATGTCCGGCCCCTCGGCCTACGCGCCGGATTGAGTTGGGAGTCGCAATGTCGCCGAAACCCGGCCGCCAACGGCCGACCTTCACCGACCAGGAAGCGTTGCTGTTCCACAGCCAGGGGCGACCCGGCAAGCTGGAGGTCGTGGCAACCAAGCCGATGGCGACGCAGCGGGACCTCTCGCTTGCGTATTCGCCGGGCGTCGCGGTTCCGGTCCTGGCGATCGCCGAGGATGCGAGCCGCGCCTTCGACTACACCACCAAAGGCAACTTCGTCGCGGTGATCACCAACGGCACCGCCATTCTGGGGCTGGGCAATCGCGGCGCGCTCGCCGCCAAGCCCGTGATGGAAGGCAAGGCGGTGCTGTTCAAGCGCTTCGCCGACATCGACTCGATCGACCTCGAAGTCTCGACCGAGGACCCGGACGAGTTCATCAACGCCATCAAGGTGCTGGGAAAAAGCTGGGGCGGCATCAACCTGGAGGACATCAAGGCGCCGGAATGCTTCATCATCGAGCAGCGGCTGCGCGAGCTTCTCGACATTCCGGTGTTCCATGATGATCAGCACGGCACCGCCATCATCGCGGCCGCCGGCCTGATCAACGCGCTGCATCTCACCGGGCGCGACATCGCGACCACCCGGCTCGTGTGCAACGGCGCGGGCGCCGCCGGCATCGCCTGCCTCGAGCTCTTGCGCGCGATCGGGTTCCGGCCGGACAACCTGGTCCTGTGCGACACCAAGGGCGTCATCTACGAAGGCCGCCGCGACGGCATGAACCAGTGGAAGTCGGGCTACGCGGTCAAGACCAAGGCGCGCAGCCTGGCCGAGGCGCTGGAGGGGGCCGACGTGTTCTTCGGGCTCTCCGCCAAGGGCGCGATGTCGCAGGACATGGTCACGTCGATGGCGGCAAAGCCGATCATCTTCGCCATGGCCAATCCGGACCCCGAAATCACCGTCGAGGAAGTCGCGCAAGTACGGGACGACGCCATCATGGCGACCGGCCGCTCCGACTATCCCAACCAGATCAACAACGTGCTCGGCTTCCCCTATATTTTCCGCGGCGCCCTCGACGTGCGTGCCACCACCATCAACATGGAGATGAAGATCGCGGCCGCAAACGCGCTGGCGGATCTCGCGCGCGAGGATGTGCCGGACGACGTGGCCGCCGCCTATGGGGCGCGACCGAAATACGGGCCCGACTACATCATTCCGGTGCCGTTCGACCCGCGCCTCATTTCCTATGTGCCTCCGGCGGTGGCGAAAGCCGCCATGGACACCGGCGTCGCGCGGCGGCCGATCGTCGACATGGAGGCCTACGGGCAACAGCTGCGCTCGCGGCGCGACCCGATCGCCAGTGTCCTGCAACGGGTGTTCGAGCGCCTGCGGCGCTCGCCCAGGCGGGTCGTGTTCGCAGAAGGCGAAGAGGAGCAGGTGATTCGCGCGGCCGCGACCTTCGTGCATCAGGGGCTCGGCACCGCCCATCTGGTCGGCCGCGAGGAGCGGGTGCGCGAGACCGCCGCCAATCTCGGCATCGAGCTCGGCGACGGCATCGAGATCCACAACGCCCGCCTGTCGCACCGCAACGCCGACTACGCGGGCTATCTGTATGAACGGCTGCAGCGCCAGGGCTACCTCGTGCGCGACTGCCAGCGCCTGGTCAACCAGGACCGCAACCATTTCGCCGCCTGCATGGTGGCGCTCGGCGACGTCGACGCCATGGTGACGGGCGTCACCCGCAATTTCTCCGTCGCCCTGGGCGAGATCCGACACGTCATCGACCCCAAGCCCGGCCACCGGGTGATCGGCGTCTCGCTGGTCATCGCGCGCGGGCGCACCGTGCTGGTCGCCGACACCGCCGTGACCGAAATGCCGGACGCCGCGGAGATCGCCGAGATCGCGATCGAGGCGGCGGGTGTGGCGCGCCGGCTCGGCTACGAGCCGCGGCTCGCGCTGCTCGCGTTCTCCACCTTTGGCCACCCGCCGGGCGAGCGCTCGCTGCGCGTGCAGGGAGCGGTGCGCCTGCTCGATCAGCGCCGCGTCGACTTCGAATACGACGGCGAGATGGCGGCCGACGTCGCGCTCAATCCCGACCTCATGGCGGCCTATCCGTTCTGCCGGCTGTCGGGACCGGCCAACGTGCTGGTCATGCCGGCGTTCCACTCCGCCGCCATCTCCACCAAGATGCTGCAGGAGCTGGGCGGCGCGACCGTGATCGGGCCGCTGCTGGTCGGGCTCGACAAGCCGGTGCAGATCGTCAACCTGTCGGCCAAGGACTCCGACCTCGTCAACATGGCGGCGCTCGCGGCCTATAACGTGGGCGGATAGAACCGGCAGACGGCGGAGCTGGCGGCGCGTACCTCTCGCATCTCATAAGGACAGTGCAATGACCAAGAAAAGCTTGTCCGGCGTGATTGCCGCCATCGCAACGGCGATCGACGAGCACGGCGCGCCGGATGCGGCGCGCTCGGTCAAGCTCGCGCGCTACCTCCTCGATAACGGGTGCGACGGGCTCAACGTGCTCGGGACCACCGGCGAGGCGACGTCGTTCTCGCTCGCCCAGCGCACGGGCCTGATGACCGCCTACGCAGAGGCCGGCCTGCCGCTCGACCGGATGATGGTCGGCACCGGCGCGGCCGCGCTTGCCGATGCGCTGGCGCTGACGCGCCACGCCGCCGAGCTCGGGTTCGCCGGCGCGCTCGTGCTGCCGCCGTTCTATTACAAGGGCGTCCCGGACGACGGACTGTTTGCCGTCATCCAGGGGCTGGTGGAGGGCACGCGCGACCGGCCGATCCCGATCTACCTCTATCATTTCCCCGCCAATTCCGGCGTCCCGTGGTCGGTTGCGCTGATCCGGCGGCTGCGCGACGCATTCCGCGACCGCCTCGTCGGCCTGAAGGATTCCTCTGGCGACATGGCCTACGCGCGCGAGGCCGCCGCAGTCGCGTCCGACTTCGCGGTCTTCCCCTCCACCGAGGCGGCGCTGATGGAGGCACGCGGCGGATCGTTCGCCGGCTGCATCTCGGCGACCGCCAACCTCAATGCCGATTTGTGTGCGCGCGCCTGGCGCGACGGCGATGCCGGCGCGCTCGACGCCGCCGTCGCCATCCGCAAGCTGTTCGACGGCAAGCCCCTCGTCTCCGGCGTCAAGGCCACGCTCGCGCACCTGCACGGCGATCCCGCCTGGACGCGCGTGGCGCCGCCGCTGGCGCCATATGCGGCCGCCGACCGGGCGCTTGCCATCGCCGGCTACGAGGGAGTGCGGGCCAAGCGCGTCGCGTGACCGCCATCCGGCGAAGCGTTGACGCTCACGGCAGGCGTCACTATAAGCGCGGCAGGCTCGCAGCCGCTGTTTTTCACCAGAGCGCGCGGATTGCTCCGGGCGCAAAGGAAACGAGATGGCGAACACGACATCCGCCAAGAAGGCCGCGCGCAAGATCGCGCGCCGCACCGAGATCAACAAGGCGCGCCGGTCGCGCCTGCGCACATTTGTGCGCAAGGTGGAAGAGGCGATTACTGCCGGCAATCGGGACACGGCGCTCGCCGCACTGCGCGATGCCGAGCCGGTGATCATGCGCGCCGCGCAGAAGGGCGTGGTGCACAAAAGCGCGGCGAGCCGCAAGGTCTCGCGCCTCACGCATCGCGTCGCACAGCTGGAAAAATAGTGGCCGGCTTCATCATGTCGATGCGGGCGGACAGTGCGTGGCAGAAATCTGTGACTTGTTCGCCACTGTGACCTTTGCGTGACGTGCCCTTTGCGTCACTGTGTCCGTCATGTGACGGCGAACCTGTTGCGCGATGGCCTCGTTGCACGAATGTCACTGTTTCTTCGCAATTTTCCGCCGCGTCTCCGCATCATCGATTGAGCCGCGATCCCGCTCCGACTACCCGCATTTCCTGCGCACGAAAAAATTTGTGAAGCCAGATGTTTACCTGGAATGTAGGGAGTGGGACTTTGATTTCAGCCTGTTGCAGGAGCGCCACGCGTTGTTGTTTCGCAACAGGAACAACGGCCAATTCTCGTTCATGTCGGATGACCCACGGACTGCTGAATCCTCGCAGGGATTCAGTCGCTTGTCGTGATACCTTCATAATCGTGTCATCGACGGATAGCGGCGTGCTTTCAGCGTCACAGGTGTGGCGTCGGAGAAAACCCATTGCAGCCCATTTGTGGTGTGTTATGGTTTAGCCGGTTCCGGGGTTCCGGAGCTTTCGGGAGACGGTTCAGCGTATTCTTTCCTGTCAGCAAGGGGGACCTGAGGCATTCTACTTATGATTCAAAGTAGAATTCCCGCTGATGGGGAGACATAATGTCCCTGAATACGCGTCCTGAGCTTTGCGACATCTTTGTTTTGTGTGTGATGTCGCTCTAAGTCAAAAAAGGCAAATGGGGTATAACAATTCATCGTGTCGGCGGACGCGATGAAAAGGGGACCGTCATGACGATCGTGGTGCGGAGGCCGCTGAACGGGAGGTTGGCGGAGATTTGCCAAGCCGCCACAGGCCAGTATTGGGCAGCTGTCTGGGTGAGCGGGCCGTTGCGGCCAGGTGTCGGACTCATCGATATCGTGTGCTCCCACGGGCAGCAGGGCCCGCCGGGCTGTTGACGCCCTAACGACGTTCTTTCCATTCGACACCGAAGGACCGCCCCGCGTGAGGCGGATAGCGCGTCGCTGCCTTGCAGCCGACACCCCGGGAGCATTGTTTGATGTTGAAACCGTCCGACCGCGTCGGCGACATGGTTCCGTCGCGCCGCCCCGAGCCGCCGCTGCTGCGCAACGACGAAGGCGCGGCGTGCGCCACCGCACGGCCTGACCCCGAATGCTGGCTGCGCGTCAAGACGCGACTGCGCGCCGAGGTTGGCGATGATATCTTCCTGAGCTGGTTCGCCAGCATGGACGTGGAAAGCATCGAGGACGATATCGCGCGGTTGTCGGTGCCGACGCGCTTCCTCAAGAGCTGGATACACTCCCACTACATCGAGCGCGTGCTCGCGTGCTGGCAGGCCGAGCAGCCGTCGGTGCGGCGGGTCGACCTCGTGGTGCGGTCGGCGCTGCGGTGCTCGGTCGCCAAGGCGAAACCCGAAACCGCCGCGGAGCCCGCACGCGAGGCGCGTGCGCCCGCCAAGGAGGCCCAGCGTCCCCCGGCGGTGCCGGTGGCGGGCGTGCACGAGGCGCTCGGCGGCTCGCCGCTCGATCCGCGCCTGACCTTCGAGACCTTCGCGGTCGGACGCTCGAATACGCTCGCCCACGCGGCGGCCGAACAGGTGGCGACCGCGCGCCGGCGCGATCCGGTCATGTTCAATCCGCTCTACGTCCATGCCGGCGTGGGCCTGGGCAAGACCCATCTGCTGCAGGCGATCACCTGGGCCGGAAACGCCGCGGGCGAGCGCAAGGTGCTCTACCTCACGGCCGAGAAGTTCATGTACGGTTTCGTCTCTGCGCTCAAGACCCAGACCGCGCTCGCTTTCAAGGACGCGCTGCGCGGCATCGACGTCCTCGTCATCGACGATCTGCAGTTCCTGCAGGGCAAGTCCACCCAGGCGGAGTTCTGCCACACGCTCAACGCGCTGATCGACGCCGGCCGGCAGGTCGTGATCGCGGCCGATCGTCCGCCCGCGGATCTCGAGAACGTCGACGACCGCGTGCGCTCGCGCCTTGCGGGCGGCCTGGTGGTCGAGATGGCCTCGCTCGACGAGGAGCTGCGGCTGGAGATCCTCAAGACCCGCGCCGCCGCGGCGCGCCAGCATCACCCGGGCTTCGACGTGCCGGCGCCCGTGCTCGATTTCATTGCCAGGACCGTGACGCACAACGGCCGCGATCTCGAGGGCGCGCTCAACCGGCTGCTCGCCCACAACAAGCTCAACGGCCATCCGGTGACGATGGAGATGGCGGAGCGCGCCGTACGCGACCTGATCCGGCCGCAGGAACCCAAGCGCGTGAAGATCGAGGATATCCAGCGGACGGTGGCGCGCCAGTACAATGTCAGCCGCGCCGACCTCTTGTCCTCGCGCCGCACCGCCAACGTGGTGCGGCCGCGCCAGATCGCCATGTACCTCGCCAAGACCTTGACGTTGCGCTCACTGCCGGAGATCGGCCGGCGCTTCGGCGGGCGCGACCATACCACCGTCCTGCATGCGGTCCGCAAGATCGAGGGCCTGGTCGATTCCGATGCCGCGCTCGCCGACGAGATCGAGCTGTTGAAGCGCCTGCTGCAGGAATAGAACCACACTTTTCTTGGGAATCGGCCGGGGTGCCGGCCCGCTTGCCCTTGCCGAAATCGCCCCGCCGCGTCACTTTCAGGCCCCGGCGGAGACCCGCCGGGGCTGTGGCGCCGGACGGCCGTCCCGGTGCAGGCCGTCCCACTCGAGCAGGGTTCCTTTAATGAAGCTCACGGTCGAGCGCACCGCGCTCCTCAAGTCGCTGGGCCATGTACACCGCGTGGTCGAGCGGCGGAACACGATTCCGATCCTCGCCAATGTGCTGCTGCGCACCGACAAGTCGGCGCTCAGCCTGAAGGCGACCGACCTCGACCTGGAAGTCATCGAGACCATCGCGGCGGAAGCCGGAGCAGGCGGCGCCACCACGGTGCCGGCGCACATGATCTACGACATCGTGCGCAAGCTTCCCGAGGGCGCGCAGATCGTGCTGGAGGCGCTGGGCGACCGCGCCTCGCTGGCGATCCGCGCCGGCCGCTCGCGCTTCACCCTGCAGACGCTGCCGGAGACCGACTTTCCCGACCTCGCGGCCGGCGAGATGACGCACCGCTTCGCGCTCGGCGCCGCCGACCTCAAGCGGCTGATCGACAAGACACAGTTCGCGATCTCGACCGAAGAGACCCGCTACTACCTCAACGGCATCTATCTCCACACCGCGGGCAGCGGCAATTCGGTCACGTTGCGGGCGGTCGCGACCGACGGTCACCGCCTTGCCCAGGTCGAGCTGCCGGCCCCGGCCGGCGCCGCCGGCATGCCCGGCATCATCGTGCCGCGCAAGGCGGTCGGCGAGGTGCAGCGCCTGATCGAGGATACCGATGCGGAGGTCGCGGTCGAGCTGTCGCAGACCAAGATCCGCTTCACGATCGGACCGGTGGTGCTGACCTCCAAGCTGATCGATGGCACCTTTCCGGACTACGCGCGGGTGATCCCGCTCGGCAACGACAAGCAACTCACCGTCGACAAGGGCGACTTCGAGGCCGCGGTGGACCGCGTCTCGACCGTGTCGAGCGAGCGCGGGCGGGCGGTCAAGCTCTCGCTCACGGCGGGGCGCCTGGTGCTCTCGGTCACCAATCCGGATTCGGGCAGCGCCACCGAGGAATTGGAAGTCGAGTACGCGGCCGATCCGCTCGATATCGGCTTCAACTCGCGCTACCTGCTCGACATCGCGGCGCAGATCGAAGGGGAGACGGCGGTGCTGAAGCTCGCCGATCCGGGCTCGCCAACGCTCATCCAGGATCGCGACGCGGCCGGCTCGCTCTATGTGCTGATGCCGATGCGCGTGTGAACGACGAGCGTGAATGACGAGCGCCCGTATCCGCCGACTGACGCTGACCGGATTCCGCACCTATCGCAGCGCCACTCTTGAAGTCGGTGACGGGCCGGTCGTGCTGGTCGGCCCGAACGGCGCCGGCAAGACCAATGTGATCGAGGCGATCTCGTTCCTCGCGCCCGGACGGGGCCTGCGGCGCGCCACCCTCGACGAGGTCGCGTTCAGCGAAGGGGACGGCGCCTGGGCGGTCGCCGCCGAAGTCGAAGGCGCGCTCGGCCTCGCGACCCTCGGCACCGGCATCGAAGTTCCCCCCGCCGACGAGCAGCCGTCGCGCAAATGCCGGGTCGACCGCGAGCCGGTTTCCTCCGCGTCGGCATTCGCGGACCACATGCGAGTCGTGTGGCTCACGCCGCAAATGGACCCGCTGTTCGCCGGGCCGGCCTCGGAGCGCCGGCGCTTCCTCGACCGCCTCGTGCTCGCCGTCGACGCCGAACATTCCGGCCGCGTGAACGCGCTCGAACGCGCGTTGCGCTCGCGTAACCGCCTGCTGGAAGAGCCGCGGCCCGATCCGCACTGGCTCGATGCCATCGAGCATGAGACCGCCGAGGTCGCGGTCGCGGTGGCGGCCGGCCGCGCCGAGACCGTGCGGCGGCTGCAGGGCGCGCTGGAGGCGCGCCGCGAACCGACATCGCCGTTTCCGTGGGCGGAGATCGCGCTCGACGGCTGGCTCGAGACAATGCTGCTCGATCATTCGGCCGTCGAGGCCGAGGACCGCTATCGCGCGGTGCTCAAGGAGGCGCGCGCGCGCGACGCCGCGGCCGGACGGACGCTCGCCGGCCCGCACCTGACCGATCTCGAAGTCATGCACGGCCCCAAGGGGATCGCGGCCGGCGATGCCTCGACCGGCGAGCAGAAGGCGCTGCTGATCGGCCTGGTGCTGGCGCACGCCGGCCTGATCGCCGAGATGACCGGCTTCACCCCGGTGCTGCTGCTCGACGAGGTGGTGGCGCATCTCGATCCGTTGCGTCGCGCCGCCCTCTACGACGCGCTCGCCCGGCTCGACGCCCAGGCCTGGATGACCGGCGCCGACCCGGGCGCCTTCGGCGAGGTCGCCGGGCGCGCCGAGGTGTTCGAGGTTGCGCCGGGCGAGATCGTGCGGCGGAAGCCGGCGGGATGACGGGGACGCTGCAACCAAACCGCATGCCACCGACTTTATTTCCCGGCTCGATGCGAATATTGCGTATGTTCGGCGGCAACCTGCGGTCTGTCCCGTTGCGGGCTCGAGCCTGTGGGGGAACGCGAGACGATGCGGCAATACACGGATGAATCGCGGCTGCGCGCGGTGGTCGAGACCGCGGTCGACGGGGTGATCCTGATCGACGCGCATGGCCGCGTCGAGATGTTCAATCCCGCCTGCGAGCGGCTGTTCGGCTACAGCGCCAACGAGGTCATCGGCCGCAACGTCAACATGCTGATGCCGCCGTCCCCCGACGACGGGCGTGACGACTTCCTCGGCAATTTTCGCCGCACCGGCGAAAGGAAGCTCGTCGGCATCGGCCGCGACCTCGTCGGCCGGCGCAAGGACGGCACGACCTTCCCGATGAATCTGTCGGTGGGCGAAGCCACGCATGACGGCGACTCGATCTTCGTCGGCATCATTCACGATCTCTCTGAGCGGCAGCGCGCGGCGCGCGTGATCACCGAGGCGCTGGCGAGCATCAAGGCCGTGGTCGATACCGTGGTGGACGGCGTGATCATGATCGACGCGCAGGGAATTGTGCAGACGTTCAATCCCGCGTGCGAGAAACTGTTCGGCTATCGCGCCGCCGAGGTGATCGGGCAGAACGTCAGGATGCTGATGCCCGCGCCCTATCGCGAGGAGCATGACCGTTACCTGGAAAACTACCACCGCACCGGCGAGCGCAAGATCATCGGCGTCGGCCGCGAGGTGACCGGCCAGCGCAAGGATGGAACGACCTTTCCCATGAATCTCTCGGTTGGCGAGGCGGAGCAGGAGGGGGAGTCGATCTTTGTCGGCATCATCCACGACCTCACCGAGCGCAAGCAAACCGAGGCGCAGCTGGTGCAGGCGCAGAAGATGGAGATGGTTGGCCAGCTCTCGGGCGGCATCGCGCATGACTTCAACAACCTGCTCACGGTCGTGGTCGGCAACGCCGAAGTGCTGAGCGATATGCTGAAGGCGCGGCCCGACATGAAGACTCTCGCCGACGCGATCGTTCAAGCCGGCGAACGCGGAGCCGAGCTGACCCAGCGGCTGCTCGCCTTCGGCCGGCGCCAGACGCTGCGGCCGGCGGAGATCGACTGCAACGCCCTGGTCAAGGGCATGGAAAAATTGCTGCGCCGCATGCTGAGCGAAGCGATCGAGATCGGGTCGATGCTCGAGGGCGACCTATGGACCGCGTATGCCGACCCGAGCCAGCTCGAAAATGCCATTCTCAACCTGGCCATCAACGCAAGCGATGCCATGGCGGGCGGCGGCTCGCTCACCATCACGACCGCGAATGTGCCGCTCGATACGCGCTATCGCGAGCTTCACCCGGAGGTGAGCCCGGGCGATTACGTCATGGTGGCGGTGACGGATGACGGCCACGGCATGCCCAAGGAGGTGCTCGATCACGTGTTCGAGCCGTTCTTCACCACCAAGGAGGTGGGAAAAGGCAGCGGCCTCGGCTTGAGCATGGTGTACGGCTTCGTCAAGCAGTCGAACGGCCACGTCGCGATCTACAGCGAGCCCGGCCTCGGCACTACGGTGCGCATCTACCTGCCGGCGGCGCGCGGCGCTGTTGAACGCGCACCGAGCCTGGTCCCCCTGGAAGCGGTCGCGACCGGGCGTGAATCCGTGCTGGTCGCCGAGGACGACCCGTTCGTGCGGTCCTACGCGGTCACCTGCCTGTCGAGCCTCGGCTACCGTGTCATCGAGGCGGTGGACGGCCGCGAGGCACTGCAGAAGCTCAATGACGGCGCCCACGCCGATCTCCTGTTCACCGACGTGGTGATGCCCGGCGGCCTCAACGGCTGGGAACTCGCCGAGCGCGCGCGGCAAATCCGTCCGGGCCTGAAAGTGCTGCTCACGTCGGGCTACGCGCTGGAAACTCTCGCCGAGCGCGGCCGGCTGCCGGACGGGGTCATCATCCTCAACAAGCCCTATCGCAAGGCAGAACTGGCGAAACGCTTGCGCGAAGCGCTCTCTGTGCGCGAGTAGGCAGGCGGCACTAGCGACCGGCCGGCGGGTCGGTGACAACGGTCGCCTGAAGCTTCTTCAGCCGGCTAAGCGGCAGGAGCAGGAGCACGCGACCCATTTCGGTCGTGACGCGGACCGCCCACGGGGAGACGTCGTCAATGCCGAAGGCGTGGCGATGCCGTAGGACCGTGTAGGCAAATGCAATCGCCTCCTCCTGCACCTGCGCCAACCCTGGCAATTCGGTGGGCGCTCGACCGCCAAGGATGTGCTCGCCGTTCGTGAGAGCGAAATAATATGGACCCATCGCGCGCCCCGGTGCCGTACTGGTTCCACCAAGGAACCATGCCATCACGAAACAGTTCCCGCTCCGACGGCGAAATCACCGGGTCAAGGCCGGGAATGCGCTGTATTTCGACTCACCGGCGGTCACCAGACATTCCACGACCGGGGGCAGAGCGCTCTCGCTCCGCCACCGGTCGATCCGTGTTTGTTCCACATCGGCAAGGAATGCGTGCGATGCCGATCTGCGATTTCGTCCGGAACCAAGCGGCCCGCCGGCTTCTTTACGTTCATAAGGCGGCGGAGCCGGAAGCGCTTCGACCCGTCATGTGAGGCCCATGCACGCGAACGAACCCCTGGCGCGAGCCATTGCCAAGAATCTCGACGAGACGTTCCATCGCCTCGACGCGGACCTGGAACGCGTGG
>Ga0081538_10004769_pt1 | contig 12397 bp, 10 predicted proteins | sample TabmetS5T2R1_FD_71022 | JGI IMG/M metagenome (GOLD analysis project Ga0081538, IMG submission 71022) | Tabebuia heterophylla rhizosphere microbial communities from the University of Puerto Rico - S5T2R1 | ecosystem: Host-associated > Plants > Roots > Rhizosphere ...
AGGAACTCGTAGCCGGCCATCGACAAGCAATCTACCTCAGAGCGCGTTTGAGAAGTCTTGGGTGGGGTCTTGCCTCGTCGGGTTCCGCTCGCGAACCCCTTTTTAGGTCGCTCCCCCCGACGAGGCACGACTTTGCGTCCGCTCATCGCCAGTTTTTGTTATATCTGAGGCGGTCAAGACCACGGCTCTCAAACACGTACGCAGACGCGTCAAGGCCCCGGGGAGGGCGGCGCCACGGCCTGGACCAGCACGTACTCGAGCAGGCCACGGCGGCGGAGCAGCTCCCATTGGCTGAGCATCCCCTGCGCCGCCCAGCGCTGGGCGAGGGGGACGCCGCGCAGCGTGCGCAACCGCTCACGCCCGAAGCGCACCACGGGATCGAAGACCACGTCGCCGCACCTGCGCACGGAGATGTCAGCAAACCCCGCCGCGCGCAGGAGCCGCTCAAGCTTGGCGGGGCTCGCAACCGTTCGGAGGCGCACACCCCAAAAGCGCAGACTCGGCAAACCGGCGAACGCCTCCACGGGGTCGCGTGGCAGGCGCGTCGCCAGGACGTCAGAGAACGTCAGCACACCGCCAGCGCGCAGCACCCGGCGCGCCTCAGCGAAGAACGCCGCGCGGGAGCGGAAATGGAAGGCCGCCTCGACGCAGATCAACCCGTCGACCACGCCGGTCGCCACAGGCAGGCGCGTGGCGTCGGCGACGACAGGCAGCGCGCTCGCCTGGCGGAGCGCTGCCCGGCCGGCACGCAGCTGGAACTCGGTGAGGTTAAGCGCGATCAACCGGCGCGGCCGCACCAGCTCATCGATCACGACATCTTGGACCCCCAGACCGTTGGCGACGTCGAGGATCACTCCGCCGGTGGGCAATGGCTCGCACAGCGCCTCGACCAGGCGCCGAGGCGCGAGTGGCGCCTCCGCGGCGTCCCCTGGCCCCTCCCACAGCCCGAGGTTGAGCCAGCCCGGGGCCAGCGCCATGAAGAAATCATCACCCACGCTCTCATAGATCGTCGTTGCCGGGTGGCGGCCAAACCACAGCATGCGCAGCGCATGCCGCAGGTGGGGACGGGTCTCGAGCGGGCGAGCCAGCGCGCGGAGAGGCCACGGCGCCGGGCGGTCCTCTGTGCCCGGCCTCACTTGGTCGGCACGATCACGAGCGCGTCTGACTCAAGGTCCAAACGCTCCTCATCGTCAGCGAGCAGTGGGTTGATAAAGTAGCGGGCGATCAACCGCCGGAATGCGACCAACTCCTCTGGCTTAAGCGAGCGGTCATTGATCGCGACCGTGCGTAGCTCGCGGAGGACAAAGTCGTGAGGTGACGTCAGGCGGTTGAACATCACCTCATAGATAAGATGGAGTAGCATCTTATCCTCACGCGGGCCTGGCAAAATGTAGCGCTTGGATTTACGCCCAGGATGCTCCCTCCATATGAGCAAACGCTCCAAGTGGATCTTTTGAATACTCGTATCTTTGCTGAGCCGCTCGATACGGTATGAGCTGCGCTTTGGCGCATCCAAGCTTTTGAGCACACCCCATATCAACGCATCGCTTTGGCCATTCCCAGCCTGTGGCTCCTCGATGTCAAGCTGGCCACTCAACAATGAAAAAGAGCCTTCCCTTGACAGGCGCAGCTCAACCCGGAGATCAGCCTTATAAAAATAGTTACCCTCCAGGGGCCTCTTCCAGCGATACGGCTGGAGTGCCCCTTTGATCTTCTTCCTTGTATAAACAAGTCCCAGATATATGCCGATTGACAGAAGGAAGACGAGTGGGATCAACCAATATTGGCTACGCTCTAAGCTGAAGAGGCTAAAGATGAACGCGATAGCCGCGAGCAGAGCCTCTATGAATCCAGGAGAGTCGTCCCCGCCCTCTGCGCTCCCCACGTCGCGCTCCCGGAGCACCTCCAGCTCCCCCACCATCTCCTGCTCAGCCCTGACCTGCTCCTCCTCGTAGACCATCCTATCCGCAGTGGACTGATCAATAGCCCGCTCAAGCCCATTGATATTATCTTCGGTTCCTCTAAGCAGCGAGTCCCAAGAGTGGTGGAAACGATATACATTTTTATATATTTCTTTTTTGCCTAAGTCCTTCAGCTCCTCCTCTAGGCGATCCGTCACGTCTTCAAGGTAGTACTCGATATTGCTGATCAGCGGAAGCTTCGCTCCGGCCAACATGACATACCCGCGCAGCTGTGACTCGCTGACGTTGCGGATAATCTCATGGTCATCGCTGTTCGGAAGCTCAATTTGGATCAATGGTTGGTGCCGGTGAGTGACGCCGAGCATGTCGTGGAGAAGAGCGCGCCTGCACCCTTCGATCCTCCACTTCAGGCGTTGAAGCACCTCGTTGGCGGTTGATCGGAGGAACTTATGTAACACTTCGGCCCTATGCTCTGGGCTTAGCGCTTGCTCGATGAGCCCGCGCATTTGTATCATAATTTTTTCTATTTGCTGCCCATTGACCAAGCGGTGCGGATCGGCTAGAGCGCACACGCCATTGGAGGCGATCCCGTGCACCTCCTCCCAGATTAAATCGATAAATCCTCCGACGTTGTACTTCTTGCGCCGATCGCTCACCTCTTGCTCAGAGCTAGTAGCAAAAAACACAAAAGGATCAAGATTGTAGTTGTGGAGGCCCTCAAGGATCATATTGAGCTGGAAGAAGGCGAGGATGCCGAGATCGTCCTCAAAGTAGCTCTTGACCGACTGTGAGCACTCTTCATCGCCCAATGCGCTTCGCGCTCGCTGCTCGTCCTCAGGCAGCCCAGAGTATCGAGAGTAGTAATCGCCCCCAAAGATTTGGCGAATATGGCGCGCCAGATGATCCCTTGCGGTGGAAAAATATTGACGGTCAAGGCCTGGAACTAACCAGATATAGAATCCCTCCGCGTCGACGATCAGGATCAGATTTTTTAAATAGGTGCCGGGTATCTCTTTCGCGTAGAAGAGCGCCGCGTCTGGATCTGATTTATGTATATATGGTATTCTATCCCGCGGATAGAGGGGCAGTGCCACATCGTACCCTTGCCCCCCAAGGACCTCAAAAAATCTCCTGAATGCCGAACATTGGAACTCTCGGTGAGCCCGCTCTTCTTGCGTCTTGTGCTTCGCTAGCGGAAGCAGGGGCCTCTCATCGAAGTCGTCCGGTATGAGGTCTTTATCCCTGATAGAGTGAAAGAAGTTCGCTTGGCCGCAAGGCAGCCAAAGACCGAGAGCAAGGGCTTCTTCATCAGCAGTTACCATGCTGATAGATTACAGGCTCTTAGGGCGAGATAGGGGGCATTTAAAGAATGGCTAGCCAAGTATCCGCGCAGGACGCAACGGTGTTCTTCCCGCCCATGCCATTGAAGTCGTGGGCCGACACCAAAGATACCCTGCACCGGTTCGCGCAGATCATCGGAAAGATCCGCCTCGCCGCCAGCGTGCGGCGCAATCATTGGTGGAACGTGCCGTTCCACCTCACCGGGCGTGGCATCACCACACGCCCCATGGGCCACAACCTGATCTTTGCGATCGACTTCGACTTCGTCGACCACCGGCTGCTCGCCCACGCCCTCACCGGGCAGACGGTCTCGTTCCCGCTGGTCGACCAGTCAGTGGCATCCTTCTACCACCACACGATCGAGGCGCTGCGCACCCTCGGCGTTGATGTGGCAATTGAGAAACCGGAGCCATTCGACCTACCAGAATCAATCCCGTTCGCGAAGGATACCGAGCACGCCGTCTATGATCCTGCATGGGCCACCCGCTACTGGCGAGTGCTCAGCCATGTGGCGCTGGTGTTAGAAGAGTTTGCCGCACGGTTCTCGGGCAAAACGAGCCCAGTGCACCATTTCTGGCACACTCTCGACCTCGCCGTCACCCGCTTTTCTGACCGGCACATCGACCATCCTCCGGAGACCGACCCAGTCACCAGGGAGGCCTACTCCAGAGAGGTCATCAGCTTCGGATTTTGGTTCGGCGACCAGAAGTTCCCCGAGCCCGCGTTCTACTCGTACACCGCCCCGGAGCCGGAGGGCCTCGCCGACGCGCCGCTGCAACCAAAGGCCGCGCAGTGGGTGGCGCAAAAGAGCAGCCACCTGGCGGTGCTGCGCTATGACGACGCCCGCGCCGAACGCGACCCACGAGCGAGCGTGCTCGAGTTCTATGAGAGCGCCTACCAGGCCGGGGCGCAACGCGCCGGGTGGGATATCGCGAGGCTCGCCTCCCCGGGTGGGGTGACCGACCCGGCCGCCGATCATGAGCGGTGAGCAGCGCCGTGAGTTTGACCGCCAAGTCGAGACTCTGCTCCTCAAGGGCTACCCCGAACTGGCGGGCCTCCAGCAGGACGCATTCCTGCGCCACCTCGCGCCGCTCAGGGACAGGCTCGCAGAGCTGCCACTGCCCGGAGACGGCCCGCGCGTCGCGTTCGCCATCGTCGTCAGCAATGCGCTCGTCGACCGCGCCGGGGCCATGTCCCTCGTCGAGCTCGGTGGCGCACGGGGCTTCACCCGGATGGCGGCGGATGACCTTGAGCGCTTCGCCCCTGTGCAGGGTGTGGAGCCTCCGGCCGGCCCGGCGTACCTCATCGCGGACATCGATACCGGCGGGGACACGCGAAACGTCACGCCAGATCAGGCGCTCACCATGATCGTTGGGGAGGGCCGATCGCCGCTGACCATTGATGAGGGCATCGCGCTGGTCACCCAGTACCCGCACCTCCTCACGACGCGCAACTGCTTCTCCCTGCTCGGCTCCCGGTGCGGCGATCGCCGCGTCACCGCCATGTGGATCAGCGGGGGCAGCCCAAGGCTCGGCTGGTGCTGGGCCGGTAACCCGCATACCTGGCTGGGCTCTGCCTCATGCGGGGGCAGGCTCGCGGGTTGAGCGCCATCAGCTGGTGGCCGCTCCCTCCTCGGGCGGCCACCAGCCGCGCTGGATAACCGCGGTGACGAAGCGTTGGTAGTTGCGCTCGAGCGCGTCGCGATCGTCCTCGTCAGGGTTGACCCGCTCGCCAGCCACCGCCATCGCCGCTGTCGCCGCCGCCAGGTCGGGGTGCAGGCTGCCCGCGGCGGCCAGGATGCACGCGCCCAGCGCGGTGGACGCGGCGGGCTTCGCGACCAGCGGGGCGCCCAAGACCGCCGCTCGAATCCGGTTCCATACCGGGCTCGCGCTGCCACCACCGCTGGCTGCGATCGGTGGGTCGGCCACCGCGCCCAGAGCGGCTAAGCGCTCATAACCCAACCGCTCGACGAAGGCCACGCCCTCGAGCGTGGCCCGGTACCGCTCGACCTCGCCCGCCAGATCGCCAAGCGTGAACCCCTCGGCGCCGGCAGCCGCGAACGGGAACCGCTCCCCCCGGCCGATCAAGGGATAGATGACGACCCGGGCCGGGCCGTGGCGCGCCGCCAGATCGTCAAGCTCAGCGAGCCGGCGGTTGCCAAAGCCAGCGGCCAGCGCCCGGGCGCCGGTGCTCGACGCCCCGCCCGGCAGCCACCACCCGCCGGGATGGCGATGGCTGTACACGACGCCAGCTGGGTCGGCGATCAAGCGGTGGCTTGCCCCCTTGAGCACAAGGGTCGACCCCAGCACTGACACGAACCGGCCCGGCGCGCTGGCCCCCGCAGCCAGCTGGGCGGCGCAGCCGTCCGTCATCCCCAGCCGCACCTCGCAACCCTCGGGGAGACCCGTGGCCCGCGCGGCCTCGCGGCACACCCGCCCAGCCGGCTCAGCAGGCCGGCGGACCTCGGGCAGCAGGCGGGCCGGGATCGCCAGCGCGTCCATCGCCTCTGCTGCCCACTCCCGGCGCTGCGGGTCGTAGCCGCTTTTCAGGGCGTGGCTCCAGTCAGTGGGCGGCACGCCGCCGATCAGGTGCCCAACGGCGACGTCGCAGGCGTGCGCCAACCGGGCAGCCGCCGCGCCGATCTCAGGCTGGCTCAGCAGCCACGCCCACTTCGGCAGGCCAAACGACGGCTGGATGCGCAGCCCAAGGCTCTCCCACCGCCCAGCGCCGCTGCGCTGCGCGGCCTGCGCCTCCGGCACCGCCCGCTGATCTGCGTACATCAAGGCCGGGCCGATCGGCGCCATGCCGCCGTCCAACGCCACGACCGTTCCCGAGGTCGAGCAGACGCTAAGCGCGGCCAGCGAGCGCCGGTCGGACCCCAGCCGGTCCGCCAGCTGGGACAGCGCGGCCACGACCGCCGGCCACCACGCGCTCGCGTCCTGCTCAGACCATCCCGGGCGCGGGGACACCGGCGCGGGCAACGGCGAGCGAGCCACTGCGCGGGGCCGCCCGCCAGCGTCGGCGGCGATGGCGCGCACCTCCGCCGTCGCCATGTCGACACCTACGACGAGACCCACCCACTCAGCCTAGTGGTCCGTTGGCCGCCCAGATCATCGGGCTGGCCACGATCTATGAGACCACACCGCTTCATCTCCTCACCCCCGACGCGCTCGACCAACTCACTCCACACAAGCAAGACCTGCTGATCCACTACCACGCCGCGCTCCCGGCAGCGCCACAGCCCACCACAGCCGCGATCAGCCGCCCAGATAGCCTGGAGCGCGGCGACCTCGTCGAGGCGCAGGACATGGCGCTCCGGCTGCTGGAGGGCCGCCAACGGCCCACCGACACGCGCGAGCTGCACCTGCTTGCGAGAATCGCCTCCGGCATCTTGGTGGAAGCGAGCAACGACCTCGGCGACCGGCACACCGGCATGACCCAAGCGCGCGCGGCACACGCCTGCGCGGACAACGCCGGCCACGACGGGCTACGCGCCTGGGCGCGCGGACTCCAACCCCAGACCGCGTACTGGGGCGGGTGGCCGCACGAGGCGCTGCGCTACGCCCAACCCGGCGCTGATGCTGCGGAGGGCGTCGCCAGCACGGTGGCGGTGTGGCTGCCGGCGCTCGCGGCGCGAGCGCACGCGGTCCTCGGCAAGGGGACGAGTCACAGGCAGCCGTCAAGCGGGCGAGGGACACCAGGGACCACGCCACCCCAGACGAGCTTGACGAGCTCGGCGGCATCTTGACATTCGCCCGGCCCCGCCAGCGGGAGACGCAAGAGGAGATCGAGGCGTTCTGCCAGGTCAGCACCGCGACCGCCCTGCCTCGCTGACAGGCCCGCCCGAGGCTGGCCTTAACGGCCCGCGGGGAAGCCTCTACGCCGGAGACCAGAGGGCAGCCTCAGGTGGGTGGCCCCTGGCGGCGCCGTCAAAGCCGGCGAGACGGAGGTCCAAGCAGTCAAGCGCGGGGTCCGCTTGAGGTGACAGCCATGCTGGTCAACAGCTTGCGCTCGCCGGTTCGAGGCTTGCTGGAAGGCTCGGGGCAACCATCGACGGCTCCGTCTGGAAAAGGGCTTGCCTCGCCCTTCTCTCCGCGCGCCTCAGGGCACGCTCACAGACCTCCAGAGCTCGCCTGTGAACCGCCGGTGTCCAGCTCTCCGCTAGGGTCCAGTCCTCGTTTGCGGAGAAGCGCTCCCCAGCGGGCGAGCGCAGGATGAGCGCCGACGGCCGTCGGGCAAGCCAGTCAGCGAGCCTTCGCTGCTCTGTGCTATCCATGTTACTCTCCTACCATAAACGTACTGCGTCCTCTGGTCAATCTTTTATGAGGACGTTGAGGAAATTTTGATCGCTTGAAGGCTGCGGCTGGCTACTAGGCCCGCCAGAACCGCTACCCCACCCAAAACTGACCACGTCCAGCGTAGCAAATTGCCAGACGGGAAAAAGAGTAATACAGTAACGGCGATGATCGGCATCACAGCCGTAGCCATACCGAGTTCCCGCAAGCGGTACAGGATCTTCCGCAGGATACCGCGCGGATCGGACTTGCTCATCAACGTCGCGATTACGCCAGCGAGGAAGATCAGCAACGCCGCAGTAACCTCCTCCATGCCTCCGACTTGCACTTGAGCGGCGCCCTGCTGTGCAGTTTGAGGAGTCAGCATGGATGGGAGGCGCCACGCCCCAAGGAAGAGCAGCGCCGCGAGGACGAAACAGGAGATCATGAAGAATGACAACCAGGGTTCACGGCCAGCCTGCACGTCGACATGAGCCACAACTCTCGATCCGCGTTGCACTCCACTGGCATGGAGATTAAGCGTTGGAAGCCCCCCCTCCTCCTGCTCATGAAAAATCGGTTTTGGCTTCTCCCATTTTTTTACTGGCGCCGGGTACTCAACAATAGCAGCCTTGACCAAGTCGACGCCTGGAGGGTCCTCCACCTCGAAATGGTAGCTCTCAGTACCCGAAGCCGCCTCAAGGCGAAAATCTACTCGTGTTGGATCCCATCCAAGCCCCTCCAAAAAACGCTCTTTATCATCACGAGCATCTTCGATTTTGAGGGGCAAATCAAAGCAATAGGATATGTGCAGGCGCGCCCCAGCTACTGAGTCCGTAGGCACAAGAAGAAGATAATTCTTCATTAGCCTATCGAGCAAAAACCTAAACTCCGGCAGCTTGTCTAACCCGCTCTTTACTACTTGGGCCTCAGATTCGATAAAAGTACGCTTCTCCCAGCGACTTCTTGCTTCTTCAATCTTCGCTGGGGTGCAGGTCACGAGGTCTTGTACAAGTTTTGCAACGGAATCTGGCAGTGGCCTATCGAGCAGGGCTCCCGCGTACTCGATCAGCATCGTGCTGGTTACGCAGCCGAGCTGGCTGCGCGTAAAATATGACAACGACCGGCCATCTTGATCTGTTATTTTAAAGTTGACAATATTCTGTTTGCGCAACAAGTCAAGAGGTAGGAGGAGGATCTCTTGAGAGCCAACCGTGCTCAGCACAGGAGCCTGATCGGGCACGGTAAGATCTATCGAGAAGCAGTGCCGAACCGTCTTCTCACCTTGAAATACAACCTGATGAAGTCGCCTGTGAATCCACTCCGAGCTTTGGAGATACAAAACGAGAACTCGGAGCGCAAGTTGCGGATCACGCAATCTCTTTTCTAAATACTTCCGCGGCCAGCTTTCTGTCCCTGACACAATGCTCGCTGTTGTTGTCATCTCCCACTCCCGCTCATAGAACTCGCCCGGGATTCCGAGACCTACTGCGCTTCCCTCACTTCCACTCCACACGTCGCCTCATGACAGGCAACGATTGTGGCGCCTAGATGGTTGCGCCCACGATTACTTGCCTTATTAATGAGGGAGCCTGTGCGGCTTCACCTTACCGAACGAGCACCTCCTCGCTCCAGCTACTTCTTTACAAAGGAGTGCGGCCACAGCCTGACTGATACAAAGTTCCAGGTTGCGCACCTAAAAGGGCGCTCCATGGCCTGCCGGGCGAGTATCTGGGGGGCCTCTCCCGCAGTACTCAACGAGCGAGAAGTCCCCAGTAGGGCGTTATGGTGCGGTAAGGATGAGGGGACCGTCAGCGGTGATGGCGATGGTGTGCTCAAAGTGAGCGGCGCGGCTGCCGTCGCCTGTGGTGATTGCCCAGCCGTCAGCCAGCATGCGGCGCGCGTCCTGGCCGCCTTCCAGAAACATCGGCTCGATCGCCAACACCAAGCCCTCACGCAGCCGGAGCCCCCTGCCTCGCTGGCCGGTATTTGGGAGATACGGATCCTCATGCATCGCGACACCCACTCCGTGTCCGCCCAAACCGTCGGGGATGCCGTACCCAGCCTCACGGCCCACAGTCTGGATGGCGTGGGAGATATCGCCCAGGCGGCAGCCGATCACCGCGGCGTTGATACCGGCCTGCAACGCACGGTGGGTCGTCGCGATGAGGTCGGCCGCGGCGGTGTCGACCGTCCCGATTGGCAGGGTCACGGCAGCGTCACCGTGGTACCCATCGAGTTGGGCTCCGCAGTCGATCGACAAGACGTCACCCGCGCGGAGGACTTGTGCGCTGGGGATGCCGTGGACGATGACGTCGTTCACTGACAGGCACAGCACCCCAGGGAAGGGGCTGGGCGCAAACGTTGGGTGGTAGTGCAAGAACGATGGCCGCGCTCCGGCTGCGCGGATGCTGGCCGCCCCAATCGCGTCGAGCTCGGCCAGGCTCACACCGGGATGGGCGGCCTCAGTGACTTGCTGCAGCGTGTGGGCCACGACTCGGCCCGCCTCGCGCATCCGCTGCAGCTGAGCTGAATTTTTCAGCGTGATCATCTGGCGTTCTTACCCACCGACGGGCCTGGCATGTGTCTTATCAAAATCAACGGTCCGCATGACACCTCAGCCACTTTATGAGCAATTACGGATAGATTCAGCGCCGGCCCGCCGAGCAGGACTGGAGCATGCTCGATGCGTTTTAAGGAGCACCCATGACACCAGGCGAGCGGAGACGCCAACCGGTTGCGCTGGTCACTGGCGCCGCTTCCGGCATCGGCGCGGCCTCAGCCCACCTCATCATGGCCAACGGCGGCGCAGGGTTGGCCGCCATCGACCGTGACGCCGAGGGGCTCCAGGCCCTCGTCGCGGCACTGCCGCAACCCGAAAGCGCGCTCGCGATCCCGCTCGACGTCACGGACGAGACCGCCTGGGCACAGGCCGTGGATGCCATGAGAGGCCGTTTCGGCCGCCTGGACTGGGTCGTGGCCAGCGCCGGAGTCACATTGAGCGCCTCGATCACTGAGATGCGCCTGGAGGACTGGCGCCGCGTTCTCGCGATCAACCTCGACGGCGTCTTCCTGACACTCCGCGCCACGCTGCCACTGATGCGCGCGGGTGGGCAGGGCGGATCAGTCGTCGTGGTCTCCTCCGCCGCCGCGGTAAAGGCTGAGCCAGGCGTGGGCGCCTACGGCGCCTCCAAAGCTGGCGCGCTGCATCTCGCTAAAGTTGCGGCGAAAGAGGGCGCGCCGGATGGCATTCGCGTCAACGCGCTGCTGCCGGGTGGGGTCAAGACGCCGATCTGGCGGGGCTTGCCGCTCTTCCGCCAGCTGGTGGAAGAGCACGGCAGCGAACGCGCCGCATTCGATGCGCTGGCCGCGATGGCCACCCCGTTGGGACGCTATGCCACCGCAGAAGAGGCCGCCACGCTGGTCCTGTTTCTGCTCCGCGACGCGCCAACCGTCACGGGCGCGGCGCTCGTGGCCGACGGCGGCTATACCCTCTGAGGGCTGGGCAGGGGCACGAGGCTTGCGATCGGCCGGATGGTCGTTGGGCGACCTACCTCGCATGGGCGTGGCCAGCGCGTCGAAGACGGCACAAGCGCAGACCATCCACTACCTGTTTTACCTCAACCGCCGCGGATCCTTGCTAACTAGACGTGACCGTGCCATACTAAGAACATGCGTACGATCCAGGAGACAGAGGCGCAGGTCGGCCAACTCGACGACCACGCCCTGCTTGACCTGGCCAAGCGCTGCCTGGCCGCCCTCGCCGCCAGACCACTAGACGGGCAAGTTGACGACGCCGCGCTGACCGAGTCGATAGCGCAACTGCACCAGGTAGAGACCATCACCGCCGCCGAGAAGCTCCGGCGGATCGCCGAGGCCGACGCCCGCCAAACCTGGAGAGCCGAAGGCGCCAGATCAACCGCAGACCTGCTCGCCCAACGGCTGCGGTTGACCCGAGGCGAGGCCAAAGCACAAGCCGACACCGCGGTCGGGCTGGAAAGACTGCCCGAGACCGCCGCCGCGGTCCGCAAAGGCGAGGTCGGACTCGGCCAAGCCCAGGTGGCGGCGCGGGCCGCCGCCGACGCACACCCCCAAACCCATGAGCAGCTCGACCGGCTCATCGCCACCGACGGGAAAACCTTGGACCGCCGGCAGCTGCGTGAGCACGTCGACGCCTGGACCGCCACCCACGACCCAGACACGCTCACCGGGCGGGAGCGGCGGATGTGGGCGCAGCGAAGGCTGACGATCGGCGCCCACGGCCCAGACGGCGCGGTAGGCGGAGGGTTCCGGCTCGACCCCGTCGGCGGGGCCACGGTCAAGACCGCGCTGGAGGCCAAAGCCAGAAAAACCGGGCCAGACGATGACCGGACGTATCCGCAGCGGATGGCTGACGCCATGGTCGAGCTGGCGCAGCAAGCCCTCGACGCAGGTGGCCTGCCGCAGGTCGCGGCGCAGCGGCCGCATGTGATCATGATCGTCCACCCTGGCGGGCAAGCCCGGTTAGACGGCGTCGGCCCAGTCAGCCAGCAAACCGCCGAGATGGTGTGCTGTGACGCTGAGGTGACCGAGGTCACCATGACCCGGAATCACGAGGTCCTCGACGCCGGCCGCACCCGCCGCCAGCCCACCAAACCCCAACGCGTCGCAGTCATCGCGAGGGACCAAGCCTGCATCGGGTGTGGTGGGCCGATCTCCCGCTGCCAGATCCACCACGTGCAATGGTGGACACGTGACTTAGGGCCGACTGATGAGGATAATTTGTGTTTGACGTGTTGGGGCTGCCATTACAAGATCCACCATGACGGCTGGGTGGTGGTACGCGACGCCAGCAGTGGCAGGTTCAGCATGCATCCGCCT